>Ga0224512_10000080_pt1 | contig 101068 bp, 97 predicted proteins | sample SF_May12_sed_USG_4_FD_169103 | JGI IMG/M metagenome (GOLD analysis project Ga0224512, IMG submission 169103) | Sediment microbial communities from San Francisco Bay, California, United States - SF_May12_sed_USGS_13 | ecosystem: Environmental > Aquatic > Marine > Sediment | place: USA... | reverse complement strand
ATGACCCCGGACCTTCAAGGAATTCGAGCTCCTCCGGCGTGGACAGTCGGTCGAGAATGGCGTTGCGGTGCGGAAAGCGCCCGAAACGGTCAATAATCTCCTTGTGTTTCGTCGCAAAATCCAGGTAATAACGAAATGGTTGTTTTAACTCTTCTGCAACTACATTGTATAACGCTGAAAAAAGTTCCACGCTCAGGGATTGATCTTGGGCGTCCTCGGAATGTTCAAACGCAAGGTAAACGAACACCCGCTCCACCGGGCGCAACGGCTTGTCCCAGCCACGGTCGAGCGCCACGCGCGCCAGTTGTTTTGCCCGCGCGTCATACATGAATGACTCGGGTTTTCCGCGATAGATGTTGCGTGGGAACTGGTCGCAAAGGAGTATCCGCGCCAGGTGTCCGCGCGGGTCGGCACTCCAGGATTCCAGCGCGCCGCGTATTTCCACTGCCAACAACGGTTCGAAGCGCCGCCGGATTTCTGTGTCCACTTCCGGGTTTTTCTTCCACCAGAGCGCCGATTGATCACGAATGACGTCGGCGTCGTTGTTTGACGTGCCAAACCAGTAACTCAAGAGGGAATGAACGCTTTCCATGGTCGTACCTTTTCTGGAAACGGAGTCACACGCCGCTCAGATTCCAGCCCTGATAATCGCACGGATGATCCAACACGTAGGATTCCAGTTGCTGAATAAATTGTTTCATTCGCGAATCGATGTCCTGCGCCGCGTTTCCGGGCGTTGTCGATACCAGGGCAGGCTCTATTCTTGTGACGTAAGTACCGTCCGACTCGCGTACGGTAAAAACAGGCAATAACGCCGCGCCTGTCGCCACGGACAACGACGGCGCGCCTTCGGCCAGCTGGATGGTGCCATTGAAAAAAGACATGGTATGCGGGTATTTCACGCCTTCGTGATTCGCCGTCACGGAGACCACCCGGTTTGCACGCAGCCGCTTGACCAGCAAGCGCAACGGCGTCACTTGCATCGACGGCGACATCACCAGGCGTTCCATCAGATAGCGTTCTTCGATCCGAGTCCAGAGAGGGTTAAAAACGCGCCCCCCCCAGAGACTGGTTGAGAAGCCGTGATCAAAGCGGCTGAGATGAGAAACACGGTAACCGGCCTGATGAAGCGCCATCTTAGTGATCAGGTCTTTGGATGCCATGGGCGCGATCCAAAGAATAGCCCCCTTGCCCGCGGCCAGGGCGCGCTCGATGTGTTCTTTCCCCTCGAGACGAATCGATGGGGACCATCCCCCCGGCGCATGGCACTGCATGCACTGCACGCGTGCCAGGTGATTCTTGGCCAAATAGCAGACAAGGGTTTCTTTTACACCGAGCGCAGCGCCGTGCCTTCCGAGAATCTCGTTGAATTTCTGGTGATACCCGCGCGTGCGAGAGTAATGCAACGCCATCGAAAGTCGCACCAAGCCGCGGCAAACGACACTCCAAAGGTGTTCCGGCAGGAGCCAGGCGATTAAAGCGATGACCGGAATGTAGACCAGCAGATAAAAATCCTGACGATGCCAGCGCGCCCGCGGCAAATGGGGGGTCCACTCAGGATGTAGAGCGGCAGACGAAGGTGTTTCGGGCGTTTTATCCATCACCAATACGATTCCGTTGATTGAGCCGCCAGAGGAACACCCGTGTTTTCACGAAAGAAATAATATCTCAAAACCCGATGCAGGGATGGCACGATCACGACGGACTGACCGTCAATTATTGAATAATTGGTTCAGCCGGGAACGAACCCAGTACGATGCCCGGGCGAGACCGTATCGGATCAAGAATTTTGTTGCCTGATATAAGCTCTTTGCCTTTTTAGGATTCTTATGCGGATTGATTGGTTCAATCGTGACTTCCGGCCACAGGCGTTTAATCAGCGCGTGATAGATCAGGTTGTCAGGAGACGCGCGATCCGGTTTCGGCACCGACAGCAGGGAAATCAGCACGTCGCGGCAGTTAAACGGGGTAAATAAATCACGCCAGGCAATGCTGAACTCAAGTTGCGTCATGGCGAGCCAGTTCCCGCTGCCTTGCTCCCATTCGTGCAAATCGAGCAGTTCGATGCCACAGTCGGTGGGCGCAGTCGCGCACCACGTTTGCACATGCTGGAGAGTGAAGGGGTGGAGTCCACCAATATTCCAAATCGCCAGAAATTCGGGACTGGGATTATTTTCAAGAAACGGTATCCCGACCGGCGCATCGGCACGGCAGATCTCGGATCCGCTGCCCGTCACCGCGACTTTAGTGCGCCCGAAATGTTTCAGTATCGCTTCGGCATCAGGCCCGTAATGGGCGTGCGCCAGGAAAATGCTTTTTTCGTACACTTCGCGGAAGGCAGCGCTCATCTGCGGCTGAGCCAATATCACTTCGTGCGGCAGCTTGAGCTGGCGCAGCAAGTCCTTAGGAATCACCAGATCGGCGTGATCGGCCTTCATCCTGAGCTGCCGGACGGAAACGCAGGATAATTGGTGGCGAATCGATTTTGATGCCGCCAGGACCAGACGGCTATCGATCCCCGAGGTCATTCCTAAAACGAGATCAAAACGGTCCGCCGCTGCCTCGATGAGTTGTGGCAAATGTTTGGTCAGGCGTTCCATCGCCTCGTCAAACGCGATCGGGACGAGCGGCTCGTTCGGCCAGAAACGATGGCAACGACCGGAGCCGAGATCCAAATAATGATTGGGTAATAGATGACGAATCTCACGGAACGGGCTTGATGAGCCCGGCCACATATATTCAGTATGGCCTTTGGATAAACGCCGGTTGATGTAGTCACGGGCTAATGGATCCATCGTCAGTCCCAGCCGCTCCGCCATCATTCCTGCTTGCGACATTACCCATAGGTTGCCTTCGGTGCATTCCTTATCGGTATAAAATACTTGCCGCAGACCCATCGGATCGTTAAATACAAAGCTGTCATTGCCTTGTTGTGCGATCAGCAGCCACCGTCCTCCCAAGCGAAAGGTTGCGTCTACCAACGCCTGGATCGAGGAATAATTTCTCAGCAGTTCATCTAGGATGTTCGAATCGGTAGCACGGGGGCGTTCTGGATCGAGGAGGTAACCGATCAACGTGAGTGAACGCCTGCCATCAGATCGGTGACACAGGGATAGCTCAGGATGGGCTGTGATCCGAAGCGCCGCCCCGATTGATAACTGTTGCCATCCGGCCAAGTCATCAACGAATGCCGGTCCTAGAATGAACTGTCCACAATATAAAAGCGACGCGAGCCGCGTTCCGTTCACAGGATGTCTTGCTGGATTCGACTCGTCAGATTTTGGGTTTATTGCGCGCATGGTAAAATTAAAGATAACCCTCTCCCCGAAGAAAAAAGATGCATATATCTCAGGTGAGAAGCTGCAAGAGCTATACCATACTCAATAATTATTCTTATAAACAATATCCTGAAAAATGGATGCGCGCCGCCAAGTTATATCGCATATCGGGGGCGTTCACCCTCGAGATAGCTTTGAATATCTTCAAGAAACATAGCTAATTTTGCGTGTCTGGCTTCCTGCGTGATGCAGGCGATAGCCGGATACATGACACAATGGCGATATCGCGCCAGTCTTTTGGCCTGATCTGGTGACAGTTCATCTGAATGGTCCAGGATATAAGTCATGTCAGCGCGTTTCAGTCTTGTCTCCAGTCCGTCGAGGTCGATTACCTCGACGGGTGCCAGGTGCACTACGACGGCACCTGGTTTGATCAAAGCTATCCGATCGGCATTGATAAACTTCTCTGTTGCCGGAACATGGGCAAGATTGATCGAGAGGAAGTCGCTGTGGCGTAGTACTGCGTTGATATCCGCGTAACGAACGCCAGTTTTCTCGGTGTCTATTTTTCGGTTTCTCGACCAATAGGAAACGTCAGCGCCAAACCCTTTGTGGGCAATATCTGCAATTCTTCTGCCGATCCGCCCCAAACCTATGATTCCGAATTTCTTGTCTCTTAATTCTTCGCCACGGAATCCAAATCCCGAATAATGGCCCTCGCGCGCGTAAGCCTTGGCTCGTTCGATTTCTCTGATGTGTTCCAGAATCACCCCGAAAACAAACTCGGCCACACCCTCCGTGCTGTAACCGGGGGTGTTGCATACCGTGATTCCTCGACTCGCGGCATATGGAACGTCTACACGACCGTATCCTGATCCAAACACACCTATGTATTTCAAGCGCGGGGCGGCGCTGATGAGGGTCTGATCGACGGAAATACCGGTTTCGACCAGGAGACAATCGGCGTCAGCAATATGATTAGGGATTTCTGGGCTATCTTCAGGTAGCGCTTTAATCTCCTCGCTCAGGCGCCGTAAACGCTGTCCTGCCTGCTCGCGAAAATTACTTTGAGAATAGCAGAGCATCACAATTTTATTGAATTTCACGGATTTAATTGAATCTATTCATGAAGTGCCACGCCGTTGAACCGATAATGGTGTATCAACAAATATTCATGGTGGTAATTCCCCAGCCATAAGCATAGCAATTCCAGTCACTATATCTTTTCCATGCAAATCGGTGATTTACAGACAGGTTGCAAGCCTTCTTGAATGCGTCATACCCAGTCGAGTTTTCGAAATTGGCCATCAAAGATGACGGTAATAGTCATATAATGCATTTCTGGGGCGTCGATAAGGTCGTCCTGTGTGATTTGTCATCCATCCACTTTTCTTCTTTCGCGAAAGGAGGGTTTACCATGGGATCAATCAGCGAAAAGGTAGAACGCCAAGTGGTGCTGTTGGATGAAAATAAGACCAGTTACGAGGCCGCGGTACTGATGTCCGAAAAGCACATCGGGTCAGTGGTGGTCACGCGCAATTCCGAGATCGTCGGCCTGTTTACCGAGCGCGACCTGATTCACCGGGTCATCCACGAGCGCCGGAATCCTGAAAACGTCACGGTCAAGGAAATCATGCGCACGAAAGTGCCGATGGTGACACTCGACGAGAGCAGCGAGAAATGCATCGAACTCATGAAGCAGCACAACTGCCGGCATCTCTTGGTGTTCGACGTGGACGCCTTCGTCGGGATCATTTCGCTGCGCGATCTGCTCGTGCTGTTGCTGGATGAAAAGGAAGAGCTGATCAACCAGCTCACGAAATACGTTACCACCTGACTCTCGCTGGAATACTCCGAAATATCGCAGCGCCATCACCAGCCGTACCAGCGTCCGTAGGATTTTATGCCAGCGGTCGCGCAGAATACGTACCAGGCCCAGACCGAGCCAGGCCCCGATGAAAGTTCCCAGCAGCATTCATCCGAAGATTCTACTGGACCATGCGCCGGCGGAGCATCAGGTAAACAGCGAGCAATGCCGTTGCCGCCAACAAATGTTTCAAAGAATGGCCGCTGATAATGTCGCCAGTCAGACTGAAAACCGCATAGTCATAATGCTCGGCCAGTTTCGAGAGCATGTAGAGGACCAGTGCCGCGAGCAGGTAACCACGATCCTTTGATGGGCTGTTAAACAAGAGCAGTATCACTGGAATCATCAGCAGGGGTAAAAACTGCACCAGCACGTACAGTCGCAGGTCGTCGGTATAGTGCCAGTAAAGAACACTGGTAATTCCGAGAACGATCGCGGGGGCGAGCAGGAATTTCTCCAGGCGCGGGTTGACGTAATCGGCGAGCAGCGCCACCGACAGCGCCATGAAGCCAATGCTCATGGGCAGTCGGTCCCACACCAGCGTGCTGTTGTCCGGCGCCAGGTGATAGAAAGCGGACCCGAAGCACACCAACGTGACTCCGGTAAAGCATGTCATCCATGCCCACCGTGCACTCAGATTCATTTCTGTTACACACAGAATGATTCCGGCAATGCCCACGGCGAAAAAACCAATATTCGTGGTGATATTAAAAAAATAGGGAACACCAAACAGCCCTCGGCGATCGGCGAAGAGATGATACGCGGGGTCCTGCGCAATCGGCGGCAGTAAGAAAACGGCCAACAGCGCTACAGTCAGCAGCGTGAAAACTATGACGAGGCGATGATCAGAAGATATGACGTTTGCTCCTTCTCTTTAATACGGTTATCACTGATGAAACCCCCGAAGTCTGTTAAGGTTAATGGATATAGCAAAAATAAGAAGGGGGCTTGCTTGGAAAGGCGTTACGAAGCGCGTCAAGAAGTCTCACTTTCCGTGGAAATTCTCGATCCGCCGCATCTCGGCAAGGTCAGGCTGCAAACCCGTGACCTCAGCAAGAAGGGGGCGTTCATCCTGCTAGACCGGGACAAGTGCCTGCCCGTGGGGCGCGTGTTGTCCTTGTGCATCCCCGGCATCCTGTGGGGTGAGGAGACATCTACCGTTTCGGCACGGGTGGTACGCGTGACCGATCAAGGCATGGGCTTGCAGTTCCTCGACTTCGATTTTTAGAGTCGCGAGCCGGCCGGCATCGACAAGCTATCCCGATACGCCGTCACCGGTGAACAGCGCCAGGACACCCAGAACTATGAAAAGGCCGGCCGCGAACCAGCGCATCAGCTTCATGTTGACCCGATGCGCGAGCGCCTCTCCCAGCCAGACAGCCGGGACATTCGCGATCATCATGCCCAGCGTAGTCCCCAGGACCACGGCGACCAGTGATTCGTAGCGCGCCGCCAGCGCCACGGTGGCAAGCTGGGTCTTGTCGCCCATTTCCACGAAAAAGAAGGCAATCAGCGTGGTCATGAACACGCCGGTGCCGTGCAGCGGCCGGTCATTCTCCAGTTTGTCGGGTTTAAGCGCCCAGGCGCCGAAGGCAAAAAACGAGAGTGCAATGATCCATCTGAGAACCCCGGGTGGCAATAGGCTCGCCAGCCAGGCGCCGACATAACCCGCTAGGAAATGATTGGCGAGCGTCGCCAACAGGATTCCGAAAATGATGGGCAGCTTGCGTTTGAGCCTCGCTGCCAGCACAAAGGAAAGCAGTTGCGTCTTGTCGCCCATTTCAGCGAGCGCGACGACCGCGGTGGAAAAAAACATGGCTTCCATGGGCAGGCCCGAAAATGGTGCTGCATCCTACCCTTGGCGCCAGCCGGCATCAAATGCGATTAGTACCGGCGGTATGGCTGGATGCCGAAGCAGAACCCGGTGATGTTATTCTTTTTTGCCCCAGAGTTGTTCGAGGCGCTGATCTCGCCCACAGGAGTATCGGTAGTATTTATAACGTAAGGGATTTTTATTGTAGTAGTCCTGATGATAATCCTCAGCCGCATAGAAAGTCGCAGCCGGGCGGATCGCGGTGACGACAGACTTTCCCAGCTTCTTCTCGATCTCGATCTTCGACTGTTCCGCGAGTTTTTTCTGCTCTTCGTTTTGATAAAAGATCGCCGTGGTATACGTGCTGCCGCGGTCGCAGAACTGACCGCCCTTGTCGAGCGGGTCGACATTGCGCCAGAACACCTCCAGCAATTTCTCGTAACTGACCTGCTTCGGATCGTAGGTGACTTGGATCACCTCGATGTGCCCGGTGCCTCCCGCCGAAACCTGTTCGTAAGTCGGATTCACCAATTGACCGCCGCTGTAGCCCGAGGTGGTCGCCGCCACCCCCGGCAGCTTGTCGTAGGGCGGCTCCATGCACCAGAAGCAGCCGCCGGCAAACACCGCCGTGGCGGTTGCAGTATTGCCCTTCGCCGCCGGCTCCGCCGCCGTCGCCACCAGCGCCATGCCCAGCATCAGCCCGGCCAGTACCGTCATGAATTTCATCAGTTTTCTGTGCATCTTCTGCCTCTCAAAGAATTAAGATTGTGCGGCTTATGACCGGGCTTGGGGATTTTGGTTGCTCGGCAGTTTCCCCGACAAAAAGCCGCCCCAAACGGCCAAATAATAGTACTCGCTATTCACCCCCACTTCTGTATAGTGCCCGGGTTGCAGCGCACTTCTTGCAGAAAGTTCGGTAGTTCCTCCCAGTTTCTCCGGCAGTTACTCCCGCAAACGAATTCAGGAATGAACTGCAAAACATCGCAATTCAACTAACAGAGGTATTTTCGTGAATACAGGAACAGTAAAGTGGTTCAACGATGCCAAGGGTTTTGGTTTCATTACCCCGTCCGATGGCAGCAAAGATGTCTTCGTGCATCACTCCGCCATTCAGGGCAGCGGCTTCAAGTCGCTGGCCGAAGGCCAGCAGGTCAAGTTTGAACTGCAGGATGGTCCGAAAGGTCCATCGGCTGCGAACGTTCAGCCTGCCTAAAGTTTCGCACTGCGAAAGCAGGGTTTGAAACGAAGACCCCGCCGAGAGGCGGGGTCTTTTTTTTTTGGAAAAAGCAGTGGAAATTATTCCGGCGCATCGATCTCCTTCTCCATGTCTTTCCTCATTTGTTCGCGCTGCTTCGCGGAGATTTCCTCGCGGCGCTTCTTACGCTTCTCGATGGCATCCGGCTTCTCGGATATGAACTTTTCCCCGTACAGCACCTGTTTGAGGTAGCGCGCCGCGAACTGCAGGAGTTCTACCTCGTCAGTGAGCAACTTCTGGAAATACGCCGGTTCAATGTCATAAACATCGTGGAAGAAGGGGCTGGCGATGAACACCCGGAAATTGTCGAGGTCATAGCTCGCCAGGTAAAAAAGATCCATGCTCTTTTGCGACGGTGCGCCCACCGTCGGTCCGCTGGAGCGTTTCTTTAATATGATGTCGCGCCACTCTTTGGTGAATTCATCATACGGTTCGATTCCCTGTTCCTGACGGTACTCACGTACGGTGAGTGCGCGCGGCTCGAAGTGCCCGAGGCAGTGGTCTTCCTTAACCACGAAATAAAAATCCTCCGGGGTGGGTGATTCCTTGGCGCGCATGGTGGTGGCACCGAGGGCGTAATAGCGACAGGCGGCCGGCCGGTCTTCGTACACGCCGCAACCCTCGGGGGTGAGGAACTGGCATTCGGAAGAACCGGGTTTGGTCTTCATGCGGATACCAGGCATGCCGTGTGCGTCCATCTCGAAGGAGGTCGCGTAATTCTCCAGAAATTCCGCCGAGGTGACATTCAGGCGATTTTTTAGTCGTAGGATGTCGTAGGGCGTCAACATGATGTTGATGTTCTGGCAACACTTGTTGAAGCAGGCGATACCTGGACGGCAGCGGAACTGGATCTTATCGTCCAGTCCCAGCCTGACCGGCACCACCGGGCTCGAGGGGCGCGGGTCCTTGATATTCGGGTCGTTAAAATCCTGGCTCATGCCTCACCTCATTAAAATAGAAAGGGGGTGCGGGTTGCCCCGACCCCCTCCCGAACAGCTTTACAGTTGACTTACTTGACCAGCTGCACGTACGGGACTTTTTTGAGATCCCACTTCTTCGTGTTGCGGTCGTACTTTGAGTTTACGAACACTTTCCAGTTCTGATCGTCCACGAAGTTGTAGTCCGCGCGGTAGTAGTAGCCCGGATAACGGGTTTCCTGGCGGAACTGGATATGCTTCATGTGTGCCTCGGCGGCGAGGATGCGATGGTAGTTCTCCCATGCGCGCAGCAACTCGTGCAGATCCTTGGCGCGCATCTTAAGGGAGTCTTCCTTCAGCATCTCGAGCTTCTGCTCGCAGATTTCCAGCAGCTTGGCGTTGGTCTGGTAGTAGGTCGACACGCCCGCGCAATACTCGTCCATAATCTTCTGCAGACGGAACTGCAGCATCTTGGGCGTGATGTAATGCGGGTTGATGTCGATTGCCGTGGTGTAGTCCTTGTGCTCCAGGAATGTCTTCACCGGTGCGTAGATCTCATCCACCAGTTCCTGCGTGGTGCGCGCCATCTCGGGCTTGTGGTCCTTGTTGTCCATGACGAACTTGACCATGCCCTTGGCGGCGATACGGCCTTCGGCATGCGAACCGGAGGAGAACTTGTGACCGGAGGCGCCCACGCCGTCACCGGCGGTGAACAGGCCCTTGACGGTCGTCATGGAGCGGTAACCCCAGCTCCATTCCTTCGGTGCGCCGACGTCGGTCGGGCCGGAGACCCAGATACCGGCACAGCCGGCGTGCGAGCCCAGCAGATACGGCTCGGTCGGCATGATTTCGGAAGGTCGCTTGTCCGGCTCGATGTTCTCACCGGCCCAGATGCCGCACTGGCTGATGGTCATGTCGAGGAAGTCTTCCCAGGCTTCCGCCAACAGATGCTGCACTTCCTTCGGCGTCATGTTCTTGGCGAGGTTGGCCAGCGCCGTCGGGGTGTCCATGATGATCGGGCCGCGGCCGGAGCGCATCTCTTCGAGCATGATGTGATTGCGCAGGCAGGTGCCCGGGACGCCCTGGCCGTATTTGCCGAAACGTTTCTCGTCCTTGATGATGTCACCGCGCAGGGCGTTGTAATCCTCGCCCATGCCATTGGCCACCTTGGCCTTGAACAGCAGGAACCAGGCGCCCACCGGGCCGTAGCCGTCCTTGAAGCGGGCCGGCACGAAACGGTTTTCCATCATGGTGAGTTCAGCACCACACTCGGCGGCCATGGCGTAGGTGCTGCCGGCATTCCATACCGGGTACCAGGCGCGGCCACCACCTTCCCCGACGGAGCGGGGACGGAACACATTCACCGCACCGCCGCACACCAGCAGGCAGGCCTTGAACTTGTAAATGTACAGAGTGTTGTCACGTACCGAGAAACCGGCGGCGCCGGCCACGCGGTTCGGATCGTTCTTGTCGGTGACCAGGCGCACAATGAACACGCGCTCCTGGACGTTTTCCATGCCCAAGGCCTTCTTCGCGGCTTCGGCGACGATCCATTTATAGGATTCGCCGTTGATCATGATCTGCCACTTGCCCGAACGTACCGGCTTGCCGCCTTGCGTCAGTGGCTTGCCTTCGTCGCCCGGCTGCTTCCACACCGGCAGGCCCCATTCCTCGAAGTGATGCACCGAGTCGTCAACGTGACGGCCGACGTCGTACACCAGGTCTTCGCGGGTGATGCCCATCAGGTCGTTCCGCACGTAGCGCACGTAGTCGGCTGGATCGTTTTCGCCGCAATAGGTGTTGATGGCGGACAGGCCCATCGCCACGGCGCCGGAGCGGTCCATGGCGGCCTTGTCGACCAGCTTGACCTTGAGGTTATGGCCCTTGGCCTTGGCGGCCTCGGCCCACTGTCCGATTTCATACGCGGCGCCGCACGCCGCCATGCCGCCGCCGATGATGAGAATGTCGACCTCTTCCTCAACCACCTTCGGATTTCCAAATGTTCCTTCTGCCATGATGTTCACCTTCTGTATGCGGCGATCGTGCCGGGGCACTCGTCCCCTCTTGGCCGGTTCGCCGGTTAGTTGTTGAAATTAACCGCTGATCAGCTGGCTGCGATCCGTTTTGTGAATGCTGTTCGCTGAATAGAACTCGATCTCGTCGATCTTGCTGACGTCGGCCTTGGGCTTGCCCTCATACGGCTTGATGGAGCCTTCCGGCGTGGTACGGATCGGGAACTTGAAACGCTTGATGCTGCCGTTGCGGAACTTGATGGTCCACATAATCGAGTCAGTACCACGCAGCGGTTGCACCGAGCCGCCCAGCGGAACGATGTCGGCGTAGTGACGGCATTCGATCGCTTGTTGCGGGCAGATTTTCACGCAGGAATAGCATTCCCAGCACTGCTCCGGCTCCTGGTTCCAGGCCTTCATCGCATGGCCGGTTTCGGAACCGTCCTTATCAAGCTTCATCAAGTCGTGAGGGCAAATGTACATGCAAGCGGTCTTGTCCTGACCCTTGCAGCCATCGCATTTGTCGGTACGTACGAATGTTGGCATGGTGTTACTCCATCTATAAGGTTGCAGTTAAAAAACGGTTTATGAAATTAACGAACTCAAATATCTTGCTTGACGCTTATCGGCCCGAATGGCCGGTAAGCTTGACTTCGACCTTTTCGGTCAGACTACCGTAATAGGTACGTAGGATTTCCAGCACCTCGGGACGCGAGAATTTGCTGGACACTTCCTCGCCTTCGGACAGGGCCTTGCGCAGCTTGGTGCCGGACAGCAGGATGCGGTCCTTGGCTTCGTGCGGACAGGTACGCATGGAAGCCATGCCGTCACACTTGTCACACCAGAAGGTCCAGTCTATCTTGAGCGCCTTGGTCTCGAGCGCATTCTTCGGGATTTCGTCGAAGATCTTATGCGCATCGAACGGACCGTAGTAATCACCCACGCCGGCATGGTCGCGCCCGACGATCAGGTGCGAACAGCCATAGTTCTGGCGGAACAGCGCGTGCAACAGCGCCTCGCGTGGACCGGCGTAGCGCATGTCCAGCGGATAGCCCGCTTGGATAACAGTGTTCTTCACGAAATATTTATCAATCAGGGTCCCGATAGCCTTGGAACGCACGTCGGCGGGGATGTCGCCGGGTTTGAGTTTGCCGAGGAGGGAGTGGATCAACACGCCGTCGCAGGTTTCGATGGCGACTTTGGCAAGGTATTCATGAGAGCGGTGCATCGGGTTGCGGGTCTGGAACGCGGCCACGGTGGACCAGCCGTTTTTCTTGAACATCTCGCGCGTTTCGGCGGGGGTGAGAAATTGGTCGCCGTATTCCTGCTTGAACGTGCCGGTGGAAAGCACCTTGATCGGGCCGGCGAGATTGATCTCGCCCTGTTCCATCACCATCTTGACGCCGGGATGTTCCAGATCGGTCGTCTTGTACACCATCATGCACTCATGCGCCTTGTCGATGGTGTATTTCTCGGAGACTTTCATCGTGGCCAGGATCTCGCCGGACTCGCTGTCCACCAGCGCCACGTCAGTGCCGGTCGTGATACCGTCGGCAGTGGTTTTGTCGGTGGAGAGGGTGATCGGGATCGGCCAGAACAGGCCATTGGTCATTTTCATGCCATCGCACACTTCTTCCCAGTCAGCATGCGTCATGAAACCGTCGAGGGGGGTGAATCCGCCGATGCCCATCATGATGACATCGCCGGTCTCGCGCGAGGTGATTTTTACTTTTGGCAGGGATTGCGCGCGCTTCTTTTCTTCGGTGAGCGCCGCGCCTTGGATAAGCAGGGGTTTCAGTTCCCCGCCGCCATGTGGATTGACCAATTTGGACATAGAGAGCCTCTTCCCCTTTATTATCGAAGTCGTGTGAATTAACGATGTTCTGACAACTGGGCCGCGAAACTTTATAGTGTCGCGGTTCGCAAACCTAATAAGATTTACTGGGACTGCTCATAAGTTTCACTTATTTACAGTGATTGCGTCGATCCCCGTATAACTTGGGCGTTCGCTGAAATTGATACATCTGTGAGAGGGCCATAGCAGGCCCCTTTTTAAGCGAGCGTCGGTATTCTATCGTAGTTTGCAGAAGGGGTCACCCTAGTGCAGATAAGGGTTTTAAACATGAGTATTACAGTCAGGTTCTTTGCCAGCCTTCGCGAGCGCATCGGAAGGGACCGGGACAGTCTCGATAGCAAAGGCATTCGTGGCGTCGACGATGTTTGGAATCGCGTGGCGCAAATCCGCCTGCCAGGGAATAACGCTGGCGGCATTGACCATGGAATAATCGCGCCCGGACCAAGGGACGACAGCGCGGGGTAGTGCCGGTTAAATGCCGGGAGGGATGCGTGGCACCCGCAATTAATTCTTGGCTGCAGTAGAAGGGTTTCTTATCTGCGTTTTATTCTTCAGTTCGCGATAACGTTTCAGTTCCGCAGCGTATTGCTCACGCAGTGCTTGCTGCTCCTGGCGCTTCGAGGCGATCGCGCCTTCATGTCGCGCGATCTGGCTTTTTGTCAGCTCGATGTTCTTCATTGTGGTGGTTGCCGCCTTGGAATCCTTGCCTTCATCCGCCGCCTGCGCCTCCATGCGTCCGAGCGCACCGCGTAGCGATTTTAGTGTTTCCTCGCTGGCCCTGATCTGGGATTCTATCTGCGCGATTTTGCGGTCGCGGATATATAATATATCGTCTTCTACACCATAGGTGGCCAGCAATAGGGCATCCTTGCGTGCTTTTTCCTCGGCGCGCGTGCGTTCCGCCGCGATAGTTTCCTGTTGAGCCTCGCGTTCCTTCAGTTCCTGTTCAGTTGGCGGTGCGTCGATCACCTTCTTGGTCGTGCCTCCATCGGTCATGACCGTGACCTTGGATTTGGCGCATTCCTCAGCGGCGGTGTCGCCGTAGTGCCACCGGCCGGCCGCATCCTTGCATTTCTTGATGGTTGGGGAATCAGCCGCTTGGGCTGACATGCCAGTCATCAGTAAGCCGAGAAGGAGCAGGGGGGTGAGTTTTTGCTGCAGCATGGATGGGTGACTCCTTAACTATCTCCTCCTCAAGATAGGTGTTGTTTCACGAGTGTGTCAACCAGTTTCGCCACACGGCAGACTGTCCCCGAAGGACGGCCCCCGGGACCGGATCCGCGGTTAGCCGGTCATCCGTGCCATAATCCGCGGACATGGCCCCCGGGAAACTTGATCGACTGGTGTTCCGGTGAACGGGATCGAGCAGCTGATTCTGCTGCTGGTGTCACTGGTCGCTAATGTGTTTTCGGCGTTCGCTGGCGGTGGGGCGGGACTGCTGCAATTCCCCGCGTTGATTTTCCTGGGCCTCCCCTTTGGGGTGGCACTTGCCACCCACAAGGTAGCGAGCGTCGCGCTGGGCGTGGGTGCGACGCTGCGGCACCTGCGCGAAAAATCACTCGAATGGAAATTCTCGTTGTTTATCCTGGCCAGCGGGCTGCCCGGCGTGATCCTCGGCGCTGCCTTCATCCTCGATGTCCCGGACCGGTTCGCCCGCATGGCACTCGGCATCCTGACCATTGGTCTTGGACTTTACTCATTCTTCAACCGGCAATTGGGAATGGCGCACGCGCCCATCCATCGTACACGGCATGGTTATGTCCTGGGCGGCTTCGGGTTGTTCGTGGTGGGGGTGCTGAATGGTTCACTAACCTCGGGCACGGGGCTCTTCTGCACGATGTGGATGGTGCGCTGGTTCGGGCTCGACTACCGGCGCGCGGTGGCTTACACGCTGGTGCTGGTAGGGCTGTTCTGGAACGGGACCGGCGCCGTGACTCTGGGTCTGCTGGGCGAGATCAAATGGTCGTGGTTGCCGGCCCTGTTGCTCGGTTCGCTCTTGGGCGGCTACCTTGGCGCCCATCTCTCCATTATAAAAGGTAATCTCTGGATCAAACGGGTGTTCGAGATCATTACCCTGCTGGTGGGACTCAAACTCATTTTCTGACCTCGCAAGGTGGTTAGGCCCTGCTAGTATTTTGATAGATCCCAGATTCGGGCCACTCAGCAGCACACCGGAACGCCGCCTTGAAAATCGAAGAAATATTGAAGGCTATGGGCCGCAAGCAACGACGCCGCACCCTCGATCATGTCGAGGATTTCACAAGCATGCTCGGGCCGGAGTCGGTGTACACGGGCGTGTTCCAGGGGAAGGACAATCATATTATTTACGGTCAGGTGCAAGGCGATTGCGACATCGAAGGCATTCTTGTTTTGGGCGAAGGCAGCCGCTGGAAGGGCAACATCCGCGCCAACAGCGTCGTCATCGCCGGGCGCGTCGACGGCGATATCCAGGCCATCAACAAACTGGAGTTGGCCCGCACCGCTTACGTGCACGGCAAGATCACGAGCCCGGTGGTGGCCATCGCCCGCGGTGCGGTGCACGAGGGCAATATCCGCATGGCCAAGCATACCCAGATTACTCGTTTCATCGATCGTCGCGAAGCAGAGGAGAAGAATCGGGACCGGGATTGATCCTCAGCGGTTTCCGGATTCAAGATGCTGTTGGATGGTTATGAGCCAGCGTTCGAGTTTCTCACCCAGTTGTTGTTCCAGCCTGTCTTCACGGTCGCGCTGTGTGCGAGCGGCATAATCCAGATCGAGAAACGGCAGCAGCCAGCAGATTTTCTCCATCACAATATTTTTTAGTGTGGGCGGTAATGTCTCACCGAGCATGTCTTCCGTCGGGTCAAATTGCTCAGTTTGTGTCAGCCATGTCCCACGGCCTTCTGGCCGGGTTTCCATGCGAATGTGGAAAGGCACAGGCGTGTCGGAGATCGTCGTAATCAACTGGTTCGGCAAGAACTCGCATACGCGAGTGCGGTAATCCGCGATGTGGTTATCCATCTTCAGCCGGAAATGGCACACACTGCCCTGACGCAAGGGTTTGTTGCCCTCAATTTCAACCTTAAGAGGCTGGGCGTGCGGCGAGAGAGCACTGCGCGCAGCCGGGTCGGCCATCAGCGCAAAAACGCGCTCGACGGGCGCTTTGATATAGACATTTCGCGAAACGGTGATCATCCTGATCCTCCCCGTTTCAGACAGCAGTCAGGCGTTCAAGTGCCGTAGGCTTGGCGGTAGGCGGTAATCGCTTCAAGATAGCGGCGCAGGCCGTTCTTGACCGCGAGATATTGCAGCAGCGTTTCCAGATTGATGATACTGATCACGCGCAAATCGAGTGTTTTTTCTACCTCCTGGACGGCAGACGTCGCGCCTTCGCCACGCTCCTGCCGGTCCAGAGCGATGGCCACGCCGACCGGCGAGGCACCGGCGGTCTTGATGATCTGTACAGACTCCCGGACCGAAGTGCCGGCCGAGATCACATCGTCCACGATGACGACCTTTCCCTGCAGGGGGTGACCGATGACGTTGCCGCCCTCACCATATTTTTTCACTTCTTTACGGTTGAAGGCATACGGTACGTCACGGTCCGTGATCGCCATGGCCGTGGCGCAGGCCAAGGGCACGCCCTTGTAGGCGGGACCGTAGAGCATGTCGAAAGCGATCCCGCTGTCCTGAAGGGCGCGGGCATAGAATTGTCCCAGCCGTGCTAACGTTCGTCCGGAGCTGAACAGACCGCTGTTGAAAAAATAGGGACTGAGACGCCCCGATTTCAGCGTGAATTCCCCGAAGCGCAAAGCCTGGCACTCGATGGCGAAGTCCAGAAACTCGCGCTGGTAGTCCTTCATGGCACCGATTGTAAACGCCACCTCAGGCGCGGGAAAGTCAGGTATCATCCGGCGCCATGCGCATCATCACCCTTAACGTCAATGGCATCCGTTCCGCCGCGAAAAAAGGGTTGTTCATATGGTTACCTCGCCAGAACGCCGATGTCGTCTGTCTTCAGGAGGTCAAGGCGCAAGAAACCGACCTGACGGAAGCGATGCGTGCGCCACGGGGATTTCACGGTTATTTCAATTGCGCCGAGAAGAAGGGCTATGCCGGGGTAGCACTCTATTGCCGCCGCGCGCCGGATCGGGTGCATACCGGTTTCGGCTCAAAGGAACATGATGATGAAGGTCGTTATCTGCAGGCCGATTTTGGTCCGCTCAGTATCGTTTCGGTTTATCTGCCCTCCGGTACCGCCGGCCCGCACCGGCAGGCTTCCAAGTACCGTTTCATGGATCATTTCTTTCCTGTTCTCAATAAGCTGCGAGGCGACGGGCGTGATTACATTCTGTGCGGCGACTGGAACATCGCGCATAAGGAAATAGATCTAAAAAATTGGAAATCGAATCAAAAGAACTCTGGTTTCCTTCCCGAAGAACGCGCCTGGCTCACCCGGGTATTCGATGAACTTGGCTGGGTAGACGTATTCCGTTCCCTGAACGACAAGCCAGACCAATACACCTGGTGGTCCAACCGTGGACAGGCCTACGCCAAGAACGTGGGTTGGCGTATTGACTACCAGATTGGCACGCCGGGTATTGCGGGCAAGGCGGAGAAGGAGAAAATATACAAGGATAAAAAATTTTCTGACCATTCCCCACTGATTATGGATTACGGGTACACATTATGATTTCCACACTACCCGGGGTACGGAAACTGATGAAATGGATGGGACCTCTGCGGCTGATGCTGGTTTTCGGCACGTTGGCGCTGGTGGTCCTGCGTCCGGCGCCGGGGACGAAGCCTGCCTATGCCGGTTGGGAAATGTTCCCGACGCTGATATTCCCGGCGCTCGTCCCGCTTTTTTTCATGGTACTGCTGCTCGATGCGATCATGGGGGCGGTGCAACTGGCGAGTCACCCCGAACAGCGGCGGCGATATCAGACCGTGATCGGTGTGAATCTCGGGACCGCGTTGTTGCTGGTGCTGTGGTGGTGGGCTTATTTCGGTGCCATCATTGGCTGAACGTCAGCGTGTTACGCGCGCCGGGCTTGCCATGTATGACTAGCTGGTGGATGAATCCACCATATCGTCGAGCCCACCTTCCATGTGCAGTTCGGTAAGCTCGGTGAAACCGCCGATACATTTGTCATCGACCAGTATCTGGGGAACCGTGCGGGCGCCATTAGTCACACGCGCGAAATTGGCCAGGGCGGCGCGGTCCGTATCGATGCGGATCTCCTCGTACGGGACATTCCATTTACTCAGCAATGCCTTGGCCTTCTGGCACAAGGGGCAGGTGCCGGTGCTGTAGATTTTGACTCTGGCCATCTGGATCCGCTGATAGTTTCAGGATTTTCTCGATCGCGCCGCGGCCGTGGCGGCCGTGGCGAGCGCGATGACGATACTGAATAAGGTGGCGCCGAACAAGCTGATCCAGCCCAATATGTCCGCCGGCGTGAACAGTGCTATCAACGGAGTAAACAGATCGAAGCTCGCCGTGGTTTTCTGGTGTTTGAAGGCATCCAGCAGTGCCACGGACAGCGCCGCGAGAGCGAAGCCGGCAAGACCGCCGAGAATGGCCCGTCGTAACAACTCCATCCGGGTGATGACCCGCGGCTCAATTTCGGCCAGTTGTTGAATTTCCGGATCACGCCGACCCAGCGGCGAGAAGCGCTGGAGCATCAGCATGCCGGGGATGCCGACGGCAATGGTGAACAGGAAGAACTCCCGCCAGCCGATGGCATCCACCATCACGCCGGTCACCGGACCGGCGAGAATGCGCGGGAGCGCGAACAGGCTTGTGAACAGCGCGTACTGCGTGGCGGAAAACTGTTTCATGGTCATGCGCAGGAGCAGCACACTGAAGGCGCCCGTGCCCATGCCGGTGGTGAGGCTCTCGAAGCCCATGGCGGCGTACATCAACGGCCGGTTGACACCGATCTCGGCGATCAGCACGTAACCGAAGTTGGAGGCGATCTGGAGTACGCCGAATACCCATAACGCGTGGCCGAGGCCCATGGCCGTGGTCAGCACGCCGCCGAGGAAAGTGCCCACGAGTGTGGTGATCAGGCCGATTGTGGCGGTGGCGATGCCGACATCGAAATCATTGAAACCGGTCTGCACCAGGAACGGCCGTACGAGCGCGCCGCCGAGGTTGTCGGCGAGTTTGTAAAGTACGACGAACGCCAGCAATTCGAGCGCACGGCGCTTGGCAAGAAATCCAACGAACGGTTCCCACACCGCTTCGCGCAGCGACGGCGGCGTTTGCAGGCGGTCGGCAGTGGATTTGGGTGCCAGCAGCGTGACCGCCATTAGCGGTAAGTACATGAGGGCGAGCAGCGTGAACATCATCGGCCAGGACCACAGGCCGGCCAGCGTGATGGTGAGTCCGCCAGCCACGAACATGGCCGCGCGGTAAATGGCGATGCGTGCTCCCACGGCCACACCCTGTTCGTCCGGTTCCAGGACTTCGACCGCGTAAGCGTCGATGGCGATGTCTTGACTGGCTGAGGCAAAAGCGATGGCGAGCGTCAGGCTACCAATAATCCAGAGCATCTCTGGCCGCAGGACCACGCCACCGAGCGACAGGGTGCCGATCAGGAGCGCGATTTGCCACAGGAGCGTCCAGCCCAACTTGCGCCCGATTCGCGGGAGCGGCAGGGCATAGCGGTCCATCAGCGGTGACCACAGGAATTTAAAGCTCCACGGTACCTGGGCGAGCGTGAACAGGCCGATGATGCGGATGTCCACGCCCTCGCGTGCCAACCAGGTCGGAATCGCGATCCAAACCAGCCCCAAAGGAAGGCCGGAAGAAAAAGAGAGCAGGCTAACTGCCGCCGTGCGTGGACTGCGTAACGCCAGCCACACGGCGCGCCAGGAAGACATCCGATTGCTCATGGCAATTTTCTCATGCAAATGAGTGGGGATGGCTGACTGTCGGGGCGAGAAGGCAGAAAAAACTCGTGGTGGTTGGGGTATGAAAAAAGTGCCTGACTCTCAAATTGTTTAGTCCCATCCATAAGCGAGCAGGCCCATCTTACACTGCTTTGTTCGATTCTTGTTCCGCCTCTGCCTCCGTGGCATCGACCCACTGCGCCGCACAGTAGTCTCATCAGTGGAAAAAGGAAGGACGGAAGAATCGTCTCTTCCGTCCTTTTTATTCACTTGTTAGAGCCACACCGACTTAAGTATCCTCTGGCAACGGCTGGTTAATCTTGCGCAGCATGTTGCGGATGACGAGCTGCTGGTTTTCCAGATTCTGGCGGCTGGATTCCAGTTCGGCAATCCGTTCAGTCAGATTCTCGGAATTTTCATGGACTTTTTTCAGATTCTCGAGGCGTTGTTCCATGAGAAGCTTGTGCTCGCGGACCTGGGACAGGATGGGCGCCATGATGGCTTTGCTCCAGGTGCGGGCCGCGATACCGCTTTCGCTGAATATATCGCGCGCACGTGCCACCAGAGTGACAAAGAACTTCTGGACCACATAATGCTGTTCCGTAATAACCATCATCGGACTGTTGCGAAAGGCCTCGGCCTCCTCGTATAGTTTTTGCAACTGGCTGCGATAGGGCAGCAGGGAAAAATTGACCGGTTTGATCTTGGCGAGTCCATGCTCGCTGTGGAATTTTCCGTAAATCGCCTGGACCAGGCTGCGCACCTGTTGGCTCTGTTTGTTGGCCTTTTCCATGGCATCGAGCGCGCCATCGAACAATAATTTCATGGCGTCGCGCAATCCCGTTGTGGTCCAGGATTCGTACATGCCGCGTCGCGTGGTATTGGCCAAATCGTCAAACGCCTCGATGCCGAGGTAATCTTGCAGCAATTTGACCTGGTCGGAAAGCACAGCGCGGGTATTCTGGAAACTGGTGAGCGTCTGGTCATAGGCCTGTTTCTCATCGCGCAGACGTGTCACCAGATCCTGGATAGCGTCACGGTTCTCCCCTCCCAGGGCCTGGAGTTCTTCAATTTGCCCGATAACGGCCGTGAGCCTCGCCTCGATCATGGCGCTGGTGGTTTCGACCATGGAGCCAATATCGTGGATCACGCGCTCGCGCAGCAGTTCCCGTCTCGCCGGGATAATCTCGTCCGACAATTTGGATTCCAGCGCTGGCAGTCCGCTGCGCTCAATCAGGGCATGATCTGTCTTGATCTTGCCAAGCAATCCCTTGCGCGCGGAAACCGCGAGCACCTGATTCTTACTGATGCCAAGTGTGCGCGCTGTCTCCTGCGTCTGGCGTGCTATCTCGGCGGTGAAGACGGTATCGTTGCTCATCTCGTCCCACAAATAATCGATCTTGTTCAATGCTACCAAGCGGCCTCCCCCCCGATTGCCGCGGTTAGGGCTGACGTGATGATTCCACACCTCGAGATCGGTTTGGGTGACGCCGGCATCGGCGGCCAGCACGAACAACACCGCCTGGGCGCTGGGTAGCATGCTCAAAGTCAATTCCGGTTCGGTGCCGAGTGAATTGAGTCCGGGGGTGTCGAGCACCACCAGTCCCTGCTTCAGCAGGGGATGCGGGAAATTGATGATCGCATGTCGCCAGACCGGAATTTCGACGCTGCCATCGCAGTTAAGCATGTGCATGGTGGCTTCGATATCGGGATGGTAGAGACCAAGCGCTTCCGCCAGCTGCCGTCTCACCGGTTTGGTTTTGATAGTGTGTTGGAATGTTTCCGCCATTTTTTTTGTCGAATCCAGATCCAGCGGCATCACAGTCCAAGCAGAAGAAGAACGCTTGTACTCAGAAATGCTGGTGGCCGTCTGGCGCGTTTCGATCGGGAGCAGTTTCAGGCAGGGTGGTTCGTTTTCGTCGAAGCGCAGTTCCGTGGGGCACATGGTGGTGCGTCCGGCCTCCGAGGGCAGGAGGCGTTGCCGATAATCGGCGAAGAAGATGGCGTTAATCAGTTCGGTTTTGCCCCGGGAAAATTCCGCAACAAGTGCGATGGTGAGCTTGTCGGAGCGAAGTGAATCAATGAGCTCGTAAAGCTGCAGATCTTCCTCGCCGCTGGCCAGCCCGTGGCTTTCGACCCAAGTCTGGTATTCATTGATTATTTCGATTAATTCGTCGCGCCAGTGTTTATAGTCTCCGAGCCGCCGGCTGAATTCATTGACTGCCAGCCGGGGGCGGTCTTTCAGCTGTTGCGCGTTTATCATTATATTGAATCCCCCTTTAATACAGTCGGTTAGAATATAAACTTAAATAAAAACTATATCTAGCCCCCACCCAGGGAGGAGTTGCCCGCTGGCACCCGCTGTGGCATAGGGGGGCGAGCATCTTCGATGCGGGAATTAGCGCTGGTCCCAGTCGAGGTTTTCCGGGAGTTTTCGGGGAGAGCGGAGGCGGACTTGCTTGTGTTTCGCGGTTTTTCCTCGTACCAGGACCACGTGGCTGCGTGGAATGCCAAATACCCTGGCGAGATAAGTCATGAGATGTTCATTGGCCCTCCCTTCCACCGCTGGGGCGGTAAGGCGGACCTTCAGTCGATCACCCAACACCCCGGCGATGGCGTCCGAGGCGGCACGTGCCTGGACTTGGACTTGCAGCACGAGGTCCGGGCCGTCACGTCGGAACCAACCCACGGTTATCGCAGCAGATGGGCAAGAGCGAGCTGCAATAGTTGTAGCCCGACCAGCACGACAATCGGAGAGAGATCGAGGCCCCCGACCGACGGAATCAGGCGACGCGCCGGTCGCATCAGCGGTTCGGTGAGACTCACCAGCAGGTCCCCCGCCGGGTTTTGACGCATGCCATAAGGCATGAACCAGCTGAGAATTACTCGCAGCAGGATGGCGTAAAAATAGACATAGATCGTAAGGCGCACCAAGCTGACCACGGCCGCCAGCAATAGCGGGACAAGATCGGGTGCGCGGCCGATGAGCCAGGAGAGGATGAATAACTCGAGGTATTTGAGGGCGAGCAGCAGAACCAGCGAGGCGATGTCGATACCAAAGGACCCCGGTATGACGCGCCGCAACGGTGCGAGCAACGGGTTGGTGAGCGCCACCAGGAACTGGGAGATGGGATTATAGAAATCGGCACGGGAGAGTTGGAGCAGAAAGCGCAGCAACACCGCCAGGATATACAGCTCGAAGACGACTTCGACAATAAGGACGCTTGCTTCCGTGAAAAACGAGCTCATGCCTTCTTCCCGAACAAATCGGCGATTTCCCGCGAACGATTGACGGCCGCCTGCATGGCTTGCCTGAACAGGCTACGAATATTGCCATTTTCGAGCACTTTAACTGCTTGTTCTGTCGTGCCACCGGGGGAGGTCACGCGACGGCGCAGTTGCGACGGCTCTTCATGGCCTTCGAGGGCCATCTTGGCCGCGCCATAGGCTGTCTCCAGCGTGAGCAGGCGTGCCTGTTTCGCATCCAGCCCGGATTCAATCGACGCCTGCTCGAGCGCCTCCATGATGAGAAAAAAGTACGCCGGTCCACTGCCGGACAGCGCGGTCACCACGTCCATCAGGGATTCATCGTTAAGCCAGACCGTAACGCCCACAGCGCGCAGGATAGATTCAGCTTGGTTGCGCATGGCTTCGTTCACACGCGCATTCGCGAAAAGCCCCGCGGCGCCGCTTCCGATCAGAGCCGCGGTGTTGGGCATGGATCGCACGATAGCGAGCCCTCCTCCCAACCAGCGGTCGAGATCCGCCAGGCGCACCCCCGCGGCGATGGAGATAACAAGGGGTTTTTTCTTTTGTACCGCGGTGGCCAGTTCCATGGCCACTTCGGCCAATACCTGCGGTTTGACCGCCAACACTAGGATATTGGCGTGCGTAACAACATCCTGGTTGTTGGCAGAGGTTTTAACGCCCAGGACGGATTCGATCGATTTCCGCTGTGACGAATCAGGATCGGAGAGGATGATCTGGTTTTTGCCCCAGCCGTTTTTCAGCAGGCCCGAGACCAGGCTGCGAGCCATGTTGCCGGCGCCGATGAATCCGATCAGGGGAGGTGCACCGTGCGGGGAGATGGGAGCCATGGCCGCCAAAGTGTAAAACGCCCTTGGCGGGAACGGAAGCGAAAACCCGTGACAAGATCCGCAGAAAACCGCAGATTTCGGCCAATTTCACCGACCAGGGGGACCGGACTCCATTGCGGCCAAGCCCGGAATGGACTAGAAATTATGGCAGGGGCCGAATTTACAATGCCTTAACCAACCACGACCCACGGAGAAACTGATGGATATTGCCGAGCTGCTGGCGTTTGCCTTCAAACAGAACGCCTCGGACCTGCATTTATCGTCCGGCCTGCCGCCGTTGATCCGGGTGGACGGCGACATCAAGCGCATCAACGTGGATCCCCTGGACGACCGTACTGTCCACAACATGATCTATGACATCATGTCGGACAAGCAACAGAAGGATTACGAGGAGTTTTTCGAGACCGATTTTTCCTTCGAGCTGCCTAACATCGCGCGGTTTCGTGTCAACGCCTTCAACCAGTTGCGCGGCCCAGCCGCGGTGTTCCGGACCATTCCCTCGAAGGTGCTGACGCTTGAGCAGCTCAATTGCCCGCCAGTGTTCAAACAAATAGCCGATCAACCGCGCGGGATTGTGCTCGTCACCGGTCCCACCGGTTCCGGCAAGTCCACGACTTTGGCGGCGATGATAAACCATATTAATGAAACGCTGCACGAACACATCGTCAGCATTGAGGACCCTATTGAATTTGTGCACACCAGCAAGAATTGCTTGATCAATCAGCGCGAGGTCGGCAAGGACACGCTGAGTTTCAATAACGCGCTGAGGTCGGTCACGCGTGAAGACCCGGACGTGATTCTGGTGGGCGAAATGCGTGATCTGGAAACCATCCGCCTCGCACTGACCGGCGCCGAAACCGGCCACCTGGTATTCGCCACCTTGCATACGAGTTCCGCGGCCAAGACCATCGACCGCATCATCGACGTGTTCCCGGCGGCCGAAAAGGACATGGTGCGTGCCATGCTCTCCGAGTCGCTACGCGCGGTGATATCCCAGACGCTGCTGAAGAAAATTGGCGGTGGTCGCGTGGCGGCGCACGAGATCATGATCGGTACCCCCGCGATTCGCAACCTGATACGCGAAAACAAGATCGCACAGATGTACTCAGCCATCCAGACAGGCCAGAATGTAGGCATGCAGACGCTCGATCAGTGCCTGCAAGACTTGGTGCGCACGCGCCAGGTGCAAGTGGATGACGCGCGCACGGTCGCGGTCAACAGGGACCTGTTCACGGCCGCGGCCGTCGCCGCGGGGACCAAGAAATGAATTTTATTGATCTCCTCAAGCTGATGAAGCACAAGAAGGCCTCGGACCTGTTTGTGACGGCCGGGGTGCCGCCCTCCATCAAGGTGGACGGCAAGCTCATGCCGGTCACCAAACAGGCACTGTCACCGGAGCAGTCGCGCGCCTTCGCCTACGGCATCATGAACGAGGACCAACGCCGCCAGTTCGAGTCCAACAACGAATGCAATTTCGCCATCGCCCCACAAGAGATTGGTCGTTTCCGCGTGAACGTTTTTATGCAGCAACAGCGCGTGGGCATGGTGCTGCGCACCATCAACACCGACATTCCGCGCTTCGACGACCTGCATCTGCCCAAGGTGCTGGCCGACCTGGCATTGACCAAGCGTGGACTGATCCTGTTCGTCGGTGGCACCGGTTCGGGCAAATCCACTTCGCTTGCGGCCATGATCGGCTATCGCAACGAGTACAGCTACGGGCATATTCTCACCATCGAAGACCCGGTGGAATTTGTTCACGACCACAAGAATTGCATCGTGAATCAACGCGAGGTTGGCGTGGACACCGCGACCTACGAAGTGGCTCTAAAAAACGCCATGCGCCAGGCGCCGGACGTGATTCTGATTGGCGAGGTGCGCGCGCGCGAGACCATGGATCTCGCCATCCAGTTCTCCGAAACCGGCCACCTGTGTCTGTCCACGCTACACGCGAACAACGCCAACCAGGCGCTCGATCGCATTATCAACTTCTTCCCCGAGGACAAGCGCAACCAGCTGCTGATGGATTTGGGGCTTAACTTGAAAGCGATCATTTCACAGCGCCTGATTCCGATGAAAAGCGGCAAGGGGCGTGTGCCCGCGGTCGAGGTAATGATCAACTCGCCGCTGATTGCCGATCTCATCATGGAAGGCAAGATTCCGGAGATTAAGGATTTGATGAGCAAATCCACCGAAGTTGGCATGCAGACCTTTGACCAGTCGCTATTCAATCTGTATGAGGCTGATCTCATTTCCTACGATGATGCCCTGCGCAACGCCGACTCGGTCAACGACGTGCGTCTGCGCATCAAGCTCGAAGGCAAGGACTCGAAAAGCCGCGAACTTGGCGAATCTATGCGCAACGTGACCGTCAAATAACCACAAATATTTAATTCATCTCCTAAAACAATAAAGCCCCTGACGGGGCTTTATTGTTTTAGGTTGCTTCTGTGATGTTCGGCCAGCCACAAATCGTCTCATCGTCAATCATGCCGGGGGAGATTCGTAAACCAGTTTCCCGCCCACCAGCGTGTGGGTGACCTGTCCGTGGAATGTCTGACCGAGAAACGGCGTGTTGTGGCCGCGCGAGACCAGCCTGTCCTCGATCAGGGTCCAGCGCGCCTCGGGGTCGAAGATACAGATGTCGGCCGTGGCGCCGAGGCCGAGATGGCCGGTTTCCACGCCGATGATCTGCGCCGGCTGGTGGGTCAACCGGGCAATGGCTTCTTCCAGGGTAAGCAGTTTCTCATCCACCAGCCTGAGCGTCAGCGGCAGCAGGGTCTCCAGTGCGGAGATGCCCGGCTCGGAACGGGCGAAGGGCGCGAGCTTGGCATCCGGTTCGTGCGGTTGGTGATCCGAGCAGATGGCGCTGATGATCCCGTTGGCGAGAGCTTTACGCAGGCCTTCGCGATCATGGCGACCACGCAGTGGTGGGCGCACATGACACAAGGTGTTGAAATCGCCAATGTCGTGCTCGGTCAGGTGCAGGTGATGCGCCGTGGTGTCGGCGCTCACCGGCAGTCCTTTTTTTTGCGCCGCGGCAACCATGGCGGCGGCGCGCGCACTCGACAATCCGCAAAAATGCGCACGACAGCCAGTCTGTTCGATCAGCGCGAGATCGCGCGCCACCCCGACAGTCTCGGCGGCCTCCGGGATTCCGGGTAGCCCCAGGCGGGTGCCGATCTCGCCTTCGTGCACGCAACCGCCGTTACGCAACCACGGATCTTCGGCATGCAGGAATACGGTCAGGTCGAGGGTGGCGGCGTATTCCAGGGCGCGGCGCATCACCAGTGTGTCGGTTACCGGTGACAAGGCGTTGGTGAAACCCACACAACCGGCCTCATCGAGCGCTTCCATGTCGGCCAACAGCTTGCCTTCGAGTCGCTGGGTGAGTGCCCCCAGCGGATGGATGAAGGCGAGCCCGAAGCGCCAAGCCCGCGATTGCAGCATCTGCGCCATGGCCGGGGTGTCAATGACGGGCAGCGTGTCGGGCGGACAGCAGAGCGTGGTGATGCCGGCCGCGACGGCGGCATGCACCTCAGATTCAATAGTGGCCTTGTATTCCAGCCCGGGTTCACGCAGGCGTGCGCGCAGGTCCACGAGCCCCGGACAGACAATTTTGCCTTGCGCCTTGACGGTTATTCTGGCTTTGAAGCCCGGGGGTGATTTTCCCACGCCCACGACAAAACCATTGTCATCGATATAAAGATTTTTTTCCCCGTTCACGCGATTCGCCGGGTCGATCAGATGCCCACCCTGGATAACGAGGCTCATTTACGCTTCCTCGTAGTGACGACCGCGCGCGCCCGGCTCGCGGCCACAGGATGTGTTTCCTCGCGACGCCCCGGAGAGCCACCCATGATCAATGCCATGACCGCCATGCGCACGGCGATGCCGTAGGTCACCTGAGGGAGGATGACAGATTGCGGCCCGTCGGCCACGGCGGAATCGATTTCGAGTCCGCGGTTCATCGGGCCCGGGTGCAGAACGATGGCATCCTTCGCGGCGAGTGCAAGTTTCACGGGAGTGAGGCCGAAGAGATTGAAATATTCATGTTCGCTCGGGATATGCGCGCCCTGCATGCGTTCGCGCTGCAGGCGCAGCATCATCACCACATCCACGCCGTCGAGACCATCTTCCATGCGGGAGCAGGGAATCACCCCCAGTTTTTCCACTGCCGTGGGCAGCAAGGTCTTGGGTGCCACCACGCGCAATTCATCGACACCGAGGGCCTTGAGCGCATGGATCTGGGAGCGTGCCACGCGCGAGTGCAGGATATCACCGACAATGGCCACTTTAAGTTTTCCGAAATCGCCCTTGTGACGGCGAATGGTGAACATGTCGAGCAAACCCTGGGTAGGGTGGGCGTGGCGTCCGTCGCCGGCGTTGATGATGCGCACGTGTGGGGGCACGTGGCGGGCAATCATGTGCGCAGCACCGGATTCGCCATGACGCACCACGAACAGGTCGGTGTGCATGGCCTCGAGGTTGCGGATGGTGTCGAGCAGGGTTTCACCCTTAGCGGTGCTCGAAGTACCGACGCTCAGGTTGATCACGTCGGCCGACAGACGCTTGGCGGCGATTTCGAATGTGGTGCGGGTGCGGGTGCTGAATTCGAAGAAGAGATTGACGACCGTCTTGCCGCGCAGCAGCGGAATTTTTTTGATCTCGCGTTGACCCACCGAAATGAAAGATTCGGCAGTGTCGAGAATTTCTAAAATGGTTTGACGGGAAAGACCTTCAATGGTGAGCAGATGGCGCAAGCGGCCAGTGTCATCGAATTGAAGGCCCTGATTCACCCGTTACCCTCCTGAATGCGCAACTCCAGTTTTCCCGGGCCAAGCAGTTTGACGTGCTGGTTTTTCGCAAGCTTGGCGTGTTCACCCACGACCTGGGGTTCGATGGGCAGCTCGCGTCCGCCGCGCTCCACGAGACAGGCGAGCATCACCGAGGCTGGACGGCCATAGTCGAAGATTTCGTTGAGCGCGGCACGGATGGTCCGACCGGTATGCAATACGTCATCCACCAGGATGAGATGCCGATCCTCCACGTTCACCGGGAGGTGTGAGGTGCGGACCTGTGGGTTCATGCCAACACGGGTGAAGTCGTCGCGATAAAAGGAGATATCGAGCGTGCCGAGCGCTTCTTTGAGACCGAGCTTTTGGTGCAGGTGCTCGGCTACCCAGACCCCCCCGGTGTGGATGCCGATCATAAGAGGATTGTTTTTCAGCGCCGGCTGCAGCTGTTCCACCATGCGCGCCAGCGCCGCGGCGACATCGATCACCGCCGTCACGGCGAAGCTCCGGGAAGTTCATTCAGGAAGGCCTGCAGAATAGTTTGGGCGGCCAACTTATCAAGCCGCGACTTGTGTCGTCTCATGGGAACGCCCGCCTCGTTCAGGATATCCCGGGCGGCCAGCGTTGAGAGACGTTCATCGACCATGTGTACTGGCAAATTGTAGCGTTCCTTCAAACGAAGTCCAAACGCCCGGGCGGCGCGGGTCATGGGGTTGTCACTGCCATCCATGTTGAGCGGCAGGCCGACGATCAGGGCATCCGGGTGCCACTCGTCAATTAGCCGTGAAACGCCCGACCAATCGGGGTTTTTAGCGGAACCGCGCAAAGTGGTCACGGGTTCGGCCACCCGTCTATGGCTGCTGCCGACAGCCACCCCGATGTATTTTTCGCCGTAGTCGAAAGCCAGGAAACTTCGATTCTTCAAGCGTGGCCCGCCTCACCGGAAAGCGTGGTGAGATCAACACCGACAAGCCCGGCGGCGGCTTTCCAGCGATGCTCCACGGGAAGTTCAAAGATAATCTCCCGGTTCGCAGGCCCCGACAACCAGGAATTTTCGGAAATTTCGCGCTCCAGTTGGCCTGCCCCCCAGCCGGCGTAGCCCAGTGCTACGATGAATTTCTCCGGACCGCGGTTTTCCGCGATGGCTTCGAGGATGTCGCGCGAGGTGGAAACACCGAACCGGTCCGTGACCGGGAGGGTGGATTCCCATTCACCCAGGGGTTCGTGCAGCACGAAGCCGCGGTTGTTCTGCACCGGACCACCAAGGTAAACCGCATTATCAGCGTGGCTGGCTTTTTCCGGGGCAATGCCCAGCTGATCGAAAATGTCGCCGAGATGCAGGTCGGTCAGGCGGTTGATCACAATGCCCATGGACCCCTCCTCGGAATGTTCGCAGATAAGCGTAACGCTGCGAGCGAAATTTACGTCCGCAAGATTCGGCATGGCAATCAGAAAATGATTGGCAAGTGAATCAGGTCTTTTCATGTGAAACAGTATCCGGCAGACGCGCGCCGGACTCAAGCGAAACACCCCTAACAATCAATTTTCGCTGGAGAGTCCGGATTCGTTGAATTTCCAGGTACGGGTAATGTGCAGGATGTCCAAATCCTCGCGTATCTCGGGTGGGAATGGCGCGAAAGGCGCCGACAATTCCACGATGCGAATCGCAGCGTCATCCAGGATTTTCTGACCGGAGGAGCGGCGCACGGAAACGTTGTTGATCGTGCCGTCGGCGTTGAGCGCCACGTCGAGGAGTAAATGTCCGGTGAGGCCCCGGCGCTTGGCCTCGTCGGGATAATTGAGATTTCCGATACGCTCGACCTTGGCGCGCCAGGCATCCATGTAAGCGGCATATTTGTATTCCTGCGTGCGGGCGTTCAGGAACTTGTGCCGCGGGCGTTTCTGGAATTCCTGCCACGTACGACTTATCTCGGCGTTGAGACGCGCACGTTCTTCCTGTATCTCTGCGCGTGCCATGAGACCCAGGCTCGGTGGCTGCAATTGCATTTCCTTTTTTTCCGGCTGGCTTTCCTGGTCTTTGATTTTTCGCGAATCTTCGAGTGATAGCATCGTGGTCAACTCGCGTTCGGACTTCACACGCTTCTGTGGTTTCGATTGGAACGTCGGGAAGTCGCGGTTGACGGGACTGATCTCGCGCACCGGTAGCGGGTTTTTCGCAATCTCGGCGGCGTCGCTGTCACCGCCACCTTCCTGGTTGGCCTGTGCGAGAAATTCCGGATCGAGCGTGCGCTTGTCGCTGGCGGTTTGCACCAGTGTGATTTCCAGCGTGGGCAGTCCCGGCAGGTCGCGGAGCTTGGGCAGTGAAAAGGTTACGCCCAGTATTACCACCATGTGCACCAGGAACGAGCCGAACATGCTCACCCCGAATCGGTCGTTTTGGGATATACCTGTAATCGTCTGGGCTGTCATACCTAAAACAAAAGCAACCGTGAGTTTAATAGAAAAAAGTATATCTTAACTCCGGCGCCTTGCCTCGTCCGGAGCGAGCCGGGCTTCGATGGCGTCCATGAGCGTGGCGCTGATGTTTAAGTTGTACTGCCGATCAAGTTCCCGGACGCAGGTCGGGCTGGTGACATTGATTTCCGTCAGGTAGTCACCGATGACATCGAGCCCCACGAACAGCAGCCCTTTTTCCCGCAACGGCGGTCCGACTTGGGCACAAATCCAGCGGTCGCGCTCGGAGAGCGCTATGCCCACCCCTTTGCCGCCCACCGCGAGATTGCCGCGGAATTCGCCTTCTACCGGAATACGCGCGAGCGCGTACGGGATCGGTGCGCCGTCAATCAGCAGGATGCGCTTGTCCCCTTGCGCGATTTCCGGAATGAAGCGTTGCGCCATGACGTAGCGCGAGGCATTCGCGCTCAGGGTTTCGATGACAACGTTCGTATTCGAATCATGTTGCCGCAGGCGGAATATGGATTCCCCCCCCATGCCTCCCAGCGGCTTCAGGACTATGTCCCCGTGCTCGGCAAGAAAATCGCGCAACCGCCTGCCCGCGCGCGTCACCAGCGTGGGCGGGGTGCATTGCGGAAACCAGGAGGTGAATAGCTTTTCGTTGGCATCGCGCAGGCTGCGCGGTTTGTTGACCACCAGCACGCCGGCATTTTCGGCGCGCTCCAGGAAATAGGTGGTATAGACATACTCCATGTCAAACGGAGGATCTTTACGCATCAGTATGACATCGAGGTCGGACAGTGGGCCCGTCTTTTCCTCACCCCAATCGAACCAACGGCTGGGGTCGTCGAACACCTTGAGCGCGCGATGGCGTGCAAAGCTCTGGCCGTCGCGCAGAAACAGGTCACCTTGTTCCATGTAGCGGATAGACCAGGCGCGGCGCTGAGCTTCCAGCAACATGGCGAGTGTGCTGTCTTTGTGAACCTTGATGGATTCGATGGGATCCATCACCACGCCGAGCCGGATCGTCATGGGGATCGCTGGTGAGTGATTTCAGGGAGCGGCCTGTTGAAGGCTGCCCTCGGTTTGCGGAGATGCCTGGGTCGCGTCGCGGGACTCGCGCGCCGCGGCAAGCAGGGCGAGGCGCGCAATTACGCCATAGGCATAAAAGCGGTTGGGATTGGCATCGGGAGATTGCTGCGGATCCGGGTAAATACAGGTTTCAGCGAAGGCCAGTGGTTCGAAATGCATGCCGGGAGCGTTCAGGTTTTCATCCGGACGGCGGTCGGTGTGTACGCGGTAGAAGCCGCCGATCACATAATGGTCAATCAGGTAGACCACCGGCTCAGCAACGGCATTGGCTGCTCCCCAAGTCTCAAAAGTGTAAACGCCTTCCTGAACCATGACGTCATGTACCGACTGTCCTTCCTTAAGGTGCGACATTTTGTTCCGTTGCTTGCGATTAAGCGCGCGCACTTCCTCAGCGTTCTTCACGGTCATGATGGCCATGCCGTACGTGCCGGCGTCGGCCTTGACGATGGCGAAGGGATCCTGGTCGATGCCGTACTCGTGATATTTCACGCGCACCTCGGCCAAAACCTCCTCGACGTAGTTAACGAGACATTCCTCGCCTTCGCGTTTCTCGAAATTGATCTTGCCGCATTTGCGAAAGACCGGATTGATCAACCACGGGTCGAGGTGTACGAGTTCGGCGAATTCCCGGGCGATTTGCTGATAATGGGTGAAATGGCGGGACTTCAACCGCTTCCACCACCCCAGCGACACATGCGGCACGACCGGCTGTTCCAGATTTTCCATTAGCGGAGGGAGTTTGCCCGAAAGATCATTGTTGAGCAGCACGAAACACGGCGCGAAATCGGATACCGTAATCTTGTTCTCCCGGCGGACCAGGGGTTCGAGCGTGATATGCCGGCCGGAGGGCAGGTCAATGGTTTTGGGTTCATGCAAGTCTGGCAGCATGGATCCCACGCGCACGCGCAGTCCTGCCAGGGTCAGGATTTCGACGAGAGTCGCCAGGCTCTCAAAGTAATAGGTATTGCGAGTGTGATTTTCCGGGATTACCAGGACCCCCCCGGCACTGGGGCAGATGCGCTCGAGGGCGGCCTGGACAGCCTGGACCGCAAGCGACTGAAACGCCGGGTTGAGGTTATTGAAACCCCCCGGGAACAGGTTGGTGTCAACAGGAGCCAGCTTGAACCCGGCGTTGCGCAGGTCCACGGAGCAATAGAAAGGAGCGGGAGTCAACAACCACTGTGACCGGAACCAGTGTTCGATCCCAGCCTGATTTTGCAGCAGATGGGTCTCGATTTCCTGCAAGGGCCCGGTTAGGGCCGTGGTCAGATGCGGCACAACCGCCCACGATTCATTGCCCATATTTATCCGTCTTGCATGCCATAAAGGAAGCCCAACTTCATTCGTTCTGTCAGAAAAATAACCTTGACCCCATGGTAGCCGATTGGTTCTTCCGGAGGTATGCCCGGCCGGTGATCAGGCATGATTCCTGCCTGGGTTTAGGCCATTTTCCCCAATTTTGCCCCTCGGGGGTCCCGAAGGGATGGGAATGGGCGGGTAATTCGAACTTCTTCCGGAGCATGGACTATATTGTGTAGGGAGCGGCCCGTGGACGGTATGTGCATGGATTTGAGGGAGTATTTGTGCTACGAAATCATTGTTGTAGCAAAATAACCGCACAAAATACATCACACACCGATTTGATTCCGCGCGGTGGGGTCGTGAACAGCGTCTAGCAAGCAGGATGTCGGCGAGGGTAGCGCGCTTGAGTATCAAAGTAATGATTATTGATGACAGCAACACGATCAGACGCACGGCCGAGGCCCTGCTCCGCAAAGCCGGGTTCGAGGTGTTTACTGCCGCCGACGGGTTTGAGGCCATGTCGTTAATCACGGACAACGATCCGGACATCATTTTTGTGGACATCATGATGCCGCGGCTGGACGGTTACCAAACCTGTCAGCTGATCAAGAACAACAAGAAATTCCGGGATACGCCAGTGATCATGTTGTCGAGCAAGGACGGGTTGTTCGACCGCGCCCGCGGACGCATTGCCGGGTCGGAAGAGCACGTGAACAAGCCGTTCACCCAGGAAGAATTGATCGATGTCATAAACAAGTATGTGCACTGATCGGAACGTAAGAAACGCGCAACCTATTTTCCACTATGGCAGTGATCGCGGTGTATGGAGCGAGATATGGCAATAAGAAATGTATTGATCGTGGATGATTCGGCAACGGATACCCATCTCTTGGGCGAAATGCTCAAGAAGAACGGTTATACCGTTCTGACCGCGTCCAGCGGTGAAGAGGGTATCGCCAAGGCGAAAAAGGAAAAGCCCGACCTGGTCCTGATGGACATCGTGATGCCAGGCATGAGCGGGTTCGAAGCCACGCGGGCCATCTCCAAGGACCCGGAAACATCTGCCATCCCGGTGATCATCTGTTCCACCAAGGGCCAGGAAACCGACAAGGCTTGGGGGTTGCGCCAAGGCGCGAAGGATTACATCGTCAAACCCATCGTTCAGAAAGTATTGATGGAGAAAATTAAGGCACTGTAGATCATGGTTCAGACCAGACAGGATCCATTCGAGCTGCTGCGCAAGATGCAGCAGGAGAGCCTGGAAAATGCCCCCGGCCTTCCGCAGGAAGTCGAGGTTACCAAGCTGTGGTCCGGGGTGGCGTTCCGGCTGGGCGAGATCATGCTGGTGACGCCGCTGGACAACGTTCTGGAGATTCTGCCGCCACCGCCGATGACACCGGTACCGGGCGTGAAAAAGTGGTTGAAGGGCGTGGCTAACGTGCGCGGAAACCTTATCACGATTATCGACTTGCCGGAGTATTACAGCAAGCCGCCGGTCTTCATGGATGATAAGGCGCGCCTGCTTATTATGAACGTTCCCGGTCTGAATGCCGGATTGCTGGTGAACGAGGTTTTTGGATTGCGGCACTTCGATGAGGACCTGGAGCGCCAGGACCTGTCCGGGCTGGACGATCCGGTACTGGTTCAGCTGAACGGGGCGTTTTTACGCGACAACGTGCTGTGGGGGGTTTTTGACATGCGGTCGTTGGCGGAAAGTTCCAGCTTCCGGCATGTCGCGGCCTGAGGCCAAGATTGGGCGCAGACATTAATGATGAAAATCTCAATATGAGATGAGGTGACGATATGGCTAGAAAGAAATCATCGCGGGACGGATTGATGGATCAACCCTCCGAGGACATTATCGATCTTGCGGACAGCTCAGTCCCGAGTGCGCCGACAGACCAGTTTGTCGATGTCGGCAAGCAGGCGTCACCTCTTTTTTCGGGCGGCATTCTCGGCATGATGTCCAGTCTGCCCTTACTCCTCGGCGGCATGGTCATCGCCATGATCGCCATGATCTGGTTGCTGGTGATCAACGCCCAGCGGTCTGAACGTGAATCAAGGTACATCGAGCAATCCTCGCAATTGCTGATGTTGTCGCAGCGCGTCGCCAAGGACGCCCGCGAGGCGGTGCAGGGCCAACCCACCGCGTTCAAGACCCTCAAGGATTCGCGCGACAGGTTCGATGCCATCGTCACGACGTTGCGCGACGGCAAGCCCCAGTTGGACTTGGTACCAAGCCCGCCGGAGATCAAGCAGAACCAGCTGAAGGAAATCATTAATATTTGGTCGCCCAAGCCGAACGAAGGCCTGCGCGCGCAGGTGGACCAAATTCTGTCGCTGGAAAAATCCCTGTTCAACATGCACGACTCGGTCCTGGCCATCAACCAGATGAGCCCGATGCTGCTGACGGTTTCTGATGAAATCGTCGAGCTCGGCGCCAAGGCCGGTTTGAAACAGGACTATCTTTATCTCGCCAGCCGCCAAGGCATGTTGTCACAACGTATCGCCAAGGACGTAAATCTGTTCTCTCAGGGCGGCAACGAAGCCGCGGTCGCGGCGGCGCAGTTCGGCAAGGATACCAAGCTGTTCAAGGAATCTGATGGAAAATTGCGCAATGTGGCACCGACCGGCATGCGGGAGAAGCTCGATGAATCCGCGGCCATTTTCGGCGAGATCAACAATCACGTGGAAGGCATTCTGGGAAACGCGGCGGAATTGTTTGTGTCACAGCGCGCCAGCCAGACCGTGTTCGAGCAGTCCGAACCGCTGCTCAAGAAATCATCGGCGCTGGTGGAGGCTTATTCCCAACTGACCGAGCAGCGCGCCGGTATCCGCACCTCGATCTTCGTGGCCGGCTTCACCTCCCTGCTCTTTTTGTTTCTCTTGGCCCGCAAGCTGGTTGGAGACGCCCGCGACCGTGCCCAGCAGAGTGCGGATCAGAACCGCCAGAGTCAGGACGCCATTCTGAAGCTGCTCGATGAAATGGGCGACCTCGCTGACGGTGATCTCACGATCCAGCCCGAGGTAACCGAGCAGATCACGGGTGCGATCGCCGATTCTATCAACTACGCGGTGCGCGAAATGCGCAACCTGGTCATGCGCATCAAGAACGCCGCGCAGCAGGTGGCCGTGGCATCCGAGCACTCCCGTCAGACGGCGACCGAGCTGACCGAAGCCGCCCTGCGGCAGGCGGCGCAGATTACCGAGGCGACCGGCAAAATGGTGACCATGGCGCGTTCCATGGAAGACATGTCCAAGAGCGCCGAGCGATCCGCCGAAGTGGCGCAAGGGTCGGTGTCCACCGCCAAACGCGGTTCCGCGGCGGTGCAGGATACGATCAAGGGCATGGACGAAATGCGCGAGCAGATCCAGGAAACCGCCAAACGCATCAAGCGTCTCGGCGAGTCCTCTCAGCAGATCGGGGAGATTGTGGAACTGATCAACGACATCGCCGAACAAACCAACATCCTGTCCTTGAATGCCGCGATTCAGGCGGCCATGGCGGGCGAGGCAGGACGCGGCTTTGCGGTGGTGGCGGATGAAGTGCAACGACTCGCGGAACGTTCGGCCGAGGCGACGAAACAGATCGCCGACCTGGTGAAAACGATTCAGGCCGATACCAACGAAGCGGTGGCCTCGATGGAACAGGCGACCAACGGTGTGGTGCAGGCGACCCGCCTGGCCGATGCGGCGGGCCAAGCGCTGGGCGAAATCGAATCGGTGTCCGAACAGCTCTCTAGCCTGATCGTGAACATCGCCCGTGACGCCCAGCGGCAGTCCCAGACAGCGACCGACGTGTCCGGAAGCATGGCCAAGATTCAGGAGACCACGACGTTGACCTCCTCGGGCAGCCGGCAAACGGCGGAAGCCATCGGCAAGCTTTCCGATCTGGCGCGCGAGCTGCAGGCCTCCGTGGCGGGCTTCAAGTTGCCGGCCTAATACCAACCGCCAAGTGACGCGGTTTGTGCAGGGATTTCACGTCTTCCAACTAAAAAGGAAGATAGAACGCTGCGGAGTTTTACTATAACTAATGAGCACTCACAGCAAAGTTGACCTGAGCACGCTGGGCTGGGTCAAGACCGAGATCGACGAGACGCTGAAACAGGCGCGCCTCGCGCTCGAATCGTTCGCGGAAAATCCAACCGATAAAACGCGCCTGCGCTTCTGTATCACGCACCTGCACCAGGTGGTCGGTACGTTGCTGATGGTCGAGCTTGATGGTGCGGCCATGCTGGCGAAAGAAACGGAAGCTTTGGCCGAAGACGTCATTAATGACAAGGTCGAGCCTGACTCCCGGACACTCGATGCCCTCACGCGTGGCATCCTGACGCTTCCTGATTATCTCGCGCGCCTGCAGTCGGGCCAGGCGGATGTCCCTCTACGGCATATCGGATTGATGAACGAGATGCGTTCGGTGCGCAAGACCACGCCTATCTCGGAACTTGAGCTCTTCTCACCCGACCTGTCGGTACGTCCGCCGCCGTCGGAATCACCTGCGAAAAAACTGGCGGAAGATGAGTATCGTGAACTGGCCAAACAAATGCGAGGCGGTTTCCAGCCGGCGTTGCTCGACTGGCTCCGGGATGTGACGAACAAGACTCCGCTTCAGAAAATCGCGGATATTTTCGAGCAGTTGCAGATCACGGCGGGGCTCACGGTCCTCGAGCAACTATTCTGGGTCACCGGCGGGTTTCTCGAAGCGATCAAGGATGACGGGCTCGAAGTCACCGCCGAGCGCAAGAAGCTGTTCGCGCGTCTTGACCAGCACATAAAGAAAATCATCGACGGTGCCGATAAATCCACGCTGCGCACCTCGTCCGAGTCGCTCACCCGCGCTCTCCTGTGGGAAATTGCGCAGGCAAAATCCCGGGGCCCCCGGATCGTTCCGCTCAAGCGCGCCTTCGATCTCGAATTTCTTCTGTCCGGTAATACGACAGATACGACACCTGGAAAGGACGAATTGCCGACGCCTGAGGCGCTGGCTTCTGTTTCCTCGGCACTCAGCAAGGAAATCGAGGCGGCGCAGGACCTGATGTCCAGCTATTTCGATCCAGAAAGTCATGGCACGGCCTCGCTCGAACCGCTGCTGGAATCGTTTCACAAGATGTCAGGCACCCTCGACATGCTGAACGTGCCTCTCTTGAAATCGCTGGTGGATGAGCTGTCGCTCACCTGCCGCGCCGTCATCGACAACAAGCTTATGAATCCCGAAAAAATCTCGATGCCGATGGCGGAAGCCCTGCTCATGGTGGAGAGCAGTACCCGGGACATCAGCCGCTCGCCGACCGAATGGAAGAACCAGGTCGAGGAAGCCATCCAGCATTTGCATCGCCTCCATTCACCGGAAGGTGCTGAAACGCTGCCGGCCTCCGACGGACTGGAAGTATCGGATGCCGAACTCACCGAATCCGATTACATACAATTGCTGGGAGTTGTCGCCAGCGAAGTCAGCATCAACCTGGGCCGCATCGAGGAAGCGCTCGAAAGTTTTGCTTCCGATACCACACGTCTTGAATCACTGGATGAAGTGCCCCAACTGCTATCCCAGATACTCGGGGCGATGCAGATTCTCGGACAGACGCGAGCTGCCGATCTCGTGGAGGTCACAAAAGGCCACGTGGACAACATTTGCCGTGGTCTCCTGGTGGCGGACAGCGCAATCATGGACGGTCTCGCCGTGTCCGTGGGCACGATCGGTGCGTACATCGAAGGGTTGCGCGCCGAGCGGCAGAATTTGGATGTGCTGATCGATTCGGCTTTCCAGGAAATGGAAGCTGCCCTGGCCAGCGGGCACGGTCGGCAGCGTGATCCGGCACTGCTGATCGATGGTATCCGCCTGAGCTTGGAATCCTGGATGGACGATTTCGAGAACGAGCCAGCCCGTGAGACGCTCATGCATCAGCTGGAGGAGCTTATCCATCTCGCACAGGAACAAGAACAGGAAAAAATTTCCCGGATCAGCTCGGAAATGAGCCATCTCCTGGCACTGGTCGCGGAAGATCCGTCACGCGTGTCGGATGAAATCATTGAAACCCTGAAACAGTCTTTCACGGCCATGTCCGTGCTCGCCGGTCGGCGTATGACCTTGCGCACGACGCCGCCCCCGCCGCCCGAAACCGTGGATGAATCGGAAACCGAAGAAGAATCAGCACCGCCGGTGGTATCCCGGGAACAGAAAAAAGCTCCGGCGCCAAAACCCCCCGCTCCGCACGCTCACCCTGCGGCGGATGCGGAATTCGATGCCGAGATCATGGAGATTTTCGTCGAAGACGCGCGTGACGTGCTGGAGAACATTCGTAATAAATTTATCGTCTGGCGCGAAGACACCGACAACCTGAATGCCCTGACAGAACTGCGTCGCGGCTATCACACGTTGAAGGGCAGTGGTCGGATGGTGGGCGCCAGCGAAGTGGCGGAACTTGCTTGGGACGTGGAAACCGTCCTTAACCGTATCCGCGAGGGCAAGATCGTTCCTTCCACCGCCATTGTTGATCTGTTGCAACAAACGCAGGACGCACTTCCGCATCTGATCGATGTGCTGGCCGGGGGGGCTGAACACAACTTTGACGTCGATGGTTTGCGCGAGATCGCCCGTGGTCTGGCGCATGCCGACAGTACGCAGGCCGCTACGTCCAGGATGCCTGAGATGCCCACACCGAAGCCGGTGGCCAAGCCGGTTCCCACGGATGAGCTTGGCGATCTCCCGAAGCTTGAACGCGCGTTGTTGGAGATTTTTACCACGGAAGCTCTCGACAATCTCGAGAATATACGCCGGCAAATCCAGAACTGTCGTGAGTCCGGTAGCGCGTGTTTTGTCTCCGAACCGTTTTTCCGTTCCGTGCACACCCTTCAGGGCAATGCCCGCTCGCTGGGTTTACAGGTCATGTCGCAGGCTTGTGCGGAAATCGAAAAACTGTTGCATGCGCTCAAAAGCGCGAATCTGCCCCTGAATGAAACTTATTTGAGGTTGGCAAGCCGGTTCGAGTCCGCCGTCACCCGGCTAGTGGAACTGATGAACAGCAGTGCCACTTCTTCCGGTTCTTTGCGGCAGGAGTTCGCCGATCTCGCGCGTGACCTGCACACGGAAACACAGCACATCGCCAAGACGGAACATGAACATCATGTCGCTCCGGAAACGCTGGCAGCGCCTGCAATGGAAATCGAGGAAGACGTCGCACCAGAGCCGGAAATTGATGAGACGCTCTCCGCGCCGCCGCCAACGAAACTTTCTCGTCCCACGGCAACGCAGGCCCCGCCACCCATAGCCGCGGAACCGCCTGAGCCCGAACAGCTCGATCCGGAGCTTTTGGAAATCTTCCAGGAAGAGGCCAGCGATATCCTGACATCGCTCGAAGAGACCCTGACTCGCTGGCGTAATCGCCCAGAAGATCACCGGGGACATGTGGCCGAACTCAAGCGCTCGCTGCATACGCTCAAGGGCGGGGCACGCATGGCTGGCGCCATGGCCATGGGCAACCTCAGTCACAACACCGAAACGCTACTGAAGAACATTGAAGACAATAAAGTGCAGGTGGACAACCATGTGTTCGATCTCCTGCACGAGGCCCAAGACATGCTGGTGGTGATGCTGGAGAGCGCGCGCGAAAGCCGGCCCATCCCCGATACCAGCGAGTTGAATGCCAACCTGTTGGCATTGTCTGTCAGTGAGGATCTGCCGGATGATAAATCCATAGCCAAGAACGCCCCGGAAGTGCCGACAAGCGAACCCGCCGAACAATTTATCGCAGAACCGGAGCTGGAACCCGAAGCCGTCACGCATGAAGCCGAGACCGCGTCGCCCGCTGCACCACGGGCCGCCAAGGAGATTATCGAAGAACGGCGCGATCTGCCCGAAATCGTAGAGAAGACCTGGCCGGATAAGATGGAGCGGCGCGGCCAAGTGCGTGTCAACACTAGCCTGTTGAACGATCTTGTCAACTACGCGGGCGAGGTGAGCATCTCACGCTCACGCATGGAACAGCAGATATTCAGCTTCCGCGACAACATGGGTGAACTATCACGCAACATCGTGCGTTTCCGGGAGCAAATCCGCGAACTGGAGATACAGTCCGAGTCGCAGATTCTTTACCGTTTGGAGCAGGAGGCGGGCATCGAAGGGCGCACGGGCGATTTCGATCCGCTGGAGTTTGACCGCTTCAGTCGGCTGCAGCAATTGTCACGTTCTCTGGCGGAAAGCCTGCACGACCTCGGCACCATCCAGAACAACCTCGGTAATTTTGTCGGCGAGGCAGAGACCGTGCTGCAACAGCAGGCGCGCATCAATACCGAGCTGCAGGAAGGACTCATGCGTACGCGCATGGTGAGCTTTTCGACGCAGGCCGCGCGACTGCGTCATATCATTCGACAGACCTCGCGCGAGCTGGGCAAGCGTGTGGAACTCCACCTGGAGAATGCCGAGGTAGAACTCGACCGCAACGTGCTGGAGCGCATGATCGGGCCGTTCGAGCACATGATTCGAAACAGCATCGACCACGGAATCGAATCCGAATCCGAGCGTCACCGAAAAGGAAAGCCGGCGGTCGGACGCATCAACATCGTGTCCTCGCAGGAGGGCGCGGAAGTCATCATTCGTTTCTCCGACGATGGCGCCGGTCTCAACATCGCGGGAATCCGCGAAAAGGCGATTGAGCGCGGACTGATGTCCCCGGATGCCGTTCTGACGGAGGAGGAGCTGATCCAATTCATTCTGATGTCCGGTTTCTCCACATCCGACAAGATTACACACCTGTCCGGCCGTGGCGTGGGCATGGACGTGGTGCACAGCGAGGTGAAGCAATTGGGCGGCAGCATGTCGGTGGACACCGAGCCGGGCGTGGGCACGACCTTCATCATCCGCTTGCCACTGACGTTGTCCATCGCCCAGTCACTGATGGTGTACGTCGGTGACCAGCTCTTCGCCTTGCCGCTGGGTTCGGTAGTGAACATTATCGAGTTCCCGATCGAAAAGATCGCGTCCATTTCAATGGGCAAGAATCCGCTGCTGACCCACGACGAGACGGTGTATCCATACATGCATCTGGGACAGCGACTGGGAATTACTTCGCAGCCACGCAATGGCAAGAAAGTACCGGTGCTGTTGGCACGCACCGGAACACGCGAGGTCGCGATCCAGGTCGATGGACTGGGCGGCACGCGCGAAGTCGTGATCAAATCGCTCGGTCCCCAGCTTTCCGAGCTCAAGGGGCTCGCCGGCGCCACCATCCTCGGCGACGGGCGCGTAATACTAATTCTCGACATCCCGGGTTTGTGGTTCCGCGAAGATGTCATGCATTTCGAGCATCGCCCCGAAGGAAAAATAGCGCAAGAAGTGCGCGCGCGGCCGGTCGTCATGGTGGTGGACGACTCGCTCACGGTGCGCAAAGTCACGAGCAAGCACCTGCAGAAACGTGGCATGGACGTGCTGGTCGCCAAGGACGGGCTTGATGCCGTCGAACAGTTGCGCGATCACCTGCCCGACGTGATGTTGGTCGACATTGAAATGCCGCGCATGGACGGGTATGAACTCACCACCCGCGTGCGATCCGACGAAAACCTCAAGCACATTCCCATCATCATCATTACATCACGCGCCGGTGCCAAGCATCGTCAGAAGGCCTTCGAACTCGGTGTGGACATTTACATGAGTAAGCCCTATCAGGAAGAGGATCTGTTCAAGAATATTGACACGCTGATCGCACAGGGCAGGACGAAGTGAGCTTTCGGGATGGAACCGGCGTGGCAGACTGACAGAAATGGCCGAGGCGAATCAGTATCTGCGGCTGCAACTGGGAGGGGTAAGTTACTTACTGCCCGGCGGCTCGGGCTACACCATCGAGCAGCGTGAAAACCTGATCACCAATAAATCCCCCGAAGGCAATGTCGCCGCCTGGCAATCATTGCGATCGACACGGGTTCCGGCATATTGCCTGGACGCGATGTTGCGCGTCACGCGTCATCGCAACTGGCATCGTGCGGTGTTCCTGGAGGCAATCCCGCACGCCGTCGGGCTGGCGGTAGACGAGGTTCAGTTGCTGCCACGTGCGGACACCATCATCACGTCCTTCAGCCCCCTCGGGCATCCACCCACGCGCCAGGGTCACTTGTTCTCCGGTGCCTGGGTGACGGGAAACCACCTCATGCTCGTTTTCAATCCGAAGGCAATCGTCGCTTATCTTCAGAGCCTGGGAGACGCGTGATGAAAAAGCAGCGCAGCGGTCCGCGCCTGCATTCACTGGAAGTTCCACTGGATGGGTGCACGCTGCTCGTCCCGAGCGCCTCGGTGGCGGAGGTCATCAATATGCAGAAGTTGGCACCGGTTCCCTTCGGCGAGCCGTGGCTTCATGGCGCCATCGGCTGGCGCACGCTCGCCGTCCCGGTAATTTCGATAGAAACGTTGTTTGGCGCGCCAGCGATGACCCGAATTGACGCGGCCAAGATCGTCATCTTCTATCCCCTGAGCGGACGCAAAGACTGGGAGTTTGTTGCCATGTTCGCTACTGCAGAACCGCGACCACAAGTGCTGGATGGCAGCCAGCCAGTGGCGAAGAGTTCCGAGTTGTTAGATTCGCCTTACATCGCCGCGGGCCTCAAGGTGGACGGACGGCTGATGCTGATTCCCGACTTCGAGGCGTTGAAAAAGGCGTTTTACCCGGCTTGAAGCTCAAGTGCCGGCGCGCTCGATTCCCTCCCGCGCCACTTTCGTGAGCCAGTCGATTTCTTCCGGTGTGATCACGTACGGTGGCATGAAATAGATCACGTCGCCAACCGGCCGCAGCAGCAGGCCTTGATCCAGTGCGTAACGATAAACCTCCAACCCGCGCCGTTCCTGCCAGGGAAAGGGCTCACGTGTTGTTTTATCCTTCACCATTTCAATGGCCAGGATCATGCCGGTCTGGCGCACCTCGGCCACGTGCGGATGTTCCGCGAGCGGCGCAGCCGCCTGCGCCAGGCGCACCGCTAGGTCCTTGTTTCGCTCGATCACATCGTCGTCGTCGAATATGTCGAGCGTGGCCAAGGCCGCGCGACAGGAAAGCGGGTTGCCGGTGTAGGAGTGCGAATGAAGAAAGGCCTTGCGCGCGGTATAGTCGGCGTAGAACGCCTGATAAATCTCTTCTCGACTCAGGCACACGGAAAGTGGCAGATATCCCCCTGTCAGGCCTTTGCCGAGACAGAGAAAATCAGGAGAGACGCTTGCCTGCTCGCAGGCGAACATTGTGCCGGTGCGGCCGAAGCCGACCGCAATCTCATCAGCGATGAGATGCACTCGATGTTTATCGCACGCCTGCCGCAGCAGCTTTAAATAAACTGGATCGTACATGCGCATGGAGCCAGCGCATTGAACCAGCGGCTCCACCACCACTGCACAGGTTTCATCGGCATGGCGTTCCAGCGCCTGCTCCATCTCGGCGAAAGCGCGGGTGGAGTAATTCTCCCAGGATTCCCCGGACTCGCGGAAATAACAATCCGGGGATTTGACCGTGATCGCTTCGAACAGCAAGGGCCGGTAGGTTTCCTTATATAAGGCCACGTCGCCCACGGAGAGCGCCCCGAGGGTTTCACCGTGATAACTGTTGGCGAGACTGATGAAACGCTTGCGTTTATTCTCGCCACAGTTCTGCCAGTAGTGAAAGCTCATTTTGAGAGCAATTTCGAGCGCCGCAGAGCCGTCCGAGGCGTAGAAGCAATGCGCAAGTCCCTGAGGAGCGATTCCGATTAGCCGCTCGGAAAGCCGAATGACCGGCTCGTGCGTGAAGCCAGCGAGGATCATGTGCTCGAGATTACGCAATTGGTCTTCGATGGCGGCATTGATGCGCGGGTTGGCGTGACCGAACAGGTTCACCCACCATGAACTGATGGCGTCGAGGTAGCGTTTGCCCTCGAAGTCTTCGAGCCATACACCTTGTCCGCGACGAATCGGGATAAGCGGGAGATTTTCATGGTCGCGCATCTGGGTGCACGGATGCCATAGCACCTTCAGGTCACGTTGCGTCAGGGTGTCGTTATCCATAGACTGCCCAAATCATACAGGGCGTGTTGCCCGGTGTTAACGAAGCTTTTTGGAGAGACGACAATGGTAAGCACGGAAACCCCGATATGTGATTTCGGCCTTCCGGCCCCCGATTTCCGCCTGCAAGGCGTTGACGGAAAGACCTGGACCTTGAAGGAGGCCCGTGGCAACAATGGCCTGCTCGTGATGTTCATTTGCAACCATTGCCCCTACGTCAAGGCGGTGCGTGATCGAATTATCCGCGATGTGAAGGAACTCAAGGGGCACGGCATGCATGCCGTGGCGATCATGTCGAACGATCCGGCGGATTACCCGGAAGACTCGTTCGATAACATGAAGCGCGTGGCGCTGGAACATAATTTCCCGTTCCCCTATCTGTTTGATGAAACCCAGGAGGTGGCCAAGGCCTATGGCGCGGTGTGCACGCCGGATTTTTTCGGCTACAACAAGGATCTTAAGCTCCAGTATCGCGGGCGCCTGGATGAGTCGGGCAAGCAGCCGGCAGCCCCCAACGCCCGGCGCGATCTGTTCGAGGCCATGAAACAGGTGGCGCAAACCGGCCAGGGGCCGAAGGACCAGATCCCGAGCATAGGCTGCTCGATCAAGTGGAAGCTGGCATAGGGCACTGGCGAACGAATGATCATTGAAGAGACTTTTTACCGCCCAACGGAAATATCACGCGAACGGCGTACATTGCCGGCTGAAGTCTACAATCTCTCGCGTGTGTTGTTGAAACGCGCTAGCCACGGTTGCCTGTTCGTGCCCCTTCGCAACTTGCAAGTCTTGGCGGTTCTGGATGACGCAGAATTCATCTTCGTGGACCGTGAAGGCCGGCGAAACATCGAACTCGCCTGGCAGTCTTTCGCGCCGCAAGTCCGGGCATCTCTGGAAGAATCGGTTTCCTACGAGGCGGTGTATTACACGTTGGCTGCCGCGGAGATCATGCGCCGGGCACAAATGGAATTTCTCAATGCCTTGCGCGATCTCGAACAAAAGCAGGTGTACGTGGGCCCGGCGCGAATCCTAAAACTGGACGGAATAATTCGCTGATGCTTCCGTCGCTCCCTCAGTTGCGCGAGTTGGTCAGCACCGCTGCGCGCGAGGAGCTGATGCCGTTGTTCGCGGACGTCATTCGCCATATCAAGCACGATGGCAGCGTGGTGACTGAAGCCGACGTGTCCATGCAGCGGCGCCTGAAAACCGATCTCGCGCGCTTCTGGCCGGAATACGATTTCCTCGGCGAAGAAATGCCCGGGCACGAGCACGAGCAGCTGACCCTCGACCAGGATAAAGGTTTGTGGTGCGTGGACCCCCTGGATGGCACCAGCAATTTCGCCACCGGTATCCCGTATTTTGCAGTTTCGCTGGCACTCATCATAAATGGCCGCCAAGAGCTCGGCTTGATTTACGATCCGGTGCGCGACGAATGTTTTATGGCGCAGCGTGGTCAGGGAGCGAGGTTGAACGACATGACCCTGGGTGCGTACGAGCCGCCTCTGCCAGAGATGTTGTCACGCTGTGTGGCGTCAGTGGATTTCAAACGGCTGGAGGCACCGCTGGCGGCGCAACTTGGCGCGTTTCCCCCTTACGGCTCGCAGCGCAATTTTGGTGCCAGCAGTCTTGAATGGTGCTGGCTGGCAGATGGCCGCTTTCATATTTATCTGCACGGAGGGCAGAAACTGTGGGATTACGCCGCCGGCAGCCTGATATTGTCCGAAGCGGGAGGCATGATGACCACGCTCGACGGTGAAAAGATTTTTACCTACGGTCTCGAACCCCGGTCCGTGGTCGCGGCGGCTTCGCCCGCACTGTTTAAGCAATGGAAGACCTGGATCGACGAAAACTGGAAATCACCTTAAAGCAGATCACTCTGGTTCTGTTTCGGCCAACTATTACGGCGGTGAGCACAAAATCCTGTTTATGGGGTGATAACGAATTGAACAGGTCCCCGTATCGGCTATTGCCCAAAAACCGGGCGTGAGCGAAAATGCCTGCTTTTCGAGGAGCTGTGCCAAGGCCCCGGTTGCTGAGGGAAATCAGGAAGGGCAACCTTTTCAATATATAAGAATTACCTGGCGTTTCCGGTTTGCGCTCCCTGCGATGAATATGCTGCCCATTGGTGCCAGGGTGTTTTGTTGTCGGAAATGGCGCTCACCGCGGCCGCGAAACGATAATGAACCGGTTTCGGGCTGGCAAGAATTCGAGTATTTGAGGATCTATCCATGACCGTAGAAACCCAGACCCACAAGGCGGGCGAAGGCAAGGCATTAAGCAGCCGGCGTGTGCTGGCGAACGCCATTCGTGCGCTTTCCATGGACGCGGTGCAGAAGGCCAACTCGGGACACCCCGGGGCCCCCATGGGGATGGCCGACATTGCCGAAGTGTTGTGGAATGAATTTCTTAAACATAACCCGGCCAATCCGAAGTGGGCCGACCGCGACCGCTTCGTGCTCTCCAACGGTCACGGCTCGATGCTGCTTTACAGCCTGCTGCACCTGACCGGCTACAACTTGCCAATGGAGGAAATCAAGAATTTCCGCCAGCTGCATTCCAAGACCCCGGGCCATCCCGAGTATGGCTACGCGCCCGGTGTCGAGACCACCACCGGTCCGCTGGGTCAGGGGATCAGCAACGCCGTGGGCATGGCGATCGCCGAAAAGGTGTTGGCCGCCCAGTTCAACCGCGACAATCATCAAATCGTCGATCATTTTACTTACGTGTTTCTCGGTGATGGCTGCCTCATGGAAGGCATCTCGCACGAGGCCTGCTCGCTGGCCGGTACCCTGGGCCTGGGCAAACTCATCTGCTTCTACGACGACAACGGTATATCCATCGACGGTCATGTGAAAGGATGGTTCACCGACGACACCCCGAAACGTTTCGAGGCCTACGGCTGGCACGTGATTCCGAAGGTCGACGGGCACGATCCGGAAGCCGTTCGCAAGGCCATTCAGGAAGCGCGCTCGGTCAAGGACAAGCCGTCCATGATTTGCTGCAAGACCGTGATCGGTTATGGCGCGCCCAATCTCAGCGGCAGCCACGACTGTCATGGCGCCCCCCTCGGCGCCGAGGAAGTGAAGGCCACGCGCGAAAACCTCGGCTGGACCCATGAGCCGTTCGTTATCCCGAAGGAAATTTATGCCGGTTGGGATGCCAAGGCCAAGGGCGCGACCGCAGAAAAAAGCTGGAATGACAAGTTCGTCGCCTACCAAAAGGCACACCCGGAACTGGCCGCCGAATTCGAGCGGCGCACGCAGGGTGGGCTGCCCAAAGACTGGAACGCCAAGGCCGAGGAATTCATCAAATCCGTCGATGCCAAGGCCGAGACCATCGCCTCGCGCAAGGCCTCGCAGAATGCCTTGAACGGCTACGGCCCGATGCTGCCCGAGTTCCTCGGCGGTTCCGCGGACCTCGCCGGTTCCAATCTGACCATCTGGAAGGGATCGAAAGGCCTCGGCAAGACTGCCACCGACGGCAATTACATCTATTATGGTGTGCGCGAGTTCGGCATGTCGGCGATCATGAACGGCATCGCCCTGCATGGCGGTTTCATTCCTTACGGCGCCACCTTCCTGATGTTCTCCGAGTACGCGCGCAATGCTCTGCGCATGGCGGCGTTAATGAAAATTCCCACACTTTTCGTCTACACCCACGACTCCATTGGCCTTGGCGAAGACGGCCCGACCCACCAGGCGGTGGAACAGACCGCCACACTGCGGCTGATCCCGAACATGTCGGTGTGGCGTCCGTGCGATGCCGTGGAAAGTGCCGTCGCCTGGAAGCAGGCCATCGAGCGCAAACAGGGACCGTCTTGCCTGATATTCTCGCGCCAGAACCTGCCGCACCAGAAGCGCAGCGCTGCACAGATTGCCTCCATTCGCCGCGGCGGTTATGTCCTTTCCGAGACCGAGGGCGGCCAGCCGCAGGCGGTCATTATCGCCACCGGCTCCGAGATCGGCATCGCCGTGGAAGCACAGAAGCTGCTGAGTGCCAAGGGCAAGAAGGTGCGCGTGGTGTCGATGCCCTCGACGGACGTATTCGATGCCCAGGATGCGGCGTACCGTGAATCCGTCCTCCCCAAAGGCGTCAAACGCATTGCGGTCGAGGCCGGCGTTACTGACGGCTGGTACAAGTACGTTGGCCTGGACGGCAAGGTCATCGGCCTTGACCGTTTCGGCGAATCCGCCCCGGCCGGTGCACTGTTCAAGCACTTCGGCTTTACTGGCGAGAATGTCGCTAAGGTGGTCGAGGAAATCTTATAAGCACTCATCATTCAGCGATCAGCTAGGATCGTTTTGGCTGACAGCTACAGGTTTTCACTTAACTTTCTGGAGATTTGGTTATGGCAATTAAAGTCGGTATCAATGGTTTCGGGCGCATCGGTCGCATGGTGTTTCGCGCCGCAATAAAGGATTTCCCCGACATTGAGGTCGTGGCGATCAATGACCTGCTCGAACCCGATTACCTGGCCTATATGCTGAAGCACGACTCCGTGCACGGTCCCTTCCAGGGGGACGTTAAGGTCGAGGGCAACCATCTCATCGTTAATGGCAAGAAAATCCGCCTGACCGCCATCAAGGATCCTGCCGAGCTGAAATGGAACGAGGTGGGTGCCGACATCGTGATCGAGTGCACCGGGCTGTTCCTGACGAAAGAAACCTGCGACAAGCATTTGAAGGCCGGCGCCAAGAAGGTCGTGCAAAGCGCGCCGTCGAAGGATGACACCCCCATGTTCGTCTACGGCGTGAACCACGACAAGTATAAGGGAGAGACCATCCTCTCCGCCGCGTCCTGTACCACCAACTGCCTGGCCCCGGTGGCCAAGGTGCTGAACGACAGCTTCGGTATCAAGCGCGGCCTGATGACCACCGTGCACGCCGCCACGGCCACCCAGAAAACCGTCGATGGCCCGTCCAACAAGGACTGGCGCGGCGGCCGCGGCATCCTTGAGAACATCATCCCGTCCTCAACCGGCGCCGCCAAGGCCGTGGGCAAGGTACTTCCGGAGCTGAACAAGAAGCTCACCGGCATGGCGTTCCGCGTGCCGACTTCGGACGTGTCGGTGGTGGACTTGACGGTTGAACTGAACAAGGACGTGTCCTACGAGCAGATCTGCGAGGCCATGAAAAAGGCCTCCGAAGGCCCGCTGAAGGGCGTGCTGGGTTACACCAACGAGAAAGTGGTTTCCACCGATTTTCGCGGCAACACCTGCCCATCGATTTTCGATGCCGATGCCGGCATTGCGCTGGATCCGAGCTTCGTCAAGGTCGTGGCCTGGTACGACAATGAATACGGCTACACGTGCAACCTGATGCGCATGGTGCAACACGTCGCCAAGTAACAACTGTTACCCAATGCAATTGCACCAAGACGCGAAGAAGATCAAAATTTCAATTTTCGAATCTTCGCATCCTTTGCATCTTGGCGTCTTGGCTTGCGGGTTTCTTCATTTAGGGTTTAATCCATGTCCGTCATCAAGCTGACCGATCTCGACCTCAAGGGCAAGCGAGTCCTGATCCGATCTGACCTCAACGTCCCGGTGAAGGACGGCCAGGTTACGTCCGATGCCCGCATCACGGCTTCGTTGCCAACCTTTCAGCACTGTCTCAAGGCAGGAGCCAAGGTGATGGTGATGTCACACCTCGGCCGCCCAATCGAGGGTGAATACAGCGAAGAAAATTCACTGAAACCCGTGGCCGACGATCTATCGAAAAAGCTCGGCAGGCCGGTGCGCCTGGTCAAAGACTGGGTGGACGGCGGCTTCGACGTGGCATCCGGTGAACTGGTGTTGCTCGAAAATGTGCGCTTTAACGAGGGCGAGAAAAAAAACGTCGAAGAGACTGCGAAGAAATACGCCAAGCTATGCGATGTGTTTGTGATGGATGCCTTTGGCACCGCGCATCGCGCCCAAGCCTCAACCCACGGGGTGGCGCAGTTTGCGCCGATCGCCTGTGCCGGCCTGCTGCTGACCGAGGAACTAAATGCGCTCACTAAGGCGCTGCTCAACCCGAAACGGCCGATGGTCGCCATCGTCGGCGGCTCCAAAGTGTCCACGAAGCTCACTGTGCTCGAATCCCTATCCGAAAAAGTCGATCAACTGGTGGTTGGTGGTGGTATAGCCAATACCTTCCTCGCAGCGGACGGCAAGAAAATCGGCAAGTCGCTGGCCGAGGCCGGTCTCATTCCGACGGCGAAAAACCTGATGGCAAAAATGAAAAAACGCAACGCCACGATTCCCATCGCGGTGGATGTCGTGGTTGGCAAGAAATTCGACGCCAGTGAGAAAGCGGTGCTGAAGGACGCCGGGAGCGTGGCCGATGATGACATGATCTTCGACATCGGCCCGAAGAGTGCGGAGGCACTGGCCGACATCATCATGAAGGCCGGTACCGTGGTGTGGAACGGTCCAGTGGGCGTGTTCGAGTTCGACCAATTCGGTGCCGGCACCAGAAAAATCGCCGAGGCCATCGCCAATACCAAGGCGTTTACCCTGGCGGGCGGCGGTGACACGATCGCGGCCATCCAGAAGTACAATATCTACGACAAGGTGTCATACATTTCCACGGCGGGCGGGGCGTTTCTGGAGTTCCTCGAAGGTAAGAAACTGCCGGCGGTGGATATTCTTGAACAGCGTGCCAAGAAATAAATATTTCGTGTACCGCAGATGTTTGCGTTCATCTGCGGTTTCTAATTCCTAAGGAGTCTCCTTGCATCGAAGAACCAAAATCGTCGCGACCTTCGGGCCCGCCACGGAAGACCTGAAAGTTATCGACAAGTTGATCGAGGCCGGTCTGGACGTGGCGCGCCTCAACTTTTCCCATGACAGGAAAGAAGTCCACGTGCATCGCGCCCAAACCGTGCGTGACCGTGCCAAGGCGCACGGCCGTGAGGTCGGTGTCGTGGTGGATCTGCAGGGACCAAAAATACGCACCGGCAAATTCAAAAAAGGACCGGTCACGCTGAAGGAAGGCGAAATGTTCGTCCTGGACGTGGATCATCCGCTGGACGCCGGTACACCGGAGCGCGTGGGCGTAACGTACAAGCCGTTACCGCAGGACGTTGATCGCGGCGCGACGCTGCTGCTCGACGATGGGCGCATCGTATTGTGGGTGGACCAGGTGGAAGGCAACGCAGTCATCTGCCGCGTGGTTGTCGGCGGAGAGCTTTCAGACAACAAGGGTATCAATCGCCAGGGCGGCGGGCTCACGGCCAAGGCGTTGACGGACAAGGATCGCGAGGACATCCGCACCGCCGCCAATATCCAGGCAGATTACGTCGCCATTTCCTTCCCGCGCAGCGCCGAGGACGTGAACGAAGCCCGGCAACTGCTGCGTGCGGCTGGCGGACACGGCGGTATCATTGCGAAGATCGAGCGCGCCGAGGCGGTGCAGAACATCGAGGCCATCATCGACGCCGCGGATGCGATCATGATTGCGCGTGGCGATCTCGGGGTCGAGATTGGCGACGCCGCCGTGCCGCCTATCCAGAAACGGCTGATCAAGATGGCGCGCGAACGCAACAAGATTTCGATCACGGCGACGCAGATGATGGAATCGATGATTGAAAACGCCATTCCGACTCGCGCCGAAGTTTCCGATGTGGCCAACGCCGTAATCGATGGCACCGACGCCGTCATGCTCTCGGCCGAGACGGCCGTTGGCAAACATCCGGTCGCAGCGGTGATGGCCATGGACCGGGTGTGTCGGGTAGCCGAAGAGGAGCCCGATGTCAGCCTGTCCGCGCATCGCATGCGCGCCACGTTCAAGCGCGTCGACGAAGCCATTGCCATGGCTACCATGTATACCGCGAATCATCTGGCAGTGAAGGCTATCGCCGCCCTGACAGAATCTGGCTCTACTGTTCTGTGGATGTCACGCATCAGCTCGGCGGTCCCCATCTACGCCTTGACGAGCCAAGTCGGGACGCGCAGAAAGGTAAGCCTTTACCGCGGTGTTTACCCCGTTGCATTCACCGTCACAACGTCGGATCACGCCACGGTCAACAAAGAAGCGATCGAAGAATTGCGACGCCGGGGCACGGTGCGGGATGGCGACCTGGTTATCATCACCAAGGGAGATCTCACCGGCGTGATGGGCGGCACGAACGCCATGAAGATCGCCACGGTCGGCAACTTGCCGGAATTCTGAATTCCCAGAGCGCACGCGGTTCAGGCGGCCTCTTTCTCCATCTCTTCCCGATACAGCCCGAGCGTGGCGGCACCATTGAATTTGGCGCGGCGCAGGAGCAGCTTCTGCGCCTGCGCGACGTTTTCCTTCTTGCCGGCCCAGGCCTCGAGCGTCGGCTGCTGCAGGGCGCGGGCGTAGGAAAAACTGAGCGGCCACGGCAGGGTCAGTTTCATCCGGTTCATGGCATTCAAATGGGCGGTCGCTTGTTGTGTACCCTGTCCGCCGGAGAGGAACGCGATTCCCGCGACCGCCGGCGGCACCGTATTCAACAGGCAGCGCACGGTCTCGCGCGCCACATCTTCCACCCCGGCCTGTTTCGGACAGCTCTTGCCCGAAATCACCATGCTGGCTTTCAGAATCATGCCCTCGAACGCCACGCCTTGCCCGGCAAGCTCACTGAAGACGCGCCGTAACGTAGCGCGCGTGACTTCGTAACAGCGCTCGAGCGTGTGGTCGCCGTCGATCAATACCTCGGGCTCGACGATGGGCACGAGATCGGCCTCTTGCGCCAGTGCCGCGTAACGCGCGAGTGCGTGTGCATTGGCCTGAATGCAGGCATGCGACGGAATGCCCGGCCCGATGGTAATCACGGCACGCCACTTGGCAAATCTTGCCCCCATTTTTTTGTACTCGACGAAACGTTCGCGCAGCCCATCCAGCCCCTCGGTGACCTTCTCGCCCGGATGCCCGGCCAAATCCTTGGCGCCGGCGTCGACCTTGATCCCGGGGAGGATGCCCTGTTTTTCAATGAACTGTGCGAATGGCACTCCACTCAGCGTGTTCTGGCGGATAGTCTCGTCATAGAGGATGGCGCCGCTGATGTGGCTGGAGAGGCCCGGGGTTGTTACAAGCAAGTCACGGTAGGCTTGGCGCTGATCAATTGTTTCCTCGATTCCCGCTTTCTTGAAGCGTTTGTGGCACGTGCCGGTGCTCTCATCCATGGCCAGGATGCCCTTGCCCTTCGCCACCATCGCCGTGGCTGTCGTCAGGAGTGTTTGTCGGTTCATGATGCGCCTCCTTGTCATCGCCTCGAATAAAGGAAATCCGTGAACTGCCGGAACGAGTGGGGACCTTGAATCTAGCGGATAGACCCGGACAAAGTCCAGACCACGGGCCATGCCCTTATGGGTATTGAAGGTACCCCTCTCTTCGCGATGTCGGCCTTGCGGTTTTTCTTGCTGAGACGGCGGTTTTCTTGAACAGACCCGGCCGTGCTGATAGGCTAGCGCGGCTTTTTGCCTCAGGCACGCCGAGCCGGGGGAGCCCAGATGGGGTCCGGACAAGGCGGATAGCGCGTACAGCGATCAAACAGATATCCAAGGTGCCGAGGGGGTAGCAGAACGATAAGGTGCCGTGGCTCACGCGTTCTCAAGTTCCGGAATTTCCGTTCCCTCTCGATTGCCACAGATAATTATTATTTTTTTATTTTTAGGAGACTGTCATGGCTTTAGTAACCTTGCGCCAACTGCTGGATCACGCCGCGGAACATGCTTACGGCGTACCGGCGTTCAACGTCAACAACCTCGAGCAGATGCGTGCCATCATGGAAGCAGCGCACGAAACCGACAGCCCGGTGATCGTGCAGGCCTCGGCCGGTGCGCGCAAATATGCCGGCGCGCCGTTTCTGCGCCACCTGATCCTGGCGGCGATTGAAGAGTGGCCGCATATCCCGGTCGTGATGCATCAAGATCACGGCGCCTCGCCAGCCGTGTGCCAACGCTCGATCCAGCTCGGATTCTCCTCCGTCATGATGGACGGCTCGCTCAAGGAAGACATGAAGACCCCGGCCAGCTATGAATACAATGTTGATGTCACCAAGCGCGTGGTCGACATGGCCCACGCCTGCGGCGTGTCCGTGGAAGGCGAGCTCGGTTGCCTGGGCAGCCTCGAAACCGGCATGGCGGGCGAAGAAGACGGCTCGGGTGCCGAAGGCAAGCTCGATCACTCGCAACTCCTGACCGACCCGGACGAGGCGGCAGACTTTGTGAAGAAGACCAAAGTCGATGCGCTGGCCATCGCCATCGGCACCAGCCACGGCGCCTACAAGTTCACCCGCCCGCCCACTGGCGACATCCTCGCCATCGAGCGCATCAAGGCGATCCACAAGCGCATCCCGAACACGCATCTCGTGATGCACGGTTCGAGCTCGGTGCCGCAGGACTGGCTGAAGATCATCAACTCCTACGGTGGCGACATGGGCGAGACCTACGGCGTGCCGGTGGAAGAAATCGTGCAGGGCATCAAGCATGGCGTGCGCAAGGTCAATATCGACACTGACTTACGCATGTCCTCGACCGGCGCGGTGCGTAAGTTCCTGACCGAGAACAAAAAGGAGTTCGACCCACGCAAGTGGCTCGCCGCTTCCACCAAGGGCATGAAGGAAATCTGCAAGGCGCGCTACGAGTCCTTCGGGTGCGCCGGTCAAGCGTCCAAGATCAAGCCGCTGTCGCTCGAGGCCATGACCAATCGCTATACCAAGGGCGAGCTCGATCCAAAAGTGAACTGAGAAATAATTGTGGCGGGTGCAAAAAGGGGCGGAAATCCGCCCCTTTTATTTTGCGATAAAATTTGCGTAACCGAGCAGACCGACCTATCTTTAAAAAATGATGGATCGGAACAAATATCCCTGCCCCTGCTGCGGGCATCAGGTTTTCCAGCGCCAGCCCGGCAATCACGAGAAATGCCCGATCTGCCTGTGGGAAGACGACCTGACGCAACTGCGTTTTCCGCGCTTGCCGGGCAGCTCCAATCACGTCTCGCTTGAGCAAGGCCAGCAGAACTTTGCGGAACTGGGAGTCGCCGAACGGCGTTTCCGTGGAGAAGGGCGCGCCCCGTTTGAGGAAGAGCCGCGTGAATCCGGCTGGCGCCCGCTCGACCCCAAGCGTGACAACGTCGAGGAACCCCAGCGCGACGTGGATTACGCGAATTCCTACCCCTTGGCCGACACCACCGTCCTTTACTATTGGCGCAAGACCTACTGGCGCAAGCTCGCGAGCTGAATTACCGACTTTCCCCGGCTTTTTTGCCCATCAGGGTCCGGGCCTCCTTCAGCATGAAATCCTTGTATTTTTCGGCCGCGGCCGACAGGCGCTTACCTTTCCGATGTACCACGTACCAGTGACGCATGATGGGAAACTCGGCAACGTCCAGTTCCACCAACCGTTTCAGCTCCAGCTCCTGCCCGATCGTGGCGCGTGACAGCAGCCCCAGCCCCAGGCCTGCCTGCACGCTTTGTTTGATGGCCTCGTTGCTGCCGACTTCCATGCCGGTTTTCAGGTGAATTTCGCGCTCGGCGAAGAAGCGCTCCATGGCACTGCGCGTGCCCGAGCCCGGTTCGCGAACCAGGAAGACCTCATCCTGTAGACGCTTCAGCGGGATTTTTTTCTGCTTCGCCAGCGCGTGATCAGGCGGCGCCACGATGACCAGTGGGTTTTCCATGAAGGCCTCAGCCTCGACGTCGGCCTCGGCCGGGGGCTGGCCCATGATGACGAGATCGACGGTATTCTCGGTAAGCTGCTGGAGCAGTATTTCCCGGTTGGTGACATCGAGACTGACCGTCACCTCCGGATAACGGCGCGAGAAGGTGCCGAGCAGGATGGGGATGAAGTAGTTGGCGGTGGTGGCGACCGAGATGCGCAGCTTTCCGCCGGAAAGTCCCTTGAGGCTGTTCAGGACCGATTCGAGTTCGTCCAGTTGCTGGGTCACGGTACGCGCGTAGGTGAGCACTTCCTGGCCGGCTTCCGTCAGATGGACGCGTTTGCCCAGTTGCTCGAACAGTGCGACCCCGAGACTCTCCTCCAGTTGCTTCACCTGCATGGACACGGCCGGCTGGGTTAGGAAAAGCTCCTCCGCCGCGCGGGTGTAGTTCAGGTGGCGCGCCGTCGATTCAAAAACCTTGAGTTGTCGCAGCGTGAGGTGCAAAGTATTGGCCCCGATATGACTATAAGCTATAACTTATCATAATAATCATAAATTGTGAGTGTTATTTATGATGTGGGGATAGTAGGGTTATACCCAAGATGTCATAACGCTTGGGTAATAACAGGCGAAATAGCCGAATTCACACGATTTCCTACGAGGAGTGCATATGAGCAAAGCCAACGTGAAGACGTACAAAGCGGGCGTCAAAGAGTACCGCGAAACCTATTGGGAACCCGATTACAAGGTTCTGGATACCGACATTCTGGCCTGTTTCAAGATCACCCCGCAGGCCGGCGTGCCGCGTGAAGAAGCGGCCGCCGCCGTCGCCGCCGAGTCGTCCACCGGCACCTGGACCACGGTGTGGACCGACCTGCTGACCGACCTGTATCACTACAAGGGCCGCGCCTACCGCATCGAAGACGTGCCGGGCGACGACACCTGCTTCTATGCCTTCGTGGCCTACCCGATCGACCTGTTCGAAGAGGGTTCGGTGGTCAACGTGTTTACCTCGCTGGTCGGCAACGTGTTCGGCTTCAAGGCCCTGCGCGCGCTGCGCCTCGAGGACGTGCGATTCCCCATCGCCTACGTCAAGACCTGCGGCGGTCCGCCGAACGGCATCCAGGTCGAGCGTGACCGTCTGAACAAGTACGGCCGCGCGCTGCTCGGCTGCACCATCAAGCCGAAGCTCGGTCTGTCAGCCAAGAACTATGGTCGCGCCGTGTATGAGTGTCTGCGCGGCGGTCTCGACTTCACCAAGGACGACGAGAACATTAACTCGCAGCCGTTCATGCGCTGGAATCATCGCTTCGAGTTCGTGATGGAAGCGATCCACAAGGCGGAGAAGGAAACTGGCGAGCGCAAGGGTCATTACCTGAACGTGACCGCGCCGACCCCGGAAGAGATGTACAAGCGTGCCGAGTTCGCCAAGAGCCTGGGTGCGCCCATTATCATGCACGACTTCCTGACCGGCGGTTTCACCGCCAATACGGGCCTGGCCAATTGGTGCCGTGACAACGGCATGCTGTTGCACATCCATCGCGCCATGCACGCCGTGCTAGATCGCAACCCACATCACGGCATTCACTTCCGTGTGCTGGCCAAGGCGCTGCGCCTGTCGGGCGGCGACCATCTGCATTCCGGTACCGTGGTCGGCAAGCTCGAAGGCGATCGCGAGGCGACGCTGGGCTGGATCGACACCATGCGTGACAGCTTCATCAAGGAAGATCGTTCACGCGGCCTGTTCTTCGATCAGGACTGGGGCTCCATGCCGGGCGTGATCCCGGTTGCCTCCGGCGGCATCCATGTGTGGCACATGCCGGCGCTGGTCTCGATCTTCGGCGACGACGCCTGCCTGCAGTTCGGTGGCGGCACGCTGGGCCATCCGTGGGGCAACGCCGCCGGTGCGGCCGCCAACCGTGTGGCGCTTGAGGCCTGTACCGAGGCGCGCAACCAGGGCCGTCAGCTCGAGAAGGAAGGCAAGGACATCCTGACCAACGCCGCCAAGAGCTCGCCGGAACTGAAGGCCGCCATGGAAACCTGGAAGGAAATCAAGTTCGAGTTCGACACCGTCGACAAGCTCGACGTCGCGCACAAGTAAATCCGGAATCCGGGCGGGCGCCATCGCCCGGCCGCTTCCCAGACTGACATGAGGAAACCGCAATGAGTGAAATGCAAGATTACAATTCGCGTCTCTCGGACAGCGCCAGCCGCAAGTTCGAAACCTTCTCCTACCTGCCGGCGATGAAGCAGGACGAGATCAAGAAGCAGGTGGCGTACCTGGTAAGCAAGGGCTGGAACCCGGCCATCGAGCATACTGAGCCGGAGAACGCCTTCGACCATTACTGGTACATGTGGAAGTTGCCGATGTTCGGCGAGACCAACGTCGATCGGATCCTGGCCGAAGCCGAGGCCTGCCACAAAGCCAACCCGGACAACCATGTGCGCCTGATCGGCTATGACAACTTCAAACAGTCGCAAGGCACCGCGATGGTGATCTACCGCGGCAAAATGAAGTAATTCTTGCCCGGCAAGGGTGACCAAACCCCTGCTCGGGTAACCGGGCAGGGGTTTTTTGTTGAAGGCATCGAACGAGGTGATGAACCAATGACCAAAGCAAGCGTAGCTGCGAAGCATAACGACACCCTGGATATGTCCCAGTACATGGTGGCCCGCGAGCCGTATTACCGCCCAGTCGCCAATGAAGTCGAATTGTACGAAGCCGCCTACAGCGCGCGCATGCCGGTGATGCTCAAGGGCCCGACCGGTTGCGGCAAGAGCCGCTTTGTCGAATACATTGCCTGGAAACTCAAAAAGCCGCTGATCACGGTGGCCTGCAACGAAGACATGACGGCCTCCGACCTGGTCGGGCGCTACCTGCTCGACGCCAGCGGCACAAAATGGCACGACGGCCCGCTGACCGTGGCCGCGCGCATCGGCGCGATCTGCTATCTCGACGAGGTCGTCGAGGCGCGCCAGGACACGACCGTGGTGATCCACCCGCTCACCGATCACCGCCGCCAGCTACCGCTGGAGAAGAAGGGCGAGACGGTGAATTGCCATGAGGATTTCCAGCTGGTGATTTCCTACAACCCGGGTTACCAGAGCCTGATGAAGGACCTGAAACAGTCCACCAAGCAGCGCTTCGGCGCCATCGACTTCAATTACCCCGAGGCCGAAGTCGAGGCCGAGATCGTCATGCACGAAACCAAGGTGGAGAAGAGCGTTGCCGAAAAGCTGGTGCAGATCGCGCACCGCGCGCGCAACTTGAAGGGCCACGGCCTGGACGAAGGCATCTCCACGCGCTTGCTGGCCTATGCTGGCCAGCTGATCGCGCGCGGTATCGACGCCAAGGCCGCCTGCCAGATGACGCTGGTGCGACCGATCACCGACGATCCGGACATGCGCGACACGCTCGACGCCGCCATCAACACCTACTTTTGAGTCGGGAGCGGATATCGCCATGAACCGCGGTGCTGGCTATCCCGGCATTCACGCTGACCTCTTTGGCGGCATGACCGATCTCGGGCACATCATCCGTGACGCCTGGGTGTTCGGGCTGCTACCGGAGACCGAGACCTGCGCCGGCTGGAGCGCACCCCAGTTCGACAAGCTGTACGAAAAGGTCCACGCCGCTTGGGAGCCGTATGGTCATCTGGCCAGCCAGTTGCCGCCCGAGCTGAGGACGCGCCATGAGCGCATCTACAATGAAGCGGTACAACGCGCGCGCGCGCAGGGCTGGTCACCGGACATGGACGTGGAAGAAGGCTAACCATGAGCGTCAGCCTCAAAGACTACAAGGAAACCCTCGAGGAGATCGATCCGCACATCCGTGCCACGCTGGAGGCGAGCTTCACCGAGGCGGCGCGCGTGATGTCGCCCCAGGGCCTGCACAACTGGCTGGAAGGCGCGCGAGGGCTGTCGCAGCTCGGACGAGGCAACGAGCTCGTCACGACTTACGTCCAGGAAATGCCGGCGGTGGTGAAAGAGGTCGGCGAGGACGTGATCAAGGATTGCGTCACCGAGTCCATGAAGCTGGCCTCGATGGTGAGCGGCGAGGTGATCCAGCTGTTGTTCGATACTCTTCCAACCGCGGCGCAACGATTGGGTGATGCCGAGTTGCTGCGCGGTTATCTCGGCCTGATCCGCCAGTTGTCGGCCAAGGCGCCGCGCGGGCTGCGCCCGATGCTGTCGCACCTGGACGAGTTGTTTGGCAAGCTCACACTCGGCGGCCTGCGGCGCTGGGCGCTGTGGGGTGCGCAGGCACACCAGAGAGATTTCCAGGCGCAGACGTCCTATTTCGATCTCAAGAGCGCCGACAGCCAGGCCATGCTCCAGAAGGAACGGCGCGGCACACTGCTGATCGACAACCAGCGCAAGCTCAATTTTTATCTGCGCGCCTTCTGGGGAAGGGATTTCTTCATGCGCCCGACCTCGGGCGATTATGAAACCCGCGAGGGTTACAAGCCGTTCATCGAAGCGCGTGTCATCCATCTGCCGGACGCCTACGACGATTTCGCCGGACTGCCGGGGAAAGAATTGTTTCGCGCCACCGCCGCGCACGCCGCCGCGCACCTGGTCTATACGCGCGAGCCGCTGTCGATGGAAGCGCTCAATCCGGCTCAGATGTTCCTCATCGGCCTGTTCGAGGACGCGCGTGTCGAGGCGCTGGCCGTCAAGGAATTTCCGGGCATGAAGCAGATGTGGTCCCAGTTTCATGACAAGGTGCGTGAGGTCAGTTGTTCCACCGATCCGATGGTCGGGTTGCTCGAGCGTTTGGCCTACGCGTTGCTGGACGAAAGTTATCAGGATGACGACAGCCTGATCCGGGAAATGGTGACGCAGTTTCATGAGGAATTCGCCGAGCGTCCACAGGACAATCGGCTATCGTGGGATCTGGGCGTCACGCTGTACAACAAGCTCGGCAAGCGCGGCGCCATCCCGTCGCTGCGCGTGCTCGAATCCATGGCGATTCCCTATCGCGACGACAACCGCTATCTCTGGGCTTCGGACGAGATCGCCTGGCACGCGGCCGAGTATGTCCCGGCGTCGAAGCAGGTGCGCAAATACGTGTCGGTCACCGAGATGGCCAACGAGATCGACTGCGAGTTGGCCGGTGACGACGCGCAGGAAATCTGGGTGCTCAACACGCCGTTCTATCTTGACCAGGAAGGCTGCACCATCAACGAGCTGGAAGGCAAGGAACCGGTCAGCGAGCCGTATCACTACCAGGAATGGGATTACGGCGTACAGCTGCACCGTCCCAACTGGGTGACGGTTCTGGAAAAGCGCCCGAAGAAGGGCGACCCGGAGGACATCGACCGCATTCTTACCGAGCACAAGCCGGTGGCCTCGCGTCTGCGCCACATCATCGATGCCATGCAGCCCGAGGGCGTGCAGCGCTTCCGGCGCCAGGAAGACGGCGAGGAGATCGACCTCAACGCCGCGATCCGCGCCATGATTGACATCCGCCTGGGCCAGACGCCGGACCCGCGCATTAACATCCGCATCGAGCGCAAGGTGCGCGATCTGGCGGTGCTGGTGCTGCTCGATCTTTCCGAATCCACCAACGAGAAACTTGGCGACTCCGAGAAGCCGGTGTTGCAGCTGGCGCGCGAAGCGACGTCCTTGCTGTCCTGGGCCATCGATCGCGTTGGCGACCCGTTCGCCATCCATGGATTCGCCTCGGACGGCCGCCACGACGTGGAGTACTACCGCTTCAAGGATTTCGAGGATCACTACGGTGACGAGGCCAAGGCCAAGATCGCGGGCATGCAGGGCAGCCTGTCCACGCGCATGGGTGGAGCGTTGCGGCACGCGGCCTCGTTCCTACGCCGGCAACCGGAACAGAAAAAACTCATCCTGCTGGTGACCGACGGCGAGCCGGCCGACATAGACGTGCGCGACCCGCAATACCTGCGCCACGATACGAAAAAGGCCGTCGAGGAGCTGGCAACGCACGGGGTGCGCACCTTTTGTCTCACCCTCGATCCCAACGCCGACGATTACGTCTCGCGCATCTTCGGGCCCAAGGGCTACATGGTGGTGGATCACGTCAGCCGCCTGCCGGAGCGGTTGCCGATGTTGTACGCCGGGCTGACCCGCTAGCGATGTAATCGGTAGCGCTTTACCGCAAGTTGAGTTGCGCGGAGCCTCCAGGAACTTGTCCATTACCGGAATGTCGCAGTGGCCGGATTGCTGAACTCATGAGTGGTATTATCCAATTCCCATACCGTGTTTCCTCCATTCATGGATAATTGTTTTTTTTCGATCGCTCTTTGGCAGCGATGGCCGCTGTGTTGGAGACAATAGGATGACGCCAGGAAAGCCGCACGAGACGCCCTCAAGGTTGGCGGAGAAGGGGCTGCTGTTGTTCGTCGCGCTCCTGGTACTGGTCGCACTGGGTATTTTCACCGCCACCCGAATCATTTTGGCGCTCTATATGGGCATGGACAGCGTGCCGCTGAGCAGCTGGCCGCGTTTCCTCGCCGTGGGATGGTGGTTCGACGTCGCCGCCCTGTGCTACCTGCTGGTACCTTTTCTGTTGTATGAAGCCGCGTTCGGAAATCGCTGGCGCCCGGCCGGTTGGCAGCGCTGGGTGCGCTATGGGGTATTCTGGTTCGTGACGGCCGCGCTTCTGTTCAATGCGCTGGCGGAGCTGCTGTTCTGGATCGAGTTCGAAACTCGCTTTAATTTCATCGCGGTGGATTATCTCGTGTACACCCGCGAGGTGATCGGCAACATCCGCGAGTCTTATCCGGTCATGCCGCTGCTGCTGGCGGTGGCGGCGCTGGCCGCGCTGCTGACCTGGGCGCTGCGCGGCCCGCTGGCGCGCGCGTTCGGCGTGCGCCTCGCGCGTGGCGCACGCCGCCACATGCTGCTGGCCGCCGTGCTCCTGCCGCTGGCCAGTGGCCTGTTCGCCAACGTCGACCATATGTACGGCCACGGCAACAATTATGTTGAAGAGCTTTCCGGGAACGGTCTGTTTACCTTCGCCGCGGCCTTTCGGCGCAATGAACTCGATTACGAGCGTTGGTATGCGACGATTCCGCAAGAACGCGCGGACCGCATCCTGTATGACCTCGGCGTCGAGCGTGTGCCACTTTCGGTCGTGCTCAAGAATCGGGACAAGGTTCCCGAAGCACAGGAACCCACCCCTGATTTTCTACTCCGCCGTCCCCGTCACGTGATATTAATCACGGTGGAAAGCTTGTCCGCCGAATATCTTGGCAGTTACGGCTCGCGCCAGGGCCTGACCCCCCGGCTTGATGAGCTGGCACGCCACGGTGTTCAATTCGACCGGGTACTGGCCTCGGGCACGCGCACCGTACGCGGGCTCGAGGCATTGTCGCTCGGCACGCCGCCGGTCCCGGGGCAGGCCATCGTGCGCCGGCCCAGCAACGAGCATCTCTCCACGATTGGCGAATTGCTCGAACATTTGGGATTCGCCACCTATTTCGTTTACGGCGGATACGGTTATTTTGACAACATGAATGCGTATTTCGCCGGGAATGACTACGTCACCTTCGATCGCACCGAGTTCCCCAAGGAATCGGTGATCTTTGAGAACGTTTGGGGGGTGGCCGACGAGGTGTTGTTCAACAATGCGCTGACGCTGCTCGACAAGACTGAGAAAAACGGCAAGCCTTTTTTCATGCAGATCATGACCACGTCCAATCACCGCCCTTACACCTACCCGGACGGGCGCATCGATATTCCCTCGCCCGGCGGGCGCGAAGGCGCGGTCAAATACACGGACTATGCCATCGGCCAGTTCATCGAGCAGGCGCGCAATCGTCCCTGGTTCAGCGATACCCTTTTCGTCATCATTGCCGATCACTGCGCTTCGGTCTCCGGCAAGACCGAGCTGCCGGTGGCGAAATACCATATCCCGCTCATTCTCTACGGTCCCAAGATCGTCATGCCGGGCCACTATTCGCGATTGATCTCCCAGATCGACGTGCCCCCGACGCTCTTTGCCTTACTCGGGGTGGAAGGGGACGATCATTTTTTTGGTAATCCAGTTCACGAACAAGAACTGATGGGGGAACGGGCTTTCATCAGCAATTACCAGTCACTCGGCTACTACAAGCGCGACATCCTCACCGTGCTCAAGCCGAAACGGAAAATCGAGAGTTTTAAAATTGACCCGAAGACATTCGAATCTACACCTGCGCCGATAGACGAGACCTTGCGTGACGAAGCCATCGCGTATTACCAGACGGCGTCTTCGGCGTTCAAGCAGCACAAGCTCAAGGCGCCGGGCTATTGATGCGGTCGTCCGGCGTGCGCCAGTCCACTCCTGTCTCCCAAAATCTTCGCGAGCTGTGGTGGCTGGCGGGTTGTCTGGTGCTAATTTTTATCCTCGCGCGCCATACGCCACTCGATCATGCGCTTACGGCGGTGTTCTATGATCCCGCCGCGCGAACTTTTCCCCTGCGCGATGAGACTTTTTGGGCGGTGATCATGCATTCGGGGCTCAAGTACCTGAGCGTGGCATTGTGGTTTGCGCTGCTGGCTGCCTGGTTGGGGCTGCGACGACGGCCGTGGTGGCAACAGTACCACCGCTCCGCCGGTTTTACGCTACTGGTCGCGCCACTGGCGGCGCTCACAGTTTCATCGTTGCGCACACTGTCAGGGCACAGTTGCCCGTGGGAATTGACCCTGTATGGAGGAACCGCTGAATATTTCCGGTTCTTCGATGCCGTGCCGCTGAATCCTGGTTCCGGTCGCTGCGCCCCGAGCGGGCATGCCGCATCCGGGTTCGCCTGGCTCACCGCTTATATCGCGTTGCGCGGTGTCAATCTTACGAAGGCGCGTATCACGCTGGCTTTCAGCTTATCCCTGGGTGTCCTGACCGGCCTGACACAGCTCGCGCGTGGCGCGCATTTTCTTTCGCACGTGTTGCTGACGGCATGGATCTGCTTCGCCGTGGCCTGGGCGTGCCATTGGGCCTGGAAGAAAAGAGAGAGCAGGGCGCGGTCGATGTAGTCGCCCACGCATCGGCGCGGGAACAAGAATATTGTTCGCAAGACCGGCAAGGTATAGTCTGGGAATGAACGGGAATTACGGGGAGGGATCGTGATGCTGCGCCGTCCAAAACGCTATGCCAGTTTATCCCTGCGTGTGGTGGAAAATGCCGGCTTGCTGGTCATCGCGGTGGCGACGGTAATCGCCGGCGTGCAGGAGGTCAACGTCATGATCGCCGCCAGCCGTGTGACTTTGGCTGATCTGCTGCTGATGTTCATCTACTTGGAAGTGCTGACCATGGTTGGACTGTACTTTGAATCCGGCAAGCTGCCGGTGCGCATCCCGCTTTACATCGGCATGGTGGCACTGGCGCGCTACATGGTGCTGGAAATGAAGGAGATGGATGTGTGGCGGTTGTTCGCGGTGTCCGGCGCGATACTGGTGCTGGCGCTGGCCGTGTTGGCGATTCGCTACGGACACGTCCGCTTCCCTTACCCGGAAGATGATCTGACGCCCGAAAAGCAGATGCAGGGTAGAGTTCGGCACCGCTAGCCAGTCTTCTATGTCATGATGGGTGTCGGTACACCAATGATGTGGACGTTGTTCGTGGCGTTCGTTCTCATCGCGCTGCTGGTTGATTTCTTCACCCTGAATCGCCAAGGCGCCCGCAAGGTATCGATGCTGCAGGCCGCCGTCTGGTCATTGATCTGGGTCGCGGTGTCCTTCATGTTCCTGGGCTGGTTGTGGTGGTACCTGGGTGGGCTGAGCGCCAGTGAAGCGGAGCGCACCATGGCAAACACCAAGGCGCTCGAATTTTTCACCGGCTATCTCATCGAAAAGGCCTTGGCCGTGGACAACATCTTCGTGTTTCTCATGGTGTTCACGTATTTCGCGGTACCGGCGGAATTCCAGAAGCGCGTATTGATGATCGGAATTCTCGGCGCGCTGGTGTTGCGCGCACTCATGATCCTGGTCGGTGTCTGGCTGATCGCGCGCTTCCACTGGGTGCTGTACCTGTTCGGCGCGTTCCTGTTGTTCACCGGCGTCAAGATGTGGTGGGCCGCAGGCCAAGAGCCTGACCTGGAGTCGAACCCGGCGCTGAAGTGGATCCGACGGCACATGCGCATCGCCCCGAAATACGACGGTGAGAAATTCTTCACCTTCGTCAATGGCGTGAAGATGGCCACGCCCCTGTTCGTGGTGATCCTGCTGATCGGCATTGTGGATGTCGTGTTCGCCGTGGATTCCATTCCGGCCATTTTCGCGATCACGCTCGACCCGTTCATCGTGCTGACATCGAACGTCTTCGCCATTCTCGGCCTGCGCGCGATGTATTTTCTTCTCGCCGGCCTGCACGAGCGGTTTCATCTGCTGAGCTACGGTCTCGCCATCGTGCTGGTTCTGATCGGCAGCAAGATGCTGCTGGTCGACGTTTACCATGTCCCGGTGGCCTGGTCGCTGGTGGCTACGGTATGCGTGCTGGCGGCGACCATGGTGCTGTCGCTGTACATCCCGGCCCCGGCTTACACCGGAAGTGCCTACCCCTTCAAGGCCAAGCATGGGAAAGAAGGGGAGGGGGGAAAGAAACAGAACTAAGGTTTTACCCCAATCTACGCGTACCCGATCGAGCCATCGCCACTGGGTGCGGATGTTATAGTATTCCGTTGTCAGTAGGCAGCAATGTTGGAATTGCCTAACAACGCCATCAACGCGGATTCGCAAAAGCGGCGCACCGCGCCGCTTTTGCTCGCCGGTTATGGCAAACGTTATACACAAATTACGACCCTTAACAAGGTCTAAACAGCATCCTCGAAGGAGGAACGGCAATGAGATCGAAGCAGCTTACCATCTTCTTTATCGTTGCCACGCTCGCCTTTGGTTTCGGTCAGACCGCAGCGTTTGCGGCTGGTGCCACAGCAAAGGCCTGGCTCGCGCAGGCGAAACAGACGGCAAAGAAATGGCAGGCAGATGCGGTATTGATCAGTATCAACACCCTCGGGGCAGACATGGACGGCACGTCCAGTAAGTGGGGTTATATGTTCTATTCGCCCAAGACGAAGAAAGGCTACTCAGTCGACTTTCAGGGCAGTAAGACTGTTGAAACGCTCCAGGTAAGTGCCGTCATCATCACCGATTCTATAGGCGACGATTTCATGGACAGCGATAACGCGATGAAGGAAGCGAAAAAACACGGGCTTAAAATAAAGGACAAACAGGTTTCCATGACGCTCATGGTTATGGGCCAGCTAACGAAGCAGCCGTGCATATGCTGGACAGTTACTGGATTTGAGAAAGGCGATGTTGGCATTATGCTCGAATCGAGGAGCGGCAAGCTCTATAGAAGAAGTGAAGTAAAATAAAAGTGGTGCTGCCGATAATCTCAAGGGAGAAAAAGAGAACTTGCATAACAAATCACTGGTGCGGACGACTGTTCGCCGCTACACAGTTTGATCGTTAATCCCCTAATATTCCGATTTCACAGCCAAAGCAGCCGCTTCCCCCGTTCTCAGATTAACCCGGAAGGATCTCCGCACGAACAGAAACCGGCCAGTTTCCGCGCGGAATACATCGGTATTCTCGGTAGGATGCAGCACAATCCAGTCATTCGGGCTCTTGGGACTGACATAGCCGCTGCGTGCTTCTTCGAATACCGGCAGGCGGATACGCTGGTCTTTTCCGCCGCGCGTGACGACCAAATATTCGCGATGGGTGACGGTGCCCGGGTTGTGCAGCTCCAGCCGGTAGGAAATGTCCTGGCCATTGGCGCTGAGCTTAGCGGTGCCGCTGGATTCCACTTCCTTGGGTGCGAACGACGGGAACCATTCTCCGTAGGCTTTGTGATGCGTCTTCCCCACGTACCAGCCGGAACCGAGAATAATCGCGACGAGCACCACGGCGAGCCATTCGTTGTCTTTCCAGTAGGCGATGACGGCGACGATCACGGCGGCAATCGCGCTGAGAGCAAGGGTCGTCGCGATGACCGATTCCCCGAGCGCCAGCTCTTCGCGAAACCAGTCCGACAGATATCCCAGCGTCGCCGCCACGGCGGCGACGTAGAGCAGGGTGATGATGACAACGAATTTCCGCATCCTTGCCTCCGTAATTTCCGCGAAACGACTCAGCTCTTCAACCGGTAGCCCGTGCGGAATATCAGCCACACCAGCCCGAGGCAGAGCAGGAAGAAAACCGACGTGGCCGCCAGGCTGATACCCACACCCACGTCGGCGCTGCCGTAGAAACTCCAGCGGAAACCGCTGATGACGTAGACGATCGGGTTGAACAGGCTGAACGTGCGCCAGCCGTCCGGCAGCATGTCAATCGAATAGAACACGCCGCCGAGGAAGGTCAGCGGCGTGAGAATCAGCATCGGCACGAACTGGAGCTGCTCGAAGCCCTTGGCCCAGACGCCGACGATGAAGCCAAACAGGCTGAAGGTGACGGCGACCAGAAGCAGGAACCCGGCCATCCAGAACGGATGCTCGATGTGGATCGGCACGAACAGATTCGCGGTTGCGAGGATGATCAGCCCGAGCAATATGGATTTTGTTGCCGCCGCGCCGACGTAGGCGAGGACGATCTCGAACGCCGAAACCGGCGCCGACAGGATCTCGAAGATGGTTCCGGTGAAGCGTGGCATGTGGATGCCAAAGGAGGCGTTGCTCACACTCTCGGTAAAGAGCGACAGCATGATCAGCCCCGGCACGATGAAGGAGCCGTAGTGGATGCCGTCGACTTCGCCCATGCGCGAGCCAATGGCGGCGCCGAACACGACGAAGTAAAGCGAGGTCGTAATCACCGGCGTCACCAGGCTCTGCCACAGCGTGCGCTTGAAGCGCGCCATTTCGAACTTGTAAATGGCGAGAATCGCGTGGTAATTGAATTTAAGTGTTTGTGTCGCGGTGTTCATCGGCGTTCGGTGACCAGGCTGACGAAAATTTCCTCGAGCGAGCTTTGGCGCGTGTTGAGGTCCTTGAAGGCGATTCCCAGTTCGCCCAGGCGGCGCAACAGCACCGGGATGGTGGTGTGCTCCTTGCTCGAATCGAAGGTGAATTCTAGGTCGCTGCCGTCGTTGTTGAGCGTCAGGCCCCAGTCGCTGAGGCCGGACGGGATTTCCACGAGTGGTTCCTGCAAGTGCAGCGTGAGCTGCTTCTTGCCGAGTTTTTTCATGAGCACCGACTTGGCCTCGACCAAGATCAGTTTGCCCTTGCTGATCACGCCGATGCGATCGGCCATTTCCTCGGCCTCGGCGATGTAGTGCGTGGTGAGGATGACCGTGACGCCGCCATCGCGCAGGCGCCGCACCAGCGACCACATGTCGCGGCGCAGCTCCACGTCTACGCCGGCGGTCGGTTCGTCGAGAAACAGCACCCCCGGCTCGTGTGCCAGTGCCTTCGCGATCAGCACACGGCGCTTCATGCCGCCCGAGAGCGTCATGATCTTGTCATGGCGCTTCCCCCACAGCGACAGATCGCGCAGCACCTGTTCAAGGTGGGCCGGGTTCGGCGGCAGCCCAAAGAGGCCGCGGCTGAAATTCATCGTCGCCCACGGGGTCTCGAACATGTCGGTATAGAGTTCCTGCGGCACGAGTCCAATCTTGGCGCGCGCGGCGCGGTAGTCGCTTAAGATATCGTGGCCGTCGACCGTGACGCGGCCCGAGGTCGGCGTGCTGATGCCGCAGACCACGCTGATGAGCGTGGTCTTGCCCGCGCCGTTCGGCCCGAGCAGCGCGAAGATCTCGCCGCGGCGGATGTCGAGGTCAACATCCTGGAGCGCCACAAGCCCCGAGGCATAGGTCTTGTTGAGCTGGGAGATGGAAATGATTGCGGTCATGGGCGTGAGTGTAGCGTTTTACATACCCAAATCCAGAGGCCGCACTGCAACAGTTCGACCTGCTTTACATGTGGGAATGTCTCACGACAATACGAAATCAAGCCTCGTCGGTGTAGGCTAACGCGTTTCGAATTTCGGGAGATTGCCCATGGAACTCAAGGGATCGTGTCATTGCACAAGCGTGAAATTCACTGTCCAGTCGCCGCACCCGTATCCATTCAATCTTTGTTACTGCTCGATCTGCCGCAAGACCGCGGGAGGTGGGGGTTATGCGATCAATCTTAGCGGTGATTACAAGACGATGAAGATTACCGGCAAGGCAAACATTTCCGTTTACCGCGCGCGACTGAAAGACGAGACGACCGGGAAAATCACACGGAGCACGGCACGGCGGAATTTCTGCAAGAAGTGCGGCAGTGCGCTCTGGCTCTGGGACCCGACGTGGCCGCATCTCGTGCATCCGTTCGCCTCGGCGATCGACACCGAGCTCCCGACTGCGCCCGAGCGCACGCACCTGATGCTGGGGTCGAAGGCGAACTGGGTGCCGGTCCTCGCTGGCCCGCGCGACAAGAAGTTTGACGAATACCCCGAAGAGTCCATCGCCGAGTGGCACCAGCGATTAAAGCTGGAATGCTGAACCACTGCCGCTAACTGTAGCGGTAACTGCGCTCGATGCGCTCGCGTGTCAAAACTCCGTATACATGTTCCGAGCCCGGGGCGGCGTCGTCGCTTACATAAACCGCTTCGGCGCCAGTGGCGTTGAGTATATCCAGCGCCTCTTGCAGGGTCGCCTGCAACAACACGCCGGCAACTTGGCTGCGTTGCGCCGGGATGGCGAGCAGGTCGAGTTCCGTCGCCTCCGGCTGTTCCTTGAGCGCGCGCGCGAGGTCCATGGCCGGTTGCAGTGCTACCAGTTTTTCGCCGTCGCGCACCAGGATCCAGTCAGGGTTGAGCGCCAGTTCGGCCTGCGCGCGATCGGGCGCGATCGTGCGCGGCAGCACCGTGATGTTACCGTCCATGCTGCCGCCGACGCCAAGTCGGCGCAGCGACTGCGTCACGGGATCATTGCGGTAATCGAGCCCGCGCCCGCGGAGCAACACCACATAAACCGACGGCTGATGAAACACCACGCGCGCCGTGAGCGATGCCGCGATCACCGCGAGCATGCCGGGCATGATGATGTGCGGATTGCCGGTCAGTTCGAGCACCGCGGTCAACGCCGCGAGCGGCGCCTGCAAGGCGCCGGCCATCATCGCGCCCATGCCGAGCAGGGCGTACAGGCCGGGCGTGGAGGCCTCGCCCGGCGCGAGTGTTTGCCCGAGAATGCCGAGGAGGCCGCCCGCGGCTGCACCCAGCACCAGCACCGGGCCGATCATCCCACCCGGCAGGCCAAGGCCAACGCCGGCGGCGGTGGCCAACAGCTTGAAGATGACGATGCCGCCCAACGCGACGAGGGTGAGTTGTCCGAGCAATGCCGCATTCACTGTGTCATAACCGATGCTCATGATTTCCGGCACCTGAAGCGCCAGCAGGCCGGTGATCGTGCCGGCCACGGTCAGTCGCGCCCAGATTGGAACGGCCTTGAAGCGCGCGGCGAAGAAGCCCGTAATCACGATGAAAGCGGCGGCAAGCGCACCGATGATCATGCCAAGCGCGAGGATGAAAGGGAGCTCGAACAGGGAGCCGAGTGCCAGCTGCGGCACGCTGAACGCCGGCGCCGAGCCGTACACGAATTGCGACAGCGCGGTCGCGCTCACCGCCGCCAGAATCACCGGGGCGAACCCGGCCACGGTGTATTCCATGATCACGACCTCCATGGCGAACACCACGCCGGCGAGCGGCGTGTTGAACGCGGCGGCGATGGCGGCCGCCACACCACAACCCGCGAGCACGCGCAGGCTGTTGTTCGGCAGGCCCATGTAACGCCCGGCAACGCTGCCGCTGGCGGCGCCGAGATGAATAGCCGGACCCTCGCGGCCGACAGAGTGGCCGGCGATGATGCTCACCGCTCCACCAAGGAACTGGACAATCGCGTTGCGCAATGGCAATCGGCCCTGGTGGTAGGAGAGGCGTTCCATCACGTGCACCACGCCCACGTGGCGCGACTCCTTCGGCAGGAAATGGAACACGAGCCCGAGCACCAGCCCGCCCGCGAACGGCAGAAGGAAACGCCACATCATGTCGAGGCCTTCGTAGTTCTCCGGGTCAGCGCCAGGCAGGAACAGCGACTGGCTGACCTCGATGAGCAGGCGAAAGGCGATGATGACGAGGCCGGTAAGCAGGCCGCAGATCACGCCGAGGGTTGCCAGCTGCGGCAGTGCCTCGGCGCGCGACAGGCGCAGGCGCAGCGCATCGAGCGCGTGGTGAAGTTTGCGTTGGGGACGGTCCGTGGACATGAATTATTCGTGCAGTGGAATGATGACCCCACGGTAACGCGCCGTGTCGGGGCTGGCAACCTGCTATTTCGGGATGCGCAAAGCGCTCAAAGTGTCAGTCGCGCGATCCAGGCCTTGCCCGCCGATTCGATGATGTCGAGGTACATGGCGGGATAGAAGCCGACGACCAGTACCACCAGTGCCAACGCGATCACGACCAAGCGTTCACGCAGCCTTAAATCCTCCGCTTCCACCAGCACTGGATTTGTTGCCGGGCCGAAGAAGGCGCGCTGATAAAGCACCATGAAGCACCCGGAGCCGATCACCATGGCCGTCAGCGCGGCGAGGCTGGCGCCGGTGTGCGTCTGCAGGGCGGCAAGAATAATCAGAAATTCCGCTGGGAAACCCGAAGTGCCGGGCAGACCGAGCGAGGCCAGCCCGAGCAGCAGAAAGAAGCTGCCAAGCCAGGGAAGGTGCTTCATGGCCCCGCCGAGGCTGGCGACATCCGTGGTGCTGGTGCGTTGGCGCAGGAATTCCAGCATCAGGAACGAGCCGCCGGCGATCACGGTGAAATTTAGCAGCTCGAACACGGCGCCCTCAATACCTTCCTGGCGGAAGGTCGCGAGCCCGAGAATAACCAGCCCCACGTGGCTGACGCCGAGATAGGCGAGCGCCGGCCGCAAATTGGTCTGCGCCAGCGCCACCACCGCGCCGTAGAGGATGCCCGCCGAACCAAGGCCCACCAGCAGCCACTGAAACGCGTGCGCCGCTTCCGGCGCCAGGGGGAAGGCGAAGCGGATCAGGCCGAAGGCGCCGATCTTAAGCCCGGCAATCAGCGCGGTCACCGCCACGGGACCTTCGTTCGCCAATTGCGGCAGCCAGGTGTGCAGCGGTACCAGCGGCGCCTTCACGCCGAATCCCACCAGCAACAGCGCGAACACGGTCAATTGCAAGGTCTTGGGAATGTGCATGTCGAGCAGCAGACGCAGATCAAACGGCGAACCGTTGCCACCCCCGTCGAGGGAGTGAAGCGCCAGCAACAAGAACGCGAACAGCAGCGGCAATCCGCCAGCCAGCATGAGCAGGGCGTATTTGTTTGCCGCCGGTTTGCGATTCGGCCCCACACCCCACAGGCTCACAAGGAAATAGATGGGAATGATGGAAAATTCCCAGAGCGTGAAGAAGAGCAGCGTGTCGAGCGCGCAGAAAATCCCGAGGGTGGCGGCACCCTCGAGCAACAACAGGGTGAAATAGGCCTTGGGTGAAATACGCACCTGATTGACCGAGGCCAACACCGCGCCCAGGAACAGCAGCGCCGTCAGTGGCAGGAACAGCACGGAGAAGCCGTCCACGCCCACGAGATAATTCACTCCCAGGTTCGGTATCCACAGAGCCTGCTCGATAAGCTGGAATCTCGCATCAGCGGGATCGAAGTGGAAGACCACGACAAGCGCCAGGGCCAACGCCATGAGGCACGCGCCGACAGCAACGTAGCGTGCCTGGTCAGGACGCGGCAGCAGCCAGATCAGCGCCGCGCCGGTGGGCAGGGTCAGCAGCAGCAGACTTATTATAGGCATGTTATCCATGTCGCCAGGGCCTCAGATTGTCCCAAGCCGCTGGCCCAGCGCACGCATGGGCACATCGACCAGATCGAACCATGGCGTGGTGTAAAAGCCGGCAAACAGCAAAACGGCGACGACCACAGTCGCGATAAACAATTCCAACGGGCTGGCGCGATCCACCGTGGCGGTACGCCCGGCCGGGGCCGGAGCCAGGAACGCGCGCTGGAAGGCCCACAGCAGGAAGCCCGCGGCCACCACGTTGCCGAGCGCCGCCGCCAGCGTGGCGAGCGCGCCGAAACGGTGAATCGCGCCCTCAAATACCAGGTGCGCCGCGTCGAAACCCGGCGTGCCCGGCATGCACACGATGGCGAGACCGCCAACGAAAAACGTCAACGCCAGGGCGGGCAGGCGGTCGAACAGACCGCCCAGGTGCGAAAGCTGGGTGGAACCGATGCGGCGGTACACGAGGCCGACCATGAACAGCATCGCCGTCGCCGCAAGACCGAAGGTGATGGCGAGCAGCACCGTTCCTTCCAGCGCCTCCGGCTCGAGTGTGAAAATTCCGATCGCGAGCAAACTGGTGTGGCTGATCACGGCGAAAGCGAGCAGATGTCGCAAGTTGGTCTGCCTGAACGCGAGCAAGGCGGCGTAGAAAATACCAGCGAGTGCCGCGCCGAGGATAATTCCGCGCGCCTGCGCCGACACCCCCGGCAGCATCGGCAAGATGAAGCGGATCATGCCGTAAATGCCGACCTTGATGCCGAGCAGGAAGGCCGGCGCCATGGCGATGTTGCCATGGCGCGTCACCATCGGCAGCCAGCCGTGGAACGGGAACAGCGGCGCGCGAATCGCGAGACCGACGAATAGCAAAATAAAAATCACCCCGGCGCGCGCGGATTCTCCGGTGGAGACCATGAGGTCGGCGAGCTCGTAGCTCACGTGCCCGCCGGTGAAATCCGCGTAATGATTGCCGGCCAGGAGCGTGCCGATCAGCAGCAACAGCACGCCGGTGCCGTGGAACTGGTAAAAGCGCCGCAGCGCCCGGTCCTTCTCGGCCGAGTTCGACCAGCGCCACACCATGTAGCCGATCAATCCCAGCTCCGCGGTCGAAGCAAGCGCGAACCACAGCAGGTTCTGGTTCGCCAACAGCGACATGATGACCGACTCGATCGCCAGCACCACGGCCAGCAGACGGCCGAGGTCGGGGAGTCCGCGTACCAGGCTGTAGACGCTCACCAGCAGCGTCAGCAGGGCCGTGGTCAGAATGAACACGACCGTGATGCCGTCGGCGGCGGCGTGGTAATCGAGCGCGCCCAGAAAATTGAGCCGTTCGGCGAACTGCATCAACGGCGACGTGGCGTCGAAACGGCGGTAGAGATCAATGGCAATGAACAGCTCGGCAGCGGCGAATACACGTCCCAGCGCGGCGGCGAAAGTCCGTTCACGCAGGCCATAGACGATCATCGCCCCCAGGAGCGGCAGCAGTTGCAACACGGCCAGTATCGGGTAGACGGCGTGTTGAGACCAGTTGAGTTCTTGCATGGCCGAAAATTCCTATAGCGCCGCCGCCAGCGCGATAACAATAATAAGTATCAGGTAGCGTGGGCGTTCCAGCAGCCGCTCCACCACTTCCAGATAGCCGCCAAGTGCGCGAAATGTCCGCTGCACGCCGGCGCCACCGGTGAGCAGCAGCCGCTGTTCCACGCGGTGCAGACGCGGTGCGATCCATTCGAGTATTGCCCCGGCGAGGCCGTGGCCACGCACGTCATCTTGCACCCCCTTACTCGCCGCTTCGTCTTCCGGCGCATGTTGCTCTGCCGGCGTCCCCGCGAGCCGCGACACCACCTGGTCGTCAAAGCTGCGCATTTCCGCGGCCAGCACCTGCGCCGGGCGCGTGACCGTGGCATCGGTAAAGGCCTCGACCCACAGCCGTTCGAGGGCGGCGGTATAAAGCGCTTGGCGACGCCCGAGCCAGCGCGGGACCGGCCGTGCGGGTGTGCCGGTGTGATGCATGTACGACGGCGCCGCGAGAAACTGGTAAGCGCGAAACATGGCGTGCAGGCCGAGGTGCCAGGCGGCGAGATCGAAGGCGCCGAGTCCGATCCACAGGAACATCAGACCGACCTGGGTGATCGTCCCGAAGATCAGTGCCGATTTGACGTCGCTCTGCGTGAGCCCCACGAACCAGCCGTACAGCGCGGTCAGCAGGCCGATGGCGGCGAGCAGACCCATGATCACGGGGGCGTGGGCGAGCAGCGGTTCAAGACGCAAGCACAGGTAGACGCCGGCGTGGATCATCAGTGAACCGTAGAAAATCGCGCTTGAGGGCGTCGGGCCTTCGAGGGCGCGCGCGATCCACGGAGTGAACGGCAGTTGCGCGGATTTCGCCATGGCCGCGACCACGAACCCGAACACCACCACGCCGACCGCGAGATGGCTGATAGCGCCCGCGCCCGCCGCGATCGTGATCCATTCAGTGTTGCCGAGGTACCGATAGGCAATGGCCAGGCCGAGGAGAAAGCCGGCGTCGCCGATGCGGTTGGTCACGAAGGCGCGCACGGCGTTGCGTGTGGCGGTGGCGCGCTCGTGGGCATAGCCGATAAGAAGGAACGAGGCGAGCCCGGACAGCTCCCAGCCGATGAACATGAGCACGGCATTGCCGGCGAGGACGATGAACAACATGGCCGCGAGGAACAGGCACAAGACGGCGAAGAAGCGATGGAAGCCTGGTTCGCGATGCATATACTGGGCCGAGAAGAAAAGCGTCAGCCAGCCGATGACCGCCACCCCCAGCGCCGCCGTGAGGCTCAGTCCGTCGAGTACGAAACTCAGACGGATTTCGATCGCGCCGGCGGCAAACCAGGTGCCAAAGTTGACGGGTTTGAGCGGGCCGAAGATCAGCGCGCTGACTATCAGTGCCGCCAGCAGCGCGAACGCCAGCGTCACGGCGAAGAGGGCACCGCGCGCGGTCAGGCGTTCGGCGGCATCACCACGCGGCCGGCCGGGCAGCGCGTACAGCGCGATCAGCAGCGCCGCGAGCAACGGAAACAGCGGCACCAATGCGATCAGATCAGTCAACATTGGCATGCTCCCCGGGGCGCCCCTGTTCGAGCAAGGCGGGCGGCAAGGCCTCACGATGACGGGTGAACCAGTCAGCGGAACGCGCGACTACGGGCGGCGCCTCGATTTCCTTTTGCCAGTTTTGCCAGCCATGTTCCGGCGAAAAGACATCGATCCGTGAGGAGCGAGGGTCTTTGGCGGCCACCTGCACCCAGCCGTTGCCGATCAATTCCCGCAGTGAAGGCTGTCGTTCGATCAGGCGGCTGATGACACCGGTGTCCGCCTCGATCACGATCAGCAGGCGCATGGCTTCGTGGATTTCAATCATCTGCTGCGGCAGACCGGTGCGCAGATCCGAGCTCGTGCCTTCCTGCACTCCCAGGAATCCGGTAATGTTGTGCATGACCTTGGTGCTGCATCCAAGACGCTCGTTGTTCACCGTCGAGAAATAATATTCGAGGCTGATGCCGGCCCCGACTGGACCCACCGCGAGCAGGATGTTTTCCAGAATATCGCCTTCCGGGTCTTGCATCGGATCGTAGGAAACCAGAAAGGCGCGCCGGTCGAAGAAAGCGCCGCGCGTTACATCGCGCCGCCCGATGATGGCGCAGGCGTTGGTGACGTGTCCGAGTTCGGGTCGCGCCTGCGACAGATCGTGCACCCGACCGGCTACATGGCGAACAGCCCGCTCGGGTGACAGGCGTGGTGACGCCGTCGCGAAGCGCCGGCAGCGCTCTTGTGCGTGGGCGCGGCCGGCACGCGCGAGAATCATCTTGAGTTCGGTCGCCCGGGCGCGCGCCTCCTCGGGGACGAGATCCTCGTCATACCAGAGGATGCTGTCATCGCCGGTGTTGTGTTCGGCACCGATGAACCAAGTGTCATACGGAATAGAAAGGCCTTGTTCGGCGAGGCGCACGCGGATTTCCGGGCGGTTGGCCATGGCGGCGAACACGCGCGCGTTCGGTCCACCGTGGCGCCCAGAACAGGCGCCGCAATCGTAAGCGGCGAGGTGAGGATTGTTCTCGCTCGATGACCCATGACCGAGCAGCACCACCAGCGGCGCGAAACGGGATGTCAGTCCCATGGTGCGCAACAACCCGCGCACGCGTTCGGCCTGCTCGGCGTCGGTGAAACCGGCGCGCGGGTGTTCTGGCGTGGCCGGGGTAGCAGCGTCCACCGCTTTGAAAGCCACGCGCGTGGACACGCACGGATCGAAAGTCATGAGTAATTTGCGCACCAGATGTCCGGTGCTTCGCGGCGCGAGCAGGCGGCCCATCAACACCAACAGCGCCAAGGGAGCGCCCAGTACCGTGGTGGCCGTCGCGCCCAGCAGACCGCGGTGACTAGTGCGGTGCGCCAGTTCACGGAGCCGACGTCGCCAGTCAAGTCGTCGTTGATGAAGTTGTTGCGACAATTCCTTCCCGGGTGCCGGAACCTCGGAGATGGCGTGTGCCGGCGTCACGACAACCGGACACAGCGCCGCCGATGATAAATCGTCCAGGCCACGCCAGTTCATGGCAACGCCGAAGAAGCCGGCGGCGCCGAGGGTTTGTATATCGGGCGCGACTTCCTCAACATGCCGGCGCATGCCTTCCTCGCGATCGTCCATACAGAACACCAGCTGCGCACGTGGGCGAATTTGTGTAGGCCATTCCACGCGTCCGTGGTTGGCTTTGAGCGTGGCGAATATCTGGTCGCGGTAATTGCCTTCGTAGGCGCACAGCCAGACGTTACCCGCCGTATCCGGATCGAGCCGGTCGAAACACTCGAAGATCGCGTTGATCGCGGCGGTGTCAAGGGAGCGGATCTCGCTGCCGGTTAGCCCCAGATGCTGCGCCAAGCGGAACAGCGGCCAAGCGTGCTCATGCCGGCTGCGCCGTGGTGATGCCGCATCGGTCACCGGTGCGCGATGAGTGAGGATGCGCTGTGCGGTGGCGATCCAGCGCCGGTCGTTTTCCTCGCGCGCGCTGGCCAGCGCGCGCATCACGCGTTTTTGTGCCTGCCAGTGCAGCGCTTCGGGCAGCGACGTGGTGAACAGCGCGTGGCGCACGATCAGTTCTGCCGGGTGGCGGCGGAAGTGCCAACGCAGCATCGGCAAGCTCGCCTCCATTCGCCAATGACGCCGACAAAGCCCTTGCGCATGAATACGTTCGAGCACCAACCGCACCGCCAGGTAGTCGATCATGTTCACCGGCACGTCACGCTGGCCATTGTAGTCCGGGCGCTGATGACGCCAGAGGAACATGCCCGACCAGCCGGGAAGTTCCAACGCCAGGCGCTGGAGATAGCCGGCCCAGCGCACCGGCTTCACCCCGAGCAACTGGAGTTCCTGCGCTATCGTTTCCAGCGGATCTTCCGGCAACCGTTCGAGGTGCTGGCGCCATTCCGGGAGATCACTCAGCGCCCAGGTGTTTTCATCTCCGGCGCTGGCCCGCCAGGCGGTGTAGAAACCGCGCTTCCGTGCCGGGTTGTGCCACGCCGCCAATCCCTCATCGAGATGGCTGGCCACGTGTCGTATCAGGTGTTCGCGCGTCTGCTCGAAAATGTCTTCGCCGGTGAGCACCATGAGCAGATCGCGCAATGTCCAGGGATCGCCAACGCGCGCCGTGAGCGCATCGAGCAGGCGCATGGCCTCTTTCCGGATCAGGCGCGTCTGCCACAGAGCGCCGGCTTCATCGTGCCCGGTGTCCGGTGGAGCAGGTCCAGATATCGAATCGTCGCTAAGCTCCGGAGACACGCCTATCGATTCACAGCAGGCGCGCCACAAATCCTCGATGGTCGCGTGCACGTTCGCCGCTCCCTGTCGTCGGGTGCGCTCGCGTAGGAGTTGCTGCATTTCCCGGCTGACGTCCGCTTGAAAGTGGGTCAACGCCTCGTGTTCAGTAACTTGCCACGCGAGCGTGGCGGCGGTCACGGGCCGCAGCGGATGCAGCAGCGCCGTGCGGTAGACATCCCGCCGACGCAGCGTAAACGCAGGCTGATCGACGATAACTTCATCGGCGGCGAGCATCGATACGGCTGAAAGCGATGTTTGCAAATCCTCTTCGAGGATGCGACCCGCGTGGAAAAAATCGCGGAAGCGTGCTTCGGGCAACCAGGCGCTTGCTCCCGTAAGGCGGCGCGCACCCGCAAGTGCTTCCGGGAACGGCAGATGCTGAAAGCCGTGCAGGGTGTTGTGGTGCACGAAGTCGCGTATCGAAGCTTGCGCCGGGAGCACATGCTCGAGCGTGGCGACGATCCGGCGCAGGATTTCGCGCGGGTCCGTGACGTTGTCGGCGGCGTGGCTCACGGCGGAAACAATTTCACGAGCCCGGCGACTGAGCCCTGAATAAGATTGAGCGCGGGCGACGGCCACACGCCGAGCGTGACAATGCCGGCGACCAGCAGCGCGGCGGCGGTGAACTCAGCGTGGCTCAGCGCTGGCAAAACTTCGCGTGGGTGGCGCGGGCCAGCGAGCAGGCGGCCCACGGTACGCAACGCGTAAGCTGCGCTGATCAGCACGCCGATGCCGAGCAGAACGATCCAGGTGCCAAAGCGCTCCAGCCCACCGAGCAGGGCGTGCATTTCGGCAACGAACCCGGCCGTACCCGGTTGGCCCAGGCCTGCGAGGAAGGCGATCGCCACCAAGAACGCCAATCGCGGCGAACGCTCGCGCAGGTTGCTGACGGCGCCGAGATCGCGCGTGCGCGTACGTTCGTAGATGAGACCAGCGACCAGAAACAGAATGCCGGCGGTGAATCCGTGTGCGATCATCTGCATCATCGCGCCGGTGAGACCGGCCGGTGTGAGCGTGGCCAATGCGAACAGCACGATGCCCATGTGGCTGATCGAGGAATAGGCGATCATCGCTTTGAGATCGCGCTGGCGCCATGCCAGCACCGCGCCATAGAGAATGCTGACAATGCCGACGACGGCGAGCCAGGAGGAGGCGGCCACCATGGCCTGCGGCAACAATTCAGCGGCGCGCAGCAGGCCGTAGGAACCCATTTTGAGCAGGATACCGGAGAGCAGGATCGACACCGGACCCGGCGCCTCGACATGTGCCAGCGGCAGCCACCCGTGCAGCGGAACGATCGGCATTTTGACCCCGAAACCGATGAACAAGCCAACGAAGAGCAATGTCTGGATAGCCACCGGCAGGGAGCGGGCGGTCTGTTGCAATGCCGACATGTCAAAACTGTACGCGTTCGTCATGTCGTAGACGGCGAGCAGGGCCATGAGCATGAACACCGAGCCGCCCATGGTGTAGAGCACGAAGTTGAGTGCCGCGCGGTGACGCTGTTCGCCGCCCCAGCGGTCGATGAGGAAGAACAGTGGGATCAGCGTCAGTTCCCAGAAGACATAGAATAGTGACCAGTCGCGCGCGGTAAACACACCAATCAATGCTGATTCGAGCAGCAGCAGGAGCAGGTAATATCCTTTTACGCGCTCACGGATGACACCGGAAGTGAGAACCGCCACGAGGCAGAGCAGCGTGGCGAGCAGCACCATCGAAGCCGACAGGCCATCAAGCCCGAGTGAGAAACTGGTACCGAGACGCGGGTTCCAAGTGTGGGTCTCGAAGTACTGCGGGCCCGTTTGCAAGGTATCGAACTGCATCAGCAAAAAGACGGCGAACACGAGCGTGGCCGCGGCCGCCAAAATGGCGGCGGCGCGTATCCCGGCAAGCGCCCGGCGTGGCAGGAACAGAATTACCGCGGAGCCCAGCAGTGGCAAAAAAAGCAGTATTCGCAGCATTCAGGGTCGACCTGCGGCGGCGATGACAACCCCTTCGCTGTCCGTGACGGCGATACGGAGGATAGTCGTTAACAGCAGTTGGATCATGGGCGTTGCGGCGGAGGAACTTCTGGTGGTGCCGCCCGCCGGCTGCCGTGATTTTATCAGGCCGAGCCCCCACGCGCGAACCCGAATCGCGTCCTGGACCATGGGCCGGGAGGGTGCACTTGCCGTTCCGGAACGATCTCCGTATAAAGCTTCCGATGGACATCCACAGCAAACCCATAGCGCAGCGCATCGAATGGTTGATGGAACATGCGCACCGGCACTCGCAGACCTTTACCAGTGCCGAGGCCTCACTCGCCCGGCAGCGTTATCTCGCGCAACACACGTCGGCGGTCGCCGCCCTCAAGTGCATGGACGGGCGCATCAACCTGGCGGTCACCACGCAGACGCCGCTCGGCATCATTCAGCCCTTTCGCAATCTCGGCGGGATGTTCGACCTGGGCTGGCCGTACCTGGGCGAGGTGCTGGCCAATTACGTACATGATCAGGTTATTACCGGACGCCGCGTGCTGCTGCTGATTACCTACCACTTTTCGAAAGGTAACAGGCTGCGCGGCTGCGCCGGGTTCAATTTCGATACCGACGCGGCGCGTGCCTACACCTACGCCATCAAACTCCAGGTCGAGCACGTCTTTGGCGCCGGTCACGATACGGTCTATCCGATCGTGTGCGGATTCGAGACTGACGAAGATGCGCTCGTCCTGCACGGCTCCAATGGCGCACAACTCGACGTATCGCGCCTGGCGGCCCGCGACCAGGATGGTTTGCGCCCGGTGCTGGAGAAACTGTTCCCGGACATGCCGGGCCAGATCCGTTTCGATCTCGAACCGTTGGTGCTCGGCAACCAGGCGCGTATCGCCGAGGTGCGCAAGATGGCGCGCACGCTGGACATCGAGCACCGCGAGTGGATGATCTGCGTTGGTCGCGGCTTCGATTTTCTGCATATGCCCAACCTCGCGCTCATCATCGGCCCTTATAGCCCCAATCTCGCCGAGCCGATCAGCATCGCCGGCGGGATCATCGAGGAGAACATGCGCGCCGGACGTATTCCCAATGATGGTTTCCTGCTGTTGGCTTCGGTACCCTATGCCGAGGTGGGAGTGGATCGCGCCCGTGCCGAACTGAAATCACGTTTTCTTTCACAGTTCGCCGCGGATGTCATCCGCGGCGGCCATCCGACGCTTGCCGCCAAGATGCAGGTTCACACTGCCGTACTCGATTGGCGTTCCCGTGCGCTGGAAACAATCGCCGCCGCGTAGCCGCGGAAGGCATGATATTCTACGACGTCGATAACCAAACCATCCGCCGTGGAGGATCTTCTCCGATGAGCAGCAAACCGCGTGTGTCGGTGATCATGGGCTCTCAGAGTGACTGGAAAGTGATGCGTCACGCGGTAAAAGTGCTCAAGGACTTTGGCGTGCTACACGAGGCGCGGGTGGTATCCGCCCACCGCACCCCGGATCTTCTGTATCAGTATGCTGAAACTGCCAAGGACCGTGGACTCCAGTGCATCATCGCCGGCGCCGGGGGCGCGGCGCACCTGCCGGGGATGCTGGCGGCCAAGACCACCGTGCCGGTCCTGGGCGTGCCGGTCACTTCGCGCGCGCTCAAGGGGCTCGACTCGCTGCTGTCGATTGTGCAGATGCCCAAGGGAATCCCGGTCGCCACCTTCGCCATCGGCGAGGCCGGCGCGGCCAACGCCGGTCTCTTCGCCGTGGCGCTGCTGGCCAACGGCGATGTGAAGCTCGCGCGTCGACTCGCCGTTTTTCGTCGCCGCCAGAGCGCGAAGGTGCGGGGCATGAAGCTTCCGAAATGACCATTCTCCCCGGTGCCACGCTTGGCATGCTCGGCGGCGGACAGCTCGGGCGTATGTTCACCGCGGCCGCGCGCACCATGGGTTATCAAGTCATCGTGCTCGATCCCGATCCCGATAGCCCCGCGGGGCAACTCGCGACACGCCATTTGCACGCCGCATACGATGATGCCACGGCGCTCGACAACCTTGCCAAAAATTGTTCCGCGGTCAGCACCGAGTTCGAAAATGTCCCGGCCCACGCTCTTGAGGCCCTCGCGGACCGCTGCGTTGTGCGCCCGGCCGCGAAAGCGGTCCAGACCACTCAGGATCGCATCCACGAGAAAACCTTTCTGCGGGACGCTGGCTTCCCAACGTCAGCATTCACGGTGATCCGCACCGGACAGGATCTGGAGCAAGGTATGCGCACGCCGGGCGCGCCAGCCGTGCTCAAGATTTCCCGTCTCGGTTACGACGGCAAAGGACAGGCCGTGGTCAACGGCATCGAAGAAGTGCGCCGCGCTTGGGAATCGATGAAACATGAACCCTGCGTGCTGGAATCCCTCGTGCCGCTGGATACGGAGATTTCGGTCGTGCTCGGACGCGGCGAGGACGGCGACGTTGCCACCTTCCCAGTTGGGGAAAACACGCATCGCCAGGGGATCCTTGATACCACCGTCGTCCCGGCGAATATCCCCGAGATGCTGGCGCGCGAGGCGGAGGAGATGGCACGGCGCGTGGCGGAACGGCTTGAATACATCGGCGTGATGGCCGTTGAATTCTTCGTCTCACGCGGAAAATTGCTGGTCAACGAAATCGCGCCGCGTCCACACAATAGCGGTCACTATACGCTCGATGCCTGCGCGACGTCGCAATTCGAGCAGCAGGTGCGCGCCCTGTGCGGTCTTCCGCTCGGCGAGACACGTTTGCTGAGCCCGGTGGCGATGGTGAATCTGCTGGGTGACCTCTGGAGAGAGGGGCGTCCTCCGGATTGGGAGGTGGTGCTCAGACATCCGAACGCCAAACTCCATTTATACGGCAAACGCGAACCTCGTCCCGGGCGCAAGATGGGACATTACACGGTGCTGGCATCTGATCGTGACAAAGCCTTCCGGCTGGCTCACCGCATCCAGGAGGAGCTTCGTGCTAAGGCCGAAGGGCGGCGCAATTCAAAAGTATCCTGAAACCCGCAACAGAAAGCGGCATCCGGCGGAAACAGGCGTCGCGCCGTTGCCCTCCCTGGTTTAGAATGCGGACCGCCGTTCGCACATCCCCATGACCACGACACTCAACCTCGCCCGGCCCGACGACTGGCACTTGCACCTGCGCGATGGCGCGGCTTTGCGTGCGGTGCTGCCGCATACGGCGCAACGTTTCGCGCGCGCCATCGTCATGCCCAACCTCAAGGCGCCGGTGACCACCGTCACCCAGGCTTTGGAATACCGAGAGCGTATCCTGGCCGCATTGCCGCCCGGGGCGCGATTCAAGCCACTCATGACGCTTTACCTCACCGATCGCACGAAGCCGGAGGAAATCGCTGCCGCGAAAAAAAGCGGCTTCGTTCATGCGGTCAAGTATTATCCAGCCGGTGCCACCACGAATTCAGACAGCGGTGTTACGGACCTTAATCGCTGTCATGCGGTATTTGCCGCGATGGAAAAACACGAACTCCCCCTGTTGTTGCATGGCGAAGTGGCCGACCCGGCCGTGGATGTTTTCGACCGCGAAACAGTGTTCATCGAGCGGCATCTGACTCCGCTCGTGCGCGATTTCCCCGGACTGCGCCTGGTATTGGAGCACGTCACCACGCGCCAGGCTGTCGAGTTTGTGACTCAGGCACCGGCAAACGTCGCGGCCACCATCACCGTGCATCATCTATTGCACAACCGTGGCGCCATGTTTCAGGGCGGACTGCGACCGCATTATTATTGCCTGCCAGTTCTGAAGCGCGAGGAACATCGTACGGCTCTGTTGCAAGCCGCCACGGGCGGCAATCCGAAATTCTTTCTCGGCACCGATAGTGCGCCTCACTCACGCCGTGCCAAAGAGGCGGTTTGCGGTTGCGCCGGTGTTTACACGGCGCATGCCGCGCTCGAGTTGTATGCGGAAGTGTTCGAATCCGTTAATGCTTTGAAGCGGCTCGAAGGTTTCGCCAGTCATTTTGGCGCCGATTTTTACCGCCTGCCACGCAATCGCGACAGCGTTACCTTGAAGAAGGAATCCTGGTCTGTGCCGAGAGAATATGCCTTTGGCGATGACACGCTTGTGCCCATGCGTGCCGGCGAGACCGTGGCCTGGAAACTGGACGCAAAGTAAAAATGAATGCGGAGGCTGAACGCCGTCCGGTGCTCGACGTCGCCGTCGCCATCATTCAGCGCGAGGATGGCCACGTGCTGCTGGCACAGCGCCCGAAGGGCAAGCCGTGGGAAGGGTATTGGGAATTTCCCGGGGGAAAAATCGAAAGCGGCGAAGACGCCCGGCGCGCGCTGGCGCGCGAGCTGCACGAGGAGCTTGGCGTCGAAAGCGGCCGAGTCTATCCGTGGGTGACACAGGAGTACGCTTATCCGGAGAAAAGGGTTCGGCTGCATTTTTACCGCGTAACGGAATGGCACGGCCAGCCACACGGGCGCGAGGGCCAGCACATGTCCTGGGAGGATCCGGCGGCGATCAACATCGGTCCGCTGCTGCCGGCCAATGACAGGATATTGCGCGCTTTGTGCCTCCCCTCGATTTACGCAATATCGAATGTAAAAAAATTCGGCGAAGCGGATTTCCTGCAACGGCTTAAGGCCGCGCTGGAGAAAGGCGTGCGTCTCGTTCAATTGCGCGAGCCTGAGATGCCACCGGAGCAGCTCGAATCACTGGCGCGGCGCGTGGTGAGGTTGGTTCACGAACACGATGCCCGGGTATTAATAAATAGTGACGCTACCCTGGCGCGGCGGGTCGGAGCCGACGGCGTGCATCTGACCAGCCGCCAATTGTTGCAAACCCGGGAACGACCGAGTACGGATTGGTGGGCCGCCTCCTGTCACGATGTGGCCGAACTCGCGCAGGCCGCAGGACTCGGGGCGGATTTTGTCGTGCTGTCGCCGGTGTTACCGACGCCAAGCCACCCGGAGGATAAAGGGCTCGGTTGGGATAATTTCGCCAGCCTGGTGAATAATTATGCCGTGCCGGTTTATGCGCTTGGCGGCATGAAACTGGAATTGCTCGAAACCGCGATGCAATACGGTGCTCACGGCATCAGTCTCCTAAGCGAAATCTGGTAATGTCGCCATTTCCCCTTTATTATTTGGTACTTGCCGTAATTCCTCTATCAGAAGATTGACACAGATCAGAGTAACCAAACCCGAAGGCTTTTATATTATTTTTGTTAATAAGGAGAATTAGCCATGAAACCAAGATCGCTTCAAAAACTGGGACTTCCTGTGATGATGTCGATTCTTATCCTGGGTGCCGGTTGCGCCACCAGCGGTGATCTCGAGTCCACGAAAAAGATGGCTCAGGACGCCAAGACATCGGCTGATCAGGCGAATCGCACTGCCGCGGATGCTGCCGCAAGCGCCAAAGAGGCCAAAGATGCCGCGGCCGCGGCCCAAGCCGCCGCCGCCGCCGCGCAACGCGCGGCGGAAGAAGCCAAGATGGCATCGCAACAGACAGGCATGAAAATCGATCGTGCCTTCAAGAAGGCGGTACAGAAGTAGTTATTCCGAAATCGGCAGCGGAATGCCACGCGCCTCGATGGCGTGACGCATCACACGGTCCCATGCCACGCGCGCAGAACGTGTGCGCGTGGTATCGATTACGGTACGCACCGCAGGGGTGAAATTGTTGTCTTCTCCGATGGAATCATCCAGCGGGGGATGCGCCTCGAAATAAAGTTTTCCACGCTGCCACCCTGCCTTGTACGGTTGATTGACAATCTGCACCGGTGTTCCCACCGGAATTTCATCGAACAGCCGTTGGATATCCTCCGGATACATCCGGATGCAGCCGTGCGTGACACGCATGCCGATGCCGTACGGACGGTTGGTACCGTGGATAAGATAACCCGGGACGGCGAGTTGCAGCGCGTATACCCCGAGCGGGTTGTCAGGGCCGGCGGCAATCTCGCGAGGAAGTTCGTGACCCTCGGCCGCGTGTTCGGCGCGAACGGAATCGGGCGGGTACCACGCCGGGTTGGTGAGCTTCGCCGTCACGCGCGTCAGGCCCAGCGGGGTGGACCAATCCATGCGACCGATGCTCACGGGAAATGTGACGACCATCGCCGGTTTCCCCCGCGGCGTTGGGGGATAATAATAAAGTCGCATCTCCGGAAGATTGAGCACCAGCCCGCGACGGGGTGCCGGCGGCAGGATGTACTGCTGGGGGATGATCACGCGCGTGCCCTCGCCTGGCAGCCAGGGATCCACCTGGGGATTGGCGCGCACGATCTCCTCGTAACCGACATGATGCGCACGGGCAACATCGGAAAGCGTGTCCTGGTGACGTGTGCTCACCACCTTGATCTGGCCGACAATGTCTTCTCCGTCAGATGGCAACCAGAAAGTCTGGGCGGGTACGGTGACGGGCAGCAGTGTCAACGACAGCATGGCCAACACTCTCACCGGAGAATATTGGCGTAGCGCGGGCGTGGTTGAAATCCCATCGGACATATTCACGATTCAGGATCCTTCTTCAATTCTCCTGGAATAAAAAGGAAAATTTCATGATACATAACCGGCGATGTCGGCGCTCATGATACAGGATAGTGGCATGATATGGGCGGACAACTGTACAGGTATCATGGAATAATGCCTCTTGATATTTTGCGGCGATGCATCTTTTTCAGGAGTGGATCATGCCAGAATTTCTGTTTCAATCGGACATCAAAAGCCTGCGCCTGCGAAATCGTGGAAAAGTGCGCGATATTTATGATATCGATGACAAACACCTGCTCATCGTCACCACCGACCGGCTGTCCGCGTTCGACGTGGTGCTTCCCGATCCTATTCCTGGCAAGGGCGAGATATTGACCAAGATGTCGAATTTCTGGTTTGCGCGCGTGCGCACGACCATCCCCAATCAACTGACCGACCTGTCGCTCGACAAGATCATCAAGGATCCCGCCGAACGCAAACAGGTCGAGGGCCGCTCAATCATCGTGAAGAAACTCAAACCGTTGCCGATCGAGGCGGTGGTACGCGGCTATCTCGTCGGCAGCGGCTGGAAGGAATACCAGGCTTCAGGCACGGTGTGCGGCATCAAATTGCCCTCCGGACTGAAGGAGGCCGACCGCCTGCCCGAGCCGCTTTTCACGCCCTCCACCAAAGCGGAAGCGGGTCATCACGATGAGAACATCAGTTTTGACCAGGCGGCAGAACTCCTGGGCAAGGACATGGCGGAGAAAGTAAAGAACGCGAGCATGACCATATATAAGGAATGCGCCGCTTACGCCCTCACGCGCGGAATCATCATTGCCGATACCAAATTTGAATTCGGACTGGACGATAACGGCACGCTCACGCTGATCGATGAAGTGCTGACACCTGATTCTTCGCGTTTCTGGCCGGCGGAATCGTACAAGCCCGGTGCCAACCCACCGAGTTACGACAAACAGTACGTGCGCGACTATCTCGAAACGCTCGGCTGGAACAAGAAACCGCCGGCACCCAAACTCCCCCCGGAAGTGATCAATAAGACGGCGGAGAAATACCGCGAGGCGCTGACGAAACTTACCGGATGATGCCCGGACTAAGGTTGACTGTCTTACGGATTTTCTGCCTCGGGTAATACTGGTAAAGTATGCACATGCTAGGTCTGAAAGCATTTTCGCGTGTCATATCCATGATACTGGTGGCGGCGCTGGTGTGGGCGCCTGCCTTGCCGTCTTTGGCCATGGCGATCAAAGCTGGCGATGCCTATGCCGTTCACGTGACGCATGCAGGCAACCATGGGTATGTGTCGGAATCTGCCACGACTCAGCAAGCGCCCTGTACCCAGCATGATTCCTGCAACGGCCAGTGCTGCTCCTTCTGTGCGCAGAGTTTCAGCGCCGTGTCGCTGCCTCTTCTGGACCAAACCTATTCTCACCCGGTGCAGACCCCTGTGCTGGCGGCGCTGCATCCGCGCCTTCTTGTTACTTCTCCCGAACGACCACCGCGTTTTCTTTCCTTCTGATTGTCTGTTGTCACTGACGTCTCCAGGCGTCGCGCCGCCACAGGCGGTGGATCCCTTATTAATTCATGCATTGCGGGAGAGTTTTATGTCCACACGTCGTCATTTCTTAACCATGCCGAATATGCCGCGCCGGCGATTTCTCCGTGGGTTGGCCGCCGGCGGTGTCCTGCTGGGAATGTCGCCCTGGCTCAAGCCGGAGTGGGCGCGTGCCGCCGACACCGCCACGGGCAGCGCCCCGGTGCTCACCGGCACCGAGTTTGATCTTACGATCGCGGAAACGCCGGTCAATTTCACCGGCAGACCGCGCATGGCCACCACCATCAATGGCTCGATTCCGGGTCCCGTCCTGCACTGGCGGCAGGGCGATACGGTGACGCTGCGAGTCACCAACCGGCTGGCCGTGGATTCTTCCATTCACTGGCACGGCATTCTGCTGCCGTATCAGATGGACGGTGTGCCGGGCATCAGCTACCCGGGAATTCGACCCGGCGAAACGTTCACCTACCGCTTCAAGGTCGCGCAGACCGGCACCTATTGGTATCACTCCCACTCCGGCATGCAGGAGCAGACTGGCATGTATGGCGCCATCATCATCGATCCACCCGGCAAGGATCCGATCCACGCTGACCGCGAGTACGTGGTGCAGCTTTCCGACTGGACCGACGAGAACCCGATGCGGGTGCTCGCCAAGCTAAAGACGCAGGGCGACTACTACAACTACATCCAGCCGACCGTGCCGGAATTCTTCCGCGACGTCTCCGCGATGGGCGTTTCGGCCGCCATGGCGAAGCGGCGCATGTGGAACCAGATGCGCATGAACCCGACCGACCTGGCCGACGTTTCCGCCCAGACCTACACCTATCTCCTGAACGGCGTCACGCCGAACGGCAACTGGACCGGCTTGTTCCGTCCGGGCGAAAAGGTGCGGCTGCGCTTGATCAACTCCGGCGCCATGTCGTTTTTTGACGTGCGCATTCCCGGCCTCAAGCTGACGGTGGTGCAGGCCGATGGCCAAGACGTCGACCCGGTCACGGTGGATGAGCTCCGCATCGGCGTCGCCGAAACCTACGATGTGATCGTCACGCCCAAAGACGACACGTACACGATCTTTGCCCAGTCCATGGACCGCAGCGGATTCGCCCGCGGCACGCTCGCCGTGCGTGCTGGGCTGACGGCCGCGGTGCCCGCGTTGGACAAGCCCGAGTCGCTCACCATGGGAGACATGATGGGTAACATGAGCGGTGGCATGGGCGGGATGGATCACAGCGCCCACGGCGGCATGGCCATGGATCACAGCCAAAACGCCATGGGTGGCGGCATGGCCATGGGTGCGGGAACCGTGCGCGTGCGTCACGCCAAAACCGAGTACGGCCCCAGTGTGGACATGCGTGTGGACACGCCGCGCACGAATCTCGATGACCCGGGCATCGGCCTGCGCAACAACGGCCGGCGCGTGCTTACCTATGCCGATCTGCACACCACCGGCGGGCCGCTCGTGCGTCGCCCGGCGGAGCGCGAGATCGAGCTGCACCTCACCGGTAACATGGAGCGCTATTCCTGGTCATTCGACGGCCTGGAATTCGGCCAGTCCACGCCGGTGCATTTTCGGCTCGGCGAGCAGCTGCGCGTCATCCTGGTCAACGACACCATGATGACCCATCCCATGCACCTCCACGGCATGTGGAGCGAACTGGAGAGTCCCGACGGAAAATTCCAGGTACGCAAGCACGTCATCAGCGTGCAGCCGGCGCAGCGCGTCAGCTTCATCGTTCCCGTCGACGCGCCGGGACGTTGGGCCTGGCACTGCCACCTGTTGTTGCACATGGACGCCGGCATGTTCCGGGAAGTGGTGGTGTCATGATGATGGAGATTAAAACAATGAAAATCGTGCTGCTCAAAAGTTTGGCCACGGCCTTGTTGGCATTGACCCTGTCACCCGCATTGGCGCAGGAGCCGGCCAAGCCGGAAGTGGACCACAGCCAGATGGATCACAGCAAAATGGGTCATCCCATGCCGGCGGCGACGCCGGACCAGGGCCAGGACATGAGCGGCATGGACCACGGTTCCATGCAGGGCGGAGCGGCTCCGCCGGACGCGCGCGATCCGCACGCCTATTCTGGCGGCCATACCCTTCCGCCGGAGCGGCCGCTGCGCATGGCGGATGAGCACAGCTTCGGCTCGTTCTTGATGGACCGGCTCGAGCGCGTGCGCACGCGCGACAATTCATCCACGGTCTATGACCTGCAGGCACGGTACGGACGGACCTACGACCGAATCGTGCTCAAGGCCGAAGGTGACGTGGATGGTGGCGAGTACGAAGACACGCACACCCAGCTGTTGTGGGGCCATGCGATCTCGGCCTATTGGGACACGCAACTGGGCGTGCGCTACGATGGCGGCCACGAGCCGAGCCGGACATGGTTGGCCTTCGGCGTTCAGGGCCTGGCTCCCTATTGGTTCGAGATGGACATCACTGGTTATCTCGGAGAGAACGGCCGCACGGCGCTGAGTATCGAGGCGGAATACGAGCTGTTGCTAACGCAAAAGCTCGTGCTGCAACCGCGCGTCGAGGCCAGTTTCTTTGGCAAGCGCGATGCTGCGCGTGAGACGGGTTCCGGTTTGTCCGATCTGGCCGTGGGCCTGCGCTTGCGCTACGAAATCCAGCGCGAGTTTGCACCCTATATTGGTATTGAGCGGAGTGGCAAGTTCGGCGCCACCGCGGATTTCGCCCGTGCGAAGGGAAATCAGACTTATGAAACGCGAATCATCGGCGGTGTTCGTTTCTGGTTCTGAGGTCAGCCGGATAATACACATATCGCAGATTCCCGTATCCGGATGTACAGCACCTTCCGGCGTTCAGGCGAGAGACTGTATATTCTTAAAATATTCTGACAACCGAAATATCAAAGGTTAATAAAATGAAAATGACGTTCACAGTTTATCCATTTCTTGTCATGACGATTTTATCGGGCGCGGTCATGGCCGATGCTGGCCATGAAAAAATGAGCGGCAATCAACACATGAGTAAGATGCCGTCCGGCCACTGGATGGCGCCAGAGAAAGATGCCAAACGGCCAAACCCGATTCCCGCCGACAAGGCCTCGCGCGCACGCGGCAAGCAGTTGTATCAGGCGAATTGCGCCAGTTGTCATGGCGCAACCGGCCGCGGCGATGGCCCGGCGGGGAAGGCGCTCAAGCCCAAGCCGGCGAACCTGGTTGCAATGGCCGGCGGTCATTCCGATGGCGATTACGCATGGAAGATCGAGAACGGCCGCGGGCCGATGCCGGGATGGAAAAGCGTGCTCACGCAAAATCAGATCTGGGATGTAGTGAACTATGTGCAAAGTCTGGGCGGCTCGAAAACCAAAGCGAAATAGCCAAAGCCAGCTCAAGATGGACATACCGGGCATGCGAACTAGCGGCCGATACACAGGCGCCACGTGCCTCGCTGCGCTGACGTTCCTGCTCGTCGGTTGCCAGCAATCGGTCGATGTACCGTCCTCCGCCCCGAGCGCTGTTGCACCGGGACCATCCGTGGTGCGCGCCACCTCACCAGAGCAGGTGCATCGTGGCGCACTGCTGTACGCTGCCAATTGCGCAGTTTGCCACGGCGCGCGTGCCGAAGGCGCGCCGAATTGGCAGAAGTCGGGAGCCAACGGCAAGTATCCCGCGCCGCCGTTGAACGGCTCGGGCCACGCCTGGCACCATCCCATGACGGCGCTGAAAACGACGATCAAACGTGGGACCCTGTCGCTGGGCGGCAGCATGCCAGCGTGGAATGGCAAGCTCAGCGACCAGGATATCGAGGCCGTCATCGTCTGGTTCCAGTCTCACTGGCCGGACGAACTTTATCAAAACTGGCAGGTGATGGACGAGAAAGCGCGCAAAGGGAAAGCCGCCCCTTGAACCTGATTTGCCATCCGGGCTGGTTTTATTTTCTTTGGCGGTCGTGCGGATTATGATAAGCGCCGGTCAATACCCTGCTTTCCTGACATATGCGCGTGATTGTTGGAGTGATTTTAGTGGTACTGCTGGTCAGTGCCTGTGGCAAGGAAGAATCTAAGACACCGTCGCGCAAGACCGCCGTCGGAATCGACCGACCGGTTTCCACGGAAAATCTGTTTCGCGGGGTTCGGCTGTTTCACGAGCACTGTGCCCTGTGCCACGGACCGGAAGCACAGGGACATCCTGACTGGCGCAATCCGAAAGTGGTGGCAGCCCCCCCGCTCAACGGGACCGGTAATGACTGGAAGCGCCGCAAGCAGGACATAATCGCCGTCATCAAGAACGGAGCAACACGTGAAGGCGAACCCGTGATGCCGGCTTGGAAGGGCCGGCTGACCGACCAGGAAATCGAGGACATCATTACCTGGTACCAGGCGTTGTGGCCGCCGGAAGTGTACGAGCGCTGGCGCAAGGTAAATCTGGGCGAAGCAGCGCCGAAGGGGTGACAATGCTCAATATGATCTATTTACTTAGGAAATAACAAATGCAAATTGCCGTTTGGATCATCATCATTTTGGTCATTGCCGCGCTGATCAAGTATCTCTTGAGAGACGATGGAAAAAAGTAACTGATGAATTTTCCCGCGTCGTCTCGGCATCGCCGGGCCTCTGTCTTCCTTGTCGCCCCCGTTTCTTGATAAAAATCAATGTTCTCTTCCGAGGGTACAGTAGATTTAGCAAGTTAAGATGAACTTATATTTCGCTAAAATGTCTTTTGTTGCAGGATAAATCCAAATGGCAGGAACCCAGACAAGCAGAAAGTGGTTTATGAGCCGGCATCGCCGATCCATCGTGGCAGCGATGGCGGGCTGGATGTCCTTGTCGCTGGTACTGGCCTTATGGCCCTGTTGCCAGGCGGTGGCGGACGTTGTTCCGCTGGTTGTCAGCGCGCAAGCCGAAGTACCAAATCATGGCATACTCCCTGGCACGCAGGACCCATGCCGTACGTGGCTCGATACTGCCGACACTGCACTCAACAGTTCCTTTGTTGTTCTGGTTTCAGATTTTGAACCGAAAATCGGCCATGCGGTTCATCCCGCGACCCAAAATTTTCCCGCCGTGGCGCGTTCGGCGCCCGATAAGCAGCTATTCCACAATTCGCCTTCTGGTTCGTTACCGCTTTATCTTCTCATACAACATTTGTTGATTTGATTTTTCCGCTGACCGCGGTTTGATGAATCGCGGTCAGTTTCGATGCGCCGCATTGGATGGCGCGCCTATTCGTACCGTATTAATCAATAGTCAAGGAGATCAGTCATGGACAGGAATCTTATCAAGCAATGGATACCACGCGTGCTGGCAGTCGCCACATTGGCGGCATCAGGCGCCGCCATCGCCGCTGAGCAAGGCGGGCCGATGATGTGCAATCGAAACATGTCGCCAACCATGCAACCAGGCCAGATGGGTTATGGCATGGCTCCCGGCGCAGGCATGGGGATGATGGGAGGGGGCATGATGGGCATGGGTGGACACGGCATGGGCATGGGATCCGGCTGCGGCATGGGGATGGGCGGGTCCGGCATGGGGATGATGGGAGGAGGCATGATGGGAGGCATGGGCATGGGACACGGCGGTGGCATGGGGCCGGTCTGGATGCTGGATCTCACCGACGACCAGCGTAACCAGATCGAAAAAATCCAGAATGAGGCACGCCGAAAAAATTGGGACACCTACGGCAAGATCATGGACGAACAGTTCAAACAACGCGATTTGTACTCGGGTGAAACCGTGGACGCGAAAAAGGCCGGCGCCGTCTACGGCAACATCAGCAAATTGCAGCAACTGGTGCTCGAGACCAACATCGAGTCTCACAATCGTATGCAGGCCGTGCTCACCAAGGAGCAGAAGGAGCAGCTACGGCAGTGGTCACGCGGTGGCATGGGCGGACCTGGCATGATGAGCCCCGGCGGCCGCGGCGGTTACGGCCCCGGCAACATGCCTCACAGCGGCATGGGCATGGGACCCGGCATGATGCATCGCTGATTTCACCGAAATTGGATTTATGTGATTTTCAGAATCAAGTGGGTGCCCGGGCAGTGGACCTCGTTGTCCGGGAAGGAGTTATCAGAACAGGAGGCAGATTGCCTCGGTGAATTAGGAGATGTTTATGTACGGTTTCAATGTGCAGATAAAAGACAGCTTTGAGAATGCGGTAAAGCGGGTAACGGAAGCGCTCAAGACCGAGGGCTTCGGCGTGCTCACCGAAATCGACGTGCAGGCCACCATGAAGACCAAACTGGGTGTGGACGGAAAACCCTACCGTATTCTTGGCGCCTGCAATCCTCCTTTGGCACACAAAGCCATCACGGCCGATCCGGATATCGGGCTGCTGCTGCCATGCAATGTTGTGGTGCGGGAAGAGGCGGACAAAAGCATCACGGTGGGCTTCATGGACCCGATTGCGGTTTTGAAATTGACCGACAATCCGGCGATTTCAGAAATGGCGAAAGAAGTACGTGGCAGGCTCGAGCGGGTGCGGGACAAATTAGTCAGGAACTAATTTGGACGCGCATAGCGCGCCCGCCAGGGCGTGCGCCATGGATGGCGCACGTCACTAGTTGACCAAGAGTTGACAGGAGGTGAGTCATGGGTAATTGGGGTTGGGATCATATGGGCAACGGCATGGGCTGGGGTATGGGCTTCGGCGGGATATTCATGATCCTGTTCTGGGTGGTGATCATCGCCGCCGTTGTAGTGCTGGCGAGGTGGCTGTTAGGCGGTTTCGGACAGGACGACAAAGCCGGCGGGAAATCCGCGCTCGAGGTCCTTAAGGAAAGATATGCAAGCGGCGCAATCGACCGCGAGGAATTCGAACAGAAGCGGCGTGATATCGGTTAACAATGAATTCCGTATGGTAAACATGCTCAATGGGTTGTTTTGTATCACGCGGTCGAGGTAAACATGTATTCTCCACTACCACAGAATCCGGTCCGTGCCGTTGGCCGACGTGCGGTTTCCCCGCCACTCGCATCGTTGATTCTTTTCTTGATGTTGATCGCCCTGCCCGGAGGCAAAGCGCCGGCCGAGACAGGAAAGAAACCTGATCCACACGCCGCTCTGCGAGGTGCGAAGCTATACAAGAACTTCTGTCAGTCTTGTCACGGTAAACGTGGTGTCGGCGAGACCGTTTATCCCTGGAACGTCGGTAAACCGGGTTACTTTCCAGCGCCGGCGCTGGACGATTCGCAGCACGCGTGGCATCACAGTGACGAGGACCTGGCCAAGTTCATTCGTGAAGGCTCGCCGCGCACGCCGCGTATGCCCGCCTGGAAAAAAAACCTGTCGGAGCAAAACATCCGGGATATCGTCGCGTACATGAAGAGCCTGTGGGGAAACCGCGCCCTGGAATGCCAGGGACCGAAACACATGTCCTGCATGTAGTTGCCATGACAATTCTTCACCATAGAGATTGAATATTATGCTAGGTACCACAAGTCGTCGATTACCCACTGTCGCTATTATTCTCGCGGTGATCGCGATTTCCGGATCGCTGGTTTTTCTGGGTTTTATGATTGGGAACCGGTCTGACCGGGTTCCAGTTGATGAAGATCTACTCGCCAGCAAAGTCAGGGAGGAGGTCGCCGCACAGCTGAAGAATCAGCCGCTCATGGAACCGCTCCTCGAAGAAGCTATCGTAAAATTTGTCGAGCGTCAGCGACTGGCCCAGGCGGCCACGGGGAACGAACGGCTCAAGCAGGTCCGGCGCGTTTCCAAATCGAAGGATCATATCTTCGGCAATCCCGATGCACCGGTATCGCTTATCGAATATTCGGATTTCGAATGTCCTTACTGCAAGCAATTCCATTTTACGGCAAAAAAAATCATCGCCGCCTACGATGGCAAAGTGAACTGGGTGTACCGGCATTTCCCGTTGGGTTTCCACAACCCCGGCGCACAGAAGCAGGCAGAGGCATCCGAGTGCGCCGCGGAGCTTGGTGGAAACGATGCGTTCTGGCGTTATGCCGACCTGGTCTACACCCGCACGAAGTCCAACGGGAAGGGATTTCCCCTCGACAATCTCGTTCCCCTGGCAAAGGAAATCGGCTTGGATGAAACGAAATTCAAGACCTGTCTCGACAGCGGAAGAATGGCCTCGCGCGTCGGGGAAGATTTCGCCGAGGGCAGCAGGATTGGAATTACCGGGACACCGGGAAATATTCTTCTGAACAACAAGACCAGCGAGGTCAGGATGCGGCCGGGCGCGCGACCATTCGAGACATTCAAGAACGAGCTAGACCAAATGCTCCGTTGAGAGAGCCCGTCCCGGAAAAGGATCGAAAAAAACCAAGACAAGAGGCAATGCGCATGAACAGCAATGCAACCCGCAAAACCACCGGTGTGACGCCGCGCGCGCATGATCAGCCCGTGACGGGGGTGGTGGACGTCGACTCCGCAATTCCGGTAAAGGATACCGGGCGCTGGTCGGCGCAACGCCCCTTACTGCTCGCTATTGCCTTTTTTATAGCTATGTTCGTTTTATTTGCGGTGGGCTTGAACCTCGATCCACGGAGGATTCCCTCGCCTCTTATCGGCAAACCCGTGCCCGAATTCAGCCTGCCGCCGGTAAAGGGTCGAACGCTCGGGTTGTCCACCGCGGACATCAAGGGTGAAGTGTCACTCGTCAACGTCTTTGCGTCCTGGTGCGTGGCATGCCGCGATGAGCATCCCATCCTCATGCAGCTCAGTCGCCGGGGCATCGTGCCGATCCACGGCCTGAACTACAAGGACGCGCCCGATGACGCCGCCGCCTGGCTCGACAGCTTGGGCGATCCGTATACGCGAACCGGGGCGGACCGTGATGGAAGGGTGGGGATCGAATGGGGCGTGTACGGGGTCCCGGAAACATTCGTGATCGACCTTGACGGCCGTATCGCCTACAAACACATCGGACCGATCTCGCCTCAGGCGCTCGAAGAAACCATCCTTCCACTCGTCGAAAAATTACGCCAACCGAAGGTCGTCGCGCCACCGGCGCAAAGCGGAGCAAAGCGCCCATGAGGCGGGTCGACGACATATCAATCGTGGTGAAGACTGATGCCTGAGATCGCGGGAGTGGGCGTGTTGACGGCGTTTCTGGCGGGCGCCGTGTCGTTTCTTTCCCCGTGCGTGCTGCCGCTCGTGCCGGGCTACCTGTCTTATGTGGCCGGCCGTTCGGTCGGCGAGCTGCAGGAAGCCGCGCCGCTGCACCGGCGGTTACCGGCGCTGGGCCTGAGTCTGTGCTTCGTGTTTGGGTTCTCGACCGTGTTTCTCATTCTGGGGGCGAGTGCCTCGGCCATGAGTCAGCTGCTGCTCTCTTATCGTTACGAAGCGAATATTATTGGTGGTTCCATTATCGTTGTATTCGGTCTGTTCATGACCGGATTGCTGAGGTTGGGCTGGCTGCAACGTGAGTTCCGCTTTGGCGGAACGATGAAAGGCGGACGGCCACTGGGTTCGTACCTGCTGGGGGTGGCCTTCGGTTTCGGATGGACACCGTGCATCGGCCCAGTGCTGGGCGCGATCCTCACGGTCACCGCGATGACGACCCAAGCGAGCGGTATAACGCTGCTCGCGGTGTATTCGCTGGGTCTCGGGCTGCCTTTCCTGTTGGCCGCCGTTTTTACGGCGCATTTCATCAATCACATGAAAACGATGCGTCGCTTCGGGCGACCGCTGCAAGTTGCCGCGGGCGTCATCATGATCATTCTCGGTGTTGCCATGATTACCGGATATCTGTCGGTATTCGCCTTTTGGATGCTCAACACGTTTCCGATTTTGGGGCGGATTGGTTAGGGAACGCGCCGGCGGACGAGACGACGCCGGCAAGATTTCCTGGAGGTGGTCACCATGTCTTTCATCACTACTCCATCATTTCATCGTTTCCCTTGGTACGTGAAACTGTTCTTCTGGAACCAGAGACGTCGCTACGGCAGGGTACTGAAACCGGCGCGACTATGGGGTCGCACGCCCAGGGTGTTTATTACCTTGGCCCTGCTTTATGGCGCCCTCGATCGCCGCGCATCGCCGATAGAACCGCGTCTGCGCTCGCTCATTACGGTGCGGGTATCGCAGATCAACTGTTGCGCCTTCTGTGTCGATATCAACTCGTCCCTGGTGCTGAAACGCGGAGATGATCCAGCTAGGCTTGTCGAATTGGAACAATTTGAAACGAGCCATCTTTTCACCGAGCGCGAGAAGGCGGCGCTTGAGTACGCGGAGGCGGTTACTTTTTCGGATCGCCAGCCCGCGGCGGAACACTTCGCGCGGCTGCGGCGCCATTTCGATGATGACGCCATCATCGAGCTGACCGGGCTGATCGCGTTTCAGAATCTCTCGAGCAAGTTCAACGCTGCTCTCGGTG
>Ga0224512_10000079_pt1 | contig 101209 bp, 84 predicted proteins | sample SF_May12_sed_USG_4_FD_169103 | JGI IMG/M metagenome (GOLD analysis project Ga0224512, IMG submission 169103) | Sediment microbial communities from San Francisco Bay, California, United States - SF_May12_sed_USGS_13 | ecosystem: Environmental > Aquatic > Marine > Sediment | place: USA... | reverse complement strand
AGCGTACAAGCTGGGTGGCAACAGTATTCACATGGGTCCGGATTTTCCGTCCCACGTTTTGCTGCCCATCATTCCGCAGCAGGATTGAACATCTTTCACAATACTATGCATGGCCTGGGTAGGTGATATGAACAGAAAAACCGAAAAGAAAGAGACCACTCCAAATCGTCGTGAATTTCTCAAGGCAGCATTCGCCGCGAGTGCGGGTATCAGTTTTGTTGGTTGCTCGGTAGCCAGTACCCTGGCCGATGCGACAAAAGTGAGCAGGGATCCCGATACGCTGCAGGCCGACTTTCCGCGCCCGGTCATGGTCAACGGCAAGCGCATGCTGACCGTCGATGTTCATTGTCACTCCGAGGTTGCGGACGTCTGGCCTTTGATTGACGGGCACGAGGCGCTGGGCGGTCGCAACCCCTATGATCCCAATCCCCTCAGTCGGGCGACGGACGTGTCCGTCAGGATTGCCGACATGGACGCGACCGGCATCGATGTGCAGGCGCTGAGTATCAGTGTTGGCCAGTATTTCCATTGGGCCGATCGCGATCTCGCCGAGAAAATCGTCAGGGTTCAGAACGAAAAACTTGCCGAGGTCAGCGCCGCGCATCCTGACCGTTTTGTGCCGATCGGTGCTGTCGCGCTGCAGCATCCCGATCTGGCAGCGTCGCAGCTCGAGTACGCCGTAAAGAAACTGGGACACCGCGGCGTCATGACGACGTGCAGCATCGATGGCCTGGAACTGGCGGATCCGCGATTCAGTCCTTTCTGGGCCAAGGCCGAAGAACTCGACGTGATCGTCTTCCTGCACCCGCGGGGATTTGAACAGGGCGAAGAACGCTTCGCAGGGCGTGGCCGACTCGGCAACATCATCGGCAACCCTCTGGAGACGACCGTGGCGCTGTCGCACCTCATTTTCGAAGGCACCCTCGATCGTTACCCCGGCCTGAAAATCGTCGCGGCGCACGGAGGTGGCTTCTTGCCGTCCTATATCGGCCGCTCGGATCATTGTCATACCAGCAACGACCGCGGTTGCCGCGGTGAGGAACAGAAGAAGCCCAGCGAATATCTGCGACAGATCTACTTCGATTCACTGATCTATCGGACCAGGAACCTGGAACATCTGATCAATGAGGCAGGCGTTAGCCAGATCGTGCTCGGTACGGATTACCCCTACGGTATGGAGAACCGCAACGCGATTGCACATGTACTGAGCGTGCCGGGTCTTAGTGATGACGACCGGGAGGCGATCCTCGGCGGTACGTTGGCGAGACTGCTCAAACTGGAGACCGCCTGATCTAGAACCCGCAATCCTTGCCCATTCTGGAGATCGTGCAGACATCCTCATCGGCGGGAGCATCGAGCTCCCCGGGAGCAAGGGACATCAGATAGTCCCAGTGTTGCAGGGCGCGTAGCAATATCTCCGGCAAGTCCGCATCGAGCAGGAAGCCCTCATCGGCGAGTTCGAGCGCGGCTTTGGCAACCAGCCCCAGGTAATGCTCCCTGCTCGTGTAACGCTCGGCGATCGACGGGCGCGGGTCCGAACCGGATTCGCGCAGCTCACGCGTTGCCGCAAACGGGATATACGATCCTGACATGTGCGCAATTTCGTCTTCCGGGCCGTATTCACTGCTGTACAGGTTCCAGCCGGTGTAGGTTGCCAACGGGACTGCGATATCCGGCGTCCGCAGCCCACCGGTCTCATTGCCATCCGCGTCAACCTGTGGCACCAGTATCGGAAAGGCAGGGCCGACGTCCGGAGGTTGTTTGCCGATGACACCGCGACTGGCGAAGTCCGGACCATAGTCCACCCGATAGGCTTTATGCGGCTTGGTCGGGAAGTCGATGCCGGGTAACTTCGGAAAACTGACGTCGGTGGGAGCAACGAGAGTGCCGTCGTCGATCCTCGGATAACGGCTGGGCGGTGGCAATGAACCATCGGTGATCCACTGATTCATGGCCAGCAACAAGGCCCGCATCGTCCAGGAGTAATCATTGGGGTTGTTCAGTTGCCGTCCGTTCTTTCTCGGAGGCGGATATTTTTCGGGCAGGTGCTGGCCTCCGGCAAAATGATAGATGCGCGCATTGTCCATCATGGGCGCATCTTTCGCGCCATCCACTGTAGTGTGCAACAGCGATGCAGCCCTGCCCCAGTATTCGTAGGAAGAGTTAGTCTGGAAAAACCTGGGCAGATATTCCGGCGCGAGGTGACTGAGGAGGCCACCTTTCTCGCCGGTTACCGGATCGGTCTGCGCGACATCGGTAAACGGGAAGATATCGGTGGGATAGAAGAAATTCAGAAACGCGTGTGCGTCTCTCGACGCCTGCCCAAAGCGCAGATTGAAGCTGCCACGGCCTGCCCCTGCGATGTGCGCCATTACGCCGTCAAAGACTTTGCGCTCATGCTCATCGACGTTAAAGCCCTGATACAGAAATGTGCGCAGCAATCGGCCAGGCTGGGACAGACCGAAGCCGATAGCCCGCCTGATCGTATCGGGCTCTATGGAGAGAGCCGCGGCGGACTCATATTTCAACAAGGAGACGATGTCGCGGATGCCGGCCGGGCCAAGGCCAATCAGGGTCGGGTTGCTGGTCTTGTAGACCACCTCATAAATCTTGTGTGGCTCGAAGCCGCTGTCCAGGTAGACGCGGCCCGCATCGGGGACAGGCACCTCTCCTTCCAGACGGGCGAACCTCCAGCGCTCACGCGGGATGAGTTGACGTTCGGCTTCTACAGAATCGCGGACCGTCAGAATGTTTTCCGGCGCCTGCGGATCTGATACGAGGTAAGGGATGTGGTTCCGGTCTCCGAGCGTGAAATCGAACACTTTCTCGGTAACAACGAAGTCGCTGCGTGCCAGCCCTTCGATGGGCCGGTCGCGGTCCTCGATGGCTGGCAGGTAGGCGCGCAGGTTCTCGCCGTTCATCGGCGGATCGAACTGCCACCCCACCCAGAGCAGCGTGAAGCCGTTTTGCATCAGAAACCCGTCGCCGAGATGTGCTTCGATTGCCGGGTCCGGCTCATCCCACTTCCGGCCCTCGGCCTGTGCGTGGTTAAAAAAAGTCAGCAGCCTCTTGCTGCCGCGGTTTGATGCTCCGAAGAGCAGGGTGCCGTTGCCACGGGTGACATCCCGCGGCTTGAGCAGGAAGAAGTCGGCGGAAAACTCGACCTTACCACTGGCATTCAGAGGGGCGCGGTCGATGTCCACGATGATCTGGTTGGCCGGGTTCAGCGGATCAAGCTCGAAGTGGATCCTGCCTGCCAGTTTTTCATACGCGCCGGCCAGGCCATATGATTTGTTCCCGGGTAAAGCGCCACGTGACGTCACGTCGATTCGGGTGACTTCCGCGGACGCCTGCAGCGCCAGCAGGCTGACAAGAACAAAGAAGCTCCAAGCTTTGCCGCGTCGCCCGGGCAGGCCGAAATTTCGTTTAGCCATCGTCTGGTACTCGCTTGACTGTCACCTAATTCACGTCGACCGCATAGACGACGTGTCGCGTGTCGCAACGACTCACGCGCCATTCTACATGGCGATCGTCGAGTCCAATCGCGACCCTGTCGATCTGCAACAGCGGCGACCCCGACGCAACACCCAGCGATCGCGCGTCGCGCTTGTTGGCCAGCACCGCGCGCAACTCCTCCCTTACGCCGGCGACGCTGATGCCGTAGACACCCTGGTACAGTGAATACAGAGTATTCGGCAGCATCTCGTTGCTATCGATATCGGGAAACAGCGCGAGCGGCAGAATGATTTTCTCGACAATGGCTGGCGACTGGTCGACCAGCCGCGTGCGCCGAATTTCCACAATCTCATCGCCCTTGTCGAGTTGCAGCTTGGCCTGTTCCACGAGACTGGCAGGGCGCCGCTTGATTTTCGCGGCACCCAGTTCCGGAGTAACCCGCGCGCCATCCGGAGCCGGCCGCGAGATGCGAAAAAAGCGGTACAGCGAGTGTTCCTGAGTGTGCTCGGCGACAAAACTGCCTTTACCCTGCTGGCGCACTATCAGGCTTTGTGCCGCCAGTGCATCCATCGCCTTGCGCACGGTTCCCTGGCTGACACCGAGTTCCAGCGCCAGTGCCTGTTCGCTGGGCAGCGCCTGCCCGGGTCCCCAATCGCCGTTCGCGATGCGTTTCACGAGAACGGTGTGGACCTGTTTATAGAGCGGCTGAAAGTCGGGAATTGCTGAGATGGCTTGCTGTGACTGCATGATTATGGGTTACCGGCCATATTCGGCATTGCCGACTGAGGAACAATAATATATCTTATATAAGATACAAAAAGAAGCGCTCAGCCCGATCGGACGCGCCTCGAATTGAACCTGCTCGCAGCCGAAGAGGAGCCCACCTATGGCTATCCCGCAACTCCTGGTACATGACCGACGTGACAATGTCGGCGTGGTTGTCGTTGAAGAACTCAAGAAAGGGGACGAAATGCTTTGCGTCGTTACCGAAGATGATTCGGATTTCACGCTTGTCGCCGGGCAGGACGTACCGATCGGTCACAAAGTGGCTCTCGTCGATCTGGGTGAGGGGGACACAATCATCAAGTATGGCGAGGACATCGGGCAGATGATCTCGTCAGTGGCCGCCGGCGAGCATGTTCACGTTCACAATTTGAAGACCAAACGCTGGTAGAGGAGCAAATACGATGTCTGCGAATGAAACTTTTATGGGCTACCGGCGAGAAAATGGTCGCGTTGGGATTCGCAACTACGTTGCCATCTTGCCGGTCGACGATATCTCGAACGCGGCCTGCGAGGCTGTTGCCAACAACATCCAGGGCACCATCGGTTTGCCTCACGCCTATGGCCGTCTGCAGTTCGGTGAGGATCTGGATCTGCATTTTCGCACCATGATAGGAACCGGATCCAACCCCAACATAGCCGCATGCATAGTGATCGGTATCGAGCCAGGCTGGACTCAAAAAATAGTGGACGGCATTGCAGCCACCGGTAAACCGGTCGCCGGCTTTGCGATTGAGAAGAATGGCGACATTGCAACGATCGCAAACGCGTCGCGCAGGGCGAAAGAGTTTGTGCATTGGGCGACGGAACGGCAGCGCGAAGAGTGCGAGATTTCCGATTTGTGGATATCCACCAAATGCGGCGAGTCTGACACGACGTCGGGAATCGGCTCGAATCCGACGGTGGGCAACATGTACGACAAGCTGATACCGAAGGGTATTTGCGGTGTATTCGGAGAAACCTCGGAGCTCACCGGGGCCGAGCATCTGTGCAAGGAGCGCGCCATATCGCCTGAGATCGGTGAGAAATTCATGCGCACGTTTCAGGCCTACCAGGATGAGGTGATCGAAGCGCACAAGACATCTGATCTCTCTGACAGCCAACCGACCAAGGGCAACATCGAAGGTGGTCTCTCTACGATCGAAGAAAAAGCGTTCGGCAATCTGGAAAAAATCGGCAAGCACGTGTCGTTTATCGACGTGCTTGGTCCGGCGGAAGAACCCGCCAAGGGCCCGGGCCTCTATTTCATGGATTCATCATCAGCGGCTGCAGAATGTGTAACCCTGATGGCCGCCGCCGGATTTGTCGTACATGCGTTCCCGACCGGTCAGGGCAACATCATTGGTAACCCTATTCTGCCCGTCATCAAGATTACTGCGAATCCTCGTACGATGCGCACGATGTCCGAGCATATCGATGTGGACGTCACGGGCATACTGACACGCGATCTGACGATGGACCAGGCCGGCGACAAGTTGATCGACATGATAGTGCGAACATCCAATGGTCGTATGACCGCGGCGGAAGCGCTCGGGCACAAAGAGTTCGTCATGACAAAACTGTATCGAAGCGCGTAGCCGGGCAGCGCGCCGGATTACGTCGAAGACAGGACGCTCAACGCATCGGCAATTTCCTCGAGTACCACAGGATCATCGATGGTTGCCGGCATCTGCCAGGGTTGGCCATCCGCAATACTGCGCATCGTGCTGCGAAGTATCTTGCCCGATCGGGTCTTGGGGAGCCGGTCGATCACGATGCACTTGCGGAACGCGGCCACCGGGCCGATCTCATCGCGCACCTTCTGCACGACTTCCCTGACAATCTCATCGGCCGGGCGATCCACTCCGGAATTGAGCACCAGCAGGCCAAGCGGCAACTGACCCTTCATCGCATCCGCAATACCTACGACGGCACACTCGGCAACGTCCGCATGTGCCACCAACACTTCTTCGATTGCTCCTGTGGAAAGGCGATGGCCGGCGACGTTGATGACGTCGTCGGTGCGTGCCATGACAAAAACGTATCCGTTGTCATCGATGTAGCCGGCATCGCCGGTCTCGTAGTAACCGGGAAATGTTTTGAAATACGCATCCTCGAAGCGGTCGTCGGCATTCCACAACGTGGTAAACGTGCCGGGCGGCAGCGGCGACTCGATAACGAGTGCACCGATTTCGCCGGGCGCGACCGGCTTGCCACTGCTGTCGAGTACGTCGACCTTGTAGCCGGGAACCGGCCGGGCGGGCGAGCCCGGAACGATCGGTAGCCGTTCGATCCCGAGGCAGTTGCAGCAGATAGGCCAGCCCGTCTCGGTTTGCCACCAGTGGTCGATGACCGGGACGCCGAGTTTGTCGCTCGCCCAGTTCAGGGTGTCCGGATCGCAGCGCTCCCCGGCGAGGAATAATGACTGCAGGCAGTCAAGATTGTAGCGGGCAATGTGCTTGCCTTCCGGGTCTTCTTTCCTGATGGCGCGAAACGCTGTCGGCGCCGTAAACAGGACCTTGACCTTGTACTCGGAGATAACGCGCCAGAAAGCGCCCGCATCTGGTGTCCCGACCGGCTTGCCTTCATAGATAAGTGTCGTGTTGCCATTGAACAGCGGGCCGTAGACGATATAGGAGTGACCAACCACCCAGCCGACATCCGAGGCCGCCCAATACACATCGCCAGGCTGCACGTCGTAGATGTTGGACATACTCCATTTCAATGCAACGATGCTGCCACCGGTATCTCGCACCACGCCCTTCGGCTGGCCCGTCGTGCCCGAGGTATACAGTATGTACAGCGGATCGTTCGCGGCAACCGGCACACAGTCCACTGCTTCGGCATTTTGCAGAGCATCGATCCAGTCGAGATCGCGTCCGGAGAGCAACTCCGCGACCTGCTGCGGCCGCTGCAAAATGACGCATCGCTGCGGCTTGTGTTGGGCTATCCGGATCGCCTGATCCAGGAGCGGCTTGTAGGGTACGACACGTGTCGGCTCTATGCCGCAGGACGCTGACAACACCACCTTAGGCGTTGCGTCGTCAATGCGCACGGCCAGTTCATGGCTCGCAAAACCGCCGAAGACGACCGAATGGATCGCGCCCAGACGGGCGCATGCCAGCATGGCGATCAGTGCCTCTGGCACCATCGGCATGTAGACAAGGACCCGATCGCCTTTCCCGACACCCTCGGCAGACAATACGCCCGCAAGCCGGGCGACGCGATCGAGCAGCTCCGAGTAAGTGAGGCTGGCTTTGGAATCCGTGACGGGGCTGTCATGGATGACGGCCAGTTGCTCGCCGCGGCCTTCCTGCACGTGAATATCCAGCGCGTTGTAACAGACGTTCGTTACGCCATCGGGATACCAGCGATAAAATGGCGGCTTGCTGTCGTCTAATACGACGGTTGGTGCCCGGTACCAGAAGATGTCCCTGGCTGCTGCTGCCCACAGTTCCGTATCGATCACGCTGTTTCCTGTTTCGGAATTGCTGCCGTGTCGCCATTCTCGCAAATCCGGCTACAAAGAACACGAGTACCAGCGGACAGAAACACCCGTAGTTGTTGTGGACGCATTCAGCACGTCGCCGACAAGCGGTACGTCTGCGCCGACGAACGGTAGCGGCCTGACGAACGGTAGCTGTCGTCCGACGACGGCCATTCACAGCACCCCCGGCTCCGCCTTACGATGACTCCGTCACATGGAGTGCAGGAGAAATCCTTATGTCAACCGATAAATCAGCGCCACAGAAAGCGCCCGCACGAATCGTCAGGAAAAACTTCGAGATCGCGCAGCTGAGCGCAGACGAGCCATCTGCCATCGACGCAATCGAGGTCACGTCCTTACAGATTGAAGACGCCTGCGACAGCGACTGCGATCCTTACAACTGCACGGGCCAGTTTCTGGCCGAGACGCTGAAAAAGAAATTCGGCGACTAGCCCCTGTCGGGAATCACCTGAGCAGCGGGCCCGCGAAAGGCGGCCACGGTGTCGAACCCGGCTTGCTCACCCGGAAAAGGCTTAACTACATCTCTCCTTCGGGTAACCCGTCCCGGATTTGCGGACATTTATATCGCGATATAAGGCGCGATATTCCGGGCAGACGGGCCGCGCGTCAGCTCCGGGGCCCTGAACCGTAAAGGCTCCGGCAGACAGACCCAGCCCTGAAACCAGCCGTACGCCGCTGCCAATCCAGATTGTTGGAATTTCTTCAGTCCTGGACGGGTCTACTAAGTAATTAGTTCTTGCCTTATGTTAACAAATGATAGCTGCGTCACATTCTGTTCAGGCCAGCGCGGGTAGTCTTTATCAGGCGTAGATAGCCAACGGACGGCTGCGAATATTCGGTCCAATAATGAAATGACTCATGAGGCGGAAAGCAAGGAGACTTACTTTTAATTAATTGCTGTGAATCGGCTTTCCTAAACCTGGAGGATCAACATGAGTATCTTCGGCAAATACCAGTCCCGATTTGAAGATACACAACAAGAAGAAATCAGCTTAGAAGAATATCTTGAAATCTGCAAAAGCGACTCGTCCGCTTATGCGTCCGCCGCCGAACGCCTGCTTCTGGCCATCGGTGAGCCCGAACTCGTCGACACGGCGAAAGACCCTCGCCTGTCGCGCATCCATTCCAACAAAATCATTAAACGATACCCGCAGTTCAATGACTTCTACGGGATGGAGGAATGTATCGAGCAGATCGTCTCCTTTTTCCGCCACGCCGCCCAGGGACTCGAAGAGAAGAAACAGATTCTGTATTTGTTGGGACCGGTAGGTGGCGGCAAGTCATCGCTCGCGGAAAAACTCAAGGATTTGATGCAGAACCAGCCAATTTATGCGCTGAAAGGATCGCCCATTCAGGAATCGCCTCTTGGTCTGTTCAATCCGGACGAAGATGGAAAAATTCTCGAAGAGGAGTTCAGCATACCGCTGCGTTACGTACAAGGTGTCATGTCTCCCTGGGCAGCCAAGCGGCTCCGTGAATTCAATGGGGACATTCGCCAGTTTCGCGTGGTCAAGCAATACCCGTCGATGCTCAATCAACTGGCGATAGCCAAGACCGAACCGGGTGATGAGAATAACCAGGACATATCGGCACTCGTCGGCAAAGTCGATATTCGCAAACTCGAGGAATTCAAGCAAAACGACCCCGACGCCTACAGTTTCTCGGGCGGTCTGTGTCATGCCAATCAGGGCATCCTCGAATTCGTCGAGATGTTCAAGGCGCCGATCAAGGTCCTGCACCCGCTGCTGACCGCATCGCAGGAGATGAACTACAACGGAACCGAGGCGATCGGTTCGATTCCATTCGAAGGCATCGTGCTCGCACACTCGAACGAAGCCGAATGGCGATCATTCAAGAACAACAAGAACAACGAAGCCTTTATCGATCGCGTTTATATCGTCAAGGTACCGTACTGTCTGCAGGCCACCGAAGAAATTCAAATCTACGAGAAGTTGCTACGCAACAGCTCGCTTGCCGATGCGCCCTGCGCCCCCGATACGCTGCGCATGCTGGCGCAGTTCTCGGTTCTGACGCGACTGAAAGAGCACGAGAATTCGAGTATCTATTCGAAGCTTCGTGTCTATGATGGCGAGAACCTGAAAGATATCGATCCCAAGGCAAAGTCAATCCAGGAGTACCGTGACAGTGCCGGCGTCGACGAAGGCATGACCGGCTTGTCCACGCGATTCGCTTTCAAGATCCTGTCCAAGGTTTTTAATTTCGACGCAGAGGAAACGGCAGCGAATCCGGTGCACCTGATGTACGTACTCGAGAAACAAATCGAGCAGGAACAGTTTCCGGAAGATATTCGCGATCGCTATATCAATTTCATCAAAGAGTACCTGACTCCGAAATACGTCGATTTTCTCGGCAAGGAAATTCAGACGGCTTACCTCGAATCTTACTCGCAGTACGGTCAGAACATCTTCGATCGCTATATCACCTATGCGGACCTTTGGATACAGGACCAGGACTATCGCAATCCCGAAACCGGTGAAATTCTTGATCATAGCGCGCTGAATGAAGAACTCGAAAAGATCGAGAAAGCGGCCGGGATCGGCAATCCGAAGGACTTCCGCCACGAAGTCGTTAACTTCGTACTTCGCGCGCGAGCGTCAAATTCCGGCAATAACCCGAGTTGGACCAGCTACGAGAAGCTTCGCCTGGTCATCGAAAAGACGATGTTTTCGAGTACCGAGGATCTGCTGCCGGTCATCTCGTTCAATCCGCGCGCTTCTGACGAGGATCAGAAAAAGCACGAAGACTTTGTCGAGCGCCTGATGGAATACGGCTACACCAACAAGCAGGTGCGGCTGCTGTCGGAGTGGTATTTGAGGGTGCGAAAGTCGCAGTGACGAGTCATGGCATTCCTCATTATCGATCGGCGGCAACAGGGTAAACAGAAAAGCGCCGTTAACCGCCAGCGCTTCCTGAAGCGATTCCGCAAGCACATCAAGGAAGCGGTGACTGATGCAGTCAGCAAACGCAGCATCACGGACATGGATCGAGGCGAAGAGATCTCGATACCCAGGAAGGACATTTCCGAGCCGATCTTCCGGCAAGGCAAAGGCGGTAAACAGCGTCGCGTCCTTCCCGGCAACAAGGAGTTTGTTCGTGGCGACCGTATTGACCGACCGAGCGGCGGTGGCGGTGGCGGTGGCGGTAAAGCCAGCAACCAGGGCGAGGGCATGGACGAGTTCGTATTTGAACTCAACCAGCAGGAATTCCTCGATTTCATGTTCGAGGACCTGGAACTGCCGAATCTCGTTCGCAAGCAACTCAAAGATTCCGATTCCTACAAACTTGTCAAAGGCGGCTATCAGCGCGAGGGCATTCCGGCCCGACTGAACGTCGTGCAATCGCTCCGCGGCGCCAAGGCCAGGCGTATTGCCTTAGGCGGCGCAATGCGTCGCGAGATCAAAGGGCTGGAGCAAGAGCTCGAAGCACTCGACGATGATGAGGACGGGTCTGCGAAGCGCCGTGAGCTCACGGCGAAGCTAGAGCGTGCGCAGCGGCGCGTGAATCAGATTCCTTTCCTCGACGATTTCGATCTGCGCTATAACAATATGATTCAGCAACCGACACCCACCACGAGCGCGGTCATGTTTTGTCTGATGGACGTTTCCGGTTCCATGACGCAGGACATCAAAGACCTCGCGAAGCGATTTTTCGTATTGCTGCATCTTTTTCTCAAGCGGCACTACGAAAAAACCGAAGTGGTCTTTATCCGCCACCACACCAAGGCGGACGAGGTGGACGAAGAGGAGTTTTTCTACTCCCGCGAGACCGGTGGCACGGTCGTATCGAGCGCCCTCGAGCTGATGAATACGATTGTTCGTGAGCGTTATCCGACCGAAAGCTGGAATATCTACGCTGCTCAGGCCTCCGACGGAGAGAACTGGCAGGACGATTCGCCGAAATGCCGCGACTGGCTGGTCAAGAGCCTGTTGCCGTTGGTGCAGTACTTCGCATATGTGGAAATTTCATCGGGCAGGGAACAGGAACTCTGGCAGACGTACAGTGACATCCCGGAGCTGTTTCCGGACCGCTTTGCCATGCGCAACGTGAAGGAACCGGCGGACATCTTCCCGGTGTTTCGCGACTTGTTCGAAAGGAAGTCAACGTGAGCAAACGCGAACCGATTGCCGAGGGATCGGAGTGGACGTTCGAGGCGTTGGATACTTTCGAAAGGGAAATCGGTCGTATCGCCGCTGAAAAGTACCATCTCGATACCTATCCCAATCAGATCGAAATTATCTCGGCCGATCAGATGATGGATGCCTATTCGTCCGTCGGTATGCCTGTCGGCTATCACCACTGGTCATTCGGCAAACAATACCTGAGCACCGAACAACGTTATCGCAAGGGCCATATTGGTCTGGCCTACGAACTCGTGATCAATTCGAATCCGTGTATTGCCTATCTGATGGAAGAAAACAACATGACGCTGCAGGCACTGGTTATTGCGCATGCCTGCTTCGGTCACAATTCCTTTTTCAAGGGCAACTATCTGTTCCGCGAATGGACCGACGCGAGCGCGATCGTTAACTACGTTCTGTTCGCCAGAGACTACATCAGCGAATGTGAGGAGCGTCATGGCGTGGATGCCGTGGAGGCGTTGCTCGATTCCTGTCACGCACTCATGAACCTCGGTGTCGACCGATTTCGGCGTCCTCGTCCGATATCAGGGGAAGAGGAAAAGAAACGCCAGAAAGAACGTGAAGACTACCTTCAGCAACAGGTCAACGATCTTTGGCGGACCATTCCGAAGAAGAAAAAGAAGGATAAAGAGAAATGGCCGCGGTTCCCGTCCGAGCCGCAGGAAAACCTGTTGTACTTTATCGAGAAGAACGCTCCGCTGCTCGAACCCTGGGAACGCGAGATCGTGCGCATCGTTCGCAAGATTGCCGTTTACTACTATCCACAGCGCCAGACCAAGATCATGAATGAAGGCTGGGCGACTTTCTGGCACTACAACCTGATGAATGATCTGTATGACGAAGGTCTGATCACCGAAGGCAATATTCTCGAGTTTTTGCAGTCTCATACAAACGTTGTCTATCAGCCGGACTTCGATTCACCGTACTACTCCGGCATCAATCCCTACACATTGGGGTTCGCGATGTTCTCGGACATCCGCCGCGTTTGTGAAAGCCCGACCGACGAGGACCGGCGTTTTTCCACGCAGTATGCCGGTGCTGACTGGCTCGAGACAGTGCATCACGCTATGGCCAACTACAAGGATGAGAGCTTCATTCTTCAGTACCTGACACCGAAAGTGATACGCGATCTGAAATTGTTCAGCATTCTCGATGACGATGCCGACCGGGCGATCCAGGTCACGGCGATCCATGACGATGATGGTTACCGGCGCGTTCGGGAAGAACTGGCTGACCAGTACAACCTCAGCAAGCAGGAGCCCGATATTCAGGTTTGGGAGGTGTCACTGCGAGGCGATCGCTCGATCACTCTGAAGCACCTGCAACGGGATCGTGTTCCGCTTGATGAAGACGATGCCAGGGAGGTTCTGAAGCACGTGCATCGCCTGTGGCGCTTTGACGTGCATCTGCAGTCCTTACGGGACGACGAAATTCATCGCGCCTACCATTGCAACGACGAAAAGGTATGGATCGACGCCGGAGAGGGCAGTAAATCCAAGTCAGTGAGCTAACGGTCGTGTTTGACCAGAGCCGGAGTCAGTACCTCGGCGCGCGGAACGTGTTCGTATCGGGCTGAAGCGACTGCATCCAGACGTCGCATGCGCCAGTTATCGAGCCAGGTGATAATGCGGTCCATCTGCTCGATATCCTGCTTGACCCTGTGCGCGGGCATCTCGTGGATGCCGATACCGCAGGCGGCGGCGTACACGTAATTCTGGCTGTCACGCAGTTGCGCGATGATCGGAATGTCCAGGCTCGTCAGGAATCGCATGAGCATGCGAAAACTCCGGGTGTTTTTTCGCGTGCGATTGGCAACGATCGCAAGATTGCGGTTGCGCCGGTCGAATTGAGCAACGAGCATCAGATCAGCGATAAAGCGTGCAGCCGAATAAATATCGATTTCCGACGGCATGATGGGAATCAATATGCTGTTCGCGTCGTAGGTCTGATAGTAGAGCTGGTCGTCCGGAAGCGCGGCGGGGAGGTCGACGATCAGATGACTCGAACCTGGCCAGCCGTGCAGCTGCGAACTTTTTCCTGCATGAGTGCAGTGTTCGTATGCTTCGACGCCGTAAACCTTGGGTCGCTGTGGTGAGCGATTGCTCAGCCAGCGCATGCTGTAACCGTGCGGATCGCAGTCGATCAGTGTCGGAGGAGGTCCGCGCAGCGCAAAGAAACTGGCAAGATTGGTTGCGAGTGTTGTTTTGCCCGAACCGCCTTTCGGATTCAGAATGACAATCTTGTGGAGATTGTCTCGATCTAGGTTGCTGTCCATCGTACTGGCCGGGTGCCCCTCCCATTCAGTGTCGATTAATCGGCGCGACGGCCCAGCCTGGCAGTATTCGAGTCCCTTCACCGCCCAAGCGGAGTTACGCGAACTGCCCGAATGGTACGCCTATTTGCGGCGGCCGTCGAGGGCATAAATGGTCTAATTCGACCACGGCAATTATTCGCATTCATAGAGGAACAGATATATGTGATCAATCAGCCATATAGGCCATAACGAAGACCGAAGGAACGGTCGACCTCAGCGGAGGTCGACCGTGTGAATCAGTACGCAGGACCGTCTTCGTAATCGAGTCCTGCGGCACCAGCCTGATCCTTGACCGCATCATACAGCTTCTGATCCAGCGAGCTCTTCAGGCCGCCGGCTTCGTCGACCTTCCTGGCGAGATAGCCATCGCGGTCCTGGGCCAATTCCTTGATCTGGCGGTACAGATCTTCTCGTTTTTCGGCGAGTTCCGCGACATAGGCCTCCTGCGCCGCGGGTGCCATGGGTTTCAGTGCCGCTGGTAGTGCGTCTTCGTCGAGTTCGTTGAGATCGATGCTGCCGCTCGCGTACGCCGCGACCAGTTCGTTTTCTCCCAGAAGATTTGTCCTTCCGCCAGCCGATGCATTGAAAGCGCCACGCCGCGCGCGGGACGCAATTGATGCGCCCTCATGAAGCTTGTCGGTCGCTGCTACTTTGCCCTGCATGCGTTCCTTCTGTTCCTCTGTACCATAATAGAGTCGCGTATCGTCGAGTTTTGCCGACAGCTCGGCAATCTTCTCGTCGTAAGGCGTCGTGAATGCCACGGCCCCGCCAGCCTGTTCGACCTGGAAGAATTCACCGTTGCTCAGACTGGCGATCTGCGTCCAGGGCCCGACCGCCGACGGAATATCACCGCACTGTATCGTATTGATTACAATGCCTTTCCCCCGGGCCGATGCGACGATCTCAGGGTAACGCACTTCGTTGTAATCCATGTGCGGCGGCGCATCACCGACAAGAAAGATCGCCCGGTACGCCCGGTCTTCCTGGCTCCAGGACATCTTGTGGACCGCGTCATACAGCGCCTGGTTGACACTTTCCGGTGTGTCGCCACCGCCATTCGCTTCGAAGTCCATCAATGTTGCGTAAATCGAATCGAGATCAGCGGACAGATCAACGACCTTGGTTACATAAGAATCGCCGCGGTCACGATACGCGACCAGTCCGATGCGGATTTCCGGCGCCTGCTGTGCCGAAGCCATGGTCGTCGCGATCGACCAGATCTTCTCCTTGGCCGTTTGGATCAGACCGCCCATGCTGCCGGTCGTATCCAGCACGAACACGACGTCAACCCTGGGGTTTTCGCTGGCGGTGAGGTGATGATTGATCGTTGCATCAGCGCCGGCATTCCTGGCCATGAGTTGCGGATAATAGACCACGGTGGCCAGCGTAAGTCCGAAAAGGGCAATGCCCAATAGTTTGGTTTTCATGACTCAATTCCTCTTGCTAGGTTCAGGGAAGAAATTATTGCGTGAACAACTGGCGCAACGCCTGATCGGCCTGGCGCCTCGCGTGCTCGAATCTCTCGTTGCCGGCTGCCGCGCTCCGCTGCCTGACTTGCGGGCGCTTTATGGCCGGCGGAATCATGACGAACAGTGCCTGCACCAGGAAGAAGCACCAACTGGCCAGAAACACGCTGCCTGAGCGGGTCGCCGCCCAGACCGCGGCGGAGACGCTCAACGCGTTGAGGCCGAAATCCATCAAGGCCGGCAATACGCCCGAGTAGAAGTACAGGGAGCGAATCAACCAGATGGCGCCAACGTGGATCAGCAAGTAAAGCGGCAGCGGTGGCGCTACCCACCAGGTTGCGGCAGCCAGCGTGCCCCATAACGACAGCGTCGTTATGCGGCCGACGCGCTCTGTGCTGCGCGTCACGAGATACAGTAGATAAGCAAGCGCCAATGCCGGAATGACCAGGCGCAGGGCGGCACCCAAACCAATGAAAGGGGTCAATGTCGCGGCAACTGCGCTGGCGAAGAAGCCAAGAACCGCGGCAACGATCACGCCGTGAAAGAACGAAGGACGTTTCATGACACACTCCTTGTGCTCTTCTCACGCAGATAGGCGATTTCGACCTCGTCTTCGCCGACGGCCATGTCCCTGGCCATCCACCTGGTGTCATCGAACTCCGAGCCAGCGTCGCTACGCACGGCAGGGCGGTGCGCGAACAGCTCGGCTTTTTGCCGCAGGCTGTCGAGTGTTGCGTCGTTCTGCTCGAACGTCGTTCGCTGCTCATCGAGATATTCTTCGTTCGCTGCGTGTCTGGCGTTGAGGCGCTTATAGAGACGCTCCGCCTCCAGCTTCTTCCGGATGAGCTTCCTGGCGAGATCGTCTTGATCGGACTCGAAGCAGAGATCGAGCTGCGCGTCGAATTCGGAGATTGCTTTTTCAACTTCACTCCTGCGCATACTCAATGCCGCCTGGTCGTGGGCGCACAGGGCGATGCGCTGTTGGCAGGCGGCAAGCTCATCTTCCATGTCGCGAACGGCCTGCTTCAGCAACGCTTCGGGTTCCTCGATCTGGTCGAGAACTGCATGCAGGTCCGCTCTGAACAGTCGCGATATGCGATTAATTAATGCCATGGTGTCGTCTCCTCACTTGTCCGGTCGAAATGAACGATGGAGAAATACTAGGCAGCGGCGGGGCGTTTAATAAGACATGAATTGGTAAAATCGGCGGGCCGGAATTTACAAAAACGTTACATGGAGCCTCTCATCAAGCGGCGCCAAGGTGCTAGCCTGAGCACCTGATGAACAGACGCATACGCATACTGGTTGTCGAAGACGAAGAGGCCATACGTACAGGCCTGATCGACGTGCTCGTATTTCACGGCTATGACGTAGACTTCGCCGCAACCGGACCGGAGGGCCTCGACAAGGCACTCACCGGCAAGTTCGAACTGATTCTGCTCGACATCATGTTGCCGGGCATGGATGGCTACACAATCTGTGATCGGATTCGGGCGGTTGACCGCAGTCAAGCGATCATCATGTTGACGGCCAGGACATCGGATGAAGACATTGTTCAGGGGCTCAAGCTCGGCGCCGACGACTACGTGCCGAAGCCGTTCTCGATCCAGCAGCTGGTATTGAGGATCGAAGCAGTTCTGCGCCGCTCTCAGGCCGGCCTTGAACAGGCGAGGACGCTAAGCATCGGCGACATCGATATCGACACCGAAAATCTCTCCGGACTGCACGGTAGCAAGGAGATCGCTTTCACCAAACGCGAAGTCGAGGTCCTGAGTTACCTCGCCCGAAATTCCGAGCGGCCGGTTTCAAGAGAGGAACTGCTGTCGAAGGTCTGGGGCTATGCCCGCGGCCTCGACCTCGAGACGAGAACTGTTGATATCCACATCGCGAAGCTGCGTCGCAAGATCGAGGCCGATCCGAAGACGCCTGAGAGGCTCATTACGGTGCGTGGCGCCGGCTACCGGCTCGTGACGGAGGGTTAGACTGTGTTGCCCGACACACTTGTCAAAGGCCTGGACAAGGGCCGGTTGCGAAATCTGCTGGCGCTGTTTTTTCTGGCGCTCGCCGTGCCGACAGCGGTCCTGGTCTGGCAAACCTACGGCCAACTGAAATGGGAAGCCTTTCATCAGCATCGGGGCGATGCCGAAGAACTGACGCGCCGTATCGATGTTCGTCTCACAGAAATGATCGGTACAGCGGACGCCCGTTCTTTCACAGACTACACGTTCCTGGTCGTTTCCGGTGATCCGGGCGCCAACTTCGTACAGCATTCACCATTGTCTGCCTACCCCGTTGCGCAAGATTTGCCGGGCGTGTTGGGCTACTTTCAAGTTGACAGCGACGGTGTCTTCAGCACGCCGCTCCTGCCTGCCGAAGCGGCACAAGCAGCGAATCTCGGCATTGGCGAAAACGAATATGCCCAGCGCGCGCGTCTTGCGCAGGAAATCCACAGGATTCTTGCCGACAATCACCTCGTACAGCCGCGGCAGGATGCCGGCGCCGTTCGTCGCGTCGCATCGTCACTGGCCGAACCGAAGCCGGCCCTGCAGGAGGCCGAAGAGCCGGCCGAAGGCTACAGCCAGCAGATCTTCGACCAGTTGAATGCGCCCAGGCAAATGGCTCGACTCAATGCGAACTATGCAGGAGCGGATGACGAAGCGGATGAGACGTATCGGGCGGGAGAGCCCGCCAATCGCATTGGCAAGGTCAGCGACCTGAAGCTCGATGCCGATCTGCAACAGAAAAGCGAGGAGGCAGAGCGTCGCGGCACGCCGGAGCAGGCCGGTGCCAGTCGTCCGGCTTCTCCCGGGAGCCGAAGCAAACGCAGGGAGCAAAGCGCGATGCCGGAAGCGACCCGACTCGCGGACAGCGCGCTACGGGTAAGCGTTGCGCAGGACCTTCGCATCAATACATTCGAGAGTGAAATCGATCCGTTCGAATTCAGCCTTCTCGACAGCGGCCACTTCGTCCTGTTCCGCAATGTGTGGCGGGATGGTGAGCGATTCGTCCAGGGTCTGGTCGTGGATAAGGAGAAGTTCATCAGCGGCGTTATCGGCGCGCGCTTCATGGAAACCGCACTGGCTGACATGACGAACCTGATCGTGGCCTACCAGGAAGACGTGATCCACACATTCAGCGGCCGCGACGATTCCGCTTATGCCAACGTTGCCGAGGACCTGGATGGAGCTTTGCTGTACCGCAATCGCCTGACCGCGCCATTGGATCGCCTGGAGTTGATCTTCAGTATCCAACGCCTGCCGCCAGGGCCTGGCGCGAGCGTGCTCGCCTGGGTCACACTCGTACTCGCGGTCGTATTTGTGGGCGGTTTTTTCAGCTTGTACCGGGTGGGTGTGAGTCAGATCAACCTGGCGCGGCAACAGCAGGATTTCGTTTCGGCCGTCAGCCACGAACTCAAATCGCCATTGACCTCCATTCGTATGTACGGAGAAATGCTCAAAGAAGGCTGGGCAGACGACGACAAGCGGCAAAGCTACTACGAGTTCATCCATGACGAATCAGAGCGTCTGTCCCGGCTTATTTCAAATGTCCTGCAACTCGCCAGGATCACGCGAAACGAACCGCAGTTCGATCTTCAGCCTGTCAACGTTGGCGAGCTGATGAACAATACCCGATCCAAAATCTCCAACCAGATCGAACGGGCAGGCTTCCAGCTGCGCTTCGTGATGGACAACGATTCGGAAAAGGCGACGATCGAGATAGACGAGGATTGCTTCGCACAGATCATCATCAACCTGGTAGACAATGCCATCAAATTTTCCAGGAACGCCGAGAACAAGCTGATCGAGATCAGCAGCGATCGGTCCGGCGATAACCGGATCCTGTTTTCAGTTCGAGATCATGGTCCCGGAATTCCGAAAGACCAGATGAAAAAAATATTTCAGCTTTTCTTTCGCTCGGAATCGGAACTCACGCGCGAAACTGTTGGCACGGGAATCGGTCTCGCCATCGTGCATCAGCTTACATTGGCGATGAATGGCAAGGTGGACATGGTCAATGCGGAGCCAGGCGCGGAGTTCAGAGTCTGGTTTTCATCTACTGACTGATCTGGATGTGTTGCAACTCGGAGGACTGCCAGTCCTTTTGTGCTGCAGGGTTGCTTCAGGCTGGTCGGTCCGAATCGCCTGATTCATCGTACAGAGATCGATAATTCGCCCCGGCTACGGCCCAATCGAAGCGCGATCTGACGAGATCGCCGCCCCGCGTCGCGACCTCGTTGCAGCGTTCCGGGGCACGTATCAATTCATCCAGTCGACGCGCCAGTGCAGCCTTGTCCCCCATTGGGTAGACGAAACCGGATTGTCCTTCGACGATGACATCGGCGAGCGAACGCGTATCGGATGCGAGGACCGCGCAGTTACACCCCATCGCCTCGATAGCGACGAGCCCGAGTCCTTCCTCTGCAGGTGATGGAAAGACCAGCAGCGCCGCCTGTCGATAATGCATGGGCAGGTCGTCATGAGCGACAGCCCCCAGGAAGCTTACGCTGTCGGAAACGCCAAGAGAACTGGCCAGTGCAAGCAGACGATGCTGTTGACTGCCGCTGCCGATAATCCGCAGGCCCTGGTCACGGACGGCATCGGACGCGGCTGCCCAGCCGGTCAACAAGTCGTCAACGCCCTTTTCGGCAAGCAATCTGCCGACAAAAAGCACACCCTGTCGCCGTGTCGCGTCGCCGGGTGTGAAGCGCTTCCTGAGATCCACACCCATCGGTGCAATGCGTATTTTGCGTTCGGGCAGACCCTGACTGATAGCATCGTCGCGCATTGCAGGGGAAACCATCGCCACGGCGTCGGCACGCTTCAAGACCCAGCGCAGTAGTCGGGGAAAGCGTTTACCCAGCGTAAAATAGTCCGTTCCATGGCAGGTGACGAGCAGCTTGTGCTTGCCGCTGCTTGTGGCCATCGCCAGTCGCGTGGCAAGTCCGGCCGGGAACCACCAATGTGCATGCACAATATCGGGGCGAAAGTGCCGCAGCTCCTGGCGAACCGCGAGCACGAGACCAAGAAGGAAAAACGGTACCAGCAGCCAGCGACGCGTTTTCTCCCGCAAATTGGCGAGAACGCCACTGCCATACGCCAGCGTCTCGCCTTGACGAAGAAAGTAGCGAAATCGCCTGACCGGAATGCCTTCGATACGGTCGTCAAGCGGAAGCTCAGGGGCGGATGGCGCGAGTACGCGTTGCTCGAACTCACCCGGAAGGGACTTACATAAATCCAGCACGAAGCGTGGTTGATCGTCGCCTTCGTGCCGCGGAAAGGTTGTGGTGACTACGAGGACTTTCCTCTTATTAGTCATTGCTGACGCGCCCGATCAACGGTTCCACGAAAATAGCTGAGGGCAGAACACAGCTTGATGAACGGGCGTCCGAAAGCCAGAGGCGTATTGCGATGCTTCGTCAGGTAGCTGGCGATGCGCTCGAACATCGACTGTAGCGGCTGCAAGAGGCGCAGTGTCCATAGCATGTGTGCCGGTGCCGTATCCACGTCAACACGTGCATACACAGTCGCCAGGTATTCGTTGGGAAAGTTGCTCTTGAAGACGCCGCTGCTGTAGCGTCCGGATTGGTACATTTTTTCGAATACGTCCTGCGCTGTCGTATCGTCGTCGTGCTCCGCCTGCAGGTCCGGCAGTGACCGAAGTTCTGCGGCCGGTTCGATTGACCTCAGGCGACAAATGAAATCCCGATCCTCAAAACCATAATGCTCATAGCCGGTCGAGAATCCGCCGGCGGCAGCAAACGCGTCGCGCTTTACCAGGCAACACGCCGTAGTCCAGCCCTGCCAATCAACCACAAGTCGATCGGCTTCCAGTCGCCGCCGGTACCTGCCCCAGAAATTATCGGATGGTCCGGTCGCATAGCCAAATCCGGCGTCGATACCTTCGGCCATCGTCCGGCCGAGCAGACGCAGGCACTCCTTTCCCACCAGGCGGCAATCGGCATCGAGAATCAAAATATAATCGGCCGTGCTTGCCGCAGCGCCTGCATTGATCGTTGCGCCCCGGCCCTGAATGTCGAGCTGATCGACACGCCGCACACCCTTGTCTGCCCATCGCGCGATCAATTTCGCGGTGTTATCCGTGGAGCGGTTGTTGACGACAACAACACCAAGAAGCAGTTCTGCCGGGACGGTCTGCGCGAATACGGCCTCGAGAGTGTCCTCCAGGCAGTGTTCCGCGTTAAATGCAGGGATTAAAATATCGAGAGCAGGCATGCGGCATAAGGGCGGTGTGAGATGAACGAACTTCTCGTCAATCAGGAAGAGGCGGCACGATTGTATAACGTATGAAGATTCTAGTGACAGGCGGTGCGGGATTCATTGGTTCTGCAGTGATCCGGCACGTAATCGCCAATACGGCGGATTGTGTCGTTAATCTGGATAAACTGACCTATGCAGGCAATCTCGAGTCCCTGGTGGAGGTCAGCGCCGATGAAGGAGTGGTGTCAGCGAGTGCAGGACGGCGCCTATCGCGAGTCGCGGTAGAGCGCAGCCGCCGAAGCAAATCATGACAATGCGGACTAGCGACGCTCAGGTTTGCCGCCCAGTCTGAGCCGCAGCACTTCAACCATATGCGCAAGCTTGATCAACGAAGCTACAAACAGCACTCGCAGGCGACTCAGCAATGATAACTCGCGTTGTTTCAGTATCCAGCCGATCGCAGACCCCGGCTTTCTGTGCGGCTTAATTCGATCCGCTGGGACAGCGGTATGCGTCGAGCGCCCCAGCAGGACGCGTCCACCGGCAACGCGCCTGGCCTGTCGAATAGCGGAAAACAAGTCAGCTCGCGGAGAGGTCACGACTATTGCGGCCTCGCAGAATGCCGCTTTGATTCCGTGCTGCGCGGCCCTGAGGCACCAGTCCAGGTCGCCGCCTGACAGCAGCTCCGTATTGAACAGTCCAACGCGATCGAAATGCTTGCGGTGGCCGAACAGGTTTGCGGTGGCGGCAAACCCCCGCTCTGTGACGTTGGCGCGTTGCGGGAACCCGCTGACATACTGATACAGCTCGGTCGCGCGCCTTGATTCCGGCGCATGAAACAGCACCGCGCCACCGACGAGGCACTCACTGCCACCGGCGAGCAACGCAGCAACCCCTTCCTTGATCCAGTCAGGCTCTGGCACGCAATCCGCATCTGTGAATGCGAGAACCTCGCCGTGCGACTTGTCGATCCCCACATTACGTGCGGCATAGGAGCCCACAGTGCTGCAGGTTGCCAGTTGTATACGAGAAATTACGTCACTCTGGATGTGAATCGGCGGTTCCGAATTGTTGTCGACCACGATGATCTCGTAACGATCGAGTGGATAACTCTGCTTCGTCAATGCATCGACACACCGGTCAATTCCTGCCTGGTCGTTGAATACCGGAACAATGACCGATACGAATAACGGTACGCCGTTATTCATGTTTGTATTCGAGTAGACACAAGTTGCTATCGGTAGATTTCATCTCGGTATACTAATGTGTCTTGTACAGAATTTCAGGCGCGCATTTGTCAGGTCTATCGGGGACGATGTATTTTGTGGTCCCAGTATGGTATTCACCAATGTCCTCACCCGCGAAGTGCAGTAAAGTGTAGCTATTTGCAAATGTCCCGAACCCGTGTCGAATACATGCTCAGGAAGGGCGAGATTCATGTCCTGTAACGAGGCTGCCTCAAGAAGTCACCGTCGGCTGAGCTGACAGGTTGCAACCCCGGTAGCGATTTAACGGGGCCCAACTCGAGCACAGCAGGCAAACAAAGTATCGAAATATGGTATTTCCTCCAGGCAAGGCCAGATTCGTGTTTTTTGGGAAGAATTCAGCGTTCTCAACCGGCAGTTTGATCGCCGGTTCGATCGTGACCAGCCTTATCAATATAGCGATGTTGCCTGTCATCGCCAGAGCCTATGGACCGACCGCAATCGGCATCGGTTCGATTTTTGTCGCTCTACATTCTTTTTTACTGATCGTTGCGACCGGGCGCTACAGTTTGGCAATCCCGCTGCCGAAGAGCGAAATATCGGCAAAGTATCTTATTCTGATAGTTGCAATGCTCGCTACCAGCTTTGGTTTGTTCATTGCCATTGCAGGACTGAGTTTTGGTGATCAGATTGGAGCCGTATTATCAATGCCAGAAATATCCATTTGGATACCATGGCTGGGTCTGATGTCTGCTGTCGCGGGCTTGTTCGAAGCGGTGAATTACTGGTTGGTGCGCAACAAGAAATTTCACACCAAATCGATTCTCAACGTATCCCATACATTATTTTATCTGGGCTGTTTGACGATAGGCGCTTTTCTGGCTGATGCATCGATCTTTAATTACATGCAGGCGATAGTCATAGGTACGGTAGGTGCGGGATTTTGTCTAAGTGTATTTGTTCTGGCTAAAACTTCGATACCAAGACTGCGTTGGTCTCGAATTGTGTCTCTGGCATCCTACTATCGCCATTTACCCAAACACCTTCTCACCACCGGCGTTATCAATAATGCTTCCACTATCTCCCTGCCGATAGTACTGGCGATCTTCTCCGGGCCGGTGGCTGTTGCAAGCTATACGCTGACTGCACAGGTTCTCGGAAGGCCGTTCAGCCTGGTCAGTTCATCAATATGGCAAGTTGTCTACGGAAACCTCGGGAATGCAGACAATAATGCCAACTTCAAGACACGAGAACTTGAAGGCATATACAACTTCACCAGTTTGCTCTACTGCATCCCATTAATCGCATGCGTTGCACTAGCTGATCGTGCCGTATATTTTTTGGGCGACCAATGGTCGGGGATAGGGCCAATCATTGGACTGTATCTGATCATGGCCTATTTTCAATTCAGCTCGAATTCAATTAGTTACTTTCAGTCCTTCGGCAAGTACTCTGCCGAGTCGGTAGCCAATACAACATTAATCATTACTCGATTTGGTGCAATTATTTTTGCCAGCTTGCTGGGTCTGGACGCTTATCATACGATCCTGATCTTTTGTGTTTCCAGCGCGCTGGTTTATCTCGCGATAACCACTTATTGGTCTTATGTGTTCAACTTCGGGCCGAGACTACCCCTCCGGGGCATTGGCTTCTTTGCGATATCCTATACTTTGGCGCTCTTGGCCAAACAGTACCTTGAACATTGGACGCTGTACTTACTGCTGTTTTTCGTTCTGACTGCAATCTTTATTGCCTGCATTAAGTATTACCGCGATCGGTCGTTGGGACATGCGCGAGCATAATCCGGATATTCAGGGCGTCCTGGACAACGACCTGTGCATTGCATGTGGCGCCTGTGTCTCAGCCTGTCCATACGATTTCATAGAGCATAACTTTCACGAATATCGAGGCTCCAATGAAGTCAGGTTCATTGAGACCGCCGATTGCAGTGGCTGCCCTGCGCCCTGTACTCGAGTATGCCCCAGCATTGACATCAATTTCGCCGAAATTAATTTGCAGAATCGTGGTACACCCGAACGCGATGGATGGATAAAGCAGACCTATATTGGTTATTCGCCCGAGTTTCAGTCGGATGGAAAATCAAGCTCGGGAGGCATCTTACGTGCACTGTCACATTATGCTTTGAGTACAGGTACTCCTGTCCTCACGTTGATGAAGAGTAACGACGACACGATTGAATACAGGCCGAAACTTGTGCGAACAGAGTCCGATCTGAAGCAAATGCCCGGATCTGTTTATCACTCTACTTCTTTCATTGGTGCGATCGAAATCCTGCGCGAGTCGGAGAATGCTTGTGCGATTGTAGGCATACCGTGCCAGTTAGCTGGAATCCATAACTACATAACTTATATCGAGCCCGAATTGAGCAACAAGATCAAGCTCACCTTTGGAATAGTGTGTGGATGGATGTACAGCTATCACGCACATGAATCATTCATGTCTCACAAGAAGCTGGAGATCAGACCAACTGATATCAGCTATCGAGGTGATGACAAAGTTGGCTTACTGAAGCTAAGCACCGGATCCGGGGTACTCAAATTTGACCGCAGAAATTTTGGGTCAAAAGCGGAGAAACTCGATTACCAATCAGCTTATTCAACCGATTCAAACCGGCTGCGCTGCAGGTTGTGCGAAGATCACACCAACTTATTGGCCGATGTTATCGCCGGAGACGCCTGGTTGGCACGAACGCAAGGGCAGAAAGTCAGCATCATAGGTGTCAGAAGCGACAAAGGACAGAAGGTCGTCGATGAAATGGCCAGCAAAGGGCTTTTGCTGCTTGAGGCAGGCTCTATTGATGACTTTGTTGAAAGCCAAAGCGAAAATCTAATTTATGGAATAACGGCGCAAAAAATGAAGCGCTGGTTCGGTCAACGCGGAATCAGGACTCCGGCCTATCATTTCGCCGATAAGGGGCCAGAAATAGAGACCAGCGCTGTAGACGGATTTTCATTTTATCTTGAAACACTACGCCGGCACGTGTTGCGAACGGGCAAGTACAGGACATTCTGGTGGCTATACTTGATGAAGCGGCTGTGGATTTTCACGTCCAGAGTACCGCGCCTTGCGCTGGCGAAACTCAAAAGATCTTTGGCAAGATGAGCAATCATCGATTCATGATTACCGGTTTGTGTATGCACGGCAACAAGGGCGGACCGGCAATTGCGTTGTCCCTGGTGAATGCGATCAGGCAAGGTTACCCCGATGCTGATTTCGTGTTCTCGGTGCCCTCGGGATCGGGCTTCAAACATGAACAATATTGGGCGAAGAAATACGGATTTGATATTGTCGGTAATGTTGATATCAAACACCTGATTCCACCCTGGTGTTTGAAGCGTACGCGTTTTGACGCGTTATCGGCCTGGGTCAAGGAATTGAAGTCCGCCCGCGCGATGATACAGATGTCGGGTATTTCCTATGTTGGCCCCCCTGCTGCGTCGCCAGGTTTGAGCAATATTTTATCCAAGAGATTCACGGACTTCGTGCTCGCCGGGATTCTTAGAAAACCCATGCTCGCCTGGACGCAAAGTTATGGTCCACTGAGCACCAGACTAATCCGATTTCTAGCCTGGTTGGATTTGCGTTCACAACCCGTAATTTTTTGCCGCGGTGATGATTGCCTGCAGGAAGTAATTGGATTGCTACCGAACAAGGAAGTGAGGAGCTACCCGGATATTGCAGTTACGCTGAGCTATGACAGGGCGTGGGGAAAAGCATTCATTAACCAAAAAGGGCTGGAGGTTGGCGCTTATGTGACCGTCTCGCCCAGCGCGGTACTGTATGCAAAATCCAAACTGGGCGACGGCGGTAATTTACACATTCAATGCCTGGAGAATATTTGCCGGGAATTGGGCCGAAGAAATATTGCGGTCGTAGTAACGCCACACACCATGAGGCCAGAAGAAAGTTCTCCGGATATATGTGACTACAGAGTCAGCCTTGAGCTCATGCGTAATCTGGGAAATCCGGATTCGGTCACCCTGATTGACGAGGACCTGTCCCCCGTCGAAATCAAATCAATCATTTCACTGGCGAATTTTCATATTGGAGGGCGCTACCACAGTGTTGTCGCTGCGCTGTCCAGCGGTATTCCGGCGATTTCCTTATCCTGGCACCCGAAATACAGAGACCTGATGCGGGCTTACGATGTGGACAAATACATCATGGCCGAATCTGAAATCGATCCTCAGGAAATCATATCCAGTCTGATCAATGAATATGAAACCCTGCGGCAGACAATTTCATTAAGCCATTCAAGAGTGCTCGAAATGACACAGTCAAATGTGGATGAGTTCAACGGCTTGTTGGAGCAGACCTGATGACGGATTCATGTCGTATTTGTGATAGCCAGGAGGTCTCCCAGGGCAGGAATTACAAACCTTATAAGAACTTCGAGACTGTGTACTACGACTGCAGGGACTGTGGGTGTCGATTCGTTAGTCGCGACGAGTTTGTTTACGAGCAACTTCACTCCACGCAGTCCACCTATAGCGCGCATCTCGAGCTAATGGACCAGGCCAAATTGTTATTTGATCAGGGAGACCTTGCCGGACTGGAGCGTTACCTTGGACAAACCCCAAAAAATCGGCCTGTCATTGATCACCTCAAGCAAACGCCTGACTGTAGCAGGGTGCTGGAATTCGGATGTTCGCGTGGCTACCTCTCTTCGTACGCAATCTTGCAAGGCAAGGAATTTTTTGGCGTCGATATTTCGGAAACGGCAATTAAGGCTGCTACAGAGTCTTTTGGAGACCACTTTCTGCTGGAGCGGGACGTTGGTTCACTACGTGGTGAAAAATTCGATTTCATTTACCATGTTGGCACAATCGGATGTGTCGATGATCCAGTGGGTTTCATAAGAAGCCAGCTGGAAATGCTGAAATCCAAAGGCGTGTTGCTTTTTAATGCGCCAAATGTGGAGGCTTGCCTTGCTCTGGATCTGGATTGGGTGATCGGGACAACTCCGCCAGACCTGGTGACTCTATTTCCCGCGACGTTCTGGCAGGATCAGTTTTCGGAATTGTCCGATGTTGCAGTGACCGTAAGCAGTGACCCACCTTTGCGGAGTTTTATGCGCAGGCGTAACGCCGGGCGGGCGATGACCTCGGATTCCCAGGAATTGTTTGCTCCTGTTAAACGTCCACAACAGCGGCATTTTGCAGTGCGGACTATCCGCCGTTCAGTCGAGAAGTTGGCTGTATTGCTGCCTCCGGTTGGTCCATTCAGCAGGCTGCCGCAGGAGTTTGGTGTGTACATAAAGATGACCGTCAAATAGAAAAGGAATACCTTTATCGGGTAGTTACATGGCAAAGGACAGAACGATGAAGAAGTTCGCACTTATCGGTGCTGCGGGTTATGTTGCTCCGCGTCATATGAAGGCGATAAAGGACACAGGGAATTGCCTCATGGCGGCCCTGGATAAGCACGATTCCGTGGGCGTCCTGGACAGCTATTTTCCCGACGCGGATTTTTTCACCGAATTCGAACGTTTTGATCGGCATATTGACAAGCGTCGACGCTCGGATCCCGAAAAACACATTGACTACGTTTCCATTTGCTCACCAAATTATCTTCATGATTCGCATGTGAGATTTGCCCTGCGTTCGGATGCTGATGCAATTTGCGAGAAGCCGCTCGTCCTGAATCCATGGAATATCGATGGTCTCCTCGGAATAGAGAAGGACACCGGCCGGGACGCCTATACAATTCTTCAATTACGTTTGCACCCGTCGATACTTGCGCTGCGCAAAAAGGTTTTGAGTGAGAAGCAGAGTACCAAGCATGATGTCGACTTGACCTATGTCACCTCACGCGGGCGCTGGTATCTGCAGTCCTGGAAGGGAGATCAGAGCAAGTCCGGTGGCATTGCCACCAACATCGGCGTGCATTTCTACGACATGCTTCAGTTCGTTTTTGGATCGATCCAGGATAACAAGGTGCATTTTTCAAGCGATACCAAAGCGTCCGGATTTCTGGAATATGAACATGCACGCGTTCGCTGGTTTCTATCGATCGATATTGACGACGTACCGTCGAAGTCTCAGGAGAAAGGACAAAGAACGTTTCGATCTGTTACCTGTGATCGGGAGGAAATCGAATTCTCCGGTGGCTTTACGGATTTACATACCCGGAGTTACGAGGAAATCCTCGCTGGACGTGGGTTCGGTCTGGAGGAGAACAGGGTGGCAATTGAAACGGTGGCAGCGATTCGACAGGCGACACCGCTGGGCTTAACCGGGGACTATCACCCGTTCCTCAAGGGATTATCAAAGTGAACTATCAGGTTCATCCTTCGGCCATCATTGATGAAGGAGCACAGATCGGAGCCGGCTCACGGATTTGGCATTTCGTTCATGTCTGTAGTGGTGCTCGTGTCGGAAAGGGCGTGTCGATGGGGCAGAACGTCTTCGTTGGCAACAAGGTGGTCATCGGTGATAACTGCAAGATTCAGAATAATGTCTCGGTCTACGACAACGTCACACTTGAAGAGGAGGTGTTCTGTGGCCCGAGCATGGTGTTCACAAACGTGTACAACCCACGCTCGTCGATCGAGCGAAAGGACGAGTACCGCGATACGCTGGTGAAGAGAGGCGCCACGCTGGGTGCCAACTGCACGATTATCTGCGGCGTCACCGTGGGTGAGTTCGCCTTTGTCGGTGCGGGCGCGCTTATCAACAAGGACGTCCCGGCTTATGCGTTGGTGGTCGGCGTGCCGGCCAGGCAAATCGGGTGGATGAGTGAGTTCGGCGAGCAACTGTCGCTGCCATGCGAGGGCGAGGGCGAGGCTATTTGCGCACACACGGGAGATCGTTACGTCCTGAATGGCAATACGCTGACCAGGCAGGGCGAGAAGTCATGATTGAATTTGTTGATCTTAAGGCTCAGCAAGCTCGCATCAAGGACAAAATAGATGCCGGCATTGCACGGGTGCTGGCGCACGGCCGGTATATTCAGGGACCCGAAGTAGCGGAGTTGGAAGAGAAGCTTGCCGCCTACACCGGCAGCAAGTACTGCATCAGCGTGGCGAATGGTACCGACGCTCTGCAGATAGCGCAGATGGCACTGGGCATTGGTCCGGGCGACGAGATCATCACTCCCGGCTTTACCTATATTGCCACGGCTGAAACCGTTACGCTGCTGGGCGGGAGACCGGTCTACGTGGATATTGACCCGCGTACCTACAACCTTGACCCGGCATTGCTGGAAGAGGCGATCACGCCACGTACAAAGGCCATCGTACCGACGTCAATGTATGGCCAGTGTGCGGACTACGATGCTATTAATGCGATTGCCGCGAAACACGGCATTCCAGTGATCGAAGATGCCGCGCAGGGCTTCGGAGCAACGTACAAAGGACGCAAGTCGTGCAACTTTGGCACAATTGCCTGCGTCAGCTTTTTTCCGAGCAAGCCGCTGGGCTGCTACGGTGATGGTGGCGCCATCTTCACCAACAACGACGAATTAGCCACAGTCATCCGTCAGATTTCGCGTCATGGGCAGGATCGCCGCTACCACCATATTCGTACCGGAGTGAACAGTCGGCTGGACACGCTGCAGGCTGCAATCTTGTTGCCAAAGTTGGAGATCCTTGACGAAGAAATCAAACTGCGCCAGCAGGTTGCCGAGCGCTACGAACAACTGCTGAACGAATCAGGTATCCACACCACACCGTACGTCGAGCCACACAATATCAGTGTGTACGCACAATACACCATCCGCGTAAGCGACCGCGATACGGTGCAGGCACGGCTGAAGGAAGCCGGAATCCCCACTGCGGTGCATTATCCCATTCCACTAAACAGGCAGCCGGCCGTCGCGGACGAGACGGTAGCGCTGCCAGTGGGAGATCGGGCGGCGGAGCAGGTGATAAGTTTGCCGATGCATCCGTATCTGGAGTCGTCTCAGATCGAAACGATCGCTCGCTGCCTGCGTTAGAGAAATTGCTGCATGAGCACTGACATCGATCAGCAGGGGGTAAAATTGCGGCCCCGATTCGCCTGGCTGGAGGAGGTGCTCACAGAGCGCTTTGGCGTGCAATTTCAGCTGTCGATGCAGGAACAGCAGGTGAGGATGGCCGTGAATGGTTGTCCGAACGCCATCATCTTCACGCTCGATATAGCCACATTCAGTCAAGCGCGTTCGGATTTGCCCTGCAGCACCTGGGACGCCGCGAGCGAGGGATGGCAGGCCCCGTTAGGTGAGCCACTGCCGGCGCCCGGAGTCGACAACGTGCCTCGTCCCTTGATAGAAAAAAGAGAAGACGACTACTATATTGGCTACGACATCCCCGGCTTCATTTACTGGATGCTGTCAAGACAGGAAGAGGTGGGGAGAGAAGATCTGGATGTTCATAGTCGCTTTCCGGCGACCTCGTCCCACGCATTCATGCACGGCTATCTCGAGCGACCGATTGTGGATGAGTGGTTGCATTTACTGGGACAGGTAATCACGCGTTCGTGGCCTGATTTATTGTTACGCAACAATACTTTCAGCATTGCAGTGTCGCATGATGCCGATCGTCCCAGTCTTTACGCGTTTGCCAATTTCTACCAGGTATCGCGGGCGATAGCCGGGGATTTACTCAAAAGGCGCGACCTGAAAGCAGCGATGCAGGTCGCGCGTATCTGGACCTCGTCAAAAGAGGAACTGCATGCTTCTGATCCACTTAATACATTTGACTGGCTAATGGATGTTTCCGAGCGTCACGGGTTGATCAGCGCCTTCTATTTCATTTGTGGGCGCACCGATCCTGCCAGGGACGCGTCTTACAATCCGGAACACACAGCGATTCGTGCGTTGCTGCGCAATATTCATTCGCGGGGCCACGAGGTTGGTTTGCACCCCAGCTATAATACCTATCGTAGTTCACAGGCTATTGCTGAAGAGGCGTGCAGGTTGAAGCGGGTCTGCGGCGAGGAAGGTATTGAGCAGGAAAAGTGGGGCGGCCGGATGCATTACTTACGTTGGGAGCAACCAACAACATTGCGTGGCTGGGAAGAGGCCGGGATGGACTACGATAGCACTCTTGGTTATGCGGATATGCCCGGCTTCCGATGTGGGACTTGTTTCGAGTATCCGGCATTTGACCCGGTCGCCGGACAGCGTTTAGCCTTACGCATCCGACCGTTAATCGCGATGGAGTCTTCGGTTATCGCAGATAGCTATCTTGGTCTTGGTATCGGGGAAGCCGCACTTAAGAAGTTTCGTGACCTTAAGAATTCGTGCAAAGCAGTGAACGGTTGCTTCACTTTGCTTTGGCACAATAGCGCGCTTACCAGTCAGGCAGAGCGAGATCTGTACCAGGCGATACTCGATTGAGAGTCTTCGCCGCCGCGTGCAGTCCCTGCACCAATGAATTTGGCGAGGTAGAAACAATGGGATGTGGAAACGGATGACCGCAGCTGACAAGGCGTCTGTCCTCGTGCTCTCCTTTACCGACCACAGACGGGATCCCCGCGTAGCGCGCCAGATCTTCGCGCTGCAAGACCACTATGATCTGACGACCGCCGGAAACGGGCCGTCGGCCAACCGTACGGGCAGGCATGTGGAGCTCGTTAAGACCCAGACAACACTGCTGGAAAAAGTCCGGAAAGCGGCATGGCTTAAGAGCGGACGGTATCTGACAGAGTATTGGCAGGGGTCCTTCGTGCGTGATGCATGGGCGAAGTTGGATGGAGCCAAATTCGAGTTGGTCGTTGCGAACGACCTGGAAACATTGCCCCTGGCGTGTCGAATCGCAGGCGACCACGGCAAGGTCTACCTGGATGCCCATGAGTATGAACCCCTTCATTGGGAGAACCGGTGGACATTCAGGTTCTTTTGGCAGAAATACTGGGAGTTCATTTGCAGAGAGTTTTTGCCGCGTGTAGATCATATGACGACCGTGTGCGATGGAATCGCCAGTACCTACACGAAAAATTACGGCGTCCCGTGCGAGGTGGTGATCAACGCACCCAGCTATTCAGAACTGGAGCCCACGCCGGTGACGGAGGAAAAGATACGGATGATTCACCACGGTGCCGGTAATCGAGACCGCCAGCTGCTGGTCATGCTGGAGCTTATGCCCTTGCTGGACGAGCGGTTTTCCCTCGATTTGATGCTTGTGAACAATGATCCGCGGTACATGCGGCGAATTCGAGAGAGAGTGCAGGTTACGGAGCGTGTCAGGTTGATCGAACCAGCAGCGATGCCGCAAATTGTCTCGACAATAAACAGCTACGATATCGGCCTGTTCATGTTGTGGCCGGTTACGTTCAATTATGAGATGGCGCTGCCGAACAAGTTCTTCGAGTTTATGCAGGCGAGACTCGCAATCGCGATCTGGCCTTCTTCACAGATGAAGAAGATCGTGAACGAAGAAGGGCTCGGTGTCGTAACGTCAGAGTTTTCTGTTGAAGAGATGGCCAGGAAGCTCAATCAACTGAATGCTGATGATGTAATGTCGTTCAAGCGAAATTCCTGCGAGGCAGCAAAGAAGTACAATGCGAACGCGGGGATTGCACATATCAGGAAGGCCGCGGAGAGATTGACCTCGAGGTGAGCATGCAGGCAGGGTGCCTGCGGCTGGCGCTTCTATGCGTTCAGATCAAGCGGGTAGCGTATCACGACAGCAGGCAAGCCGATGGTGAGACCTGCGCGTGAGAACCTGGGCCCCGAAAAAAATTGTCACGTTGCTGGTCTTGATGGCGATTCGCGGTGCCGATACGGCACACTGGCAGCTCGATGCCCCGGCGTTCATGGGGGAAGTCGCGCGGCCTACACCGGGCTGTTTCACGGCGTCGCCGGGATCGGACTTGCCGGACGACCCGTTCTGAAGATCTGCGATCCTCAGGCGGCCTTTTGGATACGCTGCAGATCAAATTCGAAACGAGTGCCGCGATCGACATCGCTGGTCACCGTGATCCTGCTCTCGTGCAGATCGAGTATGCGCTTGACGATCGCCAGACCGAGTCCGGTTGATCCGCTTTGCTTTTCGTCGCCGGACTCGTGCCGGTAAAAGCGATCAAATATCTTGTCGAGGTCGGCTTCAGCTATACCGCAACCGGTGTCGCTTACCGAGACGGCAACCGTCTCGGGCCGCTTCTCGATCGCAATGCGGATACGGCCGCCGGACGGAGTGAAGTGAATCGCATTTTTCAGAAGATTTTCGAGAACGCGCTGGATGAGCCCGATGTCCGCATAAACAGTGGCGCTATCGGCCGGTGTCGCGGTTTCCATGGTTATGCCCTTGCTGGACGCATCCAGTTCGAATTCCTGCACGGTATCCTGCAATAGTTCGGCGAGCGAGAATGTTTCGAACGCTGGAATGACTGTGGCCGAGTCCAGCTTGGACAGCTCGAACAGGTCATCGACTAACTCACTCAGGCGCTGTGTATTCTTGCGCGCGATCCTGAGGCAACGCTCGCGTTCCTGTTCCGATATCGAGCCGTTCTTGATCAGCAGAGTTTCAATGTAACCCTGCATGGAGGCGAGTGGCGTTCGCAAATCGTGTGAAACATTGGATATCAATTCGCGGCGTAATCGATCTGTTTCCTTCAGCCGCTCCACCAGTTCGCTGATCCTGACCGCCATGGCCCTGAACGAGCGGTCCAGCTGATCGATCTCGTCAGCGCCGGATTGCGCCTCGTAATCGCGAATATCCATTTCGAAATCGCTATCGCTCAATTGCTGAACAACGGTAGTCAGCTTACGAAGCCTTTTTGTCAACAGCCCGAATGCGAGCAGCCCCACGGCAGAGCCGAGCGCCAACAGCGCGACGATGGCCCAAAAGCCGAGGTCGCGTGCATAACTGCCTCGCAGTGTGCCAACGAGCTCGTCGTACTTCTGGCCGCCGAGAACCACGTACAGGTAACCTCGTAAATCGTCGTCGACGCGAACTTCGGATGCAGAAAATATCTTTTTTACGCGTGGGTTTCTGGGGTCATCGCCCTTGAACGGCATGTCGACGTCCCCGCCGATCAGATCCTTGATGGGTTGTATAGCGACGCTCTCCAGATGCACCGAATCCGGTGGCAAATCGTGCGCAAGGATGCGGCCACCGGCGTCGAGAAGGTATACCTCGACAGCCGGGTTAATAATCATCGCGCGTTGCGCAAGCGTCTTCAGTGCCGCTTCGTCGACTGTGCCGTCGGGCAGCAATAAGGTCTGCTGGCCCGTTACATACATTGCGATCGGCGCATTCAGTCGCTGTGTCAGTTCTTCGTAATACAGCGTCGTTGTAATTTGGCTGATAACGACGAATCCGCCGCCGACGACAGCGATTATCGTGATCATTGCCACCGACAATCTGGCGTAAAGCGATCTCAGCATGCCAGCGCTCTGACACCTTCGGCATCGAATTTGTAACCAACGCCCCACACGGTGACGATGCAGGTTGGATCGGCCGGATCCGCTTCTATCTTTGCGCGCAAACGATTGATGTGTGAGTTGACCGTGTGCTCGTAACCTACGTGGCCATGGCCCCAGACATGATCGAGCAACTCCGAGCGGCGAAATACGCGGCCGGGATGCGTGGCAAAATGCAGCAACAGGTCAAACTCCCGCGCAGTCAGGTCGACCTGGTTGTCGTTGATCGTCACGGCCCGTGCTGCGGTGTTGATCTTTATCGGCCCTGCGCGGACACGGTCCGCCGGGAATCGTGTGTCGTTTTCTATTGCAGCAACCTGCCGAAATATCGCTTTGACCCTCGCGATCAGCTCGAGCACGCTGAAGGGCTTCGTCAGGTAGTCGTCGGCACCCAATTCGAGTCCAAGCACCCGGTCCAGCTCCGAAGATTTCGAGGTGAGCATCAGGATCGGCGTGTAGGTCTCCCGGCGCCGTACCTCCCGGCAAATCTCGAGTCCGTCGGGGCCGGGCAAGCGCAGATCGAGGATGATCAGGTCCCAGCGGCGCGCGCAGGCCAGGCGCATGCCTTCGTGCCCGTCAGCTGCGGACATGACCTCGTCTCCGAGGTCCCTGAGATGCAGCATCAGGAGATCGGCAATGTCCTTTTCGTCCTCGACGATGAGAATCTTCTTGTTCGTCATTCTGTCTGGCTCGGCACTTTCGCGCGGCACAATATTTGCTGTCTGAATGATAGACCGCAGAAGTCACGCAAATATCACAGTGAAGCGGACAAGAATTTATAAGCACGCGAGAGCCCGGCCCTGGTTCATCGCTGACAAGATGCCGGGGCATCCAGGACACCCCCTTCGATCGTGTCAGCGTCAACCCGAATTATCCGGCGGCATGGCTCGATGAGTATCCGGAGCAATGCGATGCCCGGCCAGGAACTAGTGGTCCGGCAACGGGTCTGAACCATCCACTGACGAACCTGTCGACCAGCGCCCGGAGGGTCCAATGACTCGTATCAAGCACCTGCTCATTCTTGCTTTGCTGTTTGCAGCAACGCTCAGCCACGCAGATTCGTTGCAGTACGCAACCGATAACGGCGCCATCGACGGCTACGATCCGGTCTCCTATTTCACCAAGGGTCGCGCGGAGCGTGGTTTCCCCATCATCACGACGACCTGGAACGGCGCCGAGTGGCGATTCACGTCCGAGGAGCACCGCGATGCGTTTGCTGCGAACCCGGAAAAGTATGCGCCACAGTACGGTGGCTTTTGCGCGCTCGGAATGGCGCACGGCGGCGACGTGCCGACCGACCCGGAAGCATGGACGATCTGGGAAGGCAAGCTTTACCTCAATATGATCAAGGAAGTATCAATCACCTGGCGATACAACCCGGACAAACTGATTGAACGCGCCGACGCCAAATGGCGTTCACTGAATGAAGCGCGATAAGAAAACGCCTAGAGCTCGGTCGACCGGGTTTCCCGGGACGACCCCGACAGCGAAATCTCCCCCCTGTCCCTGACATAAATAGCCGGCCGGAAAGCGCCGATATCGAGCTTGGCCTCGAGCTCGTATTTGAAGCTTTCTCTCGGCCCGCTCATCAGGTCGGTAATGAGTCGAATGCCGGCAAACAGACTGGCAGACGCGATTACGGTGAACTGCCCCTGGCCGTAGGCATCGATGATCGGTAGTTCATTGCCCACGCCTTTGATCAGGTCGTGGCCTTCCAGGCTGATCGTATAGGCAACACCGCGCAGATTGAGCGGTGTCGAGTTCGGGTTGATAACGTGCAATCCGATTTCGAAGCTTGGCAACGCACCTTCCGAAGGCAAGCTGCGAAAAGAATTCACGGTAACGGTTGGAGTCTCGTAGCCGGGCCGCATCGCAGTGCATGCAGACAGAACCATGACCGCGACGAAAACGACGAACGATCGAATGCCGATGATGTGTGTGCTTTTCAAAGGACGGCTCTCCAATGTCGAAAACCAAGCGTAACATAAGCGCGAGGAGTGCATTTTTGCTGCCCAGGATCGTACCACTCTGTTACCCTGCAGCAATGAAAATCCGTCTTCTTTTGGCCGTCCTGTTTGCGACACTGCTGGCTGCCTGCGTATCCCACGAGGGCACTTATTTGCCCGGCTGCGCTGCCTACGTCGGCAGCAAGATCACGTTGAGCGATGGCCAGTTCGTCTGGGAAAAATTCACAGATGAAGTCCTCGTCAATGAAGACGGCGGGAAGGTGAATCAGTTTCCCGGCTATCCACTGCGCGGCAGCTATCGCATTGACGGGCAGATGGTCCGCATGAAGTCGGCCGCAGGCGCGGCAATGCCGACCCTGTACCTGGCTCGCCGCGATGAACAGCGTTTCCTGATGACCGCAGACGAATTTTCGGCATGGGAGACGACTGGCAAGCGCGACGACTGCACCCTGCAACTTATTCTCGAGAACTGAGAGCTGCCGCACACTTTATCGCCCGGTGTCGGCGATTAGCGACGGATAGTCGCTTGTTGTTGCGAGCCCTATTTGATTAGCTAACAGGCTCTTCGGAAGTACAATGCGGAGCTCGGATGAAAGTCTTGCAATGGATACCGGTTGCCGCGATTCTCGGCATATTTTCGGCGCCGTCTGCCGCCGAGTCGAATCATGTCGTCATCTCTCATTACGAGCCCTTGCAACGGCTGAGTATGCGCTCGATCAGCGAAACATCCGCTGGCAGCCTGCAGAAAGCGCAAGGCGCGGCGCCGATCGAGCTTGGCTTCGACGCATTGGGAAGGTCTTTCGATTTACAGCTTGAGCCGAACAACGAACTGCTTTCTGTGGAGTCTCGTCAAGCACTGCCCGGCGGCATCGATATCTATCATGGCCGATTGAACGGCGACCCGAATTCCTGGGCGCGCATCGTCGTGTTCGACGGCATGCCGCGTGGGCTCATCTGGGATGGCAACGAAATGTTCGCGGTCGAGGCGCCTGGAGACAGCCAGCTACAAATCAGCGCTCCGGTTGTTTATCGCCTGGCCGACGCCGTTATCGCACCTGGCAGCATGAGTTGTGGTGCCGCCTCGTTCTCTGGCAGCGGTGCTGTGGCGTACAGCAAGTTGATAGTCGAGCTGGATGCAGCGGTGGCACAGGCCGCCGGTGCGATATCCGAAATAACCATGGGCGCAATTGGCGACTTCGAGTTCACGAGCGCCAGAGGCGGCGATGTAAATGCCGCTGCGGCGATTACTACCCGGCTTAATAATGTCGACGGCATTTTCAGTGAGCAGCTTGGCGTACAGATTCGTGTTCCGACGATCGAGACGTTTAGCGATCCGCTGGCGGATCCGTTTACCGATGAGAGCGTCGCGGAGGATCTGCTGGACGAACTGTCTGCCTACCGGGAGGCAACTCCCGCGCAGAACACTCATGGCCTGACCCACTTGTACACGGGGCGCGACCTCGACACGACGACGGTCGGCATTGCCTGGAATGGCACGCTTTGCAGCGATTATTACGGTGCAGGACTCAGCGAAGGAAATAGCGGCGCAACCTTTGACAGCCTGATCGCCGCGCACGAGATTGGTCACAATTTCGGCGCGCCGCACGACGGCCAACCGGGCGCGTGCGAATCCGAGCCGGAAACATTCATCATGGCTCCGCGGCTCACCCAGAGCCAGCAATTTTCCGATTGCAGTATCTCGATCATGCAGGCCACCGCGGCCGGAGCCTCCTGTATCAGTGCCCTTCCCGCGATGGATGTATCTGTAGCCCTTAATGGCCAGGTATCCAACGTTCTGCTCGGCGCGCAAACCGTGCTGGTCTACGACGTGCGCAGTAACGGCACCGTGCAGGCGACAAATGTCATGCTGGATGTCTCTCTGCCAGCCACCCTGCTACTCGATTCTGTCACGTCATCTTCCGGAAATTGCAGCAGTAACGCTGGCAGTATCAGTTGCGCGCTGGGCGATATTCCCGGCCTCACGGTTCGCACGGTAACGATAACGACGACACCGACGACCGTGGGCGTAGGTACCCTGAGCGCAAGCGTCACGGCCGATGTCGACGAACGCCCGAACAACAATCAGGTCGCGTCGCCATTGACCGTTGATCCTGCCGTCGATCTGGCCGTCAATGCGCTCACCACTACATCGGTTCAAGTGCAGCAAAGCACAACAGTTAACGCCGTACTCGAAAATCGCTCGGACCTGGCCGCCACGGGCGTGACCGCAAGCATCTCGCTGAATGACGAACTGCAGGCTAACAGCGCAAGCTGGTCGGCCGGCTCTTGCACGGTTACCGCGCGACAGATCGACTGTCAGGCGAACACCCTGGCTGCGCAATCGAGCTCAACGTTGAGCATGAACATAAGCGGCCTGGCGACCGGATCGAAGGGCTACACGGTAAGGCTTGCATCCAGTGAAGCAGACAATGACCCGGCTAACAACAGCGCCACCGGCAGCATACGTGTCACTTCGGCCAGTGGCGATGACGAGGGAAGTGGCGCCGCAGGTCCGATATTTCTGTGCCTGCTCGCGCTGATGACCGTCTGTGCGCGCCGCCGGCCGTAATCCCTGACGAAATCTTCTGCTCGATATCCTGTCTGCGTGATGTAGAATCGCGCTCATCCATTAATTCAGGACACAAAGAGACAGGTATCGCCGTGAGTAATTTCGAACAACAACTGCAAAAGATCAAAACCGCACCCGGGTTCATCGCCGCTCTCGATCAGAGTGGTGGCAGCACACCCAAGGCCCTGGGCCTGTATGGCGTGACGCCGGATGCCTGGTCGAATGATGAGGAAATGTTCACGATAGTGCACGAGATGCGAACGCGGATCATGACCAGCCCGGCATTCGGCGGAGACCGCATTCTTGGCGCGATACTGTTCGAAAACACGATGGATCGACAGGTCGAGGGTCAGTCCACGGCAAGCTACCTGTGGGAGGTCAAGAACGTCGTGCCGTTTCTGAAGGTCGACAAGGGCCTGGCGGACGAGGTCGACGGCGCACAGCTCATGAAGCCGATTCCGGATCTTGCTGCCTTGCTGGACAAGGCAAAGGCGGCTGGCATCTTCGGTACCAAGATGCGCTCCGTTATCAAACAAGCCAATGCGGATGGCGTTCGTGCCGTCGTCGAGCAGCAGTTCGAGATCGGCCGCCAGATTGTCGCGGCAGGTCTTGTGCCGATCATCGAGCCGGAAGTCGATATTCATTGTCCGGACAAGGCCGCGGCAGAGGCAATACTGCACTCGGCCATCATGGAGCAGCTGAACAGTCTGGACCCGGACGAACTCGTCATGCTCAAGCTGACGTTGCCGGAGCAAAATGATCTGTATGCCGACTGCGTTGCACACCCGAACGTAGCCAGAGTCGTCGCATTGTCGGGCGGGTACTCGAGAGATGAAGCGAATGAGCGGCTCTCGCGTCAGCATGGCATGGTCGCGAGCTTTTCGCGGGCATTGTCAGAAGGATTGAGCGCACAACAATCGGCCGAAGAGTTCAACGCCACGCTCGATGCATCGATTGCAAGTATCGCAGCGGCGTCAGCCACCTAGCCATAGCTTGTGGTAGTGCCCGGTCAGATCTGCTGGCCAGTGCGTCTCGGAGGGACCCCACCGCGGAGTCTTCCGCGTCTTGCGCACAGGCTGGTGATTTGCCCCGATAGTATGCTCGCGGTCGAGCAGCGAACATCCCCCAACCAAATCAACACCGATTAAATACATAGCGATCATGCACATGAGCAAAAAGTACGTCTACTCATTTTCAGATGGCGATGGCCACGACAAGAAACTTCTCGGCGGAAAAGGCGCCAATCTGTGCGAAATGACACAGATAGGTATCAATGTACCTCCCGGATTCGTCATCACGACCGAAGCCTGTCTCGACTATCTGCAGAAGAACGAGTTACCGCAAGAGCTGATGGACGCCGTGAAGGCGGAGATCAGCGAGCTTGAGGTTTTGACCAAAAAGACTTTTGGCGCAGGTCCTGATCCATTGCTGGTGTCGGTTCGCTCCGGCTCGGCAATGTCGATGCCGGGAATGATGGACACGATCCTTAATCTCGGCCTGAATGACGACACGCTCGCGGGTCTGATCGAGCAGACGGGTGACGAACGATTCGCCTATGACGCGTATCGCCGCTTTATTCAGTTGTTTGGCAAAGTAGCCCTGGGTATTGAAGACGAGAAGTTTGACGAGCACTTCGACGAGGTCAAGAAACGGGTTGGCGTCAAGGCGGACGTTGCTTTGGAGGCAGGCCACCTCAAGGAAATCAGCGAAAAGTTTCTCGATGTCGTGCGCCATGAGACAGGCAAGGATTTTCCTCATGACGTGATGATGCAACTGCAACTCGCGGTCGAGGCGGTGTTCCGTTCCTGGATGGGCAAGCGAGCTGTCGACTATCGGCGCGAGTTTCACATTACACCGGATATGGCAAACGGTACCGCGGTCAATATCTGCACGATGGTATTCGGCAACATGGGCGACGACTGTGCCACCGGCGTTGGATTCACGCGTAATCCAGGCACCGGTGACAATGAAATGTTCGGCGAGTACCTGACAAACGCACAGGGCGAAGATGTGGTTGCCGGTATTCGAACACCGAAACCGTTGCAGCAAATGGAAGATGAGATGCCATCGCAATTTGCGCAACTCGTCGAGCTGCGCAATAAACTCGAATCGCACTATCAGGAGGTGCAGGATTACGAGTTCACGATTGAGAAAGGGACCTTGTATTGTCTGCAGACGCGCAACGGCAAGATGAATGCAACCGCGATGGTCAAGACATCTGTCGACATGTACGAGGAAAAGCTGATTTCGCGGGAGCAGGCACTACTCAGAATCGATCCGGAACTGCTCGAACAACTGCTGCATCCGAGCCTGGATCCGGGGAATACAATAGCGCCCATCGCGCTGGGCCTGCCGGCATCTCCGGGCGCCGCGGCCGGTAAATGCGTCTTTGATGCGGACCTGGCAGAAAAGCTCGGCAGATCGGGTGAGAAGGTCATTCTCGTGCGCGAGGAAACGCGACCCGAGGATATCCACGGCTTCTTCGCCGCCGAAGGCATTCTCACGAGCCGCGGCGGCAAGACCTCGCATGCGGCCGTGGTCGCGCGCGGCATGGGCAAGCCCTGCGTCGCGGGCGCCGAAGGCATCAATGTCGATGTCGACTTGCGGCTGGCGAATGTCGGTGATCACATCATTCATGAGGGCGACATCATCACCCTGGACGGTGGCACCGGTGAGGTCTACCTGGGTGCGATCGCGACCTTGGACGCACAATTCTCGGACGAACTGAAAACTCTGCTTGGCTGGGCCGACGAGATATCGCATCTGAAGGTGATGGCTAATGCCGATACGCCGGATGCGGCGAAGAAAGCGCATGAATACGGCGCCATGGGAATCGGGCTGTGCCGTACCGAACGCATGTTCAACGCAAGCGACCGGTTGCCGATCGTTATCGACATGATCCTTGCTAATAACGAGGAAGACAGAAAGGTGGCACTGAATCAGTTGCTGCCGATCCAGCGCGCCGACTTCATCGAGTTGTTCACGGTCATGTCCCCGGATCCGGTCACGGTACGCCTACTGGATCCGCCGATGCACGAATTTTTGCCGACCGAGCATCAGCTGCTTGACCAGATCAAGACGCTGCGCCTGTACCGCGATGTTGTCCGCGGTCGGCAAACCGCACTGGCCTCGATCGCGTCGGCGTCGCCTTTACCGGATGCGTTCACTGAATTGAGCGAGGAGCACGTCAACGATGCGTTGCTTAAGAAAGAACGCATGTTGCAGAAGGTGCGAGAACTGCAGGAGACAAACCCGATGCTCGGTCACCGCGGCGTACGTCTCGGCATCACGTATCCGGAAATCTATGCGATGCAAATCCAGGCGATTCTCGAAGCCGCTGCAGAATGCGCCAGAAAAGGCGTCAATGCACAACCCGAAATCATGGTGCCACAGGTCATCACGACTCAAGAGCTCGCGCACGTCAAGCGCACCGTCGATAAGCTGAAAGACAAGCTCGAAAAAGCGACGGGCCAGGCGTTGCATTTCAGATTCGGTACGATGATCGAAACGGTGCGCGCGTGTACGCGAGCTCGGCAGCTGGCGACTAATGCCGAGTTCTTTTCCTTTGGAACGAATGACCTGACTCAGGCAGCATTCTCGTTTTCGCGTGAGGATGCCGAAAACAAATTCCTGCCGATGTACAACGAGTCGGGAATCCTGCAGGACAATCCGTTCGAAGTGCTTGATGTCCAGGGTGTTGGGCAGCTAATCGAAATGGCTGTGCGCAATGGCAGGCAGGAGCGCCCGGACCTGAAAATCGGTATCTGCGGCGAGCAGGGCGGCCATCCGGAATCAATTCGGTTCTGCCATCACGCCGGGCTGGACTACGTGTCCTGCTCAGGTCCGCGTGTTCCGATCGCGAGGCTCGCGGCGGCAACAGCAAAGCTGCGCGAAAAGGATTTCGTTGGCATTTTGAGACCGGCAGCCTGAGTCGGCTCGTTACTGCAAGCGCCCCTCGCCGAATTGCAGTTCGGCCAGGCGCGTGTATAGCGAGTCGCGTCTGACCAGTTCGTCGTGAGAGCCGATGTCGACGATTTTGCCGTGCTCCATCACGACAATTCGCGTTGCCTTGAGCACCGTCGCCAGCCGGTGGGCGATGATAATCGTGGTGCGACCTTCCATCAGGTGCTCCAGCGCCTCCTGCACGACACGCTCGCTTTCCGCATCCAGGGAGCTCGTTGCCTCGTCGAGTAACAGGATGGGCGGGTCTTTCAGTATTGCGCGGGCAATTGCGATCCGCTGCCTCTGGCCACCGGACAGTCGCGTGCCGCGCTCGCCGAGAAAGGTCTCGAATCCATCGGGGAGCTGGCGGATAAAAACATCGGCGGCGGCAGCCTCTGCGGCGGCCTCGATATCCCGATCGCTGGCGCCGGGGCGCCCATAACCGATATTCTCTCTGGCGCTCGTGCCGAAGATGATGGTTTCCTGTGGCACCAGCCCGATGCGCGCCCTGACGGCTTCAGGAGCCGTTTGGCTGATGTCTACGCCGTCGACCTTGATGCAGCCCGATTCGGGATCATAGAAGCGCAGCAGTAGCTGAAACAAGGTACTTTTGCCGGCACCCGATGGTCCCACGATCGCGAGTGTTTCGCCGCTGCTGACGTCGAGGCTGAACTCATCGATAGCGACAGTCTCGGGGCGGGACGGATAACGAAAAGTCACTTTCTCGAGGCTTATTCGCCCAAGGCTCGTCTCAGGCAGCGCCACGGGCTTGCGCGGCGCAACGATCGCCGGCTTAGAATCGAGCAGCTCGATGAGCCGCTCCATTGCTCCCGCAGCCCGCTGCACTTCGCCCCACATTTCACTGAGACCCGCAGCGGCCGCCGCCGCGAAGATCGCGTACAGCAGGAACTGGCCAAGCTGGCCACCGCTCATTTCACCTGCCATGACCGACTTGGTGCCAATCCACAGCACAAATGTGATCGCGCCGAAGATAAAGAGTATCGCCATTCCCGTCAGCAGTGCTCGCACGCGAATGCGCCGCACAGCGGTCTGGAACGCCGCCTGCACGGATTCACCGAATCTCGCACTCTGCAATCCTTCCATCGTGAAGGCTTGCACCGTGGCAATCGCGTTCAGTGTTTCACCGGCAAGTCCACTTGAATCCGCGACCCGATCCTGACTGGCTCTCGACAGGGTTCGTACGCGTCGTCCAATCAGGATAATGGGCACGAGAACCAGAGGAAGTAACAGCAGAATCATTCCGGCCAGTCGCGGGCTTGTTATGGCAAGCATCACGACCGCGCCGAACAGATTCAGGGTGGCGCGCAGTGCGATGGACAGGCCAGCACCCGATATCGACTGGATCAGGGTTGTATCGGTCGTTAGCCGTGACAGAACTTCGCCGGTCTTGGTGATTTCAAAGAAAGTCGGGTCCAGTCGCACGACATGTCGGTAAACCGCGTTTCGAATATCGGCGACGACTCGTTCGCCGAGCCATGTGACCAGGTAAAATCGTAATGCTGAAAACAGGCCAAAGGCCATCGCAACGGCGAATAAAGCGATAAAATACCTGTCGATATGCGATGCGCTTTCGGCCAGCAGGCCGGCGTCAATCAGATAGCGAACGGCGACAGGCAAGGCGAGTTGTGCGACCGAGGCCAACAGCAATGCGCCGATGGCGAGGATCAGGATGCTCCTGTACGGGCGCACATAGGGGACCAGCGCTCGGAGCGGTCGCAGTGAACTGCCTTTTGGGCGATCGGCTCCTTCGGTCATAATTTGCAGTGTATCTATTTTGAAGAATTAGCGGCAGATTGCATTTCGCGTAGGGACGTATGGAGAGGAAAGTGAACGGTGTTACGGTGCGGGCATCGGCTCTCGCGGCGCTGGTGCTGCTCGTCTCGGCGTGCGCAACCGTCGCGCCGAAAACGGATTTGCAGCTATTGTACGCGACTCAGGCCGGCAATCCCGATCAGCCACCGGTCGTCATTATTCACGGCGCCCTGGGCAGCCGCCTGCAAGACCCGCTGACGGGCGAAGAGTTGTGGCCGGGATCGCTGGGAAGCGTCGCATTCAGCGATTATCGCTCCCTGCGACTCGACATTGATCCGGATGCGCTGGTCCCGTTGCCGACAGGTTCTACGACCAACGGCATTACACAAAGCATCGGCGGAGTGGATTTTTACGGACAACTGCTGTCGACGCTCGAAGATGCGGGCGGCTACACGGCGGCGCAGCCGGGCATTCCCGCCGTATACGGCGAAAAACGTTATTACGTGTTCATCTACGACTGGCGTCAGGACAATGTCGACACCGTACGACGGCTTGGTGCGTTCATTGACAAGATTCGCGAAGACTACTGCGAACCGGACCTCAGGGTTGACGTGGTCGCGCACAGCATGGGAGGAATGATTGCCCGCTATTTCGTTCGCTACGGCACCCAGGACGTGCTCGACGACAATGAGTTTCCGGTCACCCAGGAAGGTGCCTCGAAGATCCGACGGGTGATTTTGCTAGGCACGCCAAACCTGGGGTCGATCGGCGCCTTGAGCACCTTGATTCGTGGTTTCAAAATCGGTCTGGGTGTCGTGCCGGTGGAGGTGGTCGCCACGTTTCCGAGTACCTACCAGGTTCTGCCGCACGCCATAAACGACTGGTTCATGACGATGGACGGGCGACCACTCGAACGCGATCAGTTCAGTGTCGAGCGGTTCTGGAAACGCTTTCGGTATTCGGTCTACAGCGATGCGGTTCAACAGAGCATCCACAAACAATACACGGATCCCGCCGAAGCCGATGCGTATCTGGCGCTGTTGCAGCGATATTTCGAAAAGCACATAGAACGGGCTCGCCGCTTCAGTTGGTCCCTGACCGTTCCCGTGCCGAAACCCCAGATCCGCTACATAGTCTTTGGCGGTGACTGTCTGCTGACGCCGGCGCGATCGGTCGTGGAGGAAGTCGATGGTGGTTGGGAGCTCAGATTGACGCCGGACGAAATCGCGAATCCACTGCCGGGCATCGACTATGAGCACCTGATGCTGGAGCCGGGAGACGGGAGGGTGACCAAAGCGTCATTGCTCGCAAAGCGAAGTGTCGATCCTACGATTGCCCGACACGAGTACAGCTTCTTTCCGGTCGACTACCCGGTCTTTTTATGTGAAAGACACATCAGCCTGACGAGCAATATCGATTTTCAGAACAATCTGTTGCATGCCCTGTTGAGTGTGGATCGCTAGTCCGATTTCAGATCGCGAACCACCCGGATTGCCATGAAGCCGACAAACGCAACGCCGAGTAACAAGCCTGCCCACAACGACAATTGCCGCCAGTCCACGGAATTCTGTACGGCGAAGCTTTTGCTGCCACCAAGCGCGTAGCGCGGACCGAGGGTCGCCTGGGCCGCCCGACCCCTGGCGGAAGACAGACTGATGATCGACCGGTCCCCGTACAGCCGCTCCTGTGGAAAGTGCATCTCCGCGTCCGCAGTGCGTCCGGCAGCCAGAACGAAGGGTGGTTCGCCCTGAGCCAGGAAGATCAGCGAATCAGGCCGCCAGCCGACTTCAAGCTGCATTGGCGCGTCGGGTTGACCGCGCGTCACGACGACCTTGAATCGGCTTGCGCGGGTCCTGTTCACACCAACGGCGGCGCTCGTGATGACGTTATCGCCGCGCCCGATATGATAATGGGAGCCCGACGCAGCCTGTACCCAGACCTGCCGACCCTCCGACCAGTGGTAAATTGTGGCGGTCACTACAGTGTTGGGCTGCGTAAGTACGATGCGCAGGCGGTCCGTCTTCGGCGTACCGCCCAGGTCGAATATTCGACCACCGTCCTGCGGGTCTTTGCCGCTCGCCTCAAGTGTGAGTGTATTGCGAACGATGGTTGTTACGCCGGTCATGTAAAACGCCTGAATTTGCGACAAGCTCCACTGCTCCGGCATACCCTCCCAACGGACGCGAAGGTAGTCGTGGCTGCTTTTGCGCACGGTCACGCGACGCTGCACAACGCTCGCATCATTCTGACGAAGGTCGGCAATGGCGCCAGAGCCGACTTCGCTCCAATCCTGAAGATTATTGCTGCCGTCCACGATGACCCGGCCAATGAAGCCGCTGTCGACGGGATTCCAGGTAAACTCCAATGCGTCAATCGAATACTTCAATTGCCGCGTATCGACGATATACGCAACCAACAGCTCATCCACGTCAGGTTGTTGCATCCCGTCCGAGTTGAATTCGACGCGCGTTTTGTCTCCCTCGCGCTCAAACAGCAGTCTTACATCGTCGGCCGAGCTTTCCAGATTCTCGTACAACGGAATCGCCGGCAGCGGTGCGAGATGCTCTGCTTGTTCCACGTCATCGCTGACCTGCTGAAATACCCGCGGCACCGGTGCGCCGCTCGCGTTATAAACGCCGGCATCTCGCAGCTCGGGATCGGATACTGACTGGTTGACCTGCAGCGGTAACTGCACCGAATAAAAACTGGCATCCTTGTCAACGAGAATGGGAAAGCCCCAGGCATAGTCCGAAAGTTGCGGCGCGTCCTGATCGTCCGCCGACGCAAGAACTGCGGCAGGAATGCTAAACAAAAGGCAATGCCAGATGAGTGCCGGTCGAGTCATAGAGCTACCTCCGCGCCGTTTCAATTTCATGATCCGGTTTCTTCGGCGGTGCCGGTGCCAGATAACCAACCACGAGCAATAGCACGCCAACACCCAGGAAGGACACGATTCGGGCAACGGTGCCCGTGTTGCCCAGATCAACGAGGAACAGTTTGATTACAACGAGCGCCATCAGCGCCGTCCCCGTCAGCCAGATCCAGCGATTTGCGTGCCGCGCCCCCCAGATCATGCCGCCGAAGCCGAGTATTGCCCAGTAGATGGATAGTGCTGATTGCACGAGGACCGAACTGGTGAGGGCCGATTCATGCCAGGAGACGCTGCTGAAATGATGCACGCCGCGCACAACCGAAATAGTCGTCAGGAGAAACGCCGCGATCGCCCACAGAACAAACGCGGTTCGGTCCCTGTTATCAGCGAACCAGCTGCTTGATGACCTCGCGATCAGCAGGAAGCGCAGGGCGACAACCAGGCCGACGATCGTCAGCACATCGAACGGGTTGAGGACTGGCAGGTACGGCAGTGGGGCCGGGTTTCCCGCGTTATCGATGCCGGCAACGCCGACAAACAGCAACTGCGCGGATATCAGGATTCCCGCGGCTGCCAGGTAGGCAGTCCAGTATCGCTGCAGCGGCCATGCGAAACGTCCGCGGGCATAGACGATCAGCATCGCGCCAGCGAGTGGCATCAGAAGAGCGCAGCTGACAGCCCAGACGTCGCTAAAGCCGGCTTCGTCCATGCGCCAGGCGATCTCGTAGGCAAACAGCCCAACCAGGAACAGCGCACCCGCAAAATGCCACACGCCCTCGAGTCGACCACGCCCATTGTCATATGCGCGCAGCAAACCGAAGTGTGCGATCGTCGCGATGGTCCAGGCCAGAAGGCCGAACCCGGCAAAGAACTGTTTATCGTCAAGCAGGTACAACAGCGCGACAATGGGCAGCAAGGGCAGGTAGGCCAGTGTCGCACGTCGTGCCGCCGTCCAGTCATAGCGCCGCGCAAGCCACGCGAGCAGCCCGACACTGACCGCGATAAATACGGTGATCATGTGCAGCCTGTAATTGTTCGGACCCCGTTGCATGATCTCTATCACGCCGATGCAGCCCCACCAACCGAGACCCCAGACGAGCAGTGGTACCGACATCAGCCATTGCCAGGATGTCGGAGTTTTGTCGGCTGCGAGGTAGCGTGCCGAAAACAACGAAGCCACGCCGATCAACATGCCGCCGAGAAAGTCGCCATTGAGAATCGGCATGCCGGCGTCATCTGGCCAACCATAATTCATGTACGCGATACCGGCGGCACCCAGCAGGGCAGCACCGGTTAGCTTTGCGAGCAATCCCTCCTGCCTTACTCCGACCCAGACCAGCGCCGCGCCCTCCAGCGCCCAGGCTGTGGCTGTCCAGCGGCCGTCGAGAGCAAGCGGAATTGCAATCGTCGCAAACGCCACACCGAGTGCAACGAAGGACTCGATCAACAGACGCATCTGTTTGCCCTGGGACTTATGCAGCCAAACGGCGATCAGCGTATAAAAGACAGCAACTGCAACAGCGCTGATAGCCAGACCGTATTCGGTATTCTCGACCAGCTGCGATTGCAGAGCGAACGCAACAACCGGTGTTCCAAAGATCAGCGTTCCATCGACCAGGCCACGCAGCTTCGGTTCCTGGCGAAAGGCAAACAATATTGCGATCGCCTGATAGAAGACAAAGTACGCGACCAGAAAGGGCTCCGTGCTCGCGAACAACTCCGGCTTGTAATACTTGTAGCCCCACAGGGTGCCAACACCGAACGTGAAGACGAATCCGATGACGTTGAGAAATCGCCAGGCGCGAAACCATGCGATGCCCAGAATCGCCGCGTTGAGCAGCAGGTAATAACTGAATAAGCCAACGTGGTTTCCCGACCCCGTTGAGATGAGGACAGGCGCGAGGAAGCCGCCGACGATGCCAAGAATGGCTAGCGCCCTGGCGTCCTGAATTACTGCGAGCACGCCGGCGAAGGCAGTTAGCGCTACGAGCAAAAAGAAAGCAAACGGCGCCGGCAGCAGAGGGTGAAGTCGAAACGCCGCGAAGATCGTCAGGAACAGTACGCCGATGCCGCCGCCCTGCAAACTCAGCGCATAGACTCGCAGCCTGGAACGCAGCCGCCAGCCAAACACCAGCATCGCTCCGGCGCCGATCGCGACGGCCAGGTAGCGCAGCTCGATCGGCACGGTCAGCACCTGGCGATCGACCGCGTACTTGAGAAGAAATGCCACGCCGAAGAAGGACACAATGACACCGAGCTTGACGGGCACATTGCCCGTGGTCAGCCAGCCCTTCGCAGCCGCCAGGGCATTTTCCAGCGCCGTGGGCCTGGCAGGTGTTGCTCTCGCAGACGGCGCGCGTGGTTGCGGTGGGGTGAACGGTTCCGGTTTGGGCGTGTCTGCTGATTCGGCCACAGCGGGAGTTAGCGGCCGCTGCGCGGGTTTGGCGGCCGTGGTCGGCTGCGGTGCTGCGGCGACCGGCCTGTCCGGCTGCGGCCGGTCGGCAAGGCGCGCGACGCGATCCCTGAGGTCCCGGATGTCTTTCTGCAGGGCAAGGCGCTGGGCATACAGGTAACCGATGCCGGCACCGGCGACAATTCCCAGCATTTCCTCGCCGATCCCACCGAACCACAGACCGAGGATGCCACCCGCGATGATCAGTATTGGCTGCATGGACAGATTACTCCTCGACCGGTACCGACCGGTTCAGGTTCGCGCCATGGTGGCGCAGGTGTCCCAATAAATAAAGGGACTAAGTCGTTGTTTTTCAGGGAAAGTGGGTTCTTTTCAGGCTGTTTTGGCGAGCGTCTTTCTTACCGCGTCGATTGTGGCGTCAATGGCCAGCGGTTGGCCGACACAGGCCCGGGCGCTGGCGATATCCTTCAGACCGCTTCCGGACACGAGACATACGATGACTTCGGTCGCGTCAAGCGCTTGCTGTCGCTGCATTTGTTTCACGGCGGCCCAGGGTGCTGCCGCGGCAGGTTCGGCGAAGATGCCGCTCAGCCTTGCCATCTCCCCAATGGCGGCAAGAATGTCATCGTCGGCCACGGTCACAACGGCACCGCGAGAGTGAACAATGGCCTTGACTGCGGCCAGGCCATCCCTGGGCCGATCGACGGCAATGGAATCGGCCACGGTGCTGGCCGCGACTGCATCCACTTCGATCGACGACCAGTCCGGCTCTGCCTCGCCGGCCTCTCGAATACGCCGGACGGTGTTGCTGATTGCTGCGCTGGTCTCGGACTGAACGCAGTCGATTCTGGGCATCGTGTCGCTGAGTCCCACGGCGAGCAGATCCGACCAGCCCTTGTACATGCCGCTGAGTAAATTGCCGTCCCCGGTTGGCACTACTATCCGGTCGGGAACCCTGTTGCCGAGCCCCTCCCATATTTCGTACGCGCAGGTCTTCTTGCCTTCGCGTGTAAACGGGTTGAGTCCGGTACTGCGATTGAACCAGCCGAACTCCGCGGATGCCTCCAGGCACAGATCGAAAGCATCGTCGTAGCTCCCACGGACGGCGAGAACCGTCGCGCCGAAGGCCAGCGACTGCGAGAGTTTCGCTACGGGTGCGCTTTCCGGGACGAATACAATGGCGCGCAAGCCGAGTGCGGCAGCCACGCAGGCTGTCGACGAACCGGCGTTGCCGGTACTCGCGACAGTGACGACGTGTGCTCCCACATCGCCGGCTCGTTGCAGCGCCACCGCACTGGCACGATCCTTGGTCGATGCACTGGGATTTACGCTGTCGTCCTTGATGAACAAATTAGGCAGCCCGATCGATTCGCCGAGCCGCGGCGCAGCATACAATGGTGTTGCGCCAATACGCAGCGGATACCGATCGCCGATGTCCCGCACCGGCAAGAGCGGCGCATAACGAAAGATGTCATTGCTGTCCCTGGTGAAGCCTCGCGCAAGATCTTCGGCAATAGCGGCATAGTCGTAAAGAATATCGAGGTTGCCGCCGCAGGACGGACACGAGAAACCGTCGAAATCAGCCGCTTGCTCCCGGGCACATGCAATGCAACGATAGCCGTTCATAGACATTCCACGGTCAGGGCACGATATGCGTGCCGTAAATTCCATGCAAAGCTCCATCCAGATGATGGGGCTGCGTGATGATCACTTCCCGGCCGCCGCGTTCGAGAAATGTCAGTGCGCTTTCGATTTTAGGCTGCATGCTGCCGGCAGCGAAGTGTCCTTCCTTTAGATAACGGCGACACTCGGCAGCGTTCATTTGATCGATACTCACTTGTCGTGACGTACCAAAGTCCAAAGCAACCTTGTCCACGTCAGTGGATATAATGAAAACCGACGCGCCAAGTTCGCAGGCGAGCAGGCAAGACGACGCATCCTTGTCGATGACGGCAGGACGTGGCCGCAGTGTGCCGTCCGGCTTGTACACCACCGGAATGCCGCCGCCGCCGGCGGCAACCACGAGAGTGCCTCTGTCGAGCATGTCGCGGATCGTTGCCAGTTCGACAATTTCGAGTGGTTGCGGCGAAGGCACTAATCGGCGCCAGCCACGACCCGCATCCTCTGCAATCGCCCAGCCGTCATCTTCCGCGTGTTGGCGGGCTTCGGCCTCGTTCATGAACGGGCCGATGGGTTTGCTCGGTTCTTTGAAGCTCGGATCATCCGGATCGACGACAACCTGAGTGATGATCGCTACAACCTGCTTGTCCTGGCCGTGGCGCAGAAATTCGTTTCGCAAAGACTGCGCAATTTGCAGGCCGATCGATCCCTGCGTATCGGCGACGCAGTTGGCCAGCGGAACCTGGTGGAGGCGGTCCTTGGCCAGTTCGGAACGTAACAGGATGAAGCCGACCTGCGGGCCGTTGCCGTGAGTCACGACGACTCGGTAGCCCTTGTTCACGATGGGTGCGATATGACGACTGGTCTCGCCCGCAGCACGGTACTGGTCGAGTACGCTCATGTGTTCGCGATCCTTGATCAGCGAATTGCCGCCGATCGCGATGACCACGAGGGGTTTCCCGGCCTTGGCGTCGATTGCGTGGCTTGTCATCCGAGTCATCTCTCGTTACATCGTCAGGGCCATCAGGGCCTTGGCGGTATGCAGCCGGTTCTCGGCTTCCGGGTAGACGCGCGACTGTGGGCCGTCGATGACCGCGTCCGTTACCTCACAACCGCGGTCTGCCGGGAGACAGTGCATGTAGATCGCCTCCCGTTTCGCTCGGGCGATCATCGACTCGTCACAGATCCAGTGCTTATACTGCTGCGCAACGCGCATTGCTTCATCGGGTTTACCGAACAGCGATTCCACGCCCCAGCTTTTCGGATACACGATGTCAGCGTCGGCAAAGGCGTCCTGCATATTATCGACGACCTCGAACGTGGCACCGCTGCGCTCTGCATTTTCACGTGCGAGTCGCATCGGCTCATCCATTAGTGCGTACTCCGGCGGATGCGCCAGCGTGACGTTCATGCCGAAGCGCGTCATGAGCATGATGAGCCCCTGAGGTACCGACATCGGCTTCACGTAGCTCGGCGCGTAGGCCCAGGATACGGCGATCTTGAGGTCGCTGAGGTCTTTGCCGAATTCTTCACGGATTGTCATGAGGTCGGCGAGGTTCTGACACGGATGATCAACATCGCACTGCATGTTGATAACCGGGATATCCGCCCAATGGGCCACATCACGCATGTAGGCCTGGCCTTCGCCCGGCACCAGATCGTGGCGAATGGCAATGCCGTGCCCGTATCCGGAGAGGATGATGCCCATATCCTTCGGGCTTTCGCCATGGGCGATCTGTGATGTTTCCGAGTCGATAAAATGCGCGTGGCCGCCGAGCTGCGTCATGCCCGCTTCAAAAGAATTGCGCGTACGGGTGGACTTGTCAAAGAAGATCATGAACAGGGTCTTGTGTGCCAGGTGCAATGTCGGAACGCCATCCCTGAATTCGCGTTTGAGCTGATGCGCCGTGTCCAGCGCGAGCTCGATTTCCTCATTCGACCAGTCCTGCGTCATTAGCCAGTCGCGGCCGCGCAAATGATCCGGAAGTGCTTTAGCGATTTTAGTCACGGTTACTGGACCTCTCTGTGCAAGGAGTCAGCGGCTGCGAACGAATTCACGAGAGCCGTGTAAAACGCGGTGCAGCGCACGAGATGTTCGATTTCTGTTTGTTCATTGGGCGCGTGCGCAAAATGCTCGTGGCCTGGCCCGAAGCCGACAGTGGGAAGCTTGTGCATTCCGGCGGTTGCAACGGCATTGGTGCTGAAGGTCCAGAAGCCCACTTCGGGGGCGTCGTCGAACACGTCGCTGTAGGCTTGTTTGGCCATTTCAACACCCGGCGCGTCTTCGCTCATCGCCCAGGTGGGATAGTACTTGCGGGTCGGGTAGGTCAGGTTGGTGTAGCTCGGTACGGCATACTCGAGCACCGAAACCTCCGCTTTTGCTGCCCGCACCGACGGTAACGCAAGGATCTCCGCGACCGAAGTTTCCTCGGTTTCACCGATGGTCAGACGACGATCGAGGTGAATCGTGCAACCGTCCGCGACAGCGCAAAGGCTTGGCGATGTGGAGCGAATTTCACTGATCGTGACCGTGCCTTTGCCGAGTGGCTCATGCGGCTGCAACCGCTCATTGAGCGCTTCGATGTCAGCGATGATGTCGGCCATCTTGTAAATGGCATTGTCACCACGTTCAGGTGCGGAGCCGTGACAGGAGATGCCCGAAGTGTGTACTTCCATTTCCATGCGGCCGCGATGTCCGCGATAGATGCGCAGACTGGTTGGCTCGGTAATGACCACCAACTCAGGACGAATGCCATCTTCGTTGATAATGTACTGCCAGCACAGGCCGTCGCAGTCCTCCTCCTGCACTGTCGCAGTGATATACACGGTGACGTCATCCGGAACACCTCTTTTCTTTAGAAGTCCGCCTGCATAAACGGCAGAGGCAACGCCGCCTTTCATGTCGCTGGTGCCGCGTCCATAGAGTATGCCGTCTTCGATATCACCGGAATGTGGGTCGCGATCCCAAAGTGACGGGTCACCCACATCGACCGTGTCGACATGGCCGTCGAAAGCGATGATGCGCGGCCCCGAGCCGATGCGCCCCAGCAGGTTGCCCATCGGGTCCACGGTAACTTCGTCAAAGCCGAGCTTCAGCATTTCCTCCCGAATCCGCTCGATGACTGCGCCTTCTTGCGAACTCAATGAAGGGATGCGGATGATATCCTGCATGAAGCTCACAAGATCCGCCTCGGTGTCTTTTGCCCAATTCATGTAATTCTTATCCATTGAAAGCCTCGATCAGTCGGTCCCAGTCGTCGACGACGTCCTGCGAGAAGACCTCTTTCCAGAAGTCTTCGTCCCAAAGTTGCCGGAGTTCATCCGACGTTCGTCCCTGTTGCTCCACCCACGTGAAGTACTTGAAATTGTGCAGTGCTTTCTGTTCTGCAAACCCCAGTTCGCGGAGGTGGTCAGTCGTGATTCCCTGCAGATAGCGGGCATAGTGTCGATCCGCAAGGCGCTCCGTGTACTGACCACAGCTTGCCGTCATCTCCTGCATTCGCGAAGCGTAGAGGTTCATGGCATCGGTGAGCGGCGTGAAGATCACATCGCGGTCATCCATGCCGTAGTAGCGAGCCGTCTTGATGCTGGCGACGAGATTGCAGATACCGGAAATGCCAACCAGTGGAAGTGAGCGCAGCGTGTCCTCATTGACGCCTTCACGCAACAGGCACTCATGCCCGGCCTCTTCGTTAAACAGGCGCATCAGCTGCATTGTCTGTTCGTCGTCGACCGCAACAACCATGTTGGTATTTCGTACATTGTGTATCCACGGAATGTGCTTGTCGCCGATGCCCTCGATGCGGTGGTCACCGAAACCGAATTCCAGCAGCGTGGGGCATTGCAATGCTTCGGTAGCAACCACACGAATACCGGGATGGCAGCTGCGCAGGTAGTCACCGGCGGCGATCGTACCGGCAGAACCGGTGGCGCTGACGTAAGCGGATAAGCGGCGTCCATCGCTGTAATGGTTGCGGAATATCTCCTCGATAATCGAACCCGTCATCTGGTAATGCCAGATGGCGTTACCGAACTCTTCGAACTGGTTGAACACGACCACGCCGACGCCGCGCTCTGCGCGCAACTGCCAGCACTTGTCATAGATCTCCTTGACGTTGGATTCGGTGCCGGGCGTAGCGATTATTTCGTCGGTGCCAATTTCCCTGAGCCATTCAAAGCGTTCACGGCTCATACCTTCGGGCAAAATTGCGACGGCAGGGCAGGCCAGCAGGGCACAATCGTAGGCGCCGCCGCGACAGTAATTTCCCGTCGAGGGCCAGACGGCTTTTTGCGTTTCCGGGTCGAAATTGCCGGTAACGAGTCGTGGCACCAGACAGCCGTATGCTGCGCCAACTTTGTGCGCGCCGGTTGGGAACCAGTTGCCGACGATGCCGACGATCTTCGCGTCGACACCGGTTATTGCCGGCGGAAACTCGATCCAGTTGCCTTCACCAAAGCCGCCGCCGTGCTCGACAGGCTCGTTCTTCCAGGTGATGCGGAACAGGTTTGCCGGATCCAGGTCCCACAGGCCGACATCCTGCAATCGTGTGGCGATCGCGGCCGGCACCGTGGAAGGATCCTTCTGCTGCGCAAAGGTCGGCAGGATGATGTTGCGCTCGCGCGCCCGCGCGATGCTCTTTGCGAGAATGTCGCTGCGAATCTCCGGTACCAGCTTCATTGCCTACCTCCAAAAGTGACTGCCGGAATTGGTTCCAGGTCGCCCCATGCCAGTTCGACTTCGCTGGCACCGGCACGCATTGCCCGCAACAACTCATCCTGATCGACAGGCAGGCTGCGCACGCGCACTCCGGTAGCACGATAAATTGCATTGGTGATGGCCGCGCTCGTAGGAATGCTCGGCAGTTCGCCCACACCTTTCGCGCCATAAGGACCGCTGGAAACTTCGTGCTCCACGATGTGCGACGTAATTATCGGTGTATGCGTAATGCTGGGCATTTTGTAACGGGCCATGACATCGGTCCACGGCTTACCCTGCTCCTGGATGTAATGTTCGGTGAGCGTATAGCCAATGCACATGACAATGCCGCCCTCGATTTGTCCTGCCAATGTCAGAGGATTGATTGCACGTCCGACGTCGTGTGCGGCGATGACCCTGCGCACATGGACTTCGCCTGTTTGCAGGTCTATTTCGCACAAAGCGGCTTGCGCGCAAAAACCGAAGGCGAAGTGCATATCGCCAGGCGCGCCGAGTGGCTGTGTCGCTGGTGCTTCGTAGTCGTGGCGAACGACGATCGTGTCGTGGGCCCCGGCGCCCGCCAGTTTTCGCGCCGCTTCCCTGGCCGCCAGCCGTGCGGCATTGCCACTGACGAAGGTCTGGCGGCTTGCAGTCGTCGGCCCACCATCCGGACAGTAGTCAGTGTCGCCGAGCAGGACATTCACCTTGCTTGAGGGAATATCGAGTTCCTCGGCCACGCAGGCGGCCAGGACAGCTGGCAGGCCCTGGCCCATTTCCGCGGACGATGTCCGCACTTCAGCGGTCGTGCCTTTGTCCGGGTCCAGGCGAACCTCGACCTCGGCGCCGGCCTTGTCCGGCGCACCACCGCCGAGGCCCGTGTTCTTGTAGCCGACCGCCAGGCCCCAGGCGAAGCGCCGGCCGTCTTCTTCCCACGTCCAGCGAAAATCATCGCTGCGCATGTCCTGTTCGACCTTATCAATACATTCATTCAGGCCGACACTTTCGCGCATGATCTGGCCCGTTGATGTCACCGAACCAATGTCCAGCGCGTTCCTGCGGCGGAATTCGACGGCGTCGATGCCGAGTTCTTCGGCGAGACGGTCCATGTTGCTCTCGACGGCGAAACAACTTTGCGTCACGCCGAATCCGCGAAAAGCGCCAGCAGGTGCATTGTTGGTGTACATCGCGAAGCAGTCGACTTTTACATTGGGCACATCGTACGGACCTGCGGCATGCGTGGTTGCGCGCGTTAACACTTTCTCACTGAGGCTGGCGTAAGCGCCGCCATCACCGTAGAGCGTCGCTTCGACAGCGGTCAGTTTGCCCGCGTTTGTCGCGCCCGTGCGAATCCGGATGACCGTCGCATGCCGCTTCGGATGAACGAGCAGGCTCTCCTGCCGCGAATACAGCATTTTGACAGGGCATTGTGTTTTCTCGGCCAGCAGTGCGGCGTGTATCTGCCCGGTGATATCTTCTTTGCCGCCGAAGCCACCCCCGGTCAATGTCGCTACAACGCGTACCGCCTCCGCTTCGACGCCGAGCGCAACGGCGGTCTGATCCCGGTCCTGGTAGGGGATCTGGCTGCCGACGTAGATCGTGGTCTTGTCATGCAGAGCGGTCTCGCCGCGGGCGGCTTCGGGCTCGCAGGTGCCGCCGAATGATTCGGGGTTGTACCCCGCGGGCACGGCAATCGAGCATTCCGGTTCCAGAAACAGGTGCTCTGTCGCGGGCGTGCGGTAGGTCTGATCGACGATCACATCGGCTGCGTCGAATCCAGCGTCAACATCACCCTTGTTCACCTTGATGTGTTTGAGCAGATTGCCGTCGCGACGACCATCGTGCACCAGTGGCGCGTCCGGCCGGGCCGCGGAAATCGCGTCGCTGACCGCGGGCAGTTCTTCGTAGTCAACGTCGATCAATTGCAGTGCCGCCGCAGCGATCTCCTCGGTCTCTGCGGCGACAATCGCAACCGCGTCACCGGCATAACGGATCTTGTCGCCACACAGCACCGGCCAGTCATTGGTCACCAGTCCATGCAAATTACGGCCCGGGACGTCCGCATGAGTCAGCACGGCGCGTACACCGGGCAGTTCCCGGGCTGCCGCTGTATCGATCGAGCGAATTCGCGCATGCGCAAGCCCTGCCCGTTTCGTCCTCGCGTGCAGCATTCCCGGGAAACGATAGTCGTCGGTATAGCGGGCTTCGCCGGTGATTTTGGCGCGTGCATCCGGGTTCGGGAGCGCCTTGCCAACCGCCTTGCCAGCCGGCCGGGTGACAGGAAAATCGGCGGGAACATCTTGTCCCGATGCCTGCAGAATTGCGCGCACAACACTGCGATAGCCGGTGCAGCGGCAGTAGGTATCTTTCAATGCGACCTGGATGTGTTGTTCGGTTACGGTTTCGCCAGCAGCGCGTTTTTCATCAATGAGTGCCTTGGAGGTCATGATCAGTCCGGGTGTGCAGATACCGCACTGCACCGCGCCGTGATCCAGAAACGCCTGCTGCAACGGATGCAATGCCCCATCCTGTGACAGGCTTTCGATCGTCTCGATGCTGGCGCCTTGCGCTTTGAAGGCGGGGTAAACACAACTGACAACCGGCGTGCCATCGACCAGTACGCTGCAGATTCCGCACTCGGCTTCGTTGCAGCCGATCTTGGTACCGGTCAGTTGCAGGTCTTTGCGCAGGACCTCCGAGAGATAGCGTGACTCGGGTACGTCGAGTTCCACGGCCTGGCCGTTGACCGTCATGTGCAGTCTGCTCACGAGTCATGGCCTCCGGCAGCAGTCGCACGCTGCGCTGCCCGCTGCAGCGTCCGGGGCAGGTAAGTGCGCAGCATCTCTTCGCGATATTCGTGGCTGGCGCGGTATTTGCTCGCGCGCAACGAGACACTCTGCAGCGCGATTTCCGCGGCATTCACGAATGCATCCTCCGATGCCGGCTTACCCAGCAACGCGTCCATCGCGGCTTCGACCAGGTAAGGCACAGGCCCGACGGGCCCCATGCTGATGCGTGCATGCGATATCGTGTTGTCGTCGCCAAGCCGCAAGCGCACGGCCAGAGAGATGATGGGCAGGCACAGACCTTGCGGGCGCATTACACGGTGATGCGCCGAACCCTCGCGTTCGGCCGTGGGCCGGAAGCGCAGCCGCGTCAGCACCTCGCGGTTGCGATCGATGAAACTCTTGCCCGGGCCGCGGAACGAATTTTCGACTGGCAGCCAGCGCGTACCGTCGGTTCCGGCGACCTCGATTTCGCCGCCCAGGGCCAACAGGCCTATGGTGCCGTCTCCGGCCGGTAACGCATGCGCGACATTGCCTGCAAGTGTGCCGACGTTACGCACCTGCGGTCCCCCGATCACGCTGCAGCTCTCGGACAGGCAGGTACCGTACCTGATGATCAACTCGCTACGGACGATCTGGCTGTGTGTTACGCCGCAGCCGATGACGATGTAGTCAGTTTCCCTGCTTATCTTGTCGAGGCCGGCGATACGGGTCGCGTCCACCATTGCTTCGACAGGACGATGCAGGCCGCGGCGAATTTCCACCGCCAGGTCCGTGCCACCGCCGATCACGCGCGCCCTGCCATCGTAGCGTCGTAACAACTCCACAGCTTCGGTCACGGTTTTCGGCGTGTAGTAGTGGTTCCAGCTGTTGGTCGAGGTGTTCGTCATTGATATACCTGATTAATGAATTCTTGCCCAGATCGCCGCGGCGCGTTCGCTGCAATTTGCACGTATTGCCGCTTCGTCCAGCTGTGGTAAATAACCGTCGTCGACGATTACCCGCCCCCTTGCGATCGTCGTGCGTACCCGGCTGAAGCTCAAACCAAACAACAGATGGCCGTAAAACGTATCCGCATTCAGCGGCGTAAACGGAACGTAGTCGTGAATCACGATGTCGGCGAGTTGTCCCGGTATGAGTGCGCCACGGGGTTCGTCGAACAGGCGATTGCAGATGGCACGATTGTTCTGCAACAGGATTTCACAGGCCTCGGCGAACGCCAGCGTCGGGTCGCGGTGATCGGTGCGCTGATGCAAATACATGGCACGAGCCTGCGAAATCAGGTGTGACGACATGCCGTCCGTGCCGATACCTACGGTGACCCCGTGACGCAGCATATCGAGTACGGGAGAGACGCGCAGACCGTTGTTCATGTTGGATTCGGGATTACTGACGAGCATCGAGTCGGTCGAGTGCAGCAAATCCATTTCCTGCGGCTCGAGGTGAGTGCCGTGCACGAAGATCGTTTTCGGACCGGGGATGCCGAACTCGAGGAAGCGATCCATGAGTCCCTTACCGTATCGCTCGGACGTCATCTGCACATCGATCGCGTCTTCAGCGGCATGCACATGAAAACCGATGTCGGGCGCCTGGCCGATTTCGGCACAGCGCTCGAGAGTTTTCGTGCCCAATGTCATCAGGGCATGCAGACCGAACATTGCGCTGATCTGAGTATCGTCGGCTTCCTGACATTTGCGAATGAAACGTTCGTTTTCCTCGATCCCTTCGCCTGCAATGTTGCGGTCCGAGACTTCGTAGCAAAGACAGCCGCTGACACCCACGTCGCGAAATGCCTGTTCCACCTGGTCCAGGCTGCCGTCGCAGCAGCCTGGTGAAGCATGATGATCGATAATCGTTGTGCAGCCGGCGCGAGCCGCATCCATCACCGCAAGCAAGGCCGAGTAGTAGACGTCCTCGGACTCGAGCGCCGAGTCGAGTTTCCACCACAGATTCCTGAGGTTGTCCGCGAAGTTTCGAGCCGGTGGTCCTGGCGGTCTGAAACCGCGCGCGAAGGTCGAGTACAGGTGGTGGTGTGCGTTGATCAGGCCTGGCATCACCAGCCGGCCGTCTGCGTCTATGGTGCGGTCAGGCGAGTACGCTGCGGCTGCGAAGTCACCGACGTCGACGATCGTCCTGTCTTCAATATAGACGCTACCGCCCTCGACAAAGCGATTGTCTTCGTCGAGGGTCACCAGGCGCCCGTTGGTGATTAGCAGGGAACTCATCGTAATAGCCTCTTTTTATTGAGAATAACTCCCCAGAAGGCGCGGGTCGGTCGTGGCTAATCCCTATATGGCTGGGGGTGTTACCGTCCTCGCCGTAGCCGATTTGCCGGGGCGCGTCGCTGGCAGGTGTGGCATGGAGCGGCGCAGCCCACGCAGCAGGAGGCGCATCGACGCGTAGGGCTCGGTTGCGTCTTGCTGCTCGTCGAGATCGACATGATGCGTTTCGCCGTGCCAGCGCGCGTCCATTCCCCACTTGTCACCCTGCCGTAGCAGCATGAATGCATTGTCCGTCTCGGCTTCGAATTCGACGCGGTCCAGATACAGCCGCGGCTTGTCGCGGTAGGGGGCGCCGGCGGTCGGGCAGAAGGTCGTGCAGTTTCCGCATTCATTGCACAGGTCGGCGAGCACCGCCACCTGGAAGGCCTGGTGTGCCGCTGCATCGAGCGGATCCGCCGCGTAGGTCAGCAGTGCCAGATTCGGGCACACGCTGACGCAGAGGCTGCAATAACGGTCGCAGTCCAGGCAGCGCGACGCCTCTGCACGCGCCTGCTGCTCGTCATAGGTGAGCACTACTTCGTCGAAGCCGTGCCGCTGTTCGACTGGTATGTGTGCAGCCGGTGTTCGCCACTCCCGCCGGCTGCGACGTCGTAGCAAGGATGTCGGATCGAATGCAGCAACCTTCGCAGCGCCGCGTGCTGATACATCACGCCCAAGTATGCTGTTGGCGATGGCCTTTCCAGCCGCCGCGGCTTTCACGATCGAGGCGGGGCCATCGTTGGCAACATCGCCGCCGGCATACACGCCCGGCACCGACGTCTCGAACGTCTGCGGGTCGACAGCGATATAGCCACGGTCATTGACGTCTATCGCCTCGCCATCGAAGAAGTCCAGAATTGCGTGTTGGCTGATCGCAAGAATCAGCGTGTCGAGCGGCAACTCGAAGTCACTGTCAACAACTTCGTGCGGAATCTTGCGGCCCGACGCATCGCGATCGCCTGTATAGGCCATGCGCCGGCCAATCAGCGCTTTGAGTTTCCCGTCCGCAATCCGCAATCGTTGCGGCTTGCACAGCTCGAGCACTTCGATGCCTTCCTCGAGCAGGTGCGCAATCTCCTCGCGGTCGGCCGGCATCTGATCGATCGTACGCCGGTAGATCAGGCTGATCTTGCCGTCGGACCATCGTCGTGCAACTCGTGCGCAATCCATAGCGGTATCGCCGGCGCCAATAATACCGACGTGCTCACCGAATTCGACGGCATGTCCTTCGCGCGCTCTGCGCAAAAACGTTAATGCGTCAATCACGCCGTCGCAATCCTCGCCCTCGAGGTTCAGCGTTTTGCTGAGTTGCGCACCAACCATGATGACGATGTGCTCGAAGCCGTCGCGGCGTAGCTGTGACAGGCCGAAATCGCGCCCGGCCCGCGTGTTGTAGTGGATCTTCACGCCGAGGTCGTGCAATACGCCAAAGTCACGATCGAAAACGGACTGCGGCAGGCGGTATTCAGGGACGGCGCCGCCAACCATGCCGCCGCCGTAAGCATGCTGCTCAAACAATTCCACGGTGCAACCCGCGGCTGCCAGTTCGCTGGCCGCCGCCATACCACCGGGGCCGGCACCAATGATCGCGACTTTGCCGGGCATCGTTGCCTTGTGCCGGGCGACATCAGCGTGCGGAACACGATCCGTGACGAAGCGCTTGACGTCGCGAATCGCCAGTGGCTCATCGAGGTGGCTGCGGATGCAGGTTTGTTCACACAGATGGTCGCAGACCCGGCCGAGTATCGAGGGAACAGGATTGTCGGCACGCACCACCTGCGACGCCCGCTCGAAATCGCCATCGCGCACCGCGTCCATGTACTGCGGCACGGCCTGGTCCAGCGGACATTCGTCTATGCAGGGCGCTTTGATACAGTCGAATAAGCGCAAGCTGCGCGCCGTCTTGGTATGCGACGTGTCGAATGTGTCTTTGATGTAGTCGCGATGGTTGCGCGTTTGTTGCGCATAACGACGCAGGTTGAGCCTCGCTGCGGACCTCACGTCCGCGGGCCCGGCGTCAGGTCCCGCCATCTTGAGAATGTAATCCTCGATGCTGTGCGTATTTGCCTTGTGGAGCGCATCCTCGACGTTGTCGACATATTGCAGCAAACGCAGGTAACCACCTGTCTTCAACAGGTCGGAACAGACTGTAATAGTCTGCATGCCGGCGCTGAGCAAAGCCGCTGCATTGAAGCAATTGGCGCCCGCCGAAAACGACATTGCCAGTTCGCCGTCAAATTCATCGGCCAGCTTATCGGCGAGATTGACCGTGATTACATGCAACGGGCGCCCGGACAGGTACATCATTTTTTGTTCCGCGTCGAACACGTCGCCGGAATTCTCGACCTCGAGTGTGTTGCTGAGTTTCACGCCAAATTCGAGTCCGCATTGCCGTGCAACATTCTTCAGATTGGTCAGCATCGGCACGGCATCTGCATACTTCAGGTCGTGGTCAAATGCCTCATCGGGAACCCTGACGTCAGAAAACCTCAGGTCGGTATTCAGAATCGTTCTTACGAGGTCGGGGCCCAGTAAAGTCGGATTGCATTTGACGAGCGTGTGTAACCGGCGCTCACGCAACAGATAAGTGCTGATGCTCCCGATCTCATCAGGAGGACAGCCGTGCATCGTTGACAAGGTAACGTTGTCAGACAGGCAGTCCGGAATGTCGAGGCCACGAACCTCTGGATAGAAGCGGGCGATCCGGTCGATCAGCACGGACTTGTGCGCCGAGCTGTCGTGCATCTGGTCCAGAAACCACTGCATATTCGGTTGCCGGATGCCGTCGAGGTCGTAGCCAATGCTGAGATTGAACACGATGCCGGGCGACTCGCCCGGGAAGCCCAGCTTGTGGTGCAAGGCATGGATGAGTACCCAGGCACGCAGGTATTCCTCGAAAGACTGGTGCACCTTCAGCTCCTGCGACCACTCGACGTTGTAACCCTCGTCCTGCATATCGATGCAGGGTTTCGGCACATCCAGTACATCGAGCGTCTGCACGGTCTTCAGCTCGATGTAGCGCGCACCGCACAACCAGGCGGCGACGATATTCTGTGCCATTTGCGAATGCGGGCCTGCGGCAGGGCCGAAGGGCGTTTCCAGCGCATGGCCGAAGGCCGACGTGCGGCAGGGCGAGTCGGCGCTCGGGGTGAAGAAGTGCTGGCGAGGAATACCGAACACCGAAGCGCGGTTCTCCAGTTCAGAGAACACCCAGGCAATCAGTTGGTCCGCTGTGATCGGTTGGAATTGCTCAGACATAAGCATCCCCCTCCCCCGTAAATTGAACCGCTAACGCCGGATGGGGAGATATACGCACATCCCGCAGGCGATCTGCCGGCCGGTTCGGCAGGCCACCACTCGCCGGGCGCCTGTTGTCTATATAATGGCGGCCGCTCCGGATGGCCGGCCACTCGCAAACAGCAGCGAAACAGCATGGGTACTGCGAAAATAGTCTACACAAAGACCGACGAGGCGCCGGCTTTAGCCACCTATTCCTTTTTACCGATCGTAAAGGCTTTCACGGATGCGGCTGGAATCGAGGTCGAAACGCGCGACATTTCCCTGGCCGGACGGATCCTCGCGAGTTTTCCCGAGAATCTGACGAAGGCGCAGCAACACAAAGACGCCCTGGCCGAACTCGGGAAGCTGGCGAAGACGCCCGAGGCGAATATTATCAAGCTGCCGAATATCAGCGCGTCAATCCCGCAATTGCGGGCGGCAATTCAGGAGCTGCAGTCGCAGGGCTTCGCTGTTCCGGATTACCCGGAAGAGCCGAGAGATGACGCTGAACAGGAAATCCAGGCGCGCTACTCGAAGGTGCTGGGCAGTGCGGTCAACCCGGTACTTCGCGAGGGCAATTCTGATCGGCGCGTAGCCTCGGCAGTAAAGGCCTATGCAAGAAATCACCCGCATTCGATGGGTGCGTGGAGTTCCGAGTCAAAGTCCCACGTCGCGCACATGGACGACGGTGACTTTTATGCCAGCGAGCGCTCGACGATTGTCGCGAAGGCCGGGAATTTGCGCATCGACCTCGAGGCCGGTGACGGTGCCGTCACCGTATTGCGGGAACAGGTTCCGGTGCTTCCCGGTGAGGTCGTCGATGCGTCGGCAATGAACTGCAAGGCGCTGCGGGAGTTTTACGCCAGAGAAATGGACGATGCGAAAGCCAGGGATGTTCTCTGGTCGTTGCATCTGAAGGCCACGATGATGAAAGTCTCCGACCCGATTATGTTCGGACACGCTGTCAGCGTATTTTATGGTGATGTATTTGAGAAGTACGCGACGCTCTTTGACGAGCTGGGCGTAGACGCCAACAACGGCATCGGCGACGTGTACGCAAAGATCACCGAGCTGCCAAAGGATCAGCGGGATGCGATCAAGGCCGATATCGAAGCGGTCTATCGCAATCGTCCGGCAATGGCGATGGTCGATTCGGACGAGGGCATCACCAACCTGCATGTGCCCAGCAACGTGATCATCGATGCGTCGATGCCGGCGGTTATCCGCTCTTCAGGCAAGATGTGGGGTGCCGATGGCGCGTTGCACGATACCAAGGCGCTTATCCCGGATCGGTGCTACGCCGGTATCTACCAGGAAGTCATGGAGTATTGCCGCGAAAACGGTGCGTTTGACGTGTGTACCATGGGCAATGTCTGCAATGTCGGGCTGATGGCGCAGAAAGCAGAAGAGTACGGTTCACACGACAAGACCTTCGAGGTCCCGGCCGGTGGCAAGGTCAGAGTGGTCGATGAAGCCGGCAATCTGTTGTTCGAACATGCCGTGCAGAAAGGGGACATCTGGCGGATGTGCCAGACGAAGGATTTGCCAATTCGTGATTGGGTCAGGCTTGCCGTTACCCGTGCCCGGCAGTCAGGAACGCCCGCAATATTCTGGCTTGATGAGAATCGGGCACATGACCGGCATCTCATTGAACTGACCAGGCGCCATCTCGAAGACCACGACACGAGCGGGCTGGATATTCAGATCCTGGCTCCGGTTGCCGCCATGCGGACAACGCTCAGGCGTGTGACGGCGGGTGAAGACACGATTTCAGTGACCGGCAACGTGTTACGCGACTACCTGACGGACCTGTTCCCGATTCTGGAGTTAGGCACAAGTGCGAAGATGCTGTCCATCGTGCCGTTGCTCGCAGGTGGTGGTTTGTACGAGACGGGCGCCGGTGGATCAGCACCGAAACACGTGCAACAGTTCCTGAGCGAAGGTCACCTGCGATGGGACTCACTCGGAGAGTTTCTCGCGCTGGCCGTGTCAATTGAGGATCTGGCCGACAAGACCGGCAACGACAGGGCGCGTATCGTCGCGGACGCACTGAACGAGGCCAACAGCCGCTATCTCGAAGAGAATAAATCGCCATCACGCAAGGTCAACGAACTCGACAGTCGTGGCAGCCATTTTTATCTGGCGATGTACTGGGCGCAGGCCATGTCCGAGCAAACGCTTGAGCCACAACTCGCGGAGAAGTTTTCTGCCGCCGCAAAGTCGCTGGCGGAGAATGAAGCGACCATCATCGAGGAAATCAATGCGGCACAGGGACAGGCCATCGATATCGGCGGTTATTACAATCCCGACGACGATCTGGCGAGCAGTGCGATGCGACCCAGCGCGACTCTGAACAGGATTATCGACTCTATCCAGACGTAACGATACTGTCGCGGCACTTATCTGGACTCCAGTAGAATCGAGTTGATGTTGCTGATCGCGGCGTCGCTGCGCAGGATGCCTGTGTGGCCTTCGTCATAGCCGCGAATCGTTGTCGCCTGCTCCTGTGCTTCGTGGCGAAGCTGGCTGCTCAGCTTGATGACGCCGTCGCTGCTTTCCCTGGCGAGAATGCCATCCTGTTGATAGCCGAACACGAGGTGGTGTGGCACGCCCTTCGGTAACGGCGTGGCGAACAGGGTCGATACATACTCGCTGTCGGGGACGAGGTCATGCCATACGGGTATCACGGTTGGGGCCCATTTCACGCCATTCTCCGCGGAGTCGACACCGCTCCACGGGGTCGACAGTGTCGTGAACGAGCGCAGGTATTTGCAGGTGTCGTTCTGGGTACACAGGTTCAAGCTACCCCGCGACACAAGTCCACCCATGCTGTGTGCTACCACATGCAGCTCATCAAAGCGGTATTGACGGTGCAGAACTTCGACAAACTGAAACATGCCGCGAGCAAGCCAGGACAGACGCAGTCCTGACGGATAGCTCAACACCCAGGGCTGAAACCGGGATTTATCCAACCGCTCGATCAAAGCTGCAAAGTTCTGCGGTGAGCCGTTGATACCGTGCACAAAAAGCACCGGAGTCTTGTCGTCATCGTATGGCTGCAAAAAATGCAGGCCGGTGCCGCCGTCTTCCATAAAGGCGAACGGTTGCCAGAGGCCCTTCCTGCCCTGCATGTTTGAGAAAAGATGGTCGTTCAGCGATGAGACGGTGCCGATATGTGTGCGTGCATAATTATTCAGATGATTTTCGAGCGGCAGATCGACCAGGCGTTCGGGAAAGTCGGGCTGATTAGCAGCACCGATTACGATATCGACGTTATATGTGGCGCGATTTGTCGGCATCACTGCCTCGCCCGCTGCGGCCCAGGCGTAAGGTTCGTCGGGCTGAAAGCGCAAGTCCTTGTTCAAGTCGCCGAACGCAAAAAAATAGTTCGGCAACTTTGCTGTTCTTATTTCGAATACGCCCGGACCGGACATCATGCGAAAGCTGGTGATTTTCTCGGCTTGCCGATCTTCGAGAGCCACGACCACAGTGGCATGAAACTCAAGCACTTCGGTTGATACAGTGCCGGTAAAGAGATGCGAAATGTCGTCGAGTCTTTCGAGTTCTTCGTCGAGTACCGAAAAGACACAAGCAGCCAGGGAGGGAAGCAGTGCGCCAAGGATTGTCAGGCGGAGCGCCGCTTGGTTGATCATCTCACCTGACTAATTGACGAGAACCCGAAACGAAAACACGGCCTGCGGTGATCCGGAGCCTGTGTCGGCAGCAAATGCCCCGCCGGGATTGATACGAATGTGCGTGATCAGTGGATCACAACCGGACGGACCTGCGGTCGGCAAATAGTTGTAGTTGAGACCGCCATTGCTTGAAAACTCCAGGTCGTCAACAGGGCTCAGGAGGCCCATATAGGTATAAGTCAGGCCGCTGCCCGGCGTGCCGTCCTCGAACATCACGGGACCGGAGCCCGCTGTGGTGATGTCGGTGACGATCAGGCAAGCGTTATTCGGCACCGCATCGGTAATTTCAAGAGAGTCGGCATCGACCGTACCGGAGCCCTGGTTTTCGACAGTCACGGTGTACAGAACCTCGCTGCCGGGAATTGCTTTCGGGTTCGTCGTGACATTAACCGGGTCTTCGACAGTGGAAACGACTTTGCTGATCTCCAGGATTGGCCGCAATACGATAGTGATCGTGTCTGTGACGGCGTGCGTGACAAGCGGCTCCAATCCCGACGCGGCCGTCGTGACGATGGATACATTTTCGCCCGCTGCGGCGCCGGCTGGAATGTCGTAAGCAATCAGTATCGTCGCAGTTGAGGACGGCGACATATCGCCAGTATTCGGATTACCGTCGCCATTCGTGTCGGACAACAGCGTGTCGCCGACGGTGAGCGTGCCGCTTGCATCGGTATCGTCGTAATAACTGATCGCAGGCGTGAAGTCCCCGCTAATGAGAGACGCAAGATCGTAATTGTCAGAGGCATTGCCGGTATTGCGAATCGTGTGCACAGCGACCACTGTCTGGTCAGCGGATCCGGAAAGCGAACGATCGGGTGTAAAATCGACGCCCGGCACCACGGTTGAGCCGAGCCTGCCGCCGCAGCCACTCAGATTATCGTCGACCTGGGCAGCGAAGCTGCTCGCGCCCAGTGATGCGTTTGAACTCCCGACATGAAACGTAAAGGGTGTGCCGGGCGTGATTCCGAGTTCGGCCCAGGTGACCCGGAACTCCATTTGCAGCCCGGTCGGCGAACCCCATGTACCGCTTCGATTCGGGCTGCCGCTGGCTGGAACATTCGCGAACGAGCCTGGCAGCGTATGTCCATCACCGTAGCCGCCGCCGTCGACCATCGGATCGCCGGCAGGTGCGAGTGACACGTAGGTGAATACATAAACGTTGATGCGCCGATTACTGCCTTGCCAGGTGACGCCGATGACCGGTTCATTCGTTTCCATCAAGCCGTCGTTATCGATGTCGGCGTAGTACGCGAACGACTGCGTATTCGATGTCGAGCCGGCCCGTTCGGTAAACAGGTAGATGTTGCTGGCGTCCCAGGTAAACGCGAAATGCGTCAGGTCGCGCCCCGTCGATTGCACCGGTGCGTCCCGATCGATCAGACCACCGGATGGGCCGTCGCATACGTTGTTTTCCGGATCGGCGTGAACGGCTGCCCAGTCGCCCATGTTGCCGTCGACGTTGATCGTCGTCAGGGTGAACTGACCGTCATCAAAGCCACAGGCGCAAATCGCCCACGTGACCAGCGGCGCGGCGAGGCCGAGAACAAGCGCGACAAGTCTTGCGCCAGGGTGGATCGGCACACCGGGTCTGCTGGTCTTGCTGAGGTCGTGAATCTCTGGCACGGTCACATTCTAGCCGCAGACGGCAACAAATCCAGAACACAGTATGTGTTTTCCGATATTTTTTCGGCCACCGTAAGGGGCGGAAAATGCCCGCAGGGCCGGGTACGGAGGCTCAGACAATGAGATCATACCGATTGCTGCAGATCATTCCGTTCATGCTGTTCGCCTGTGCCAGCGAGTCGCAGCAGAATTCGCTGCAGGATTACGAAGAAATCGATGCGGCGACGGTTCTGGACGCACCAAAGGCAACGCCGGGCAGCTTCGCGCCCGAGCGCCTGTACCTGGTCGAGCGCGGCGAATATCTGGTTGAACTGCTCGGATGTGGCGCCTGCCATACGAACGGAGCACTCGAAGGGGTCCCCGACTTTGACAAGTCCCTGGCCGGATCAAGTATCGGCATCGCTTACACGACTCCGCTTGGTGACGAGACACCGGGGGTCATCTATCCGCCGAATCTGACGCCGGACGAAGAAACGGGCCTGGGCCTGTGGAGCGATCAGCAGATCGAGCGGGCTATTCGCGTTGGCGTCGGTCGTCACTCCGGTCGCAAGATCGCCATCATGCCCTGGCAGGGTTACACCAAAATGACCGAGGAAGATGTTGCGGCGATCGTCAGTTACTTGCGCAGCATAAAACCGGTTCGCCACAAGGTGCCGGACGAAGTCAAGCCGGGCCAGAAAGCCAAACATCCGTTCGTCTATTTCGGCGTGTATCGCAGCCGCGACGGGCGATAGCGGCTACAGCGCCCCGGAAAGAAGCCGGTCAAGCACGGCGAATGCTTCGTCTGAGTCAGACTGCGCGAGCCAGAACAATGCCTCCTCGCGCAACTCGCGATCCGTGCCCGTCTTCACGATATCGGAGAGAATGGCAACCGGACGAGCGCCCCGGTGCAACGAAATCGCCATGATGGCATCCGAGCTAAGCTCCGTTCCTGGTGCAATGTGCCGCTGCAGCCAGTCGATGCTTTGATCGACATTGACGATGCCCAGATCAACGGCGTCCACGTCAAAACCATCAAAACACGCGTACTTGCCCCGGACTCGAAACTCGACCGGTTCGCCGGCTTTGATCAGTGCATAGATTCGCAGTTCATCACCGTCGGCCGCCGCTACCTGCCAGGTATGCCAGCCATCGCCGGCAGGTCCGGAGAATTCGGCGCCCAGCGACTCGTTGCCGCTGCATGTCGCGACCATTATCGCGACGAGGACCACTTGAAGTGCGCCTTTCATTGGTCGGTCGCCAGCGCCGCGTCTATGACATCCAACACCAGATCGCTACCCATAATCGTAAGGACTTCAAGCAGTTCGCGCTTTTCGCCGATCTCCTTGCTCTCTCTGTATAACTCGAGGAGGCCCTCGTCATGGCCTGCAATCAACATGCCTTCGAGCGCCGCCTCCTTAATATCCGGTGAGCTCGCGCCCCGATAGATTTCCATCAGTGTCGCGTCGATATCGTCGCCGCCAATGATTCCGAGGGCTTCGATGGCGCGCGCCTGAAGCGCGGGATCGCCGCCGTCGAGCGCCAGCTCGCGCAAGGTCTCAGAGTCACCCGAAATGGCGAAGGCCTCGATCAGAATATCGGAGAAATTACTGCTTTCACGTAAGGCCCGAAGTTGGTCCTGGGCTCCCATCGCGCCCAGCATTTCGACGGCAGCTTCGAATTCGTTTGCGTCTGTCGCAGTGGCAGCGATCTGAAAAACCGCATCGTTGTCGCCTGCGATCAGGTATGCCTCGAGTACGGCGTCGCGAACATCTTCATCACCGGAACGATACAAGTCCGCTAATCCGCCGAGGCTGTCGGCGTCGCCGCCGATGCCAACCATTCGTATGGCTTCAGCCCGAAGCCCGGCGTCGCCGGTTCTCGCGATGTTCAGTAATTGCGCCTGCGCCTCGGGCAGGTCGATCTGGCTCAGGACGAACAGCGCGCGGGATTTGACCTCATTGCTGTTATTGCTGTTCAGAACCTTGGTCGCAAGCGGCAAAGCACGCTCCGGCGGTGCCGCGACCAGCGCCTCCAACGCGGCGATTTTCAGCGCCTCCGATTCGTCCGCAGCAGCCGCAGCGTCAGAGGCAGCTGTCTGGGCAAGGCTGGAGCTCATTGCCACCAGTGCCAACATAGAAACAATAGCTTTTGTACGTGTGCGCATCCTCATGTTCCTGCTCTAAGTGGTGTGTGTCTCATTCGATGTCTCGCGCGAGAGTTTGGTTAGCATGACCTTGAGTTCGAACGCCAACTGCGCGCGCAGCGCCTCTGCGTCCTGTGGTGCGATGTCGTCGGCCGCAAGCCGCAGGAGAATGGGTTCAAAAGCGCGCAATACCCTTGCCAGACTCTGCGAGTTATTCTGTTCCGCGGCGCGCTCGAAAAGCCGGTTTTGCTCGACGATCTGCAAAATCAGCATGCTGTGCTCAGCTGTTGTCGCGAGCGGCAGCGCTGCGAGTTCCCTCTGCGTGTCACGCAGGTAGACCGTCACGCCACGTGTGAATGCGGCAGGGACAGCCGTGGCAGCGCCAGGGTCGACGCTGGTGATGCCGATCGCCGGCGTCGATGTGGTGCTGCCGCCGGTCGCCAGGTATGAACCAATGCCGACGCCGATCACCAGAGCAGCAGCTACCGCAGTTCCCCAGGCAAAGGGAGAGAATGTGATTTGCCTGGCCGGCTTGCGCTGGCTGATCCGCTCTCGCTGCGCAGCCTGATCGATGCTGTCGTGCCAGCGTTGCAATGTCTGCGACGGCACTGCGGGCAGCTCTTGCTCGCCGATACTGCCGAGTTGTCGACAGATCGCTTCGTACCGAGCTGCGATCGCCGCGTCTGACTTGATAGCCGATTCGACCTGTCGCCGCTCGTGAGGAGTCAGGCCGTCGTTGTAGTAATAGAGAATTAATGTGTCGTCATTCATGTTTGTTCGCCTTGCAGGCTACTCATTCTGGGGCGCAGCTTCCGCACTGCGCGGAAGATGCCCTGCTTTACCGCGCCGACATTCGAACCGATTTCTTCGGCGATTTCCTTGAGGCGCCATTGTTCAAGATGCTTGAGCACGAAACACACTCTCTCGAACTCACTCAGGTGTGTCAGCGCTTTCGCCAGGCTTTCACCCAGTTCCTGTTGCGCGCGGTTGCTCATCGGGGTGTCACTTGTATCGGCAACATCTGTTTCGAGGGTTTCAAAAGCTGCAGGACGGTTCTTCCTCAGTATCTGCAGGGCAGCATTGATCGCGATCCGGTGTATCCAGGTGTCAAGCCGCGCCGAGTAATCGAACTGGTGGCGCTTATGCCAGGCGCTGAGTAGCGCGTCCTGCACCGCGTCCTCAGCCATGTCACGATTACGCGTGATCTTCAGGCATGCGGCAAACCAGCGGTCCGATCGACTCGATATCGCCGCATGAAAATCCGCTTGGGTGGGTGTACCCGGACTCTGCAATATTGCCACCATCAGATATTGGATGCGTCAGGCTCGCACTTGGTTAGCAAACCCGCAAGAGTCCTCAGCTGGACTGAATCCGTGTATGATCTGATCCTCTTGATGGCCCCGGGGAGAGAATAATGCGTCAGATTTTGCTTGCAGGTGTTTCGATAACATTCACTTTGATTTCGATGGCGGCGAGCGCCGAAGACTTAAGCTATACATTGGTTAGCCCGGTACCGTTTGCGGAAAACAGCGGTGCGTCGAGCGATGTGAAAGGATCCTGCTCGCTCGAAACCCGGCTGCCGACGTTCATCGAAGATGCGGCAAAGCGCGGCGTCAAAGTCGTGATTTCGCCTGACCCGGGTGAGGACGTCGCGGGAAAGGTCCTCTATCTCGAGTTTACGAATGTTCTCGGCACCGGAGGTGGTGCCTGGAGCGGTCCCAAGTCCGTTACTGTGAGGGGCGAGCTGAAAGAGAACGGCGAGCTGATCGGCTCATTTACCGCGTCGCGCTACTCGAGTGGTGGCGCATTCGCCGGGTTCAAGGGAACGTGTGACATCCTCGGCCGCTGTATCAAGACACTCGGCAAAGATATTGCCGACTGGCTCAAGAAACCGACAATGAACGCAATGCTGGGTAACGCCTGACGACAGTCAGAGTTCCAGATCGGCCGCGATCTTGTCCCAGAGCGGACCCCAGGTCGTCCATTTGTGTCCGCCTTCGAGCGTATAGACGCTCGAAGGATCGAGTGCGGCAGCGAGTACTGCGTGTGCGACGGCACCACCATCGGATTCGCCGTAGCCGAGAATCACGGGCGTTGCCGCCTCGGTGTTGGTTGCCCGCTGCAGCCAGGTCCAGACACCGATCTCGTGGTCCTTGAAGCGGGAGCCCTCGCCGGACCAGGCAGCGAGCCCGCCTGCGTCGCGAATCTCCTCGACCAGCTTGCGGTCTCCCAGGTAAGGCGCTAACAGGATGACGCCATCGATTTGATCCGGATGCTCGGTCGCATACAGTAACGAGCCGAAGCCGCCCATCGAAATGCCCAGCAGCCACACATTCTTGTAGCCCGCGGCCCGGGCCGGCAACACGACATCTTCGTGCAGTCGTGGCAGCAGGCTGCGCTCCATGTAGTAGCCAAAATGAGCGTCGACAGCAATGGTATCGAAGCCCCGGCGCTGCCCGGCCTTTTCGAACCCCTGGCTGATGAACGTGTCGGCGCGATCGCCCCGGCCCGGCAGCATAATGACGAGGGAGTCGTTTCGTGCTGCAGTATCCGCGATCTCGATGCCGGGCAGCGGCACCTCGGTCGCGGCCATGCCGAGGCAGCCCGCCAGAAATGGCAGGCCGGATACGATAAACAGGGCTGTCAGGTGAGGATTCATGATGTGTCAATTACCCTTGATGTCTTCTGGTGGGAGTGATTACATTACCTAGAATATCAGGTGTTAACGCCATCAAGGCAACGGGAAACGAAATGAAACAATTAGCTTACTTAGTATTGGTTTCGCTGCTTTTGTTCAGTTACTCGACGGGTCAGGCGCGCAATACGCTGCTCAAAGTGTCGATCGAAGAGGCCCTGGCCTGGGGTGAGGATGAGGGTGTCCTCAAGAGTTCGGTGCGTTTGTATTTTGGTGATCAGGAGCATCCTGCAATCGAGCGTAATCTCGGCACGTACACCGCCAACAGAAAGACCAACGCCTTCGGCAAGAGCGACCAAAAAGCCTGCAAGTGGGCGTTCCTGTCTGCCATGGTGACGCTGCAGGATCGCGCGATTGCTGAAGGCGGCAACGCCGTGGTGAATATTCACAGTTATTACTCCAGAAACGAGTTTTCGAGCGCTACCGAATTCGAATGCGGCGCCGGGGCAATAATGGCCGGTGTCACTATGGTGGGTGACGTCGTGCAACTCGCCGAATAGATGATGCCGCGGGCCCGCTCGATTACGGGCCGCAACATCGATGCCGCGCCTGAAGATTGAACGCTGGAGTTTCTGGTCTCCCGAGAGTGGCGACCCGGGTCGATGGCTGTGGCACTGGCAGCAGGCGGACGCTCATGCCGTTTCGGGGGATCCCGACGCCGAGCTGATACCTGCGATGCAACGCCGACGCATGAGCCGGCTGTCGAAAATGGCGCTTGCCGCGGCGCTCGAAGTCGCGGCCGGGGAGCCGATCGAGTACTCGATCTTCTGCTCGCAGCACGGCGAAATCGTTCGCACACAGGCCATCCTTGCGGCCATCAGTGAGGGCACCGAAATCTCGCCAACTGCGTTCGCACAGTCGGTTCACAATACCAGCTCCGGCCTGTTTACGATTCTCACAAAATCGAACGCGCCTTCTATGTCAATGGCGTGCGGCGCGAGCACTTTCGCGTATGGCTGGCTGGAAGCGCAGGCTTACCTGGCGGCCAATCCTGCGCAACGCGTATTGCTTGTGGATTTTGACGAAATCATACCTGCGGAATACCGGCCATACTCTCGGCAAGTGAACTGCGATCATGCGCTCGCGATGCTGTTGCGTGTTGCCGAGCATGACGGTATCAGCATGATGAGCTGCGAGCCCGGCGACGAACAGGCCTTGCCACAGGGCCCCCGCTTTCTTTCCTGGCTGCAATCTGACGAGGCATCCTTGTCGCTGACGTCGGATGCCCGGGGATGGCGATGGGAGCGCTGATCGATCGCGCCTGGCGCCTGTTTGGTACGGCGGTGTCGTTCACGGTTTTCGGGATCGGTGGGCTTGTCCAGGCAATACTGATCTTCCCGGCGATTTCGCTGGTCTCGAGGGACAAGGAATCACGTGCGCGTCGAGCGCGATGGGTGGTGAATCGCAGCTTCCGCGGTTTTCTATGGATGATGCACGGACTGGGTGTGTTCGACTTCGATGTGGGCCGGAAGAGCAAAGACGACTTTGTGAGAGACGGCGGACTTGTCGTTGCCGCAAACCATCCGACGCTGATCGACGTTGTGCAGTTGTTGGCAGAGGTCGAACACGGCAACTGTATTGTGAAGCGCGCTTTGTGGAGGAATCCGTTTCTTGGTGGGGTGGTTCGGGCGACGAATTACATTTCGAACGACGACTCGGAAGAGCTGCTGACGAAATGTGTCGAAGCGCTCAGGAAGGGCGAAACGCTGGTCATATTTCCCGAAGCCACACGCACCGTGCCGGGTCAGCCGATGCGATTACGGCGCGGTGCAGCGCGAATCGCACTGGCTGCCAATGTGCCAATACAAATGGTTCACATTAGCTGCAGGCCATCGACTTTGACCAAGGCAGAGCACTGGTACGAAATTCCAACACGGCGTCCTTGTCTGCGGACGAGAGTCGGTGATAGGCTCGATATCGCAGCGTTCAGGAAAGCCGAAGAGGAGCCAAGCATGGCGTCGCGCAGGTTGACTGAGCTGATGCACAAGAAGTTCATGGAAAGCGATAATTATAATGAATGAGATGGAACAGGCGATCAAAGAGCTCATCATCGAAGCACTGAACCTCGAAGATCTCAGCCCGGATGATATTGATGCGACAGCACCGCTTTTCGGTGACGGTCTCGGACTGGATTCGATCGATGCGCTCGAACTCGGGGTGGCAATTCGCCGCAAATACGGCGTCAATCTCGACATCGATTCCGAGGAGATTCGTGAGCATTTCGAATCCGTCAGCAATCTTGCCCGGTTTGTGAGCAGCAATGGCGAGTAATATGGCAATGGAACGGCGGGACGAAATATTTCACGATGTAATTCGCGAACTGCACGCACTGTTCGATATCGCCGAGCAGGACATCAAGCTTGAGTCTCGGCTCTATGAAGACCTGGATCTCGACAGTATCGACGCCGTCGATCTGGTTGTGCGCTTGCAGGAAATCACCAAGAAGAGAATTCAGCCCGACCAGTTCAAGAGTGTCAGGACCGTCGAGGACGTTGTAGACGCCGTAGAAGAACTTGTCGACAGCGCGGCGTAGATCCGCGATTCCGGCGAATGGCCGGTAGGTGCTCATTTGATGAGAGGCGCGGCACCTTGACAGTAACTCCACTTTCGAGACTGCTCGAAGTCGATTCGATGCACGTCGTTTGCTTCGATCGACGCGAGGATGAGATTCTGTGGCCGGAATTCCGCGCACGAGTCGCGGGTCTGTCCGCCGCGCTCGCCGCATCCGACCTGCGCTACTGGGCGCTGGACTGCTCGAACGCCTTTGATCTGGCTTGTGTGCTTTACGGCTGCTGGAGCGCTGGCAAGACGCCGGTCCTCGCTCCTGACTACCTGTTGGCTGACGAAAGCCGAGGGCTCCGATTCGACGGTGTCGTTCGCGCGAGCGGAGACGGTGTGAGTTCCAGGCCGGTCATCGCGCTGGACCAGCTGCAACCAGGCGAGCTTGTCGATCCGATCATTCCAGCAACATCCGATCTGGTGCTGTTCACCTCGGGATCAACCGGCGAACCGACGCAGGTCTGCCGGACAATTCGCAACTTCGAGTCCGAACTCGAGGTACTCGAGTCCTTGTTTGGAGCGTCTATTGGTGACGCCCGCGTCTATTCCACGGTGTCACACCAGCACGTGTACGGCCTGTTGTTTCGTCTGCTTTGGCCTCTCGTAACGAAACGGGCATTTGCCACATACAACTTCGAGTATCCGGAAAATCTGTTCGGCGAAGCAAGCGCAACGGGCGCACTGGTTACCAGCCCGGCCTTGTTGAAACGTATCGGACACCTGCAGAACCCGGTCGAGTCAGAATGGCGCATTATCTTCTCGTCCGGTGGCATGTTGCCGGACTATGCCGCTGCCGATGCGATGCGGCTTCTTGGCCGTTGGCCAGTCGAAGTGCTGGGCAGCACCGAAACCAGTGGCGTTGCATGGCGTTGCCAGGAAGAGCACGGCGCGGCGGAGGTGTGGCATACCTTGCCCGAAGTCCGCGTCCGGCAGGATGACGAAGGATTTCTCGAGGTCAATTCTCCATTCATGGGCCTGAGCAGCTGGCATCGTATGGGCGACAAAGTCCGACTGCGGTCGACGCGCTCCTTTGAGTTGCTCGGGCGCGGCGATCACATCGTCAAGATAGAGGAAAAGAGAGTGTCTCTGGCCGAAATAGAGCAGTGCGCGATCAGCTTGCCAAGCATCACCGATGCCGCTGCGACTGCACTCGAAGATGGCACACGGCAGTACGTCGGCCTGGTTGTGCAGCTAAGCGAAAGCGGTGTAGCCGAGCTGCGGGAACTGGGACGCAAAGATGTCGGGCAGAAGATCAGACAGTCTCTTGGCAGCAGACTGGATCCGGTAGCGGTACCGAAGAAGATTCGCTACGTCGACGTGATCCCCGTCAATTCCCAGGGCAAGCGCCAGCCGGCCGCCATTCGCGAACTGTTCGACTGATCGATGCACGTCACAGAGCCAGAGATCGTCAAAGAGTCGGTTGCCGCGCCGCGTGCGGAATTCGATATAAACGTGCCGGCGGATCTACTTTATTTTCAGGGCCACTTTCCGCAGCAGCCTGTATTGCCTGGCGTAGTCCAGATTCACTGGGCTATTCAATTGGCCAAATCACGCCTCGGCCTCGGGTCCGGCTTTGGTGGAATCGAGGCCTTGAAGTTTCACCGCGTTATCATACCGCTTGAGCAACTGAAGCTGACCCTCGAGCATTCGGAACAGACGGGCAAGCTGCATTTCTCCTATGTGTCGGAACTCGGTGTTCATTCGCAGGGCAGAGTCCTGTTCGACCAGCGACCATGAAGCCTTGCGTCATTATTCCCGTCTACAATCACGGCGAAACCATGGAGAGTACGCTCGAGAAGCTGGCAGGCTACTCGCTGCATACCTTTGTTGTTGATGATGGCAGTGGCAACCGCACGAAGGAGATTCTGCGCAGACTCGATGCCGATTCCGACGTCGAATTCGAGCTGATCACACTTGCCGAAAACCAGGGTAAAGGGGCCGCCGTTCAGGCTGGCTTTCGCAGGGCATCGGAGCAGGGTTATACGCACGCCGTGCAGGTCGATGCTGACGGCCAGCATGATCTCGGCGACCTCGGCGTCTTGCTGGACGAGGCCTGGAAGAATCCTGTGGCGCTGATATCCGGCAATCCACAATTTGATGAGTCGGCACCGGCGAGTCGCGTGTACGGTCGCTGGATCACCACGTTCTGGGTCTGGGTGGAAACGCTGTCGTTGAGCATCCCCGATGCCATGTGCGGCTTCCGCGTCTACCCCCTGGAACCGTGCATGCGTCTGCTTGATAGCCGCAAGATCAGTTCGCGGATGGAATTCGATATTGAAATTGCCGTGCGGCTGTACTGGCGCGACGTCCCGTTTGTCGCGGTACCTACACGCGTTATTTATCCAGATAAGGGCACGTCACATTTTCGCGTGCTGCAAGATAACTGGCGCATTACGCGAATGCACACGATCTTGTTCTTCGGTATGTTGTTGCGCTCACCCGTCCTTATTATGCGCAAGCTCGGTGTGCGCAAACGGCACTGGTCGAAGCTCGAAGAGCGCGGTGGCACGTTGGGCATGAAAATACTGTTTGCCGGCTACAAATTGTTCGGTCGCGGCGTTTTCAGAGTCATGTTGTTTCCGGTAATGTCGTATTTTTTTCTCACGTCGGCCTCCGCGCGACGTGCGTCACGACAATACCTCGACCGTGTACAGGCGACGCGCGAGAAAGTTGCAGGCGAGCCGGCAAAGCGTTTGAACAGTTTTCGACATTTCTTGCAGTTTGGTGAGTCCATTCTGGACAAGACGGCGCAATGGGCCGGAGTGCGCTCGAAAGAAAATATTCGCTACATCTCGCCTGAAATCTATGAGGAAATAATCAACAGTGAGCGCGGGGGCGTGTTCATTGGTTCGCACCTGGGAAACCTGGAGGCGTTGCGGGCTTTTGGCGGTCTAAAGCAGGGTCTGACGGTCAACGCGCTGGTCTTTACTCGCCATTCACTCAAATTCATGCGATTCCTGGAGGAAGCCAATCCGCAGGCTGTGGAGAATATCATCCAGGTCGATACACTCGGGCCGGAGTCGGTAATACGCATGCAGTCGAAGATCGCAGCGCGTGAGTGGATAGCCATGGTGGGGGACAGGACATCGGTCGCCCACGCGGGACGCTCAGTCACCTGCGATTTCCTGGGCCACCCGGCGCAGTTCGCGGAAGGACCTTTCATTCTTGCGTCGTTGCTCGATTGTCCGGTGTATTTTCTGTTTTGTCTGAAAAAGGACCGCAAATACGAGGTGTATCTGGAAAAGCTGGCCGACAAACTGGAGCTGCCGCGTGCGACGCGCAAACAGGACCTGGAGCGCGTAATCAGACGATATGCAGCTCTGCTGGAGGAGCATTGCCTGGCCTTTCCCTACCAGTGGTACAATTTTTTCGATTTTTGGCAAGAGCCACACACAGAATAAGAGCTGAATCCCCTTGCGAGATATTTCGATAGGCGAAACGCCGCTCAGTATCGAGGATGTTGTCGAACTCGCACAGCAACGGGCGACTTTGCACCTTTCCCGCACGACGGCCTTTCGGGACCGGATCTCGCGAGGCGCCGCGTTCCTGGATCGTGTTCTCGAAGAAGATGGCGTCATCTATGGGGTTACCACGGGATATGGCGATTCCTGCACGGTCGACGTGCCGGCTGACCTGGTCTGGGAGTTGCCGATACATCTGACGCGTTTTCATGGCTGCGGTTTGGGCAAGCACCTGTCCGTCGAAGCCAGCCGCGCGGTTCTGGTCGCGAGACTCGTGTCGCTGTGTCGCGGCTATTCGGGCGTTAGCGTGCCACTGCTCGAACTACTGGCCACTTATATCGATAAGAACATCGTGCCCGTTATACCGGAGGAGGGCTCAGTAGGCGCGAGCGGCGACCTGACGCCACTGTCCTATGTTGCTGCCGCATTAATCGGCGAACGACAGGTTCACGCTGACGGCGGCATAAAAGACACGAGCGAGGTCCTGAGCAAGCATGGCATCGCCCCGCACACGCTGCGACCGAAAGAGGCGCTCGCACTCATGAATGGCACGGCCGTAATGACCGGTCTGGCCTGCATTGCCTTTTCCCGGGCTGAATATCTGACGCGGCTGGCCAGCCGCATCACAGCGTTTGCTGCGCTTGCACTGAAGGGTAATGTCTTTCATTTCAGTAAAGAGCTGTTCGACGTTAAACCGCACGCAGGTCAGGGACAGGTGGCGTACTGGATTCGCAGCGATCTCGAGCACGAAGAAATGCCACGCAATCCGCTGCGCCTGCAGGATCGCTACTCGTTGCGTTGTGCGCCACACGTCATCGGTGTACTTGCCGATGCGCTGCCGTTCTTTCGCAGTCAGATAGAGACCGAACTCAATAGTTCGAACGACAACCCGATTATCGACCCGGATCATGAGCTGATACTGCACGGCGGGCATTTTTACGGCGGACATATCGCGTTTGCAATGGACTCGATGAAGATCGCGGTAGCGAATATTGCAGACCTGCTCGATCGACAAATGGCGCTGCTTGTGGATACGAAATTCAACAATGGTCTGCCGAGCAACCTGAGTGGTGCAACACCCGAGCGTGCGATGATCAATCACGGCTTCAAGGCCGTACAGATTGGCACATCGGCTTGGGCGGCGGAGGCACTCAAGCTGACGATGCCTGCGAGTGTCTTTTCCCGCTCGACCGAATGCCACAACCAGGACAAAGTGAGCATGGGCACGCATTCTGCGCGTGACTGCCTGCGCATACTGGAGTTAACCGAGCAGGTTGCCGCCGCAGTGCTATTGGCATCGTCTCAAGCGGTCGAACTGCGCCTGCGTGCGAACGAGTTGAACCGGGATCACCTCGTGCCGGCACTGCTTGAGATGAAGGATGCGGTGTTGACAGAGTTCGAATTTCTTGCCGAAGATCGACCGCTCGAGGGTGATCTGCGGCATTTCGCCCGACAGATAAGTGCAAAGGCATGGCCATTGTATGACGAAGTGTGATGTATCACTGAGTGCGGATGTCGAAATCGAAATTCCGTTCGAGGACGGCGATCCGATGGGCGTCACTTGGCACGGCAATTATTTCCGTTATCTTGAGCGGGCACGGTGCAGACTTCTGGACAAGATCGGCTACGGCTATCGGGCGATGCTCGAGTCCGGCTATTCGTGGCCCATCGTCGACACGCGCGTGAAATTTATCCGGCCCACCGAATTTCAACAGCGTATTCGTATCGTCGCCAATCTTGAAGAGTATGAAAATCGGCTCAAGCTGGGCTACGAAATTACAGAGCTCGAATCCGGCGAGCGCACGACGAAGGGATACACGATACAGGTGGCCATCGACAACGCGACCGGGGAGTTGTGCTTCGTCAGTCCGCCAATCCTGGTAGAGAAGATCCGCGCATGCGCCTGACCCTGAAAACGGTGTTCGTCATCCTGGTGTTGTTGAGTACCCGCGCCGGCGCTGCTCAGGAAACTACAGGTGAGGCGTTACAGGATGTCGTTGCAAGACTGGCAGCACCGGATGTGCTCAGAGGCCGTTTTACGCAAACGAGGAAGATTCAGCTAATCAGCCGACCGCTGGAGTCGAGTGGCCGATTCATTCTGTCCGATATGGGTTTGTACTGGCAGCAGGAGCAACCACTGGCGTCAGTTCTCATCGCCGATGGTGAACGACTGCTGCAGCAAGTCGACGATGGCCCACTCGAAAGCGTCGATGTCGCAAAGAACCCGATGGTTCTGACTTTTAGCAAGTCTTTCCTGAGTATCTTTGAGGGCAACGAATCCGAATTGAGGAGCAATTTCGACGTCGCGCTCGTTTCTGCAGCGGATGGCTGGGAGATCAGATTGACGCCCGTCACTTATCCTATGGCTGAGGCCATAAACGCTATTATTTTGCGAGGGCGCGACTATATTGAAGAGCTCAATGTGACGAGCCGGTCGTTGGACGAGACGACGATCGTCTTCTCCGACCTGCAAACGCTTCCTGATCAACTCACTGAACATGAGATCGAGCTTTACGCGCGCTGATCTTCCGCTGCTTCTGTGGGTGGCCGTTCTGCTGGCTGCGCTCGTGCTGACGGTGTCATCGATCAGGGGCCACGACTGGCTCAAAAGCAATGTATTCGAGTTGCTTCCGGAGTCCGATTACGACCCGCTGGCGGAAACGGCGACGCGCACGGTCGATGCCGAACTCGGTACGCGTTTGCTGTTTTTCGTTGGCCATGCGGACAGGGACATTGCCAAGCTGACGGCCGATTGGCTTATTGAACACCTGACCGAACATCCGCTCATCGCGTCGGCCACGACCGGCGTTGACGGAGCGCAATTCTCGGATATGGCAGATTTCTACTATCCGCGCCGCACGCTGATCTTGTCTGATCAGCAGCTCGCATGGCTCGCGGAGGACGCCGCGGCCGTTGAGAGGAAGGCCCTTGCGGAGCTATTCAGTCCGTTTGGTGTTGCCGCCAGCTCGCTGGCCAGCGACCCTTTTTTCCTGTTCCCCGGGAGTATGCAGGCCTTACAGTCAACGAGCAGCTCACTGCAGCTTGACGATACCTATCTGTGGGCCAGGAAGGACGGCCGCGACTATATTTTCGTGATGGCGAAGGTCTTGTCCCCATCGCTTTCAATTGGCGAGCAGGAGGATCTGGCGAGGCACGTCAATACGACGATAGATAAGGCGCTTGCTGCGCGGCCGGACATACATTTCCTGAAGACCGGGTTTTCTTTCTACGCGCATGCAGCGACACAAAGCGCCAAAGGCGAAGTCTCGACCATTGGTGTCGGTTCGCTGATCGGGCTCTTGATTCTGGTTATCTCGACTTTCCGATCGTTACGGCCGTTGTCGCTGATCGTCGTATCCATACTCGCAGGGTGTCTTGTCGCGCTCGCCGTTACGCTGTCCGTCTTTGGTTTCGTGCATCTGTTTACGCTCGTATTCGGCGCAAGCCTGATTGGCGTGTCGGTCGACTACAGTTTTCACTATGTTGCGGATGATGCTTTCGGGGGCCAGGACTGGACGCCGCGGAGCGGACTCCGCAATATTTTCATGGGCATAACTCTCGGCCTGCTGACCAGCGTGCTCGCCTATCTTGCGCTTACCGTCGCACCGTTCCCCGGCTTACAACAACTGGCTGTGTTCTCGAGCGCGGGATTAATCGGTGCCTACTGCACTTTGATTTGCATGTGCAGGCTGTGGCGCGGGCGCTTCGTTGTGCGCGACAGTTCGCTTATTCTGAGGTTCGCGCGTGGTTTTCTGCGTGTCTGGCAACAGAGCCGTCCACACTATCATTACATGCTCGGCGCTCTGCTGATCGTCGTCATAGCGCTGACCTGGCGCAGCATCGAGGTAAACGACGACGTCCGGGTCCTGCAGTCGCAGCCGCCCGAGCTGGTGCAGCAAGAGGCCGAGATTCAGGCGCTTCTCGGCGTCGCTCAGGCCGGGACATTCTTGTTATCGTCAGCGCCCTCCGACGAAGAGTTATTGCAACTCGAAGAAGCTCTGCGGCAGGAACTGGACGACATGATAGACGCCGGCAGCCTGGCTGGCTATCAGGCTGTCTCGCGCTGGGTTCCGTCGCAGCATCGACAAGCGCGGAGCCGGGATGCGTACTCGGCACTGGTTCGGTCACGACTGCCAGCCTACTTCAGGTCTTTGGGAGTGGATGAGGAGGGTCTGCTCGATACAAGCGCGGATCTGACCGGGCCGTCGCGCGGCCTGGATGTTACGACGTGGCTGAAACATCCTGTATCTGAGCCATTTCGCAAGCTGTGGCTGGATGCGCCCGAGCAGAAAAGCGCCTCGATAATCCTGCTGTTTGGTGCGCAGAGTATCGACGAGCTGGAGGCGGTCGTCGCAGATTATCCGGCGGCAACTGTCATCAACAAGGGGCGGGAATTATCCACATTGTTCGGCCAGTATCGTACCAGGGTCGCCCAGTTACTCGTGCTGGCCTACCTGATCATCCTGGCAGGGCTGTCAGCGCGATATGGCCCCATGCGTGCTGTGGTGTTGCTGGTTCCACCGATTTTCGCGGGGTTGCTGGCGCTGATCGTGATATCACTGGCCGGTGAAACACTGAACCTGTTCAATTTTCTCGCAATGATCCTGGTTCTCGGCATCGGCATCGACTTTACCCTGTTTGTTGCCGAGGCACGGGGCGAGCTGACGAGCACGATGTTTGCTATTACACTGTCCGCGTTAACGACAATGTTGTCCTTTGGCCTGCTGTCCTTGAGCAGTACCTACGCCGTGCACTCTTTCGGCTTGACCGTATTGATCGGCATCGCGTGTGCCTATCTGCTGTCTCCATTAGCGCTTGGCGCGCGCGTCAGGCGGGAAAGATCGTGAGTATCGAAAAGTTACGAATAACGCTTGTCACGATACTGACCGCGGCACTGCTGGCCGCCTGCGGGTCTGTTGCCGTTCGCAAGCAGCCACAGCAAATCATGATCGCGAGTGATGTCTACCTGTTGTTGCCGCGAGCGAGTGAGCTGACCGAGTCCTTTAATGCGACCCAGGCGATTGTCGCCGAATATGAAGATCGCAGTTATTCATTCGAGGCACATATCGAAGTACGCCCAGGCAGCATTACCATTGTTGGACTGAACGCCCTGGGTGGAGCGTTGTTCTCGATTTCCTTCGACGGGATGGAACTGCGCGCCAGCGGTGCAGTGGAGGCGCAGGTCAACAACGCGGAGTACGTGCTCGCGGATGTGCTGCTGGCGCATTGGGATCCGGCGTGGCTCAGCGACAGACTCGACGGCGCGTCGATCGAGGTGTCGCAATCCAGTAGCGACAGGTTCATATCGCGGCAGGACGAGCTGATCATCGGCATCAGCTACGAGTCAGCCGATCCATGGGGAGGCAAGGCGACTCTCACGCATCTCGAGCGCGGCTACGTGCTCAATATCAGGACTGTCGAGTACACGACTTCATGAGTGTTTATCTCGCAGATCTGGCGATCATCAATGCGCTTGGCTCGGGTAAGGCGGAAGTTCTCGAAAACCTGTTGCGCGGCGATCAGTCCGGCATGCAGCCTTGCGGTCCGCTGCTGACCGGCAGGTTTGGCGTCGTTGGCCGGGTTACGCAGGCCATGAGCAAATTGTCCGAGGAATTTGCTGAATTCGATTGCCGAAATAATCAGCTGCTCGTCGCGGCGGCGGCCCAGATCGAGGGCGCGGTCAACGACCTCAAGTCCACCTGCGGTGCGCACAGGATCGCCGTACTCGTTGGCACAAGCACGTCTGGAATTGCGGCCGCGGAAACGGCGCTGATAGCGCTGCGCGAGAGCGGGCACATGCCGGCCGCCTATCACTATCGGCAGCAGGAGATCGGAACCGCTGCGGAGTTTCTGGCGCGATATCTCGGCATCGACGGGCCTCGCTACACGATTTCGACGGCCTGTTCGTCGTCGGCCAAGGCACTGGGTTCCGCGGAGCGCTTGCTTGACGCGAATCTCTGCGATGCTGTCGTCGTTGGCGGTTGCGACAGCCTGTGCGAACTCACGATCAACGGTTTCGACGCGCTCGAGGCGATGTCGGACAAGATCTGCAATCCATTCAGTGCGAATCGCGACGGTATCAATATCGGCGAAGGAGCGGCTTTGTTTCTGATGACGCGGACAGAGGCGCCCATTCGCCTGGCAGGCGTCGGCGAATCCTCTGACGCGTACCATGTGTCGGCGCCGGAACCGTCCGGAAAGGGGGCCGAACTTGCGATTCGGGCAGCGCTGGCTGCCGCGGATGCCGAGCCGCGGCAAATCGCTTACGTCAACCTGCACGGCACAGCCACGATCAAGAATGACGAAATGGAAAGTCGCGTCATTGACCGTGTATTCGGCCCGGACATGCCGTGTAGCTCGACGAAAAGTCAGATCGGACATACGCTGGGTGCCGCCGGCGCCCAGGAAGTCGGACTGTGCTGGCTGCTGCTGAACGAATCGAACACAAGGCGGCGCCTGCCACAGCACCTTTGGGACCACGAGGCGGACCGAGGGCTTCCGTCCATCGGCTTGACGGGCGAGGATGCCCAATGGAGGCGCGGTCTGTTTATGTCAAATTCCTTTGCGTTCGGTGGCAGCAATGTCAGCGTCGTTTTGGGACGCTCCTGATGGATATAACGACGATTCCGGTTTGCGAGTTATTGCCGCATGCCCCCCCCATGGTGTTGCTCGACAGAGTCCTGTCGTATGATGACTCGACGCTCCTGGCGGAGGTCCGGATTCGGCCCGACAGTGTTCTTTGCCAGGATGACGGCGTCCCGGCATGGGTTGGGATTGAATACATGGCTCAGGCAGTGGCCGCGCACGCCGGTTTCAAGGCGCGCCTGGAGGGTGAGCCACCTCGGATTGGCTATTTGCTCGGGACGCGTTCCTACAAGAGTTCAGTCGGCCACTATCCGATAGGCACGACGTTGACAATTCACATTCAGTCGCTGTTTGTCGAAATGGCGCTCGGTGCGTTCGCGTGTCGTATCGATATGCCGGACACCGTTGCGACGGCCACGATCAATGTCTATCAGCCTGACGACGATGCCACGGAAAATATTGATTCTGGTAGAATTTCTTGATGAACAGGACGGTTTTGGTTACAGGCGCCAGCAAGGGAATCGGCAAGGCCATTGCCAGCCAGCTCGGCGCCGACGGCTTCGATATCATCATCCACTATCACTCGGACCGCGATGGTGCGGAAGATACCCTGCGTCGCGTCGAAGAGGCGGGTGCAAGCGGGCGCCTGATGCAGTTCGATGCTTGTGATCGCGGCGCGGTGAGACGAGCGATCGAGGCGGATATCGAAGAATTCGGCGCATATTACGCCGTCATCAACAATGCCGGTGTCAGTCGCGACAACGCATTCCCGTCGCTCTCCGACGACGATTGGGACCAGGTGATCGATACCAATCTGGACAGCTTCTACAATGTCATACAACCTTGTGTCATGCCGATGGTGCGTGCGCGAATTGGCGGTCGAATCATAAGCATCTCGTCTGTTTCCGGCGTCATTGGCAATCGCGGACAAGTCAATTACAGTGCCGCCAAAGCCGGCGTAATCGGTGCGTCGAAAGCATTAGCTCTGGAATTGGGGAAAAGAAATATCACGGTGAATTGCGTTGCTCCGGGCCTGATAGAAACCGACATGACCACGAACATTGAAATCGAACAACTGATGAAACTGATTCCCGCACGTCGCGTCGGCCGGCCGGATGAAGTCGCCAGCCTCGTATCCTATTTGATGTCCGATGCGGCAGGCTATATCACCCGGCAGACGATTTGTATTGACGGCGGGCTGTCGTGAACCGTCGCGTCGTCGTTACCGGCATGGCCGGGCTCACTTCACTGGGGCACGACTGGGACAGCATTCGGGAGAACGTTGTGGCCGGTCGCAGCGGCATCCAGCGGCTCGATGAATTTGCCAGGTATGACGGCCTGAACACGAATCTCGGTGCACCGATCGACAATTTCGAATTGCCGGGCCATTACACGCGCAAGCGCACTCGCTCGATGGGCCGCGTCTCGATGTTTTCGACAATAACGACGGAACAGGCCTTGCAGCAGGCCGGCTTGCTGGGTGACCCCATAGTCAGTTCCGGCGACATGGGCATTGCCTACGGGTCGTCGTCCGGCAGCCCGCCGGCAATCGCCGAGTTTGGTGCAATGCTGCATGAGTACAGTACCAGGACAGTGACAGCGACCAGTTACATTCGCATGATGCCGCATACCGCAGCCGTCAACACCGGTTTGTTTTTCAATATACGCGGCCGCCTGATTTCAACCTGCACTGCATGCACTTCTGGCAGTCAGGCGATAGGCTTCGCCTATGAGGCGATCAAACAAGGAAAACAGAAGGCGATGGTTGCCGGCGGCGCCGAGGAATTGTCTGCAACACAGGCGGCTGTATTCGACATACTGTTCGCGACCAGCGTGCGTAACGACGAGCCAGGCAAAACGCCGCGACCATTTGATCGCGATCGTGACGGGCTGGTCATTGGCGAGGGCGCGGCGACGCTGGTACTGGAGGATCTCGAGCACGCACAACAACGCGGCGCACCAATCATCGCTGAACTGATCGGCTTTGCCACAAATTGCGATGCGATGCATGTGACCCAGCCCACGGCAGAGACGATGGAAGTTGCCATGCGGCTGGGTTTGCAGGATGCGAATCTTGATGCCGATGCAGTAGGTTACGTCAGCGCTCATGGCACGGCGACGGACCTCGGCGACGTCGCAGAGTCACAGGCGACGAATGCCGTCTTCGGCAGCAACATGCCGATAAGTTCGTTAAAAAGCTACTTCGGCCACTCACTCGGCGCGTGCGGGGCACAGGAAGTATGGCTCACGATCGAAATGATGAATCGCGACGAATTCTGGCCGACGCTTAACCTCGACAATCTGGAGCCTCGCTGTGCGGAACTCGATTACATCGTCGGCGAGCCACGCAACATTTCAACTGACTACGTTGTCAGTAACAGCTTCGCATTTGGCGGCATCAATACATCTCTTGTTTTCAAGAGGTGGAGCTAGCAAGCTGACTTCGCCGCAGGTCATGGTCGCCCATACGCCGGTGCGCGAATTGTCGCCTGCCGAGCTGAAGCTGATCCCCGGCTACGAACGGGATCGCGAATTCGGCTCGCGAAAGCGCCAGCAACAATTCTTGTGCGGCCGTGCATTGCTGCGGCTCATGTTGCAGCGATGGAGCGGCGAATCTGCCGATAGCCACAAGCTTGTAAGCGGCGAAGATGGCAAGCCGTCCTGCGTGGGCGGACCCGCTGTGAGCATCACCCACTCGGGCGACCTCGTCGCCTGCGGCCTGGCGGAAGCGGGCGAACTTGGTATCGATTTGGAAGACGTTGACCCACATCGCGATACACTGAAGATCGCACATAAATTCTTTTCAGATGAAGAGGCGGGCTGGCTCGACGCGCAGCCGAGAGATCGCTTTTTCATGTTGTGGGTGTTGAAAGAAGCCTATGTTAAGGCGCTCGGCCAAAGTATATTTGGCGGCATCAACCGATTGCGCTGCATAGTAGAACCACCGAACATCGAGATACGATCAACCGGCGAAAGAATTCATGCCCTGTGTCTTTACACGATGGGCGGTCGGTATCTTGCTCTCGCAGCAACACAGGCGCCGCTGGCCGCAATCAGTTTTGTGCGCTGGGAAGCCGGCTCGGAGCAACTGGTTTCAGACGAAGGATTTGGTTTCATGGCCAGGACGAACGATCGTGCAAAATAATCCGGTACCGCGCAGCAGCTATGACGTTGTCGTCATCGGTGCAGGGCCGGCCGGCGCCATATCTGCGGCATTGCTGAAGTCGGCGGGTCTCGATGTCGCGGTATTCGAGCGGACACGCTTTCCGCGCTTCGTCATCGGCGAGAGCCTGTTGCCAATCTGCAATGATGTGCTCAAGGAAGCGGGGCTGTTCGAACGGGTCAAGGCACAGGGATACCAGGTAAAGACCGGAGCGGTTTTTTTGCGCGGCGACGAAGTCTGCGAATACGACTTTTCCGAACAGTTTACAGACGGTTCTACGTGGACGTGGCAAGTGCCACGAGCCGAATTCGACGAGGTTCTTATCGAAGGAGTTGTGGAGCGGGGTGTGCCGGTGTTCTTCGAACACAGCGTCACCGATGTCGAAGTCGGAGCGGCGCCGCTGGTCACTGTGGAGGATGCTGCCGGCGACCAGACGGAGATTCACTGCAAGTTCGTCGTTGACGCGAGCGGCTATGGCAGAGTCCTGCCACGGCTGCTCGACCTCGACAGGCCGTCGGCTCAGGCTAATCGCCGGTCGCTGTTCACGCATGTCAAAGGCGACCAACGTCCTCCGGGACCTGATTCGGGACGCATCTGGATCATCGTTCACGAGGCGGGCGCATGGCTGTGGATAATCCCGTTCTCCGATGGCCGAACCTCGGTTGGTGTCGTGGCACAGCCGGAGTTTTACGACGCGTTCCCCGATGATCCGGAAGCGTGCCTCAGAGCCGTGATCAAGTCAGACCCGAATGCGGCCGGTCGTCTTGCCGACGCCGAATTGCAGTTCGAGCCGGTGTCGATCGAGAGCTACTCAGTGGGCATCAAGCAGTTGTTCGGCGACGGTTATTGTGTCGTTGGTAACGCAACCGAATTCCTTGATCCGGTATTTTCTTCGGGCGTGTCGCTTGCGATGCGATCGGCCAGCCGCGCATCGGACGTGATAATCCGGCAACTGAATGGCAACGACGTCGACTGGCAAACCGAGTATTCGGATTTCATGGCGCGAGGCATCGACACCTTCCGCACATTCGTGAATGCCTGGTACGACGAGACTCTGCACAGGATTTTCTTCGCACCCGAGATCAATCCGAATCTCAAGCGTATGATTTGCTCAGCATTGGCCGGATACGTCTGGGACACAGACAACCCGTTTGTCGGCAGCCATGAACGGAAACTTTCTCAGCTCGTGCGAATCATAGAAGCATCGGAGGGGACTTAATTGATCAAGACAACGGTATCTCGGGTATTTCTGTTCGCTGCCGTATTATTCGCCGCAATGACAGCGGCCAGTGCCGAGGGTGAGCAGGCAGACGAGCTCAAAATTCTCGTCTACGGTGCGACAGGTAAAGTCGGAACGCACGTTGTCGACGAAGCGCTGCAGCGCGGGCATTTCGTCACGGCGGTGTCGCGCGATCCGTCACGGATTCAGCGGCGACACCCACACCTGTCGGTGGTTGCGGGGGATCTGCTCGATGCTGAAAGTATCGCAGACCTGGCCGTCGGCCAGGATGTCATTGTCATCTCGGTCCGCGGCATCATCGGCAAATCGAAAAAGCCGGAGAACGCCATTCAGCGGATTGCTGTGGAAAAAGTGGTCAACGTCCTGCGCGAAATCGGCGACGATGCGCCGCGCCTGATTCACGTCGGCGGTTCAGGTACGCTCGAGGTCGAGCCCGGCGTTCTCTGGGCGGATAAAATACCAAAAATATTTGTCCCGAAGAGCCTGGAACTCGAGATTCAGGGCCAGGTTCTGGCGCTCGACTATTTGCGCACGGTCAGTGATGTGAAGTGGAGTTATGCGACACCGGCGAAGAACTTCACCAATGGGGAGCGTAGCGGTGTTTTCCGCATTGGCGGCGACGCTTTACTCGAGGACGCGCGTGGCAAGAGCAGGATTTCGAGGGCCGACTTCGCGGTTGCGCTGATCGACGAGGCTGAAAACGCGGCGCACGTGCGACAGAGATTCTCCGTCGCCTACTGAGAATCGCCGACCGGTCCCGATTAAAACGTGAGGGTGAATCTGGCGCCCCCACCCTCATTCTGACCAACCCGTATGAAACCTCCGTGCGCGGTCATGACTTGTCGCGCAAGGGCCAGACCAACGCCGGACCCCTGGTCCTTCGTTGTAAAGAAAGGCACGAAGATCTGCCTCGCAATGTCTTCCGGTACACCCGGACCGTTGTCGCATAGGTCGATAACGACGTTGCCGCGCCGATTCAGATGGCCGCGAAGGTCTATTTTCGCTGGTTCCTGTTCTGCCGTAGCCTGCAAGGCGTTGCGCAGCAGATTCAGCAAAACCGGCTCTAACAGGTCCCTGTCTGCGTAAACATCGAGCTCTGCCGGCTCCACCTGCTTTGACAGAATCGACTCACTGCCGGGCCACTCTGCTTCGGCAAGCCGGGTAACAGACGCGAACAAGTCCGCAAGGTTGACACGTTTTTTCTCGGGCGGCGCGAGCCGGGTCAGCTGCCGATAGCTGTGCACGAATTGCATCAGGCTGTCGGATCGACGTGCGACGGTGTACACAGCATCGCGCAAGTCGTCCAGATCAGCAGACATTGAAGAGTCGGGCCCGGCCTTGTCGATTACGTCATCAATGACGTGGGCCGCAGTCTTCGCCAGCGATGTCACCGGAGTGATCGAATTCATGATTTCGTGAGTCAGCACGCGCACGAGGTCTTGCCATGCCTGTGCCTGCGTGATGTCAAGCTCGCTCTGTATATCCTGCAGCGAAACCAGTCGACTACTATCGCCGGCCACAATATTTTCTGTCGTCGCAAGCGTCAACCGATACTCGACGTCATCCACGGAGAACGTCACGAGTTCCCTGTTGCCAGGCACAGCCTCCGCGACCGCGTCATGAAAGCCGCTGCCAAACTGCCGGAGGTCACTTAGCCGTGTAATGTGAGACGCGCCGAACAGGCGTCTTGAGGCGTTGTTCTGCAGTGTGATCGACTTGTCGGTGTGGACCGTCAGAAGAGGGACCGGAATGTGGTCGATGAGGGCGCGCAATTGGCGCAGCTCAACTTCCTGGTCAGCGCGCTGCTCGTACATCCTGTCCAGGATGTCCGTGAACGTTTCGCCGAGCTCGCCGAAGCCGGCACCAATACCCTCCAGGCTGAATCGCTGTGAGTAGTCCGCGTAACGCGCGGCATCCAGAAAGCGTACAACCTCCCGGTTCGTTCTGCTGATGAACCACCAGAGTTCCGTTGCAAATATGACCAGGATGCCGACAGCAAGGACGGTTGCGCCGTGATGGCCAGGCTGCAGTAACAGCCAAACAACCGCTGCAATGGCAAGCCCGACGACGACGAGTCGAATTGCCAGGACGACAGCGAAGCGTCTATAGACCATGCTTTTCCATACGCCGGTACAGAGACGCCCTGGTCAGGCCGAGTTCTTTTGCAGCGTGTGAGATATTGAAGCCGTGCTTTTGCAATACGGATTCTATTGTCTGCCTTTCCACCTGTTCGAGACTCAGCGCAACCGGCTCGGGAGCCGACGATTCGGCCACTGTCACGCCTGGTCTGAGCTGTAGATCGTCGACCTCGAGCACAGGGCCGGCAGCGAGTATGACGGCTCTCTCAACCGAATGCCGCAACGCGCGTACGTTGCCCGGCCAATCGTATTCGAGCATCGCTTTTTCAGCAGCAGAGGAAAAAGACCTGGCGGCCTTATCGTATTTTCGAGAGTAGATCCGGCTGTAGTGACTGGCAATCGGCAGGATATCGTCGCGCCGTTCCCGCAGCGGCGGCACGGTAATCTCCACCGTGTTCAATCGAAACAGCAGGTCGGGACGAAACCGTCGCTCATCCCGAAGCGCTTCAGCAGGTACGTTAGTCGCCGCAATCACGCGTACATTGAATTCCTGCGCCTTGTCGGAGCCAACCGGGGTCACCCGACGCTGTTCGAGAGCCCGCAGGAGTTTGATTTGCAGATGCGGCTGCAGATTGCCGATCTCATCAAGAAACAAGGTGCCACCATCGGCGGCCTGAAATCGTCCGAGGCGGTCGTCATCCGCTCCGGTAAAGGCACCTTTTCGATGCCCGAACAGCTCCGATTCGAACAGAGATTCGCTGATTGATCCCATGTCGACAGTAAGAAACACCTGATGCGATCTCGACGATCGTCGATGCACTTCGCGGGCAATCAATTCCTTGCCCGTACCATTCTCACCAAGAATGAGGATGTTTGCGTCGGTTGGGGCAGTGCGCTCGACGATGGAAAGAACCTCGCGCATTGGTACTGATGTACCGACGATCGCCGTGTCAGCTCCGGACGTGGCTTCTCGCAGCGCGCGATTTGCCCTGCGCAAGGAGTGGGTTTCGATGCGGCTGCGATGCAACTCGACCGCGGCGGAAATCGTCGCAACGACCTTTTCGTTTTGCCAGGGCTTGGCCACGAAGTCGGTCGCCCCACGTTTCATCGCCTCGACCACGGTGTCCACGCTGCCGTGAGCCGTGATCATGACGACGACCATTTGCGGGTCGATCAGCAGAATACGTTCGAGCCATTCAAGTCCTTGTTTGCCAGACGATTCGCCCGGCCCGAAGTTCATGTCGAGCATTACGGCATCAAAAGCATGCTGCTCTAGAAGATCAGGGACTTCTTCCGGCCGACGGCAGGTGATCACGTCACCGAAGCTGCGTCGCAGCAGCAAACGTCCCGCTGTCAGGATGTCCTCGTCATCGTCGACGATCAGGATTTTGGCCGAATCAGTCAAATGTTGGCTCTCACGACTGTTCGAAATCGTACAGTAGGTGTCCGGTTTCGTACAGTATTGGATGGATTTTCCTGGCTTTGCCACGTCCATTCTATTCGATTCCTTTACTTTTTCTTAAAAATCAAACACTTCTCAACTTGGCACGCTCTTTGCTATTCATACTGGTGAGATCGCCTGTCCGGCGATACCGAGAACGAGAGCCGCGTGAGCAACATCAGCCGAATCGCAGACGATCACGAAAACCCGAGCGTCAACATTTCCGGCCAGAGCATGGATCGGATTGTCGAGAAGAAGACGTCGCGCAGCCGCATGGTCGGATATGGCCTGGCCGGAGGCATCGCGATCCTGTTTACCTGGTGGCTGGTCGGAATGCTGCTTGGCGGCCGCAGCCTCAGTGTCAACGCACAGCGGGTATTCGTCTCTCCGGTGACCGTTGGCACCTTTGAGGATTTCATTCCGCTACGTGGCCGTCTCGTGCCACGCAGCACCGTATATCTCGACGCCATCGAAGGTGGCCGTGTCGAGCAGGTGCTGGTCGAGGACGGCACGCTCGTCGAGGCCGGCGATCCGATCGCTCTGTTGTCGAATACCAATCTGCAACTTGAAGTTCTGGGGCGTGAGGCAGCCGTGACCGAGCAGCTCAACAATATGCGCACGATTGAGCTGCAGCTCGAGCAGAATCGCCTGTCGCACAAACGCAATCTGGTCGAAATCGATTATCAGATGGTTCGGCTGAATCGCAGTATCGCGAGGCAACGCGAACTGGCCGCCAAGGAGCTCGTACCCCAGTCCACGGTTGATGAGTTACAGGACGAGCTGACTTACTACACCAGGCGGCGCGAAGTAACAGTGGAAAGCCAGGCAACAGACGCTCGCATGCAGACGCAGCAGTTGAGCCAGTTACGCGAAGCAGGGACTCAATTGCAGGCCAGCCTCGGATTTGCACGCAAGAATCTCGATGACCTCAATGTTCGGGCGCCAGTACACGGCAAGCTGTCCGGATTCAATATCGAGGTCGGTCAGTCGATCGTCCGTGGTGGCCGTCTTGGTCAAATCGACGACCCGGACGGATACAAGCTGAACGTTCAGATCGACGAATTCTATCTCGGCCGGGTCGATCTGCAGCAGTTCGCGACGGCCGATCACGGCAGCCGAAGCTACGACCTGCGGGTGTCAAAGATTTATCCACAGGTGAACAACGGCCAGTTCGAGGTCGACATGGTCTTTGATGAGGAACCCGTCGGTTTGCGGCGCGGACAGACGCTACAACTCAAATTGACGCTCGGTGATAACTCTGATGCCTTACTGATACCGAATGGTTCGTTCTATCAGGAGACCGGCGGCAACTGGTTGTTTGTTGTCTCCGCAGATGGCACCGAGGCCGTGAAGCGCCCGGTCCGTCTCGGGCGCCGCAATACGGATTTTATTGAAGTTCTCGACGGGCTCGAGCCTGGTGAGCAAGTTATTACATCGCCGTACACGAACTACGTCGGCATGGATCGATTAACGCTTGATTGAGATTGGGGGTTCCAGAATGCTCAGATTGCACAATCTATTTAAGGTATACCGGACGGACGAGGTAGAGACGGTCGCACTCAATGGCGTGAACGTCGAAATCGATCAGGGTGACTTTGTCGCGGTCATGGGCCCGTCGGGTTGCGGCAAATCGACATTGCTCAACATTGCCGGGTTGCTCGATAACCCGACTGACGGCGACTACTTCTTCTTCGACGAGAACGTTGCGAAATATTCCGAAGCGCAGCGCAGCGCGATACGCAAGAAGAACATCGGTTTCATCTTTCAAAGCTTCAATCTGATTGATGAACTCAATGTTGCCGAAAATATCGAGCTGGCGCTCTTGTATCACGATATGCCATCAGCCGAGCGCAGGAAGCGCGTGGCCGGAGCGATGGATCGCATGGGTATCGCGCATCGCGCCAGGCATATGCCCGGACAATTATCAGGTGGCCAACAGCAGCGTGTCGCCGTTGCGAGAGCGGTGGTCGGCAACCAGCCGCTGATCCTGGCTGACGAACCGACGGGTAACCTCGATTCAGCGCATGGTCAGGAGGTCATGGAAATGCTGCGTTCACTGAACGCTGAAGGAACGACCATCGTCATGGTGACGCATTCCGCTGCTCATTCGGATTATGCGCGGCGCACAGTAAACCTGTTTGACGGCCACGTCGTTACCGACAACAGACGCGCTGCGTAACGATAACGAAACCAGATCAAGGCGGAACGTCCAATGTTTTGGAACAACGTAAAAATCGCGGTCCGAAATCTCCGGAAAAACAAGCTGTTCGCATTCATCAATATTGCCGGTCTTGCTATAGGCATGACGATTTATGTTTTCGGTGGGCTGCTTATCAAGTACGAGCAGAGCCACGATGTGTTCTTCGAGAAGAGCGACAGAACGTACATCATCGGTGCGTACGCGGCGCCAGAGCTGGATGTCGGCATCGAAAAGATGAATACGACGTTTACGGCAGTCGGCCCGATATTCAAGTCGGAGTTGTCGGCCGTGGAGGCGGTAGCAAGGACAATAGCTTTCGAATACCTGCTCACGATGGGAACAGACAGCTTCTACCAGACCATCCGATTTGCAGATCCGGATCTGCTGCAAATTTTCGATTTCAGCTATGTCCACGGCGACGAGACGGCGCTGGACGATCCTTCGGGTGTGATCATTACTGAAGCCGCGGCAATCAAGTACTTTGGTGGCACCGATGTTATCGGTGAGGTCATCACGCTGAATAATGAGCATGACTTTCACGTCACGGCGGTCATTGAAGACGTGCCGCAGAATTCGCACTTCAACTCCTTGCCGGTCATGGACGTACCCATGGATGTAATCGGCCCGATCAAGTCATTGAGCCGGCTACGCGATTTCGATGAAGCCGGCGAGTGGAACAATTGGTCGATGGGCAATATGACCTATGTGCTGCTGCCGGACGAGTTCGACGCTGCCTGGCTGCAGGCGCAGGCGGACGGAATTTACGAGCGCCTGGTGCCGGAGGAGAAGAGGGAAGTCATTTCCGCTTTTTGGATTAGCTCGCTGCAACACGCCAATGTTGCTATCTGGGATACGATTGGAATGCCTGTAATTGCTGTTATTGGCATCCTGAGTTTTCTGGTGCTTATTGTCGCCTGCGTTAATTACACGAATCTCGCGACTGCGCAGTCGCTTGGCAGAAGTCGCGAAGTTGGCATGCGCAAGACGATGGGTGCCGGCCAAAGACAGCTCCTGAGTCAATTTCTCATCGAGAGCCTGGTTATTTCGGGGATCGCGATGCTGGTTGCGGTCGCGGCACTCGAGCTTGTCATTCCTCTGTTCAATAATGCGGCAGGCAAGGTCATGACGCTGGATTACCTGCGGACATTGCCGTGGCTGATCGCCACCACAGCGCTTGTTGGCTTTTGCGCCGGGTTGTATCCCGCCTGGCTGATAACCAGGGCAAGTCCGATTGACGCATTGCGCGAAGTGGCCCGCAAGGGCAAAAAGGGATCGACGGTCCGTTCCTTCATGATCGGCGCGCAATTCGCCATCTCTGCGTTCATGCTCGCGATTGTGGCGATCGTCTACATGCAGAACGAAAAGGTAAAAGAGAGTAGCTACGAATTCCCCCGGTCCGAGATATACGGTCTTGGCCGCCTCGAAACCGACGGTATCAGTGAGAAGCTGGACACGCTTCGGCACGAACTGGAAGCCTTACCGAATGTTGACAGCGTGGCGTATTCCTCACAAGTACCTTATGAGCAAACCAACTCTACGACGAATGTTGCTGGCAACCCTGGTGACGAGGCGGGCAAATTCCAAATTCAGCTGCTACGCATGTCGCCCGAGTTTCTCGAGACTTACGATATTCCGCTGCTGGCTGGCCGAAATCTGAGCCGGGATATCGCGAACGACGAGTACGTCTCCGAGGAATCGGAGGTCATCAACGTCCTGGTCAATGAGCTGGCTCTCGTGAGGCTCGGGATAGACCGACCGGAAGATGCACTGAACCAGCGTTTCTACGACCTCGACGAGGAAGATACGCTTCGCGAAATGGTAATCGTTGGTGTCGTGCCAACCCAGAACATCGTCGGGCTATTCAATGCGGAAAAGGCGTGGATGTACACCTACCAGCCCGAGACGTTCCGCATGGGTTCAGTCAGAATTACGCACGGAAATATCATCGATACGGTCGACGAGATCGAGCAAGTGTGGAAGCGCGTGATACCCGAGTACCCTATGCAGGGACGATTTCTCGACGAAGTTTTCGATGATGTGTACAAGATTCTGAAGTACATGAACATTGCGCTGGCCGGATTCGCTTTCGTCGCGCTGTCCCTGGCACTCATAGGTTTGTTCGGCCTTGCGGCGTTCATGGCCGCGCAGCGAACCAAGGAAATCGGTGTGCGCAAGGTACTCGGAGCGAGCTCGACACAGATCGCAAAACTGCTGGTCTGGCAATTCTCGAAACCAGTGATGTGGGCTCTGGCTCTCGCGTTACCCGCCGCGTTCTTCGCGTCTAATCTCTACCTCGATTTTTTCGCGGACCGGATCGAATCACCGATAATTATTCTGCTTGTGGCTGGTGCGATCGCCGTTCTGCTCGCCTGGACGACTGTGGCGGGGCACGCATTCCGCATTGCCCGAGCGAACCCGGTATTGGCACTGCGTTACGAGTAAGGAAATGGAGTCGAACCGCGATTCCTGAAAGCTCGGTTCGACCCCAATTATTCTTCGGCGCCGGCGCTGGCTCCGCCGCCGCCGACTTTGTAGCGGAAGCCGATGCCGACCATCAGCACATCGTCATCGTAGGGTTCCGCTCCTAGTGACAACAGCAGCGGCACCGCGGCGGGCGTGACCCCATCGAGTGCCCAGTCCTGTGCCTCGAAGCGCTGATAGCGCAGGTTCAGATTCAGCTGCAGGCGCTCGGAGTGCTCGTAGGCAAGTTTGAA
>Ga0224512_10000078_pt1 | contig 101704 bp, 92 predicted proteins | sample SF_May12_sed_USG_4_FD_169103 | JGI IMG/M metagenome (GOLD analysis project Ga0224512, IMG submission 169103) | Sediment microbial communities from San Francisco Bay, California, United States - SF_May12_sed_USGS_13 | ecosystem: Environmental > Aquatic > Marine > Sediment | place: USA... | reverse complement strand
CCCCCACCTGGCGCAGCATGCGCACGAGGCTCCGAGAGGTCGTCCCCCGTACGAGCGAATCGTCCACGATGACGACCCGTTGGCCGTCCACGACTTCCTTCACGGGGTTGTACTTCATGCGGGCGCCGAAATCGCGGTCCTCTTGCAGCGGCTGGATGAACGTGCGGCCGACATAGTGGTTGCGGAGCAGGCCGAGCTCGAAGGGAATCCCGCTCTCTTCCGCGTAGCCCAGTGCAGCCGAGTTCGCGCTATCCGGTACTGCGATGACCGCGTCGGCCTCTACCGGATGTTCGCGCGCCAGCTGTCGGCCGAACTCCCGTCGGGCACGGTCCACGCTCTCGCCCCAGATGAGAGAGTCAGGACGGGCGAAATACACGAGCTCGAAGATGCAAGGTGCCGCTTGGCTCGCTGTCTTGAGCGACCGGAGGTGTTCAACCGAATCGCCCTGGATCTTGATCACCTCACCGGGCTCCACGTCACGTACGTACTCGGCTCCGATGATGTCGAGTGCACACGTCTCGCTCGCGACGATGTGGCCACCACCCTTACGGCCCAGCACGAGCGGGCGAAATCCACGCGGGTCTCTCGCGGCGTAGATCGCGGAGTCGATCGACAGGATGATGGAGAACGCGCCTTCGAGGTGGGAGAGGGCGTCGTCCACCTGTGCGTCTACCGTGTCGTGCCGAGACTTGGCGATCAGGTGAACGAGCGTCTCGGAGTCGGCAGACGACCGGAAGATCGCTCCTTCCTCCACGAGCCGGGCTCGCAGATCGAGGTGGTTGGTCAGGTTGCCGTTGTGAGCCAAAGCCAAGTCGCCACGAGCGAAGCGGGCGGTGAGCGGCTGGGCGTTCGCGATGTCGTTGCCGCCGGCGGTCGAGTACCGCGTATGACCCACGGCGGTGTCGCCACGAAGCCGCTCCAACGCCGAGGTATCGAACACCTCCGAGACCAGACCGCGGCCTTTATGGGACTTCGTGCCCTTCCCGCCAAAGGCCACGATTCCTGCGGCTTCCTGGCCTCGGTGTTGCAAGGCGTACAGCGCCAGGTAGGCCTGCGCCGCCGCATTCTCGACGCCACTTATTCCGACGATGCCACACATATCAGGTTCCCGTCGGAGGAGCTTCCATCCGATTTGCGAGAGAGTCGAAGTACGCGGCCCCCATTTCGGCGGGACGGGCGGAGATCGATGCCCCGCGAACCGAAATGCGGAAGTCGTCGTCCGGCCCCTGGACCGTGCCAATCCGACGTGCTGGCACTTCGTGTAGCGCGGCGACACGAAGCACTTGGTCCGTCCGGTCCGGCGCGCAGGACACGACGATCCGACCCTGGGCTTCGCCGAACAGTGCGGCCACCGGTCGAAGGTCGTCGTCGATGTCGACGTCGATGCCGTGAGGCGCCTCACCGTCGCCCAGAGCCGATTCCGCGAGGGCGCAGGCCAGGCCGCCCTCCGAGCAGTCGTGCGCTGAGGAGAGCAGTCGTTCATGAATCATCTTCAAGACGGCCTGCTGCAGCGCTCGTTCCGCGTCGAGGTCGACCGCGGGAGGCGCGCCAGCCACCAGGTCGGCGGTCACATAAAGGTACTCCGACCCGCCGAGCTCATTCGTGTTCGCGCCGAGCAGAACGATGTCTTCGCCCTCATGCCGGAACGCCTGTCGCGTGATCGTCGCCACGTCCTCGATCACCCCCACCATGCCGATGACGGGCGTGGGATAGATCGACCGGCCGTCCGTCTCGTTGTACAGGGAGACGTTTCCACCTGTCACCGGTGTCTCGAACGTCTCGCAGGCGTCCACCATGCCCAGCACGGCTTCCCGCAACTGGTAGTAGATATGCGGCTTGAGCGGATTGCCGAAGTTCAAGTTGTTCGTCACAGCCGTCGGAACGGCGCCGACACAAACGAGGTTCCGAGCGGCTTCGGCCGCTGCGATCATCGCCCCGCGCTTGGGCTCCAGGTAGACGAAGCGTCCGTTACAGTCGGTGGTCGCGGCCACGGCGCGCTTCGTACCGCGAATGCGTATGACTCCCGCATCTCCTCCTGGCCGCACCGCGGTCGCCGTGCGCACGGTCGTATCGTACTGCTCGTAGATCCAGCGCTTCGACGCGACGTTCGGAGAACTCAACAAGAGCATGAACGTCTTGGTGAGATCTCCCTCAGGGATGAGGTGCTCGGACAGATCCATGGCACGCAGCGCCTGAATCTCCTCGGACTCGATCCCTTCACGCTCGTACGTGGGACACCCCTCGGTCAGCGGCAGGGCCGGGATGCTCGCAACGACGACTCCATCCTCGAGGATGCGGAAGAGCCCGTCTGATGTGACGCGTCCGATCTCGGCCGCTTCGAGCTCCCACTTCTCCAGAATCCGTGTCACCTCGCCCTCGAGGCCCTTCTCGACGACGACGAGCATTCGCTCTTGAGATTCTGAAAGGAGGATCTCGTAGGGCGTCATGCCCTGCTCGCGCGTGGGTACCGCCGTCATCTCCAACTCGACGCCGGTTCCCGCGCGCCCCGCCATCTCGGTGGCGGATGAAGTGATCCCCGCCGCCCCCATGTCCTGGATGCCCGTGATCACCCCGCTGGCGATCAGCTCCAGGCTCGCCTCGAGCAGGAGCTTCTCCGTGAACGGATCTCCTACCTGGACCTGAGGCCTGCTCGACTCGTCCGAGTCCTCGCTCAGTTCTTCACTCGCGAAGGTCGCCCCATGGATGCCGTCTCGGCCCGTGCGGGCCCCGACGGCCATGAGGGTGTTTCCCACGCCCGATGCGGAAGCCGTGATGAGCTCTTCGCGCTTCATGAGGCCGAGGCACATCGCGTTGACGATCGGGTTGCCCTCGTAGCCTCGGTCGAAGGCTACCTCGCCACCGATGTTGGGAATGCCCACACAGTTGCCGTAGTCTCCGACCCCGCTCACGACGCCGCTGAAGAGGTACCTGGTGCGCCCGCTGTCCAGGTCGCCGAAGCGTAGGGAGTCCAGGATCGCCACGGGGCGGGCGCCCATCGTGAAGATGTCGCGGAGGATACCACCCACCCCGGTTGCGGCACCCTGGTATGGCTCGACAGCCGAGGGGTGGTTGTGGGATTCGATCTTGAACGCCAGTGCGTAGCCGTCACCGACGTCGATGACGCCAGCGTTTTCACCGGGCCCCTGAATGACCCAGGGAGCGGTCGTCGGCAGGAGGCGCAGCAGGCGCTTGGAGTTCTTGTAGCCGCAGTGCTCCGACCACATCGCGCTGAAGATTCCGAGCTCGGTGAACGTTGGGTCGCGGCCCATGATCGACCGGATGCGCTCGTACTCATCGACCGAGAGTCCATGGTCAGCGACGACCTCGGCGGTGACGGGAGGGTCACCAGCGCGCGGCGAAACGGAGTCTTCCGCAACCGCGCCTTCGGCTGTGCTCAATGTATTGGTCGCTCGTTTCGGAAAGTCGCGGGAGTGGTCAACTCGACAATGCCGGGACGCTCGCCACCAGAGACGCGAAGAGCGCGAGGCCGTCGTCCGAGCCCAGAAGCTTCTCCATCGCACGCTCAGGATGAGGCATCATGCCTAGCACGTTCCCCGCCTCGTTGGTCACGCCGGCGATGTTGTGCCAGGATCCATTGGGATTGGCGGCCGCACCGGGCTCGCCGTTACGGTCCACGTAGCGAAAGACCACGCGTCCCTCTCCCTCCAGCTCTTCCAGCGTCGCGGGGTCCGCTTCGTAGTTCCCCTCGCCGTGCGCGATTGGGATCGTGAGGATCTGGCCCTCGGTGTAGGTGCTCGTGAAGGGTAGGTCGGTTCGCTCCACGCGGATGCGCACATCCTTGCCTTGGAATCTCAGAACGTCGTTGCGCACCAGAGCGCCCGGCAGAAGGCCGGCCTCGCACAGCGTCTGAAAGCCGTTGCAGATGCCAAGGACGGGCCCGCCCGCCGCCGCGAAGCGGATGACGTCCTCCATGATCGGGCTCATTCGCGCGATCGCGCCTGCCCGTAGGTAGTCTCCGTACGAGAAGCCGCCGGGGAGGAGCACCACGTCATACGCGTCCAAGCCGCGTTCGCGGTGCCACACGAAATGGGTATCGAAGCCAACCTGCTGGGCCGCCTTGTACAGGTCGTAGTCCCCGTTCGAACCCGGGAATGTGACGACCGCCGCCTTCATGATTGAGCTCCCTCCAGTTTGCCCGCCGGGACCCCAACGGCCATCGAGACTTGGAAGTCCTCGGTGACGGGGTTCGCCAGAATCTTGCGGCACATGGCGGTCGCGGTTTCGGTCGCCGCGGCCTCCGACTCCGCTTCGAGGTCGATGTATATCACCTTGCCGACGCGGACCTCGTCGACGGCGCCCCAACCGAGCGACTGAAGCGCGTGGTGGATGGCCTTGCCCTCTGGGTCCAGGAGTCCAGGACGGGGCTTGATGCGCACTTCGAGGCTGTATCGGGTCAAGCGTGATCCTCCAAGCTTCGTGGTCGATCGATGTCGGGCTTGGCGCGGCCCGGGGCACGAAATTCGTCGTACTCGAGCGAGCGGACCTCGCCCCACTCCTCGTCCTCCTCATCCTCATCGAGCAATGGATCGCCACCGGGGAGCCGGTCGAGGAGCCCGAGAAGGACCGACTTGATGAGACCCCAAGCGACGTAGAGGAGGCACACGGAGAAGAAGTAGTAGCGTGGCACGGAGACCGCTGCGAAGAGACCCAACAACACCAGCACGGTATTGGTGATTCCCTTCGCGGTTCTCAGCCCGATCTTCGGGAAGCGCGCGTACGGGACATGACTGACCAGGAGGACCCCGAGCAGCACCATGCCCACGCCCATGATCTGCTGCCACGGTAGGTCGCTGAGGTACTGTTCGAAGAAGCTCGTCTGACTGAACGGGTAGAACGCCCCCAACATCATGCCGGCAGCGGGCGAGGGGAGGCCGTGAAAGTATCTCTTGGCCTCACCACCCTGCTCGATGTTGAACCGGGCCAGGCGCACGACAACTGCGGTGATGTACACGAAGGAGAGCGTCCAACTCCACTGTGTATCCGCGAAGAAGAGGAGATACATGATGAAGCCGGGCGCTACTCCGAACGAGATCGCATCGACCAGCGAGTCGAGCTCGGCGCCGAAGCGTGAGCCCGTCCTCGTAAGGCGCGCCACGCTTCCGTCCAGCATGTCCAACGTCCCGGCGAGGATGATGAACCAGCCGGCGGACATGAAGTCGCCCCTCGAAGCCGCGACCAACGCGTATACGCCGAAGAAGAGATTCCCTAGGGTAAACGCCGACGGCAGGATGATGATGCCCCGCTGGAGCGTCTGCCGGCTCGGCGGGCGCGGGCCCCTCACGCTTCCACCGCCACGGGCAGCCGCGCGAGCGCGGTCACGCCGACGCGGGCTCGGTCACCCACGGCACACGTGACTTCCCACTCGAGCGGCAAGAAGAGGTCGACTCGCGAGCCGAAGCGGATCAGCCCGATGCGTTGCCCACGCTGTACGGCGTCGCCCTCCGCCGGGTCCGTCACGATGCGCCGGGCCACGAGACCCGCGATCTGACGCACGAGCACTGGGCCGTGCGGGGTCGCGATGCCCAGCGACGCCTGCTCGTTATCCTCGGACGCCTTCTCGAGCCAAGCCACGGCATATTCACCGGGCTTATACGAGCGATGCCTTACAGTGCCGCTCACCGGAGCGCGCTGGACGTGTACATCGAACACATTGAGGAAGATCGTGATCCTGCGCGCCGCGCCGCGCAGGAACGACGGTTCGTCGACCTCGCGGATGTCGATCACCTTCCCCTGTCCCGGAGCCACGACGACTCGGCCGTCGTCGGGCAGCCGAGGAGCGGGATCGCGAAAGAACCAGACGACGAAGAGAACCAGCGCCGAAAAGACGACCGCGAGGCCCATCGTCCATAGGCCGCCCGCTCTGGTTGCCAAAGCCCAAGCGGCCGCGCTAAGCACGAGGGCGGCAGCGATGAACGGGTACCCTTCCGGGGCGAACCTCACCGATTCGTGCCGAAGCGGGGAGGTACGTACGCGGAGAGCGAGATCCCGGTCAGCCTCCGGAAGACATCTTGGTAACGCTCGGACGCCTCGTTCACGACCGCGTCGGGCAAGTCGGGGGCTGGCGGCGTCTTGTCCCAATCCTCGAGCCCGTCGAGCCAGTCGCGGATCGGCTGCTTGTCCAGCGACGGCTGTCCGCGCCCTAGGACGTACGATTCCTTGGGCCAGAACCGTGACGAGTCGGGCGTAAGCACTTCGTCGATGAGCAGGAGCTCTCCGGATGGCGCGGTCCCGAACTCGAGCTTCGTGTCGGCAAGGATGATGTTTCGTTCACCCGCGACGTCTCGACCGTATGCGTAGATCTCCTGCGAGAGGTCGGCGAGCCGACCCGCAAGGTCGGCACCGAGGAGATCGACGACTTGGTCGAAGGTGATGTTCTCGTCGTGTTCACCCTCTTGGGCCTTCGTCGCGGGCGAGAAAATCGGCGGATCGAGTCGCTCGCTCTCTCGCAGACCTTCCGGAAGGGGCTCTCCCGCTAGCGTGCCGCCTTTGGCGTACTCCTTCCACGCCGAGCCGGTGATGAACCCGCGCACTACGCACTCGACTAGGACGGGGTCCGTACGCCTCACCAGCATGGCCCGCCTCTGCCACACGTCGCGACTCGCTGCGAGGTCCGGGTGCCGGTCCACGATGACGTCCGGATCGACCGCAATAAGGTGATGCCCGATGCGGTCCTCCAGCTGCTCCAGCCACCACGCCGTGACGAGCGTGAGCACCTCACCCTTGAACGGAATCGGCTGCGGCAGGACGACGTCGAACGCGCTCACCCGGTCCGAGGCCACCATGAGGAGTGTTTCGGCGTCGATCTCGTAGACGTCACGGACCTTGCCGCGGTGAAGAAGGCGAAGGTCGAGGTCGGACTGCAACACGGGTGCGTGATCAGACATGAACATCGGGGTCAGAGAGGGGGACGGCGCGGTCCGACTGCCTCGTTAGCGCCGGTGCGACATGATCGTCCAGGAATCGCGTGACCTGCTCCGGCGCCCTGCCAACGAACCGCGCGGGGTCGACGAGCGCGTCGAGGTCGCTCTGCGTAAGACCGAACGCGTCATCACCCGCGATCCTTTCAAGCAGGTCCACCTCCGCGGCTTCCTCCTTGATCCGCTTCGCTGCCGCCATCGAATGCTGGCGGATGCGCTCGTGCAGGTGCTGACGGTCACCGCCACGTGACGTCACGTGCATCAAGATCGTCTCCGTGGCCATAAAAGGAAGGTGCTCGGCGAGATTCCTCCGCACGACCTCGCGATTCACGATCAGGCCGCCCGCGATGTTCTCCAGAAGAACCAGGCAGCCGTCCAGAGCGAGGAAGGAATCGGGCACCGAAAGGCGTCTGTTAGCCGAGTCGTCGAGGGTGCGCTCCAGCCATTGCGTCGCTGCCGTAAAGGCCGGGTCCTGAGCCAGCACGATCACGTGACGGGCAAGGGCGCAGATCCGCTCGGCGCGCATCGGGTTCCGCTTGTAGGGCATCGCGGACGAGCCGATCTGTTCTTCTTCGAAGGGCTCTTCGACCTCGCGCAGGTGTGCGAGCAGGCGCAGGTCGTTCCCAATCTTGGAGACGGAGGCGGCCACACCTGCGAGGGACGCCTGCACCTGATAGTCGACTTTTCGAGGGTACGTCTGGCCGCTGACAGGATAGTCGGCATCGAAGCCCATCTTCTCACGGACCGATGCGTCGAGCGCCTCCACCTTCGCGTGATCGCCTCGGAAGAGCTCCAGGAAGGACGCCTGCGTGCCTGTCGTGCCACGAACGCCTCGGAAACGCACACTGTCGATGCGGTGGTCGAGCTCTTCGAGGTCGAGGAGCAGGTCCTGGATCCAGAGCGTCGCCCGCTTTCCAACCGTCGTCGGCTGCGCCGGCTGGAAATGGGTATAGCCGAGCGTCGGGAGGGAAGCGTACTCGCGAGCGAAATCGGACAGCTTCTGCACGCAACGCGTGACCCTCGTACGGATGAGTGCCAGCGCCCGACGGTGGAGGATCAAGTCGGTGTTGTCTCCGACGTAGGCGCTTGTCGCGCCCAGGTGGATGATCCCCTTCGCCGCAGGTGCATCGTCTCCGTAGAGATGCACGTGCGCCATGACGTCGTGGCGAAAGCGTCGTTCGTACTCGGCGGCCCGGTCGAGGTCCAGATCATCGAGCGAGTCGCGCATCTGGCCCAACGCCTCTTCCGGTATATCGATGCCGAGGTTCGCCTCGGCCTCAGCCAGAGCGAGCCAGAGACGCCGCCAGATGCCGTAGCGCGTAGCGGGCGAGAATACGCCCTGCATTTCGCGCGACGCATACCGGGTCGTGAGGGGGTGAACGTATAGGTCAGAGGTGCCCACGTGGCCTCAGCGTCTCCAGAGAAGTGTGCGACGGTTGTAGCCGCGGTTGCGTTCGAAATAGACGTCGAGTCGGCCACTCCCCGTGAGGCCCTGGAAGATCGTCGCCAGCTCTTCGGCTGACCGGATCGGGACCCGGTTGAGCTGCACGATGACGTCGCCTAGGCGTAGCCCGGTCTGCCTCGCGCTCTCGTCGGAAAGACCGGCGATCATCGCTCCACGCTCGCTGGAGAGGCCGCGCTCGGCCCGAATCTGGGGCGTGACCGTGATCAGCTCGATGTCCTCGAGTACCCGTACGCGCTCCGCCGTCGTGGACGGGTAGGCAGCGGCCTCGAGCTCGATGGCTCGACTGCGGCCCTCTACCGTGACGAGCAGCTGGTCGCCGGCGCGCAGGTCGAGGAGGATGCCCTCGAAGTCCAGAGGCCCCGTCAGGGGGCGTCGATTCGCCGACAGGAGATGGTCCCCCGCTTGCAGGCCAGCGCGATCGCCCGGTGAGCCGGGGACCACCGCGCTCACGCGGACGCCGCGCGTGCGCCCCCACGCGTCCGCTTCGACGGGCTCCACCTCGACGCCGACCCAGGCCCTGCGGACCTCGCCGAATCGAAGCAAGTCATCGACGATGCGCAGCGCCCGGTCGATGGGAATCGCGAAGCCCAGGCCCTCACTGCCGCCGCCCCGCGAGATGATCGAGGCGTTGATGCCGATGACCTGACCGGCGGCGTTGACCAGCGCTCCACCGGAGTTTCCCGGGTTGATGGAGGCGTCGGTCTGAATCATGCCGAGGTAGATGCCTTCCTCGCCCGAGGACGGCGTGATGTTCCTGTTGGCCGCCGAGACGACTCCGGCGGTCACGGTCGGCTGTGTATCGCCCACGTAGTTGCCCAGCGGATTGCCGATGGCGATGGCCCACTCCCCGATCATCAATCCCTCGGTCGTGCCGACGGGAGCCACGGGGAGGTCGGGGGCTCGCACACGGAGCACCGCGATGTCTGCCGATGCGTCCGTCCCTATCAGGGTCGCTTCCAAGTCCCGGCCGTCCGACAGCGTCACCCGGATCTGATCGGCGCCCTGAATGACGTGGTGGTTCGTCACCACGATTCCGTCATCCTGCACGATCACGCCCGATCCAAAGCCGGCGCTCCGGCGCTGGGCGTTCGGCGGCAAGAAGTAACTCTCCCACTGGCTGCGGGCCTGGACGCGCTCGGTCCTGATGACGTTGACGCTCACGACCGCTGGGGCGACTCGACTGGCTGCCCGCACAATGGCCGTTGTACGGCTTTCGTCCAGTTGGGCGGACGCCTCGACCGGTACGGCCTGGTTTACTTGTGTGGAGGGCCGAGCGGCCGCTGTCGACCGGAGCGGCTGGGCGTCCGCCCCCGAAACGACTGACCCATCCGGCGCGCACCCCAAGAGGAGCCCGACCGCGAGCCACCCGACCCGGTTCCGGCGGCGAGTCACGTGCATCACAGCGTTGCGCCCAATGTCTCCCAGTCTGAGAGAAAAGCCTCCAGCCCCCTGTCGGTGAGCGGATGCTTGCTCAGCTGCCACAAGACCTTGGGTGGAATGGTGCAACAGTCGGCCCCGATCAGCATCGATTCCACGACGTGCACCGGGTGGCGGAGCGACGCGGCCAAGATCTCCGTTTCGTATCCGTAGTTGTCGTAGACCTGTCGGATCTGGTGAATGAGCTCCATGCCTTCGCCGGACGTGTCGTCTATGCGCCCGACGAACGGGGACACATATGTGGCTCCGGCCTTGGCCGCGAGCAGGGCTTGGGACACGGAAAAGCACAAGGTCACGTTGACCTTCATGCCCTCGGACACGAGGTCACGACAGGCCTTCAGGCCGTCTTCTGTGAGGGGGACTTTGACGACGGCGTTCTCGTGGATCGCCGCGAGCTTGCGTCCTTCCGTGAGCATCGTGGCGCGATCGACGGCCACGACCTCCAGGCTGACGGGTCCGTCCACCGCCTCGCAGATTTCGAGGTAGATCTCTTTGGGGTCTCGCTCCCCCGCGACCTTGGCCACGAGCGAGGGGTTGGTGGTGATGCCATCGATCAGGCCGGCGTCGGCCGCTCGGCGAATTTCACCGAGGTCGGCGGTGTCCAGGAAGATCTTCATGCCGTGGCGGTACTCCTCGTGGGCTTGTGTGTCACGTCCTGGCTCGGCCGGACGCTGTCAGGATACTCCACTCGGCTCAGGAAGAGCCCTTGGGGTGGAGCGGGGGGGGAGGTCGTCAATTCGGGGTCGTTTTCGAGCAGGCGCGGAAGCTCCGTGAGCGGCCTGCGGCCTCTTCCGATGTCGACCATGGTGCCGACCAGATAGCGCACCATGTGGTGGAGATAGCGGTCGGCCGTGATCGTCATGCGCGTCCCATGGGACCACTCCGACCACTTCGCCTCGCGCACGGTACACATATCTCCGCGCTCCGGCTGGCCCGCCTTGGCGAAGGCCAAAAAGGAGTGCGTGCCGGGGAGGAGCGCGGCCGATGCGTCCAGCAGGCCTCCGTCCACGGGCTCGGAGAGTGCCCAGCACCACCGGCTGTAGAACGGCGAAGCGGCCTCGGGGGTGGACCCGATGCGGTACTCATAGGTCCGGGCCAGCGCGTCGTATCGCGGGTGGAAGTCCGGTGGCACGGCCCGCACGGACTCGACCCAGAGGTCCGGCGGCAGGACGGCGGTGAGCGATCTGTGGAGGGACGCGGGCGTCCACGTCGGGGGCATGTCCACGGCGGCCACCTGCCCAGTTGCGTGCACGCCCGTGTCGGTGCGTCCCGAGCCCAGCACAGTGCAAGGACGGTTACCCAGGCGGCTCAGCACGTCCTCGAGGACGCCCTGCACGGTGCGCTGGTCCGGTTGGACCTGCCAGCCGTGGAACGCGGCCCCGTCATATTGGACGGTGAGGCTGAGGCGGATCGATTCTGGGGCGTCCACGGGCTAAGTCTAACAGCCTTGAGCGTGGAGTGATCGATTGACCCTAAAGTGGCGTCTGGATTAGGATCTCGCCTCGGTGCGTCGCTGAAGAACAGGAGTCTGGATGAGCCGCGAGGAACAGGACGGGGACCTCAGGGACGTGCTGGAGGCCGTCGCCAGTGGGCGCACCCTCAGCGCGACGGAGGCAGAAGCGGCCTTCGACCTATTCATGTCGGGGTCGGCCTCCGAAGCGCAGATGGCGGGGGTGCTCGTGGGCCTCAGCGCGAAAGGAATTCAACCGAGTGAGGTAGCGGGCGGCGTGCTCGCCTTGCGTAAGGCGATGCTCCCCGTCGCCTCTGCCGACCCGGATCGGCTCGTGGACACGGCCGGAACCGGGGGTGGAAGCGTTACCACCTTCAACATCTCCACAGCGTCTGCCCTGGTGGCGGCTGGAGCCGGCGTTCCCGTGGCGAAGCATGGCAACCGGTCCTTTACCTCCCGTTGCGGGAGCGCTGACGTGCTCGAAGCCCTAGGCGTCGGCATCGATCTGACGCCTCAGCGGATGGCCGAGATTCTCGAAGAGGCCGGCATCGTCTTCATGTTCGCGCCTCTGCTCCACCCCGCGATGCGGCACGTGGGCCCGGTTCGTCGAGCACTTCGGATTACCACCATCATGAACATCCTGGGGCCGCTCACTAATCCGGCCGGAGCCCGACGGCAGGTGATCGGTGTCGCCGACCCCGCGCTTCTCGATCTGGTCCCCGGGGCCCTGCAACAGCTCGGACATCTGAGCGCCCTCGTGGTGCATGGGGAGCCCGGCATGGACGAGGTCAGTCCGGTCGGTGCCACTCGAGTCGTCGAGCTAAGGGACGGCGAGATCCTGGAGTACGAGGTCACCCCGCAACAGCTGGGGCTCGAGCCCGCGGACCTGGCCGGCCTTGCGGGCGGTGAGCCGGGGCGCAACGCAGAAATCATCGAGGCCGTGCTCGCAGGGGAGCCGGGGGCGGCGCGGACTGCCGTGGTGGTCAACGCCGCAGCGGCCCTGTTGGTGGGTGGCGTGGCAGCAGACCTGGAGGGAGCGGCGCGCCTGGCCGAGACGTCGATCGACGAGGGAAGGGCGGCGGCGGCGCTCGAGCGACTCCGCGCGGCGACCAGGGTCTAAGGTGTCGCGAAAGGTCGGAGCCGTAAATTATTCTAGTACTTGCGGATGACCCCTACGACGACACCCTGGACCTTCAGCTCGCCAGCATCGACGAAGATGGGATCCATCGTGGGGTTCGCCGGCTGTAGGCGGACTCTCCCGCCGGCCTCACGGTAGAGCTTCTTCACAGTCGCGGCCTCGTTGGCCACCAGCGCTACAACCATCTGGCCGTCCTCGGCGGTCTCCTGGGCCTGGACGACGATGTAGTCCCCGTCTCGGATCTGCTCCTCGATCATCGAGTTCCCTTCGACGCGCAGCACGTAGTTGTCCCGGCGCCGGCGCACCATGTCCGGCGGCACAGCGAGCGTTTCGTTCCCGGAGATCGCTTCGATGGGCAGGCCTGCGGCAACGGCTCCAAGGAGCGGCAGCTCGATTGAAGGCGCCCCCGCGTCCGGCCGCGTCAACTCCACGGATCGGCTCTCGTTGTAAGCCTTCCTTATGTAGCCCTTGCGCTCCAGATTGCTCAGGTGTTCGTGGACGGTCGCGAGGGACGAGTACCCGAACGACTCCGCGATCTCCTCAAACGAGGGGGCGTACCCGCGCTCGTCGATGAAGGAGCTCATGTAGTCCAGGATCTCTTTCTGACGCTTCGTGAGGGGCATGATACTCTCCCAGACTCTCCGTGTGGACCCGAACAGGAACCGAAGTAAGGTTACCCGAACGTTGCCCGAAACGCAAGGATCCGACTCGCTTCCTGGCATTCTCGCCTCGATCGCCGGCACGAAGGAGGTCGAGCTGCGCGAGCTCCGGAGCCGGGCCCGGGAGCTCGAAGACGCCGCTGACGCGGCTCCGCCAGCACGGGATTTCAAGGGCGCCCTCGCGTCCCCTGATCGGGTCGCATTGATCGCCGAGTGCAAGCGTCGGTCGCCCGGAGCGGGCGCGATTCGACCCGACCTCGATCCTGTCGTCCTCACCGGCGGCTACGCACGGGCGGGGGCCGCGGCGCTAAGCGTCCTTACCGACACCCAATACTTCGGAGGAAGCGGAAAGGACCTGAAGGACGTCCGGGAGGCGAACCCCCTGCCCGTCCTACGGAAGGACTTCACCCTCGATCCACTTCACGTTGTCGAAGCGCGGGCTTTGGGCGCGGACGCCGTCCTCCTGATTGTCAGGATTCTGTCCGATACCATGCTCGCGCGGCTCCACGCGCAGTCGAACGCGCTGGGCATGGCGGCGCTCGTTGAGGTCCACGACCGTCGTGAGCTAGAGCGAGCAGTTGCCGTCGGCGCCGACCTCATCGGCATCAACAACCGCGACCTTTCGACCTTCCGGACCGACTTGGAGACGACGCTGGAGCTAATCGACGATGTGCCGGATGGGGCCTTGATCGTTTCCGAGAGCGGGATTCGTGAGCCCGCGGACGTGCTTCGGCTGGGTGAGGCCGGCGTCGACGCGGTCCTCGTGGGTGAGTCGCTACTCAAGGCGTCCGATCCAGAGGAAGCCGCCAGGCGGCTGTCGGCCGTTCCCCGAACGGAGCGAATCCGTGGCTGAACGCGTGCGCGTGAAGATCTGTGGTATCACGCGTCGGGAGGACGCATTGGCAGTGGACCGGGCAGGGGCCGACTACCTCGGCGTGATCCTCTCGGCCGGCTTTTCTCGCAGCGTGGACCCGGCCACGGCGGCCACGCTCGTCGAAGAGGTCCGCCCAATTACGGTCGCCGTACTCGTAGGCGAGGAGCCCGCAGCCGCTGAGCAACTGGCGCGTTCGATCGGCGCAGGCGTGATCCAGTTGCACGGTGAGGAGCCGCCCAGCGTCCTGGCCGAACTCCGGTCTCGAGGACCTTGGAAGCTGTGGAAGGCCGTGCGCGCCAAGGCGGTGGACGACGTCGAGCGGGCCGTCGAGCGGTACGCCGACGTAGCCGACGGCATTCTTGTCGAGGGGTGGAAGGATGGGGTCATCGGGGGTGGTGGTGTCCGCCTCGACGTCGGGACCGCCGTGGGCGAGGTCATTCCCGAACGCCTCGACTTCATCCTCGCCGGAGGGTTGGAGCCGGATTCGGTGGCGGAAACCGTGATCGCTCTTAGGCCCCATGTCGTCGACGTGTCGTCCGGCGTCGAACACCGAAAGGGTGAGAAGGATGCAGAGCTCGTGAAACGGTTCGTGGAAGCCGCCCGCGACGTACCCAGGGGCATCCCTGGCGCAACGTCGGTCAGAGGAGCCACGCGATGACCGCGCCCACCGTGGCGGACCGCAGATTCGGGGTGTTTGGGGGACGCTACGTCCCCGAGACCCTGATCCAGGCGCTCGACGAACTCACCGAGGCATATGCCGCGGCCGGCACGGACCCTGAGTTCCGGTCGGAGCTGGCCGGACTGCTCGCCGACTTCGCGGGACGACCCACGCCGCTGTATCACGCGCAACGACTCGGTGAGGTGATCGGTCACGATTCGATCTACCTCAAGCGTGAAGATCTCAACCACACGGGCGCCCACAAGATCAACAACACGCTGGGGCAGGGTCTGTTGGCGAAGCGTATGGGGAAGCGGCGCATCATCGCCGAGACCGGTGCCGGGCAGCACGGTGTGGCGACCGCGACCGCGTGTGCGCTCTTCGACCTCGAATGTGTGGTCTACATGGGCGAGGAGGATGTCGAGCGACAGGCGTTGAACGTCTATCGAATGGAACTCCTCGGCGCCGAGGTACGCCCGGTCGGTTCCGGCACACGGACCCTGAAGGACGCGACCAACGAAGCCATTCGGGACTGGGTCACGAATGTCGAGGACACCCACTACATCATAGGATCCGTGGTGGGCCCGGATCCCTTTCCGAGGATGGTGCGCGACTTTCAGGCCGTGATCGGTCGTGAGGCAAGGCAGCAACTGCTGGACGTCGCGGGACGGCTACCGCGTGTCGTCGTTGCGTGCGTGGGAGGTGGCTCTAACGCGATCGGCATCTTCCACGAATTCGTGCCAGATGATGGCGTCGAACTGGTTGGCGTCGAAGCAGGTGGCGCGGGTCTCGAGTCGGGCAGACATTCCGCGTCGTTGGCAGCCGGAAGTCCGGGTGTTCTCCATGGCTCGCTCAGCTATCTTCTGCAGGACTCGGACGGCCAGGTCGCGCCCGCTCACTCGGTATCCGCTGGACTCGACTATCCGGGAGTAGGGCCGGAGCATTCCTTCTTGAAGGACTCACGTCGCGCGCGGTATACCTACGTTACAGATGACGAGGCACTCGACGCATTCCACCGGCTCTCCGAACTGGAGGGCATCATTCCGGCACTCGAGTCGGCGCATGCGGTGGCGCATGTCCTCCGGCACGGGCCAGAGTATGACGGCCCGATCGTCGTCTGTCTCTCCGGGCGCGGGGACAAGGACGTCGCCCACGTCGCCCGACTCGAAGGTCGTGGATCGCTGCTCTGAGAGATGCCTGTGAGCGAACAAGAGACGCCGCCCGGAGGCCTGGCCGAGGGCCAGGACTGGGAGGAGGAGCCGGTTGCGATCGACGCCGTGCGGTCTCTGTTCGTCACCCTCAGCAAGACCTTTCGCGCCTTTCAGCTCTACGACGACAACAATCCGGTCCGTCGTCGGTTCGTAGACCAACTCCGCACGGAGTTCCTCGGCCTTTGGGAGCACCTGGACCGGCTCGTCGTGACGATCGACGAAGACCACATCTATCTCTCCGGCTCAGAAGTCTACGGGTCCGACAGCCGCAACGACTCGCTCGCGTTCCTCTTCTTCAAGGACGGCGTCCGCGAGATCACGTTCCAGCCGGGTATCGAAACGGAAGAGCTTGAGCAGTTCCTCGGCGTCCTACAGCGTGCGCGTAAGCTGGTGCCCGAGGGCGACGACTTGCTCACGGTGCTGTGGGAGCAGGATCTGCGCTTCTTCGAGTATCAGTACGTCGACCTGCTGGCCGAAGGTGTCGAGATCCCCGAGGCTGGTGCCGGAAACACGCAGGCTGAGCTGCAGGCGGCGCTCGCTGCCGAAGACGAGGAACTGGCTGCGCAGGAGAAGGGCACGCAGCAGGGCGCAGAAGCGCAGCAAACCCCCCAGACGGTCAAGCAAGACGACTTCAATCCCACGCTCTACGCGCTCGACCACCGCGAGATGGAGACGCTTCGCTCCGAGCTGATTGCCGAGCTCAAGCGGGATACGCGCGCCGACGTCCTGAATGCCCTCTTCGATCGCTTGGAGGAGTCCACCAATCGGGAGCGGCAGTCGGAGATTCTCGGCATACTTTCAACGCTGCTTCCCAACTTCCTGAGTCGGGGTGCATTGATCGCCGCTACGAGCGTACTGAAGGAGCTCCGTCGGCTGGAGAGGACCGAGGGGATTTTCGACGAGCAACGCATCGAGGAATCCCGTGGCATTCTCGACCGAATCAGCGCGCCCGAAGCCATTGAACAGCTGATCCAGGCCCTGTTCGACGGGACGATTCGGGCATCCACGGCACAGCTCGGTGGCTTCCTCCAGTTTCTACGCGGAGGGGCGCTGTCACCGCTCCTGCGCGCGTCGGAGAACGTCGAGCACAAGGAGCTTCAGGCCGTCTTGCGGAAGGCTGTGCAGGGGATCGCGAATCAAAACCGAAGCGCCGTCGTGAAGCTCCTCGAGGAGGAAGATCCGATCATCGCGGCGGGTGCCGCGCGCCTTGCGGGCGAGATAAAGATCGCCGAGGCGGGACCGTCACTCGCTCACCTCTTGGCGCACGCGGACCCGGCCGTTCGGCTGGCCGCGGTCGAGGCAGCCATCACGCTAAAGGCGTCCACGGCGGCCGGTGCGCTGGAGAAGACGCTCCATGACCCCGAGCGTGCGCTCAGGATCGCTGCCGCGAGGGCCCTGACGACGCTCCAGTACCGCCCCGCGGCCGCGACCCTGACGAGCATCGTCAAAGGTCGCGATATCCGCACGGCGGACATCAGCGAGAAGGTGGCCATGTTTCAGGCGTTCGGAGTCGTGGCCGAAGAGGACGGGCTGGAGGTCCTCGACAGCCTGCTGAACGGGAAGGGCTTCCTGGGCAAGCGCGAACCGACCGAAATTCGCGCGGCAGCCGCGCTCGCCCTCGGCCTCATCCCCGGGCCACAGGCGCGGGCGTCCCTCGAACAGGCGACGCAGGACGACGATCCGGTCGTGCGCAGCAATGTGAACCGCGCACTCCGCGACGAGGCGGAGGACTGACCTAATGGCCCAGCTGAACTACCAGGAGGAGGGCCGCAAGCTGCTGACGGCGCTCTACGGAGCGCTGAGCGCCCTCAAGCTCTACCCGGTCGAGAACGAGACCGTCCAGGTCGCGCTCTCCGAACTGCACTCGTTGGTAGAGCGCATCGTGGGCGTGGACGGGGGGGCCGAGGTTCGGGTCGTCGGCGACTTCTTCTTCCTGAACGAGACCCGCCTCCGACTGGACCTGTCGAACTTCGCGACGTTCGGATCGTTCGCGAGAGCCCTGCAGGATCACAACATCGGCGCCGTCGAGATCCTACCGGGTGTCGAGCGGAGCGAATGGGCGCCGTTCATCTCGATGTTGCTGAGGAAGTCGATGGCCGAGGCGCCGTTCGACGGCTTCATGGAGCGACTCGCGAGCACGTCGATCCGTCACATTCAGCTCCGGTCGGCCACCGACGTCGAGGATCCGCAGGACAGCGAAGAAAAGATGGTCGCCGCCAAGCGCACCTATGCGCAATCGGTGAAGGTCGCGAAGGACGTCCTGGGCGACATGCGCATCGGCAGGGCCGTCAACGTCCGCAAGGTCAAGCGCGCGGTTCAGGGGATCGTGGACCAGGTCCTGTCGAACGAATCGTCCATGGTCACCATGACCACGCTTCGAGACTTCGACGAGTACACGTTCACGCACTGTGTGAACGTCTCAATCTTCAGCGTCATTATCGGACAGAGACTCGGCCTGGAGCGCCTCCAGCTGTACGAGCTCGGTCTCGGCGCCCTGTTCCACGACATCGGCAAGCAACGCCTCGATGTCGACCTCATCAACAAAGCGGGAGGCCTCACCGACGAGGAGTGGGGGCAGCTCAAGGAGCATCCGACAGCCGGGCTCCTGCTCCTCTTCCACATGGCCGGCTTTGCGGACACGCCGTACCGCCAGATGCTCATGGCGTACGAGCACCACATGAAGATCGACCTCACGGGCTATCCGCAGAATCGACGTCCTCGCAAGCCGACGCTGTTTTCTCGCATCGTGGCCGTCGCCGACTCGTTCGACGCAGGGACGTCCGTGCGGAGCTATCAGCACCAGCCGTGGCCGCCCGACGCGGTGCTGAAGGAGATGCGGGACAATCCCAAACGGGGTTGCGACACCTTGGTGGTGAAGGTGCTGATCACTGCAACAGGCGTGTACCCTGTGGGTACCTTGGTCATTCTCGACACGCACGAGCTGGCTGTAGTCGCGCAGGTCAACCCGGATCCCGACCTGCTTCACCGGCCCAAGGTGAAGGTCATCTCCGATCCGGTCGGCTTGCCTCTCTCGGAGCCCAAGACGCTCGATCTCGCAGAGGCCGATCCCGCGACTGGAGCGCCAAGACACCAGATCATCAAGACCACGGATCCCCAGAAGTACGGGATCCGGGTCAGCGACTACCTGATCGGTTGATCGCCCAAGCCTTCGCGGCCCGCCGCGCCGAGGGACGCGCGGCTCTGGTCCCCTACGTCACCGCGGGCTACCCCGATCGTGGCTCGACCGTCGAGGTGCTCGAGGCGCTTGCCGACGCGGGTGCCGACGTCATCGAGTTGGGCGTACCGTTCTCGGACCCGCTCGCTGACGGGCCGACCATTCAGACGTCCTCGTTCGTGTCTCTCGGCAATGGTACCACAGTGGCCGGAGTGCTCGAGGACCTGACGGCATTTCGTGCGCGCCGAGACACGCCTGTCGTCTTGTTCACGTACCTGAACCCCGTCATCCGCTACGGACCGACCGCCTTCCTCGAAGACGCGGTGAAGGCGGGCGCGCAGGGGCTCCTCCTCACCGACCTTCCGACGGGCGCCGATCCCGTGTTGGAAGCCGAGGTCATCGCGTCGCCACTCGACCTCGTTCGGCTCGTTGCTCCGACTACGCCGTTGTCGCGCGTGCCTGCAGTGGCCGCCGGCGGCTCGGGATTCCTCTACTACATCTCACGCACCGGCGTGACCGGGGCTCGGACCGAGCTGCGGGGTGAACTCTCCAAGGAGGTCCGCGCGATCCGGAAGGCACAGGACCTGCCGGTGGCCGTGGGATTCGGCATCTCGAGCCCTGAGCAGGCGGCCTTCGTGGCGTCCCTCGCCGACGGGGTCGTCGTGGGAAGTGCACTCGTGCGCATTCTCGGAGAGTCCGGGGTCCAGGCGGGTGCCGACTTCGTGGCCTCGCTGCGGGAGGCGATGGACGCCTGAGCGGCTACTCGGCGAGCGCCTCGATCAGATCGCTGTCGGGCTCGACAAAGAGCGTCTGAACACGCTCTACCGAGACCCGTCCCGGGGGCGACTTCCTGGGCTTCCGCACGTACTTCCGCAGCGTCCAGTCGACGGGCACACTGCCCGAGGTCCTCGCTTTGGAGTGCAGCGCAGCGAGCGTGGCGGCCTCTTCCAGATCCCGAGCTGGCGGCTTGCCGTCACCCTGCCAACGCAAGATGACGTGAGCGCCCGATGCGTGCCGGGCGTGAAGCCACACGTCTCCCGGCGAGGAGTGCCGAAACGTGAGGTCGTCGTTGAACCGCGCGCCTCGTCCTACTCGTATCTCGAGACCGCCAGAGCTCTTGAAGACCTTGTAGGGGAGCATCGGCCCAGTCGTCGCGCCCCGCGGTGCCACCCGGGCAGGCCGCAGCGTCTCGCGGACTTCTGCCTCTTCCGCGGCGCCGGACCGGACGCGAGCGAGGAGCGCCTCCAGCCGCCCGAGCTCGGCACGCGCATCTGCGATGAGCTCGGGGAGCCGCTCCGCGGCGCGCTCGGCCTTGGCAGCGTTCTGGTAGTACCGCGCGGCGCTAGCGTGGGCGGGCTCCCCCGGCTCGAGGCGCACCTCGACTGGTGCTCCGTCGAATCCGGTGAGGTGCGCGCGGACGGCACCTGGAGGAATATCCTGGTACCGGGCGAGGATGAGGTCCCCGATGGCGCGCAGCTCGAGCGGATCAGGCGCGCCCGCGAGCTCGACTTCCAGGCTCGCCGTGCGGCGGGTCGCGTGGGTGATCGCCGATTCGATCCGCCCGAGCAGTTCGGGGCCGAGCACCGCAGCAGCCGTAGCGACGCCGCCTTCCCCGTCCGCATCGGCGCAGGACTCGAATGCCGACAGGAGCGTTTCGGCACCGACAGCGCGTGTCCCGGGAATGGGGAAGGGATACGGTTGGGGGCCGGTCTCCAATTGCAGGACGACGGGATCGAGTGTCGCGCTGGGGTCGAGCATCGCTCGCAAGCGCGCGTAGCCTGTCTCGAGTTGCGATTCCGTGTCGGTATCCCCGGGCTCCCCGAGGAGCGCCTGTGCGTTCAGGGGCGAAGTCCAAGCGAAGCGCTTGATCAGGACCCGGGGTCGGTCGCTAGAGGGTACGGGCTCTAGGGCCGCCAGCCAGTCTTCGAGCGAGAGCTGGCCTGCCACGCCGGCGCGTCCGGTCGGGCTCGGCGGCTTGTACGTCTGCCCGATCACCCTGCGGGTATCTCCGGCTGGACGCCACAGGAGATGCCGAACCGTGTCGGCCGTCCCCGTCGTCACCAGAGCGTTCCACTGCGTGCTGATGAGCTCGACGATCAATGACACCCCATCCGAGCGGGGAGCAGAGAAGTCGAAGCGGATCAGTCGCTCGTCGGGCGGGGCATGGACGCGCTCGAGCCTGCCGCGGATGGGATGATCCCCTTCGGTCGGCTCGAGCGGACCATGGAGCCGTAAGTAGCCACGCGTGGGATGGAGGCGCCAGATGAGCGTGCGGTCCTTGAAGAGCAGGGTCACGTCGCGCGCGGCGCGATCCAAACGGACGGCTCTCAAGCGCGCACCGACGAGCGATCGGTTCAGCTCTGCGGCCGTGTGGCGCGTCAACAGGGTGTCCCAACGAATCGGCATCGCGACGGAAGGTAACTGCAGTGGTATCAGCGCCCACGCACGCGAAGCTGGATCCCAGCTCTAAGTCGTTGTAGATAAGTCCGTTATGTTGTCCGACGTGATACTCCGTCCCCACCGCATGGACCGCTCGACCTCGGTCGACGATCGCGTCGCCCTGCACCCATTGGTTCAGGCCGCGGCCGAGGGCGTCCTCCCGGACTGGTCCGTCGCGGGGCCGCAACGCCTCCTGCACATGGCGCGGGTCGCGGCCCTCCTGGACTCCTGGGCCGATGGGCTGGGGCTGCCCATTGAGGAGCGAGCGCGCTGGCGGGCAGCTGGGTACCTCCACGACTCGCTTCGGGACGCACCGGCGGCGTCTCTGCGCGCGCTGGCGGGGTCACTCGGCGACATCAGCGACCCGCTACTCCACGGTCCTGCCGCCGCCCAACGCCTCCGGACGGACGGCGTTGCCGACGAAGAACTCTTGGCGGCCGTGGCGTTTCACACGACGGGGGATCCGGCCTTTAGACGATTGGGCCGCGCGCTTTATGCAGCCGATTTTCTGGAGCCCGGTCGCACCTACCTCGGCGAGCGGGAAGTGGAGCTGCGGGCGCGAGCTCCTCGAGACCTGGATGCGGTCGTGCTCGAGGTAGTACGCGCACGAGCGGCGTACCTCGATGGAAGGATGGACCTCCACCCGCGGACCAAGGCGTTCCTGGGAACGCTCGAAGCGGAGCTGCATGGGTAGGGTGGGGATGGCCGTCGGCATCGTCGGAGTCGTCGCGCTTGCGGGCGCCGCAGCGTATGCGACGTCTCTTGTGGAGACCGCTCAGTTGACCGAGGGTCGGAACCCCGCTCCCCCTACCGAACGGGTGCGCGTGGAGGTGCTAAACGCAGGGGGCGTGTCGGGTCAGGCGCGAGCCGCCACCGTTCGCCTGCGCGATATCGGGTTCGACGTGGTGAGCTACGGGAATGCTGGACGTTTCGACCGAGACTCGTCCGTCGTCGTGGACCGTGTGGGCCGGCCAGAGCTCGCTCGTGCCGTCGCCGACATACTCGGGGTGTCGCTGGTCAACACCGACCTCGACGCGAACCTATTCGTCGACGTCACCGTACTGCTGGGAAGGGACTGGCAGGGGGGCGCAGCTCTGGACGGCATCGGAGCCGACGCTCCCGAGCGAGAGCCATGGGATCCGCGAGGATGGATCGGGCGCTGAGCCATGACGGATAAGAAGAAGGCGAAGGGTCGGGAAAAACGGCCTGATTCGCTCGCGGAATGGGTCAAGTCGCTCGCCATCGCCTTTGTGCTCTTCCTGTTCCTGCGCACGTTCATCGTCCAGACGTTCATCATCACCTCTGGCTCGATGGAGGAGACGCTGCTCGTGGGGGACATGTTGGTGGTGAACCGCCTCGCGATGGGCTCCCGATTCCCCGGCACCGAGCTTCGCATTCCCGGATACTCGTCGCCCGATTACGGTGACGTGCTCGTCTTCGACCCGCCCCATGACGACACACTGAAGCTCATCAAGCGGCTGGTAGGCATGGGTGGGGACACTCTCGAGATGCGAAGCCGCGTCCTGTACCGGAATGGGGCGGAGGTGAGCGAACCGTACGTCGCCCACCACAACGTTCCCGATGAGAGCGACTACACGATGGAGTGGCAGCGGAACTACCTGACCGCAGGGGCCGATGTCGAAGCCTATGCGCCTTCGAGGGACAATTGGGGGCCGCTCGTCATCCCCGAGGACCGCTTTTTCATGCTCGGCGACAACCGTGAGCTCAGCTACGATTCGCGCTATTGGGGGCTCCTCGAGCGTTGGAGACTGGAGGGGCGCGCGGCCTTCATCTACTACGCCTTCGACGGCTCTTCGTATCGGCCCTTCCCCTGGCTCCGAGAAGTGCGGTGGGGGAGAATCGGCGACCGGATTCGCTGACGGGCTTAGACAACGCCTCGGGAAACCGTAACTTCTGCACCTTCACGACAGTCCCAATCTGCGGGGATCGACGCACGGATGGCATCGAAGAAGACACAGGACGACGATCGCGCCGACGCGTCGGGCTCAGCGAGGAAGAAACGATCCGCGCCCAAGGCGCAGCGTGACGGCGTTGCGGAATGGTTCAAGTCGATCGCGATTGCGCTCGTCCTCTTCCTTTTCTTGCGGACGTTCCTGATTCAGACGTTCGTGATCACCTCAGGCTCCATGGAGGAGACCCTCCTGGTCGGGGACATGCTCGTGGTGAACCGGGCGGCGCTGGGATCGCGAATTCCTGGGACGAATATTCGCATTCCCGGATACTCTTCGCCGCGTTGGGGGGATGTACTCGTCTTCGATCCGCCGCACGAAGAGACCATCATGCTCATCAAGCGGCTGGTCGGCATGCCGGGGGACACGGTGGAGATGCGGAGCCGGGTGCTCTACAGGAATGGCGAGCGCGTGGAAGAGCCCTACGTCGTCCACGCCGATGTCGTCGACGAGCCGCATCCGTGGATGGTGTGGCAGCGGGACTACCTGACGTCGGAGGTCGATGCTTCGACGTACTCACCGACTCGGGACAACTGGGGCCCGCTCGTCATTCCCGAGGGGCACTACTTCACGCTCGGAGACAACCGGGAGCGCAGTCTCGACTCCCGCTATTGGGGGCTCCTGGAGCGGTGGAGACTCGAAGGGCGGGCGGTCTTCACCTACTTCTCGTACAACAAAGACTCGTTCCGCCCCTTCCCCTGGATCAGGGAGATCCGCTGGGGACGCCTGGGGGACGCGATCCGGTAGGAGAGATCTCCCGCTACGTCTCCGCCGGGCTCTTTTCCAACTGCACTAAAGTGTGCGCGCGCAGCTGACCACACGCAGCATCGATGTCTCGGCCGCGTGTCTCGCGGACCGCCACCGCCACGCCTCGCCGCTCCAGCCCCTCGGCGAACGCCCGAATGCGACCAGCCGGCGAGGGTCGCCAGTCCTGATACGGGATCGGGTTGTACGGGATCAGGTTCACGAAGGCTCGCACCGGCAACGACAGTTCGGCGAGGGGCCCGATGAGCTCCAACGCGTCGTTTATGCCGTCGATCATCGTGTACTCGAACGTGATGCGCTTGCCGCCTGCTTCGTCGAACGCCCGCAAGGCGTCCAAGACATCAGGCAGGGGATAGCGCTTCTCCAGGGGGATCAACTCGCGCCGCAAGTGGCTCACCGGCGCATGCAACGAGAGCGCGAGTCGGAACTGCTCGGGTCGTGCGGCAAGCTCAAGGATGCCCGGCACGACGCCAACGGTCGACACCGTGATCCGTCGCGCTCCCACCGCGTACCCCTGGTTGAGGAGCGTAAGCGAGGCGTGCACGGCCGCCCGGTTCGCGAGCGGCTCTCCCATGCCCATGTACACGATATTCGTGATGGGGCCGTAGCCGTTCGCTTCGGCCCAGCGACGCGAGGCCCGGTACTGGGTCACGATCTCGCCGGCGGACAGCTGTCGGTCGAAGCCTCCCCATCCCGTCGCGCAGAACGTGCAGCCCATGGCGCAGCCGGCCTGGCTCGAAAGGCATAGGGTGAGGCGCTCCCCGCGGGGGATGAGCACCGACTCCACCAGCTCTCCATCCACTAGGCGCCAGACGTGCTTCACCGTGCCGTCCGCGCTACGCGCGACGTTGGCCTCCGAGGCTTCTGCAAATGAGAAGTTCTCCGCGATCGCGTCGCGTTCGACTCCAGGGAGGTCGGTCATCTCGGCGGGGGAGGGCGCCAGGGCCTCGAAGATCCATCGCTCCACCTGTCCCGCGCGATAGGACGGCTGCCCCCGGGACTGAAAGTGCCTCGCGAGCTCCGCTCGCAGAGCGTCGGGTGGCAGCGAAAGCAGGTCGTGGCGAGAGGTGTCGGGCATGTACTTTTCTTGAATCGGCTTCTGGAGAGGCTTAACTTAGCCGCCGACTGAAAACCACTGAAGGCAGGAGGTTCGCCGCGAGCGAGCGATCCATAAACAAGCGTTTGGCAAACCTGATGCGTGCGTGGGGACCCGCTGCTGCTTGGGCGATGGTCCTTTTTTTGTTGAGCGCTTGGCAGAATCCGACGCTTCCGGCGTGGGTGACGTCGTACGACAAGCTGGCGCACGCCGGGCTCTACGGAGTCCTGGGGATGGCGTTGGGGTACGGTCGACACCACGACGTATCTCCGCCGCCCCATTTCGTCCTGCTGGCCGTTGGGGCGATCTATGGCGCGACGGACGAGTGGCACCAGGCTTTCGTGTACGGAAGAACCCCGGGGTGGGGTGATTGGACGGCCGACATGGTGGGTGTGACGCTCGGCTATGTCGCCGCCTTGTTCATATTGAGTCGCGTCGCGGGGCTTGCGACGCCAACAGGACCGAGTGCCCATGTCCCAGACTGAGACTGAACTGGAGCGCACCAGCCTTCGGGAGCGCATGGTGGGCGGAGTGCGCGCCGAGGACGCGGGTGCCACCACCGATCTCTCGGGATGGGTGCATCGACGCCGCGACTTGGGGGGCCTCGTTTTCGTGGATCTGCGGGACCGCAGCGGTATCGTTCAGGTTTCGTTCGGTCCCGACTGGACCGACCCCGTGTCGCTCGAGCTCGCACACGACCTGGGCCACGAGGACGTCATCCGCGTCGAGGGCACGGTCGAGTTGCGCCCTGAAGCAGCGCGCAACCCCGAGCTCATCACCGGAGACGTCGAGATTCGGGCGGCCCGGTTGGAGAAGCTGTCGGACGCGGTCACGCCGGCCATCCCTGTCTACCGGGCTCCGGACGACGAGCTTCCTTCCGAGGAGCTCCGCCTGCAGCACCGAGTGCTCGACCTGCGACGCGCCGAGCTCCAGCAGAATCTGATTCTCCGCCACCGGCTCGTACTCGCGGCGCGCAACTACCTCGATGCCCTCGGGTTCATCGAGGTCGAGACACCGATGCTCACCAAGGCGACCCCGGAGGGCGCCCGCGACTACGTCGTCCCGAGCCGCGTGCACAAAGGCGAGTTCTACGCGCTGCCCCAGAGCCCTCAGCTCTACAAACAGGCGCTCATGGTGGCTGGCTTCGACCGCTACTTCCAGATCGCGCGGTGCTTCCGTGACGAAGACCTGCGGGCAGACCGGCAGCCCGAGTTCACACAGATCGACCTCGAGGCGTCGTTCGTAGCGCCAGAAGACATCTTCACTTGGATGGAAGGGCTGATCACTGCCCTCGCCTCGGTCGCCGACATCGATGCGCCTGTGCCGTTTCCGCGCCTGTCGTGGGTGGATTCCATGGAACGGTTTGGGTCGGATAGACCGGACCTCAGGTACTCCCTCGAGATCGAGGACTGGACCGAGGCGACGCGCGACACGGACTTCGGGGTCATCAGAACTCAAGTCGAAGCCGGGGGCCGCGTCCGTGGCCTGCGCCTCGACGGCGGTGGCCGCCTTTCGCGGAAAGACATCGAATCGATCGAGGCGACGGCCAAGGCGGCCGGCGCACCAGGGCTTCTCTGGGCCAAGCGCTCGGACGAAGGGACGTCCGGGACGCTCGGTAAGTTCCTCACCCCGGAGCAGGCTGACGCCATCGGACTCGGCGTGGGTGACCTCGTACTCGTGGCCGCTGGCAAAGACCGGATCACGTCGCCGGCGCTGGCCGCTTCGAGAGCAGCAGCGGCGGTGGCCATGGAGCTACCCCACCAGCGAGAGCATTCGTGGCTTTGGGTCACCGACTTCCCGGTGTTCGACGAGGAGGACGGCCGGCTCACACCCAGTCACCATCCCTTCGTGATGCCGCACTCGGACGACGTTCCGTTGCTCGAAAGCGACCCGGCGAGGGTACGCGGCACCGCCTACGACATGGTGTACAACGGCACTGAGTTCGGCTCTGGAAGCATCCGAATCCACGAGCCGGATCTTCAGCGGCGCGTCTTGCGCGTCGTCGGGCTGAGCGACGCAGAGATCGACGAGAAGTTCGGCTTCTTGCTCGGTGCGCTCGCGGCGGGCGCGCCGCCCCATGGTGGCATTGCGCTGGGCCTCGACCGTATCGTTCAGCGCTTCACCGGATCGGGCAGCCTTAGAGACGTCATCGCGTTCCCGAAGACGACCGCCGCACGGGCCCTCTATGAGGGCGCGCCAGCGAAGGTAGGAGAGCGCGAGCTGGAGGCTCTAGGGTTGGAAGTGATCGAGTCCCGCGGGCAGGAGTAGGCGTGACGAACGGTGAGACACTCGTAGAACACAGACTGGACGCTGAGGGCGCCGACCCGCTGATGCTGGCGGGCGTGAACGACCGTAACGTTCATGAGGTCAGCCGGCTCTTCGGGGTGCGCGTCGTGCTGCGCGGCGACCATGTGATCCTGTCGGGCGGCCTGAGCGCGGTCGAAAGCGCGATGCCCGTCGTGCAGCACATGATAGAGCTGTCACGTCTGCGGACCCCGTTCGACACACCGGACATCGCTCGCTTCGTAGACGGAGCGGAATCGAGTCCTTCGGGCATCGTGCACCCGAACGACGAGATTCGCATCGCGCTACCGGGCTCCCGCCGGGTGATCGTCCCGAAGTCGGACGGGCAGCGCGGCTATGTCGCGGCCATCGCGCAGAACGACGTCGTCATCGGCATCGGGCCTGCAGGCACAGGGAAGACCTACCTCGGTGTGGCGTGCGCTCTCGATGCGCTCTACAAGAAGCGAGTGCGGAAGATCATCCTCGCCCGCCCGGCCGTGGAGGCCGGCGAGAACCTCGGCTTCCTCCCGGGAGACCTTCAAGACAAGGTCGATCCGTATTTGCGGCCGCTCTACGACGCGCTGGAGGACATGATGCCGCACGACCGCGTGAGGCGTGCGCTCGAGGACTCCACCATCGAGATCGCGCCCCTGGCGTACATGCGGGGCCGCACGCTGTCCGATGCGTTCGTGATTCTCGATGAGGCTCAGAACGCCACGCGCGCACAAATGAAGATGTTCCTTACGCGGCTCGGGCTGAATTCCCGGGTTGTCATCACCGGGGACAAGACCCAGATCGACCTGTCCAGCCCGGCGGAGTCCGGGCTCCTCGAGGTCGAGACCATCCTCTCGGGCATCGACGGCATCGCGCTCGCCTACCTCGACGAGAAGGACGTAATCCGGCACCGTCTCGTGAAGGACATCATCCTGGCATACGCCCGCGGCCCGGGCGACGAGCTAAGTCCGTGAGCAAGCGTCCAGGGTCAGAGGGGAGCTCGGTCTCAGGTCGGACCCAGGCCGAGGTCGTGAGCTCGTGGCCGGAGCGGATACGGCATCACGGGGCCCGGCTCCTCTTGCTCGTTGCGCTCGCGACCCTCATCACTGTGTTCTTCCCTCCCACGGAGGGGTTGAACATCGATGTGCCGTCCGAAGGGGCGGTGGCGCAGGAGACCGTGACCGCGGAAATCGCGTTCAGCGTGCCCAAGGCGCCGGCCGAACTCGAGCGGGACCGGCGGCTGGCGATGGAGACCGTGCCGCCCACGTTCCGCTACCGGGCCGAAGCGGGTGACTCCGTTGCGGCTCGCTTGACCCGCTTCTTCGACCGAATCGACAGCGTGGCGACCGCGGGCGACACGATCGCGCTCGGGGACCTCCTGCGCGGCAGTCAGATCACGGCCACGCCCTCGCAGACCACTTATCTGATCGACGGCGCTACGCGCGCGGTATTCCGTACGGCCGCCATAAGAGCCGCCAATGAAGTGCTTCCTCGCGGCGTCGTGGATCCAGCGAGGATCTTGGACCTGACGACCGAAACCGTGACCGTCGCGCGGGGTGTGGACGAGGAGTCGGTGCGGGTCGATGATGTCCTGACCTCCGGCGACTTCTACGCCGAGGCCGTTCGGCTCTTGCCGCCACAGCTGCCGCCCGACGCGCGTGAGCTGTTCCGACTGCTCCTGATCTTTCACCTGGAATACAGCCTCGAGCTCGATGTCTTCGCGACCGAACAGGATCGAGGCGCAGCCAGGGAGTCCGTGCCGCTCACGAAGGGAGACGTCCTGGAACGCCAGGTCATCGTCCGTACGGGAGACCTGATCGGCTCGGAGACGCGAGAACGCCTAGACGCGTATTATGGAGCGTTACGCGCTCTAGGTGACGGGGAGCAAGCCAGTTTGGACCTCGGGGCGCTCGTGGGCGCGGGCATGCTGAACTGCCTCCTGTTGTCGATCTTTGGACTCTTGGTCTTTTTCGCTCGCCCCGAGGTCTACGCCAACTTCCGGTGGCTTCTCCTGCTCGCCATCCTCGCCGCCGCGTACTTCGGCGCGGGTATCGCCATCGACCGCGGCGGGCTTCCACCCGAGTGGCTACCCATCGCGTTCGTCGCGCTTCCCGTGGCGGTGCTATGGGATACGCGCATGGCGCTCCTCTTGGTGCTGGTGTTGGCCGCACTGACGGGCACGCTAGAGCCTTTCTCAGACCAAGGCACCGTACTCGGCTTGATGGCAGGGGGCGCAGCCGCAGCCATGAGCGTGCGGGCCGTACGGCGGCGCTCAGAGACATGGGTTTCCATCGCCATCATCTCGGGCGCGTCGGCCCTCATGTTGCTTGCCCACGGCATGGCGACCTCCCGCCCGTTGGCCGAGGTGGCCCAGGGCGCCGCGGTGTTCGCGGGGAATGCCACTGCGTCCGCGCTCTTGGCGATGGGCTTTTTGTGGGTGTTCGAGATGTTCACCGGCATCACGACGGTGCAGACCCTACTCGAGTGGGCCGATCCCACGCGGCCTCTTCTCCGCCGTCTCGCGATGGAGGCGCCCGGCACCTACGCGCACAGCATCAACGTGGCGAACCTCGCCGAGGCGGCAGCGACCAGGATCGACGCCAACGGCCTTCTCTGTAGGGTGGGCGTGCTCTATCACGACGTCGGCAAGATGCTCAAGCCTCACTACTTCGTGGAAAACCAGCCGGACAGTAGGAATCCGCACGACAAGCTGAAGCCTGAGACGTCCGCGTCGATCGTCTTGGAGCACGTGACGGAAGGCGCGAGACTCGCCCGCGACGAAAATGTGCCCGACGTAGTCGTTCAGTTCATTTACGAGCACCACGGCACCCAGAGGATCGGCTTCTTCTACGAGAAAGCTCGAGAGGAGGCCGAATCCGAGGTCGACGTACAGCGCTTCACGTATCCCGGTCCGAAGCCGCGGTCCAAGGAGACAGCCATCGTCATGCTCGCGGACTCGTGCGAGTCTGCGACACGGGCCATGCACGACCCCACGCCCGAACGCGTCCGCGATCTGATCGACACGGTGGTCCAGGGCAAGATCGCCGACGGTCAGCTCGACGAAGCGCCGCTCACGTTGGGCGATGTCGCACAGGTGAAGGAGCAGTTCGTGAGCATTCTGGCCGGAGTCCATCATCGGCGCATCGAGTATCCCGGCACGAAGCACCTCACGGACGCCGAGGCGGAGGGCGACGAGAAGGATGAGCCGGCCATCGGCCTCGCCGAGCTGGCGTGACCCTGTTGGCAACCATCCACGTCGACGACGAAACATTTCCGGGCGCGCCCGTCACGCTCATCGAGCGCGCGGTCCGGCGGGCTCTGGAGGCGGAGGGCAGGGGGGAGGTGGAGATTTCCGTTGCGCTCCTTCCTGACGCGGAGATGCGTCGACTCAACAAGGAGTTCCTCGACAAGGACCACACCACCGATGTCCTGGCCTTCACGCTTTCCGGTGCTGGCAATACGACGGTCGGTGACGTCTATGTGGGCTACGATCAAGCGGCTCGCCAGGCCGCCGAGGTTGGGGTGCCCCTTCGCGAAGAGTTGGCGCGACTCGCCATCCATGGGACCCTCCATGTGCTCGGCTACGATCACCCCCAGGGGCTGGACCGCGCTGAGAGCCCGATGTTTCAGCTGCAAGAACGTCTGCTGAAGGGCACTTTGGAGGACGCGGTGTGACGAGCACGAGCACCCCTCAAGAAGAGCTCGAAGGCGTCGGCACCCGCATTCGGGAACTCCTATTGCGCGGAGACGCGACTGGAGCCGGCGAAGCGGCTGGCGCCATGCACGCGTCCGACCTAGCCGACCTCCTGGAGGAGTTGGACGAGGAGCTGCGGATTCCGCTCCTTTCGGCGGTCCCCGTCGAGTTGGCCTCTGGCGCGCTCGCGGAGATGGAGGAGGGTGAGGATCGCGGAGACCTGCTCTCGGCCCTCACGCCGGCAATGCGCGCCGAGTTCCTACACGAGCTCGCCGACGACGATGCAGCCGACCTCATCGGCGACCTCGAACCGCCGGAGCAGCAGAGGATCCTCGATGCGCTGCCCGCGGAGGAAGCCGATGACCTGATCGACCTCCTGAAGTACGACGAGGACTCCGCCGGTGGCCTGATGACGACTGAGCTCGTCGCACTCAACGCGACGCTCACCGCCGGCGAAGCCATCGAGGAGGTTCGTATCCAGGGGCGGGAGATCGAGGACTTCTATACGGTCTTCGTCGTGGACTCCGAGAAACGCCTGCTGGGGACACTGCGTCTCGACGATCTGGTGATCGCTGATCCGGGGAGCCTCGTTGGCGAGCTCGTAGAGGCGCCGATCGCGACTGTGCTTCCCGACGTCGATCAGGAGGAGGTGGGGCGCCTGATTTCCCGGTACAACCTCGTGGCGATTCCGGTGGTGACCGAGGACGACGTTCTTCTCGGGCGAATCACGTTCGACGATGTAATCGACGTCATTGAGGCGGAGCAGACCGAGGATATCCTCCGCCTCGCTGGCCTCAACGACGAGGACGATCTACGGCACAGCTGGCAACAAGCCGTCCGGGCAAGGCTTCCCTGGCTCAGCCTCAACCTCATGACGGCGGCGCTGGCCGCCTCGGTGATCCTCGTCTACGAGGACGTGATCGACCAGGTGATCACGCTGGCCTTCCTCGCGCCGATCATCGCCGCCATGGGGGGAAGTTCCGGAACGCAGTCTCTCGCCATCACCATCCGCCGGATTACGGTCGAGGGTTCGGGCCGCACGAGGGGGCACGTGATGAGGGAGATTCTCATCGGTCTCGTGAATGGCGCGGTCCTGGGCATCGGAATCGCGGTGCTGGCGCTCTTGGTCGACGGAGATCCCCGGCTCGGGCTGGTGGTTCTGCTCGCGATGTGGGGCAACCAGATCGTGGCCGGCTTCGCCGGTGCCTTCGTGCCTGCGACGCTGGACCGTATGGGCATCGACCCCTCCATCGCGTCCTCGGTCTTCGTGCATACCCTCACGGATCTGTGCGGCTTCTTCCTTCTTCTCGGCCTGGCTTCGCGGCTGCTGCTGTGAAGCTGACAGGGGGCGCTACGTGAAGGGCATCGTTCGTACGGTTTCAGTTATGCTGCGGCTCAGCCCGTTCGCCATAGCGTTCCTGCGGGACCGGAAACAGTGGATTCTGTTCGGGCGGCCGGCGTCCCGCACACGTAGGCACCACGAGGGACGGGCTGTGCGGCTGACGAGTCGTCTTGCGAAGCTGGGACCGACGTTCGTGAAGCTCGCTCAGTTGCTCAGTTCACGCGCCGATATCCTGCCAGAGCCCTATCTCTCTGAGATCAGCAAGCTGCAAGATCAGGTGCCTGCGGACCCTGCGCCGCGTATCCGCGCCGTCATCGAACGCGAGCTGGGTGCGCCGGTTTCCGAGCTCTTCGAGGATTTCCAGGACGTACCGGAAGCCGCGGCGAGCCTCGGCCAGGTGCACCGAGCCACAGCGGACGGTCACGACGTCGTGGTCAAGGTCCTTCGCCCCGGCGTCGAGGAGGCGATCGCCCTCGATTTGGACATTTCGTTCCGACTGCTCTTTTGGCTCAACATCCTCTTTCCCAACCACCATGTGCGCGGTCTCACGAACGTCGTGCGAGAGTTCTCCGTACGCGTCAAGGCCGAGATGGACTTCGAGCAGGAAGCGGCCAACATCGCTCGTTTTCAGAGGGTCTTCCAAGGGGAGCGGAAGGTCCGCGCTCCAGTCGTCTACGAGCGCTTCACCCGCCGTCGCGTGCTCGTGATGGAGCACTGCTACGGAACGAAGATCGATCATCTGCACGAGCTCTTCGCCTCAGGTCGGCTGTCGTTCAAGCAGGTGATGGAGACGCTCACCGGTGTCTACCTGCGGATGATGATGGTGGACGGTTTCATGCACGCTGACCCGCACCCGGGCAATCTCCTGGTCCAGGACGATGGCACGCTCATCCTGCTCGACTGGGGTGCGGTTCTCGAGGTCCCTCGCTGGACCAGGGAGTCGATCCTCCGCACCGCGATTGCTCTGGGCCGCGAAGACATCGACAGCGTCATCAACGAGATGTACAGGCTTTCCATGATCGGCTCGGAGGTCTCGCGCGGAGAGATTCGCGAGGCGGCGGCCGAGATTCTAAAGATCGTCGAACGCGCCAAGACGACGAACCGAGCGAAGATCATCGAGGCGATCATCGCCGAGTTGTTGGATACGTTCTACACATGGCCTCTCACGCTCCCGCAGGAGCTCGTGTACTTCTTTCGTGCCGCCGCGCTCATCGAAGGCGTTGCCTTTCACTACGAGCCCAACTTCGACGGCCTCACCTTCATTCGCGGCGTGATTCAGAAGAACCAGGCCGAGCTGCTCCGGACGACCGGCCAGCAGCCGGCGCAGATCGCCAAGAGCTTCGTGGATGAGGCTCAGAGCGCGGTCCGCTCTGTTCGGGACCTGGTTACGAGGGCCGAACGCGAGGAGTTCCGAGTACGGGTGCACCCGCGGGACATGCAGACTCAAGAACGTTTCCTGCACCTCCAAGCTCGCCGATTGCTACTCAGCATTTTCGCGAGCGCTACGGCCGTGATCACCTCGATCCTCTTCATTGCGTTGCGGAACTGGTGGTTGCTCGGAGCGGGCCTGCTCGTAGCGCTCGTCATGTTCGTGATCGTCCTCTTCATTCCCACACATCTGCTGGAGAACCCGCTCCGGCATGCCCGTGGGATCCGGCCGAACGAGAGGAAGTGAACAAGACGATCTACTTCGTTCGCCAGGGGGATGCCGAGGTGCACCACTACCGGGGTGGGGCGGGACCGGTACAGGGTCTGGTGGGGTGGGAGGCTTGAGTTCGGGGGCCCGTCCTGGCGTCAGGACGGTCCGAGGCTAGGATTCTGCGATGTCCACCGACCTCCCCACCCGCTTCCGCGACGGAAAGGTCCCCGCGCTCGCCCGCGCCATTTCTATCACCGAGGACCAGCGGGACGGATTCGAAGAGCTGCTTCACGAGCTTCTGAGAGCGGGCCCACAAGCGAAGCGGGTCGGCCTCACAGGCCCGCCCGGCGCGGGTAAGTCCAGCTTGCTTGCCTTGGTGGCCAACGCCTACCGCGCCTTGGACGAGCGGGTAGGCATCGTTGCGGTCGACCCGACTTCTCCCTATTCGGGCGGCGCGCTGCTCGGCGATCGCATCCGCATGAATGACCTGGCGACGGACCCAGGCATCTTCATCCGCTCCATGGCGAGTCGAGGTTCGCTCGGGGGCCTGGCGACGACCACCAAAGAGGTCCTGGACGTCATGGACGCGTTCGGCTTCGAGCGCATCCTCGTCGAGACGGTGGGCGTGGGCCAGACCGAGCTGGAGATCACGGCCGCGGCGGACACCGTCGTGGTCGTGCTGGTGCCCGAGTCTGGGGACGCGGTGCAGGCCATGAAGGCCGGCTTGATGGAGATCGCCGACATCTTCGTGGTGAACAAGGCCGACCGGCCCGGGGCAGGTCGCCTGGCGAAAGAGATCCGCCAGGCCCTGCATTTACGCGCGGGCGAGGCGCTCCACGACGTTCCGGCCCACCACGGCGTCGACCTGCAGAACGTGCCTCTTGAGTTGCGTCCGGAGTCGTCCGGCGACAGTGAGCGCTGGGAGATTCCGGTTCTGGAAACCAACGCCCTCGACGGGGCGGGGATCCCTGATTTGGTGGCGGCCATTGGTGACCATCGCGCCTGGCTCGAAGGTTCAGGTGAGCTGGCGGCACGTCGCCGCCACCGCACTCGGGGACGGGTGCAAGACGTGGTTCAACGCGAGATGCGGCGTGTCGCTTGGGCCTCCGATGAAGTACGCCGGAGCCTGGACGAGGGTGTCAGGGGTATCGAACGGGGCGAGGGCACGCCCTATTCGGTCGCGCGGGACCTCTTGGCGTTGTTGCTTCGTTGACCCTCGCTTTGCCGTCTGGTCATCTTTGATCCAGGACACGCGCACACGGGAGCAGGCATGTCGACGTTAGAGAGGGACGTCTTGAGCCGATCTGAGCTCGACGCCCTCGTGCGGGAGCGCGAAGCCGAACTCGCCGAGCTGAAGGCGCAGCTGAACGAATGGATTGAGGCATACGACGCCACGCCGAAGCGCGACGCATCGTTCACTACGATCTCGGGGCGTGAGCTCAAGCCGCTCTACACGGCGCTCGATCGCGCCGACGCGGACGACACGGAGGCCGTGGGCCTGCCGGGTTTCTACCCGTTCACCCGCGGGCCTTACGCGACCATGTACCGGACCCGTCTCTGGACGATGCGCCAATTCGCTGGCTTCGCGACCGCCGAGGAGACGAACGAGCGCTACAAGTACCTACTCGACCAGGGCCAGACCGGCCTCTCCGTCGCGTTCGACTTCCCGACTCTCATGGGCTACGACTCCGACCATCCTCGCTCACTCGGTGAGGTCGGCGTGTGCGGCGTCGCGATCTCGTCACTCGCTGATATGGAGCGGTTGTTCGAAGGGATTCCGCTGGATCAGGTCTCGGTGTCCATGACGATCAACGGCCCGGCCATCATCCTCTTCTGCTTCTACGTGGCCGCGGCGGAGAAGCAGGGGGTCTCCCCGGAAGTCCTCCGCGGCACCGTTCAGAACGACATCCTCAAGGAATACCAGGCGCAGCATGCCTGGGTCTTTCCACCCGAGCCGGCGTTGCGCTGCATCGTGGATATGCTCGAGTGGTGCAGCACGCATGCTCCGAAGTACAACCCGATCTCCATTTCTGGCTACCACATCCGCGAGGCGGGTGCCACGGCGGCCCAAGAGCTCGCGTTCACACTGCGCAACGGCTTCGAGTACGTCGAGCGCGCCATTGCGAGAGGGCTGGACGTCGATGACTTCGCTCCTAGGCTTTCTTTCTTCTTTGACGTGCACTCGGACTTCTTCGAGGAGATCGCCAAGCTCCGCGCGGCGCGGCGAATCTGGGCGCGCGCGATGCGCGACACGTACGGTGCGAAGGATCCCGAGTCCTGGCGCCTACGTACGCACGCGCAGACGGCGGGCGTGAGCCTGACCGCGCAGCAGGCCGAGAACAACATCGTCCGGGTCGCCTATCAGGCCATGGCGGCGGCGCTCGGAGGCGCGCAGTCGCTCCACACGAACTCGATGGACGAGACCCTGGCTTTGCCGACCGAGAAGTCCGTGCGCATCGCGCTGCGCACGCAACAGATTCTCGCGTTTGAGTCCGGCGTCACGAATACGATCGACCCGCTGGCCGGCTCCTACTTCCTCGAGTCCCTTACGGACGCACTCGAACAGGATGCACAGGCCATCTTCGAAGAAGTCGATGCGCTGGGCGGAGTCGTGCCGGGGATCCATCAGGGATGGTTCCAACAACAGATCGCCGGATCTGCGATGCAACAGCAGCGTGACATCGAGTCGGGACGGCGGGTGGTGGTGGGCGTGAACGACTTCACAGACGGCTCCGGCGACATCCAGATCGATACGCTCAAGATCGATCCGGCGGTCGAGCGGCGTCAGGTCGATGCGATGGCTCGGATGAGAGCGTCACGGGACAACCAAGTAGTCACCCGCACTCTTTCCGACCTTACCACTGCGTGCCGCACGGACGAAAACATCGTGCCCCGCATCCTGGACTGTGCGAGAGCGTACTGCACGCTGTACGAGATTCGGCACGCTATGGAGGATGTGTTCGGTGCGTACAAGGAACCCATTTCCTTCTGATAGCCAGAAAGCCGTACGGAGCCCATGACCGACCCCCAACGCAGAATCAGAGTCCTCGTAGCCAAGCCGGGGCTGGACGGACACGATCGCGGAGCCAAGGTGATCGCGAGCTCGTTTCGCGACGCGGGCTTCGAGGTGATCTACACCGGACTGCACCAGACTCCTGAAATGATCGTGAGCGCCGCCGTTCAGGAAGATGTCGATGTCGTCGCGATGTCCGTGCTCTCCGGTGCCCACATGACACTCTTCCCCCGGGTCAGAGTGCTCCTCGACGAGGCGGGAGCCGATCACGTCCTCGTGACGGGGGGTGGCATCATTCCCGAGTCCGACATGGAGGCGCTCGAAGCGCTGGGCATCGGTCGCTTGTTCGGGCCCGGTACGCGGACAACCGATGCGATCGCCTACGTGAAGGACTGGATCGCGCACCAGAGGACGCAATGACCCTCCGGCGGTTCGTCGCCCTTTGACCCCGAGTACCGCGAGCGGCTCGACGGGTCGTCTGGGCGAGCTATCGAATGCGGTGAAGGCGCTTCGCGAGCTGGCTCGCCAAGGGGGCGGCGCCGAGCGGATCGACGCGCAGCACACCGCAGGCAAGCTGACGGCCAGGGAACGCGTCAGTCTTCTCCTGGACCCGAGCGAGCCGGTGGTGGAGATAGGAATGCTCGTCGCGCACGACCTCTACGACGGCAAGGCTCCAGCTGCAGGTGTCATCACGTGCGTGGGCAGAGTGCACGGCAGGGAGGCGGTCATCGTCGCCAACGACGCGACGGTCGAAGGAGGCGCCTGGTGGCCGGAGACCGTCGGCAAGATTCTGCGCGCGCAGGAGGTGGCCATGCGATGCCGCATCCCGATCCTATACCTCGTCGATTCCGACGGCGCGGTTCCCGTGCAGGCCGACGTCTTTCCCGGGCAGTACGGAGTGGGGCGGATCCTCTACTACGCGGCGGTGATGCGTCGGCATCTTGCGACGCCTCAGTTCGCCGGGGTCTTGGGACCCTGCGTCGGGAGCGCCGCATACCTGCCGGCACTGGCGGACGTGATCGTCATGGTGGAGGGCACATCGTTCTTGGCGCTTGCGCCTCCGAGCCTCGTGGAGGGAGCGACGGGGCGGAGCGTGACGTCCGAAGAGCTTGGCGGAGCCCAGGTGCACACGGAGGTCAGCGCCGTGGCCCACTACAAGGTGGGGAACGACCAGGAGTGCATCCAGCGGCTCAGAGGGCTGGTTGGCGAGTTACCCCCGCGGGACGAATCGGAGGACTCGCGCGTCCCCGCGCCGCCGCTCCGGCTCTCCTACGATCTGTACGACCTCGTTCCCGATGACCACCGGCAGCCCTATGACGTGCGCGCCGTGTTGGACTGCCTGCTCGACCGTGATTCGCTCGAGGAGTTTCAGGCCGATCACGCGCGGGAGATCATCTGTGGGACGAGCTTTCTCGAAGGGGTCCGCGTCGGGGTGATTGCGAACGCGCGGGGCATGTTTCGGCCCGGAAGCGATGGGACACCTCACTTCGGTGGGCTCGTCTACGCCGAAAGTGCGCGCAAGGTCGCGTACTTCATCGAGACCATGAACCGGCACGGTACGCCGCTCTTGTTCGTGCAAGACGTGTCGGGCTTCATGGTCGGGCCAGAGGCCGAGCACGAGGGAATTCTGCGGGCCGGGGCCGAGTTCGTAGAGGCGATGGCGACGTCGACCGTGCCGAAGATCGTGCTGACGCTCAACCACGCATCGGGCGCCGGCTATTACGCGATGGCCGGTCAGGGCTTCGACCCGACCTTCATCGTCTCACTCCCAACGGGGCGAATGGGCCTCGCCGACGAGGTGCTCGGGCCGACCGCGGGGTCGGGGGACGATCAAGAGGTCCGGCTCGATGCACGATATGCGGCCGCCCGGGGCTTCGTCGACGAGATCTTGCTGCCCGAAGAGCTCCGGGCTGCGCTCGGCTTGCTCCTGCGGGCCGCGCTACGCAACCCAGGCCCGCACCTGGGGCCGTTTCAGCTCCGTTAGCGGGGGCCGCCATGCTCCTCGACCGGGAACGCACAGCGGGAAAGTACCTCGAGTGGAAGGTGCGTCTATTCAGCGTCGCTGCGGTCGTGGCGCTCGCTGGCATCTACACGGAGCGACGCTGGGTGACGGGTGCAGCGATCCTCATTCTCGTGAGCGCCCTCTCCTTGAGGTTCCTCCCTTCCCACGCGGAAGACTCGGAGACAACCGAAGAAGGGTGAGCGGCGGGCCGGACCCGCTATCGCCGGGTCCCAGGAGAAGAACCACGCTGAGTGGGTGACCCACGACCCCATTGCGCTCCTGCACCGCCATCTCGGCCACTCAAGCTTCCGTCCGGGTCAAGAAGAGCTCATACGAGCGGTGCTCCGCGGGAGAGACGCCCTGGGAGTGCTGCCGACGGGCGGTGGTAAGAGCGTCTGTTATCAGGTCCCGGCGCTGGCGCTGGGCGGACTTACGCTCGTCGTCACACCGCTGGTCTCGCTCATGGAGGATCAGGTCGGTCGCGCCCGGGCTGTCGGGCTACGGGCTGACTACATGAGCGCCACCCAGGGGACCGGCGCAAAGAGAGTGGTGCTCGAGCGAGCGCGAGCCGGATGCCTCGACATGCTTTTCGTCGCACCGGAACGCTTGGAGCTGGACGGATTCAGGCGCGCCGTCAGAGGGATGGACGTGCGGCTCTTGGCCGTTGACGAAGCACACTGCATCTCGGAGTGGGGCCACGACTTCCGTCCCGCGTATCGTCGCATCGGGTCGATCGGAGGCGAACTCGGCTGTCCGACACTGGCCCTGACCGCCACGGCCACACGGGCGGTGCGCGAGGACGTGACGGCGAGCCTGTCGCTCTGGCGGCCGCTCGAGGTGGTGCGCTCCTTCGACCGGCCCAACCTCGCCTGGTCGGTCCTGCAGGGAGGGGCCTTGTCGGCACGAACGGTCCGCACGTACCGACTTCTCAGACGGTCTCCTGGGCCTGCCATCGTCTACGCGCCGACGCGTCGCGCCGTCGAGCTCGTGCGGGACGGATTAGCTGGCCGTGGCCTCTCCACCGAGGCGTACCACGCTGGTTTGCCTGGCCCGGAGCGTTCGCGGGTCCAAGCGGCCTTCATGGAAGGGCGGTGCCGGGTGGTGGTGGCCACCAACGCGTTCGGTATGGGCATCGACAAGGCCGACGTCCGCTCAGTGGTGCACATCCACCTTCCGGGGACCCTCGAGTCCTACTATCAGGAGGCCGGCCGGGCCGGCCGGGACGAATCGCCGGCGAGTTGTGTGGCCTTCCACGACAGGGCGGACCGACGTCTCGCCGTTTCCTTCGTGGACCGGACTCACCCCTCGACATGGGCGCTTCGTAAGCTCCACCGTCGACTCCGCGGGCTCGCGGGTCGGGACAGCCTCGTGCGCATAGACCCCGGGGCTCACCCGGCCTATGCGTCTCTGTTTGAGGAGTGGCTGGCCGGAACCGGGGTTGGGGGCCTTGCAGCGCTCGAGAGGGTGGGGGCGGTCCGCGATGTCCCGGGCAGCACGGAGCCCAGGGGAACCGGCGCGGCTGCTGCAGGGTCTCAAGCCGGAAGACTTTTTGTGCGGCGCCGGCTGGACCTCGCTTTGGCGAACCGACTCAGGGGCCATGCATTGAGAGGAGTGGACGCGGTACAGCGCTATGCGCGGGGCCGTGGGTGCCGTCGACAAGCGCTTCTGGGATACTTCGGAGAGAAGGCCCCGGCGCGATGCGGTAACTGCGACCGATGCACCCAGCGATTTTCGTAGAAGCGCGATTGACCTTTGGAACCCTAGCCCCAGTGGCTATCACATCCTGAAAAAAGTCGATCCATCGCGGTAGGTGAGCGCACGTCCGCGGCATGAGCGGACACACAGCAGGCAAACGCGCGCTTCACCGCCCCCGTGGATCACCTGCTCCTGCTGGTCGCCAGACTTGCCCGGGACGCCGTTGGCGCCGAGCAGATCCGGGACGCACCAGGGGCCGGTGAGGGACGAGCGATCGACTCGACATCGGAGAACGAATTGAGGAGAGAAATCCTCGTAAGTGCCACGCACCAGGAAACCTGGGTGGCACTGCTAGAAGAAAACGAGCTCGCAGAGGTGATGTTCGACCGGCCGGATCAGAACCGGCTTCTCGGAGACATCTTTCTCGGGCGAGTCGATGCCGTTCTGCCTGGTATTCAGGCGGCCTTCGTCGATCTAGGCACAGGGAAGGCGGGCTTCCTTCACGTCGGGGACCTGAACTTCGGGGACGAAGACGGGGACGACGACGAAGGAAACGGGAACGGCCGCGGGGGCCGGGGGCCTCGTCGGTCGCGAAAGCTGCCGCCCATCCAGGAGCACCTGCAGAAGGGCCAGACGATCCTCGTGCAGGTGACGAAGGAGGCCATCGGGACCAAGGGGCCACGCCTCACCGCCGAGGTCTCGCTTCCCGGACGTTTCCTTGTCTACATGCCGCACTCCTCGCGCGTTGGGGTGAGCCGCAAGATCGAGGGGCGGGACCAGCGTTCCAAGCTGCGCAAGCTCGCGAAGGGCGTGCTGCCCGAGAACAGCGGTGGGATCATCGTTCGGACGGTCAGTGAAGAGGTCAACGAGCAGACACTCCAGAAGGAGTTTCAGCGCCTGCACGAGCGTTGGAAGAAGATCCAGCAGAATGCGTCGTCGCGCTCCGCACCTGCCTTGGTGCATGGCGAGGCCAAGCTCATCAGCGGCGTCATCCGCGATCTCTTCAGCGATAAGTTCGACGCGCTGCGTGTCGATTCGAAGGCCATCTACAACGAGGTGGTCGACTACGTACGCAGCGTCGATCCGGACCTCCTCGACCGGGTGCACCTTTATGACGGGCCCGTGTCACTCTTCGACAAGTACGGCGTCGAGGAGGAGATCCAGAAGGCGTTCCAAAGGACGGTGCGGCTCAAATCGGGTGGCCACATCGTCATCGACCCGACCGAGGCGCTCGTTTCGATCGACGTGAACACGGGCAAGTTCACCGGTAAGGGCAAGAAGGACCCCGAGCAGACGATCCTCCGCACCAACCTCGAGGCGGCGCGCACGATCACGAAGCAGCTGCGGCTCCGTGACATCGGTGGCATCATCGTCGTGGACTTCATCGATATGGAGTCACAGGAGAACCGTGAGAAGGTGATCCGCGAGCTTCGGACGCACCTGGGGCGGGACCGGGCCCGGACGAAGGCCTTCGAGGTGTCGAATCTGGGCCTGGTCGAGATGACGCGTCAGCGCATTCGGCCTTCGCTGTTCAATGCGTTGACGCACATCTGTACGTCGTGTGGCGGCATCGGTCGCGTCTACACGCCCGCGACCGTGGTTCGCCGCATCGAACGGAGTCTGGGAAGGGCGGCCGCTTCCAAGGAAGAGAAGCGCATCGTGGTGCGCGTTCACCCGGAGGTCGCCCTGCGCGTGATCGAAGAGGAGCCGGGCCTACTGAAGCGCCTCAGGAGCAGAACGCGCCTCGATCTCGACATGCGCGACGACCCGCTCATGCGCTTGGACGAATTCCGTTTGCTTTCGGGGCCAGCCGAGACCGATGTGACCGATAAGTACGTGGCCGCATGAGTGAAGAACGCCTTGACGGATGCGGGAACTTGCTCGACACTTACGGGCTATAGAAGCGTAGTTCGGATCCCCAAGAACCTCGAAGAAGCCCAGCATGTACGCGGTTTTTCGGACCGGCGGTAAGCAGTTTCGGGCTGAGCCCGGCACTCGCATCCGCATCCCCAGCCTAGACGTCGAGCCCGGTGATTCTATCGTGTTCGATCAAGTTCTCCTTGCCGGTGACGGCGAGGAGAAAGTTCAGGTTGGCACCCCCACGCTCGACGGGGCGTCGGTGAAGGCCGAAGTCCTCCGCCACGGACGCGGCGACAAGATCATCGTGTTCAAGCGGAAGCGCCGTAAGGGGTATCGCAAGAAGCAGGGGCATCGACAGGATTTCACGGAGATTCGGGTCGACGAGGTGGCGCTCGCCTGACGGCGGGCTCCATCGGATCCGAGTGGACGGGTAGACCATGGCACACAAGAAAGCAGGTGGCTCGAGTCGCAACGGACGGGACAGCAATCCCTGCCGTCTCGGCGTGAAGCGGTTCGGTGGCCAGCCGATTACCGCGGGCGGCATCGTCGTACGGCAGCGTGGCACGCGGATTCACCCCGGGCGTAACGTCGGCCGTGGCAAGGACGACACGCTTTTTTCTCTGATCGATGGTGTGGTCAAGTTCGAGCGCATGCGCGCGCGAAACGTCGTCTCGGTATATCCTGCCGAGTAGTTCGCTGAATTGGACTCGGGGTCCGGACCTGCAGCCAATGGCTCGCCGGCCGGACCTCTTCGCATAGGAAAGAACTTCGTCATGGCCCCCCTTTCAGGATGCCGACGGTGCAACCTGGAGGCCCCCCAGTCGTAAGGGGTTCAGAGACGAAAGAAGGAGGTGGACCATGTCTACCAATGACCTTCGCGAGTCCAGTACTCGTGTCGATAGATCGGGCTTGTCGAGCGAGCCCGCGTTGGACCCGCCGTTTACGGCGAACCGCCGCAAGTGGGCAATCGCGCTACTGCTAGTTCCACTCGCGCTGACGCTGCCAGCCTGGCTGGCCGAAGACGCGTTGGAAGAGGTGACGAGGATAGGGGGCCAGGCCTTCGGTCCCGCGTCGTCTCCCTCGATTCCCCTGGACGTCAACGAGTCCGTCGAGCATTGGATCGAGCAGTTCCAGACGACGCGCCGGGCCGAGTTCGAGGAGCTCCTCGAACAGCGCGGTGTGTTCGAGGGACTCATTCGCGGTAAGCTGCGAGAACGCAACATGCCCGAAGACCTCCTCTATCTGGCCATGATGGAGTCGGGTCTTTCGACAATCGCGGAGTCACGCGTCTCGGCGGTCGGGCTCTGGCAATTCATGGGCCCCACCGCACGCCAGATGGGGCTACGCGTCGACGAGCACGTCGATGAACGACGGGACCCGGTTCGCGCGACGGACGCTGCCCTCGACTACCTCCAGTGGCTGCGTGCGCGGTTCGGTTCCTGGTACCTGGCTGCCGCCGCATTCAACGCGGGTCCTGGACGACTTGAGCGCATTCTCCACCGGCATGCAGACGGACGCACCGGAGACGAAGACATCTACTGGGAGGTTCTACGCTATCTGCCGCGGGAGACGCGCGATTACGTGCCGCGCATCGTCGCCGCGACGATCTTGGCCAATGATGCAGACGCTGCGGGCTTGGGACGTCTTGATGTCGCGCCGTATGAGTTTGACATGGTCTTCGTGCCGGGCAGAACGCCGCTCACCACCGTTGCTGAGTCTTTGAACGTCGACATTGGCATCGTGCGCGACCTGAACCCGCACTTGATCCGGGGAACGACACCCCCTGGGGAGATCTACGGCGTGCGGGTTCCTGTAGGGGGCATCCCGATGGTTATGGCCGTCATGGCGCAGGGGCCGTCGGCGCACAGGGCCGACTAGCAGCCCAGCTATACGTCGTCCTTGACTGGACCCCAGCGGGTTCGGCCTTCCTGCGCATCTCTGGCAGCCGCGATGATGCGCCAGATGACATCACGCGTCAGTTCCTCATCGACACCCAGCTCGCGGGCGATTTCAGCCGCCCGGCGAACCACCTTGGCCTCCTGCGGCGGGTCGAGGACGGGTCGACCGAGTTCCGCCTTGGCACTCCCGATCTCCATGACCAGCTCGCGCCGCCGCCCGATGAGCGTCACCAACTCACGATCGAGAGCCTCGATCGCGGTGCGGAGCTCCTCCAGACGGTCGGCGGTCATGACAGCTCCAGTAGAGTAGCGATGCCCTGTCCAACACCGATGCACATCGTGGCCAGGCCGCGCCTGTCCCCGCGCCTCTTCATCTCGTGCAGCAGCGTGACGACGATACGCGCACCGGAGCATCCAACGGGATGGCCCAGGGCGATGGCTCCCCCGTTCACGTTGACCATTTCCGGATCGAGGCCGATTTCCGCGATGCAGGGGAGCGCCTGAGCGGCGAACGCCTCGTTCAGTTCCACGAGGTCGAGGTCTCCCGCAGCCCACTCCGCGCGAGCGAGGACGGTCTTGGTGGCATCCACCGGCCCGATGCCCATTCGGTGCGGTTCCACGCCGGCAACCGCACCGGCCACCACGCGTGCGATCGGCTCCAGCCCCAACTCTCGGCCGCTCTCAGACGAAACCACCAAGAGCGCGGCCGCACCGTCGTTGATCCCCGATGAGTTGCCTGCCGTGACCGTGCCATCCTTCTTGAAGACGGGGCGGAGACGGGCCAGAGACTCCGCCGTGGTGTCCGGTCGTGGGTGCTCATCGGCTGCGACAAGAATCGGGTCACCCTTTCGTTGCGGCACCGGGACGGGCGCGAGCTCATCGAGAAAGCGGCCGGCTTCGATCGCCGCCCCCGCTCTAGCCTGACTCACGGCCGCATAAGCGTCCTGAGCCTCACGCGTTACGCCGAACTCCTTCGCGATGACCTCGGCGGTCTCTCCCATCCCGATCGTCCATTCCGGAGCGAACGCGGGGTTGGGGAAGCGCCATCCCAGCACGGTGTCGGCGACCTCCGGGTTTCCTCGTGCGTAGCCGGCCGATGGCTTGAGCATCACATACGGGGCGCGACTCATGCTCTCCGCACCCCCCGCGATGAAGACGTCGCCTTCGCCCGCCGCGATCGCGTGGAAGGCGGACAGCACGGCCTGCATGCCCGATCCGCAGAGGCGATTCACGGTCTGTCCGGGAACGGAGACGGGCAGGCCGGCGCGGAGGAGGGCCATGCGGGCCAGGTTTCGGTTGTCCTCTCCGGCCTGGTTCGTGCAGCCGAACAGGACATCGTCGATGGTCGCGGGATCGATCCCCGTCCGCTCTACGAGGGCCTGGATGGTCACGGACGCCAGGTCGTCGGGCCGGATGGACGCCAGGGAGCCGCCATGCCGCCCGATCGGCGTCCTCACGCCGTCCACGATCCACGCCTCACGCATTGGTCGTTTCCGACACGTAGCGACTCCGGGATGTCCTTGGGAGAGTGGTCCCGCCAGGCCAGTCGCAGCCCCCGGCGAGAGGCCCCGTATACACGCGCAAGGATGGGAGTTCCTCGGCTTCGGCGCGAGGATGAAGTCTTCCCGGCGTTCCTACGTAGACTGTATGTGAAGCTCGTCTACCCTGGCGGGACTAGGACCTCGCCACGTTGTGTGGGGGACTACACAGGGTACCTTATACACGATGGATACCTCACGGAGGAAGGACCTCATGACCTGCTCCCTCCGGGCCGACTACCGAGCGGTTTTCGCGCTCGTCGCCTTGCTCGCGCTGCCCCTGGCAGTCCAAGCCCAAGGCACAGTCTACCGCGTTCCATTGACCGGCGTGGTCGAGCTGGGTCTGGCTCCGTTCATCGAACGCAGTCTGGACGAAGCTTTGGCGGCGGGGGCCCACTTCGTAGTGATCGACATGGATACGCCGGGCGGCCGCGTGGACGCCGCCGAACGGATCGCCGATGCGATCGGGGATGCCGGCTTGCCGGTCTACACGCTCGTGAACCGGAGAGCGTTCTCGGCGGGCGCGTTGATCGCGCTGTCGACGGATGGAATCTACATGCGGCCGGCTTCTGTCATCGGTGCCGCAACCCCGGTGGACGGGGCTGGGGTGAAGGGGTCGGAGAAGATCGTTTCTGCCATGCGCAGCGAGATGCGCGCCCTCGCTGAGGCACACGGTGTCGATCCCGAGATCGCGGCCGCGATGGTCGACGAGGATATCGCGATCGACGGGGTCATTGAGGCGGGCAAGCTACTCACACTCACGACCGAAGAAGCCGTCGAGGTCGGATATGCCACGGAGATAGAGGACCTCGCGGCTCTCCTGGCGTTCCTGGACGTGTCGGCTGCGCAGGTCGTGACGGTCGAGACGAACTGGGCGGAAGGTGTCGTCCGCTTCTTCTCCAATCCTGTGGTGGCGCCGTTCCTACTCACGCTGGGCTTCTTGGGTCTCCTCACCGAGATAAAGACAGCCTCGTTCGGGTTGGCGGGCGCCGCCGGGATCCTTTCGTTGTCGCTGTTCTTCGGCTCCCACCTCATCGTGGGCCTGGCCGGCTTGGAAGACCTGCTCATCTTCGGGGTTGGGCTCGCGCTCATTGGCGTTGAAGTGCTCCTCGTTCCAGGGTTCGGCCTCTTCGGCATCATCGGCGGGCTCGGAATCACCGCGGGCCTCTACCTGAGCCTGATGGGCTCGCTGCCGACGTCCACCGACTTCACGCGGGCAGGTCTGGTCTTGAGTACCACGGTCCTGTTGATCGCCGTCTCAGCCTGGGTCATGATCCGTTCGTTGCCCGGAAGCTCTCGGCTAGCGAAGAGCGGGATCTTCCTCCTCCAGAGAACCGCAAGGTCGATAGGATACGAGTCTGCCGAGTCCCGAAAGGATCTGGTCGGGGTGCTCGGAAAGGCCATTACCGATCTGCGCCCTTCCGGCACAGGCCTTTTCGGCGAGGAGCGAATCGACGTAGTCTCCGAGTCGGAATGGATCACGGAAGGCACGCCGATCCGGATCATCAGCGCAGAGGGATACCGTCACATCGTCCGCCCGGTGAGCGAACAGCCGGCCCAGAAGGCGTGACACGAACCGTCCAACACTTCCAACCGCTCGGGGCCTGACGCATGCAAGAAGCACTCGCGCTGTTCATACCTATCGCATTGATCGTCGTCATCATCTCGGTCCTGTACATGATTCCCGTCCGCCTCTGGATCGAGGCATTGTCGGCGGGGGTGCAGGTCGGCATCGGCACGCTCGTGGGCATGCGGCTGAGGAAGGTCTCGCCCGCGGCCATCGTGCGACCGCTTATCAATGCCACCAAGGCCGGACTCGATCTGGACATCAACCAGCTCGAGGCGCATTACCTGGCCGGTGGCCGAGTCGACCGGGTCGTGGGAGCGCTCATCAGCGCCGACAAGGCAAGCATCGAGCTCGCCTTCAACCAGGCCGCGGCGATCGACCTGGCGGGTCGCGACGTGTTCGAGGCGGTTCAGATCTCGGTGAATCCCAAGGTGATCAACACGCCGAAGGTCGCTGCGATGGCCAAGGACGGCATCCAGCTCATCGCCATCGCTCGCGTGACGGTTCGCGCGAACATCAACCGTCTGGTCGGTGGTGCGGGGGAGGAGACCATCCTTGCGCGGGTAGGTGAGGGCATCGTGTCGACGATCGGGTCTGCGGACTCTCACAAGGCCGTGCTCGAGAACCCAGACGGCATTTCCAAGACGGTCCTCGGCAAGGGTCTCGACTCCGGCACGGCTTTCGAGATCCTCTCGATCGACATCGCGGACGTGGACGTGGGCAAGAACATCGGGGCCGAGCTCCAAACGGATCAGGCTGAGGCCGACAAGCGGGTGGCGCAGGCCCGGGCGGAGGAGCGGCGCGCCATGGCCGTCGCGAAGGAGCAGGAAATGAAGGCCTTGGTGGGTGAGATGCAGGCCGAGGTCGTAAAGGCGGAGGCCCAGGTGCCGCTCGCGATCGCAGAGGCGTTCCGACTGGGCCATATGGGCATCATGGACTACATGCGCTATCGGAACATCGAGGCGGACACGGGGATGCGTACCGCGATCGCTGGTCCGGACGAGACCACTTCAGGTCCGCTCGAGTAGCGCAGCATGGAAGAGCTCATCTTCTTCGCGGTGATCATCTTCTTTTCGATCATCGACTCGGTCGCGCGAAGCCGTAAGAAGAAGCAGCAGCAGGGGGGCGCGCCCGAGGCCACGGTGCCGAAGCGGAAGGAAAGGCAACGTGCAGTGCCGAGGTACGACACCGAGGCGACGCATGTGCCACAAGGCACGTATGAGTCCCAGCGCACCTACGAATCCCAGCCTACCTACGACGCGGATCCGTCGCATGACGAGTCGTGGCTCGAAGAGGCCAAGAGCGACGCAGAGGGTTCAGAGGGGATGATCCCGACTGACATATGGGAGGAGATCGCAGGGCTGGCGCGGAGCAAGGTGCCGGCCCCGACGAGGCCGGCACCAGCGCCGGTGAAGGTGGAGTCGATACCGGCGCGGCCCGTGGAGACTCACCGAGTACACAGGGCTCACGCAGGCTACGGGACAGACCCGTCGAGCCGCGCGAGGTCCGAACAAGACGGCATGGACCCGTTGGCAGTACGGTCGAGCGCGGACGTGCTCGCCATACGCCATCAGCTGCGTGCGGGTCGACACGCCCTCCGGCAAGCCTTCGTCTTTCGCGAGGTCCTCGGACCCCCCGTGTCACTCCGAAGGGAGGGTTCGGAGGAGTAGGAGGTCGGCAGCTCCGAGTTACATCTCCCCGAGGGCCATCTTGCGAAGCACCGTCTGGAGAATGCCCCCGTTGAGGTAGTACTCGACGTCGATGTCCGAATCGAGTCGCACGTTTGCCTCGAAGCGCGTCTCGGTGCCGTCCTCGGCAGTCGCAGTCACGTTCACGGTGCAGCTGGGCTGCAATCCATCCTCGACCCCGACGATGTCGAAGGTCTCGCGTCCCGTCAGCCCCAAGCTCTTCGGGGTGTCTCCCTTCTGGAACTCGAGCGGGAGCACACCCATGCCGACCAGGTTGCTGCGATGAATACGCTCGTAGCTCTCGGCGATGACGGCTCGCACACCGAGGAGGATCGTGCCTTTCGCGGCCCAGTCTCTGGAGCTGCCTGTCCCGTATTCGCCTCCGGCGATCACGATGAGCGGCGTGCCATCGGCCTGGTAGCGCATCGCCGCGTCGTAGATCGACATTTCTTCACCGGTCGGGAAGTAGACCGTGTGCCCACCTTCGGAGCCGTCCAAGAGTAGGTTCTTGATGCGCACGTTACCGAACGTTCCGCGCATCATGACTTCGTGGTTGCCTCGCCGTGAGCCGAAGGTGTTGAAGTCCTTCACCTCGACGCCGTGCTCCTTCAGGTAGCGCGCCGCCGGTTCGGCCTTGGGGATCGCGCCCGCCGGTGAGATGTGGTCCGTCGTCACCGACTGCCCCAAGAGCGCCATCACGCGCGCTCCATGGACGTCGGATCCCGCGGGCACGTCGATGCTCATCCCTTCGAAGAAGGGAGGCCGACGCACGTAGGTCGAATCCTCGGCCCATTCGTACAGGCTGCTCTCAGCGGGAATCGGCAGCGCCTGCCAGTTCTCATCTCCCGTGCCCACGACCTTGTACCGGGTCGTGAACATCTCCGGCTCGAGCGCGGAAGCGACGGTGTCGCGCACCTCGGCCGGAGCCGGCCACAGGTCCGCGAGGAACACAGGTGCTCCGAGCCGGTCGTGCCCCAAGGGCTCGTTGTAGAGATCGATGTCTACGCGGCCCGCGAGCGCGTAGGCCACAACGAGCGGCGGCGAGGCGAGATAGTTTCCACGCACGAGGGGGTGGATGCGGGCTTCGAAGTTGCGGTTCCCCGAGAGCACCGCGGCGACGACCAGTCCGTTCTCCTCGACTGCCTTGTGAACGTTCTCCGGGAGGGGACCGCTATTGCCGATGCACGTCGTGCAGCCGTACCCGACCACGTTGAAGTGCAACTCTTCGAGCGGCGCGAGGAGATTGGCCTTGGTGAGATAGTCGGTGACGACCTGACTTCCCGGCGCCATGGACGTCTTCACCCACGGTTTGACCTGGAGACCTCGCGCAACCGCGTTTCTGGCCAGGAGGCCGGCAGCGACCATGACCGAAGGATTCGACGTGTTCGTGCAGCTCGTGATTGCGGCAATGACGACCGTGCCGTCACCGATCTCGCCCTTCACGCCATCACAGTCGACGATCACACAACGGCTCGGCGCGGAGACCTTCACGGTTGCACTTCCGCCTTCGCCGGCCCAGCTCTCGCCGGTACGAGGCTCCCCCTCGCCCGCTGCCACAGCCGGTGGCGGCAGGGTGAAGCCCGCCGGGACCAGTCCGGGGAGATCCTTGTCCCACTGTCTGCGCATGTCCGCCAAGCGGATCCGGTCCTGCGGCCGCTTCGGCCCGGCCAGGCTGGGCTCGACCGTGCTCAGGTCCAGCTCGAGCACGGATGTGTACTCTGGGTCCGGGGTCTCGTCGGTGCGGAAGAGCCCGAGCTCCTTGGTGATGCGTTCAACGCGCTGCACCATCGCCTCCGGCCGGCCCGTGCCCCGCAGATACTTCAGCGCCTGCGCGTCGACCGGGAAGAAGCCGATGGTCGCACCGTACTCAGGCGACATGTTGGCGAGCGTCGCCTTGTCTGGAAGCGTGAGGTGACTGAGGCCCGCGCCGTAGTACTCGACGAAACGACCGACCACGCCGTGCTTCCGCAGCATCTCCGTCACGCGTAGCACCAGATCGGTGGCGGTGGCGCCTTCCGGTAGCGTGCCGTGGAGCTTCATGCCCACGACCTCGGGAAGCAGCATGTAGTAAGGCTGGCCCAAGACGACCGCCTCCGCCTCGATCCCGCCGACGCCCCACCCGACCACGCCGAGCCCGTTGATCATGGTCGTGTGGGAGTCGGTGCCGACTAGTGTGTCCGGGTATGCCAGGAAGCTGCCGTCGTGCTCACGGCGATGGATGACCGCGGCCAGGTACTCGAGATTCACCTGGTGCACGATGCCCGTCCCGGGCGGCACGACCGAAAAGTTGTTGAACGCTTCCCCGGCCCAACGCAGCAAGGCGTAGCGCTCCCGGTTCCGCTCGAACTCCCTCTCGACATTGAGCCGGAACGCATCCTCGAAGCCGAAATAGTCGACCTGCACGGAGTGGTCGATGACCAGGTCGGCTGGGACGACCGGATTGATGCGGGCCGGGTCGCCTCCCAGGGCCTTCAAGCCGTCCCTCATTGCGGCCAGGTCGACCACGGCCGGCACGCCCGTGAAGTCCTGCAGCACGACGCGTGACGGCATGAAGGGGACGTCGGCTCCCGAGTTCGTCGGGCTCCACTGCGCGACCGCCTTTACGTGGTCGGGCGAGACGTACGCACCCCCTGCGTGGCGCAGCGCATTCTCGAGCAAGATGCGGATGGAGAAGGGAAGCCGGTCGAGCGCATCGACCACCCCTTCCTCCTCAAGCCGAGCGAGGCGGTAAAAGGACGTCGTTCCTTCGGGAAGGTCGACGGTTGTTCGGGCGCCGAAGGGGTCGCGGTTGTGGTCCGCCACGGTGGCTCCTGTCGAGACGTGCGGTCTGGGCGTGTCGAGACCCTAATGATGTCGCAAGCGGGGTGCCGTGTCAGGTGGTGCCCGTCCCTTGCCCCAGGAATTCCCCGGTCGGATGTTCACGCTCGAAGGAAGGAGTCGGAAGGTCCCAGACTGGAGCGAGCCATGAGGTCCATGCGCCCGAGTACGCCCCCGAGGTTTCGCGGTGTAACCGCCGCCGTGGTGCTCCTGAGCGCGTGGACCGTCGCCTGCTCGGGGACCGAGTCTACCGCAAGCGGCGCCGACATCTCCGGCGTCGTGAACGGCCCGGCCGGTCCCGAAGCGGGCGTCTGGGTCATCGCCGAAACAGACGATTTGCCGACCGCGTTCGCGCGCATCGTCGTGACGGACGACGACGGCCGATATCTGCTGCCGGATCTCCCGGACGCGCGGTACAGCGTGTGGGTGCGTGGGTATGGGCTGGTGGACTCACCGAAGACCGACGCCGGTCCGGGGAGCACCGTGGACCTGACCGCCGTGCCGGCGCCCGACGCCGTCGCTGCGGCGCACTACTATCCCGCGGGCTACTGGCTGTCGCTGATCGAGGTTCCAGAGGCGGACGAGTTTCCAGGCACGGGAGCCTTGGGCAACGGCATCTCACCGGACGTTCCCACGCAGGCCGACTGGCTTCGCCGTATGAAGTCCGGCACCTGCACGGCGTGCCACCAACTCGGGACGCTAGGTACGCGCCAGATCCCCGACGCGATCGGCCACCTCGAATCCTCCGTCGAGGCCTGGGAGCGACGGGTGCTCTCCGGTCAGGCCGGCACGCAGATGATGAACGGCATCGGTCAGCTGGGCACCCGACGGGCCCTCGAGATGTTCGCCAGCTGGACCGACCGAATCGAAGCCGGGGCGGTTCCCCCAGCTCCGCCGCGTCCGCAGGGGATCGAACGCAACGTCGTGATCACTGTTTGGGACTGGGCGGACCCCACTGCCTATTTGCACGACGTAGTGTCCACGGACCGCCGGGACCCCACCGTCAACGCGTACGGTCCCGTCTACGGCGCCCTGGAGCTCAGCGCCGACTACACCCCGGTCCTCGACCCCCGCACGAACACTGCCTCGCAGATCCCGCTCACCGTGCGGGACCCTTCGATTTCCCCGGCCTCGGAGCAGGCCATGGCCGCACCGTCCCCGTACTTCGGAGACGAGCCGATCTGGGACAGCAAGGCGAACGTCCACAACCCCATGCTGGACGGCGAAGGTCGCGTCTGGCTGACCGCGCGCGTGCGTGATCGCGAAAATCCCGCCTTCTGCCGCGAGGGCTCGAGTCACCCTTCGGCCAGACTATTTCCGCTCGAAGCTGCGGGCCGACACCTGGGCGTATACGACCCGCGAACGCAGGAGTACAAGCACATCAGCACCTGCTTCGGCACGCACCACCTCATGTTCGCGATGGACGAGGACAACACGCTTTGGACGAGCGGCGGCGGACAGGCGGTCGGCTGGCTGAATACGCGCATGTACCTGGAGACCGGAGACGAGGAGGCGTCACAGGGGTGGACGCCGTTGATTCTGGACACGAACGGAAACGGGATCCGAGACGCGTACGTCGAGCCGCGTGATCCGGCGAACCCCGCGATGGACCGGCGAATCAACGCAGGCTTCTACGCGGTCGCGCCAGCTCCGGACGGATCGGTGTGGGCGTCATCCCTGGGATATCCAGGTGCGGTTGTCCGTTTAGATCCGGGCGATCGGCCCGAAGAGACCGCGCTCGCGGAGTACTACGAGCTTCCCTTGGGGCCCGACGGAGATCCGGTAGAAGGCTTCTCCCCACGTGGGATGGACGTGGACCGCAACGGCGTCGCGTGGGTGGCGCTGGCCAGTGGACATCTGGGCCGGTTCGACAGAAGCCAGTGCAGAGGGCCGTTGAACGGGCCTGACGCGACCGGCCAGCACTGCCCGGAAGGGTGGACCTTCCACACGGAGCCGCTTCCACAGATCGGAGGCGTCGATACTCCCGGCAGCGCCGAGGCGAGCTATTACACCTGGGTGGATTGGTGGGGCGCCCTCGGCCTGGGCGAGAACGTGCCGATCAACACGGGCAACGCTTCGGAAGGCCTGCTCGTCTGGAACGACGGCCAATGGGTCGTCCTACGCGTGCCGTACCCGCTCGGCTTTTACACCAAGTGGATGGACGGACGGATCGACGACCCCGATGCGGGCTGGAAGGGCAGGGGCGTGTGGACGACCGTGAGCACGCGAGCACCCTTCCACATGGAGGGAGGCGAGGGGACCACGAGCAAGGTGATCAAGTTCCAGCTGAGGCCCGATCCGCTGGCGAACTGATCAGGCGTCAGTCCACCACGTCCACGACGACGTACCCGTTCGTCCAGCAGCAGTGGAACTCGAAGCCGTACGTAGGATTGCGGGTGTTCTCGATGTCGTTTATGGCCTGAACGCGTAGGACGTACCTACCCGCGCGGTCGAACGTTACCGACGTCGTGGCGACCCCCGTGGGGGCGTCGACGCGGATCTCCTCCGACGTGAACGTTACCGAGCCGGGACCCTGATGCTTCGTCCATCCGAGCCAGGTGCCCGGCTCGCCATGCTCGATCCAAGCGCGCACCTGGAGCGGCTCATTGACCCTCACGCTACGGGGACCCGAACGTAATCCTCTCCGCCCTTGGATACGTGCACCGTCCTCCTCGAGCCTCAGGAAGGGTGCCACCGCGAAACGGGCCGGGGACTCGACCTCGTCGAGGATATAGGCGGGAATGAGGGAGGCCGGCACGGACAGCGTGTCGTCCTGCGTGGCTAAGGTCCACACCACATCAGCCATCCCGAAGTCTGCGGGCACCTCCACGGTGAAGACGCACCAGTGGTGTCGGTACTTCGAGGTGAGCCCCGGATCAGGAACGGGATCGAAGTGGGTCGGCTGTCGTCCATCGAAGCGGGCCGGCTCGACCCGGTTGCCGGGTCCGAGCGGGACGTCGAGCGCTTCCTCGGTATTCATGTTGAAGTAGCCGAAGCAGAACGTGTAGCTGCCGTCCGCGTTCTCGAACCAACCGTCGTAGACGGGAATCACGTTCTGGCCCCGCGGGCGTAGCGCGGCCTCGTTCAACGGGCTGCTGCTTCGGACGGCCTGCCCTGCGACGATCGATGGATCCGCAGCGGCCAGCGCGGCCAGGGCCGCGGCAGCAACGATGCCGGTGCGAATCAGCCTCCGTCCTCCGCGGCAGCCATACGTGTACGTTCGGCCGAGAGACGCTCGAACTGCTCGTCGGTCAGATAGGTCATGCCCAACCACACGTGAGACATCTCGTCCACGCCCCTCTGGCCGAACACGACCCACTGCCTCGGATCCGGGTTGATGGGGTTGGCGGCGGTGTTGTCCCACACCGTGGTGATCAGCAAGACGGTGCCCTTCGGCAGGAGAGGCGCGACCTGATCTTCAAAAGCGTAGGATATCTGCCAGAAGTGACTGTAGTTGTCGACCTTCCCCAGCATCTCGCGGCGACCGTCGGGATAGATCGCCTCGACTGACTGCTCGCGGCCTCTCATGTGCATGTGGGGACGGAAGCTGCTCACCATGACCGGGCGGTCCATGACGTGCACGCCTTGCTGCACCTTCACCGAATGGGGTGGCAGGACGATGTCGCCGGCCCAGGGCATGTCGCCGCCCATGTCAGCCGTGAACCGCTGCTCGCCGATGGTCTCGTATTCCGGCACGTAGCCCTCTGGGTAGAGCCAGACGCCCGCGATGGCCTGCTCGTCCTCGACGACTTCGGCGATGGGGAAGTAGTGCAGGTTCCAGTTCACCTGACCCTCCGGCTGGATGAGCATCCCCGTATTCTCCGGGAATAGATCTCCGCCCTTGCCGACGCCCTGGCGGCCGAGCGGCCGGGAGCTGCGGCGGCCCTGCTCATCCACCATCGACAGCGTTACGTGTCCGTGATGAAGGACCTTCGCTCCGTTCGGGTAGCTGCCCTTCATCTCGGTCGCACGGACGTAGCGGGGCTGGTCGATGACGCCTTCGAACGAGACGTTCGGGCTCCACCATTGGTCTTGGGCGTTGGCCTGCACCGTATAGGGCGTGGACTGGATGACGAAGTCGGGTGGCCCCAGCTCGCCCGTGAGTACGAAGTCACGGCCGTCGGGGATGTCCGGTGCGGGCGGCAGGACCGAGGGATCTCCCTCGGGTGCGCCCGCGTCCGCCCAACGGACGATCGTCTGGATCTGCCGGGCGGAAAGCGAGATGTCGTTCTTGTAGGCTTGAATGCCGACCGTCTTGTCCAAGTGCCAGGGCGGCATCTCCCCGCTCTCGACCTTCTGACGGATCCGGCTCGCGTAGCGACGGGCCTCCTGGTACGACAGGAGCGACATGGGTCCGATGCCGTCGGGTTGATGGCAACGCACGCAGTTCTCGAAGAGGATCGGAGCCACGTCGGCGCTGAAGGTCGGAGCGTCTTGGGCGGCGACCTCGTTCAACGCACCCACGGCGAGAACCAACGCCGACGCCGACAACGCCGTTGAGAGTGCCCTGGGGACGAAATGGGGTCTCATGATGGGTTGCTCCTGTCCTAAGGGCCCGGGTCCTGATACGGCCGATCTGCGCGCCCATCAGAATACGTCAAGTGACGTCAGAAATCCAAGGCGGGGAGGGCGACACGGCGCCGGGACGGGCTTGTTCGTCCCCAGCGGCGTCGGCAGAATGACCGGACCGACGCACCCCGACGGGTTGACCGGATACAAGCGGATGCGCCCGACCCACCACGCTCGTAACCAGCACGCTGCTCTTTGCAGGCGAAGGGTGGGGTGGCGATCCTGTCCTACGCGCTATCGACAAGGCGACCGGTGAAGTCCTGCGCGAGATCGAGCTGCCCGGGACCCAGAATGGGCATCCGATCACATACGAGGTGGGCGGCCGCCAGTTCGTCGTGCTCTCCGTCGGCGCCCGCGGGCAGGCTCCGGAGCTGGTCGCGTTGGCGTTACCGTCGCCCTGATGTGGCTTTCGGGCGCGGTCGAATGGGTTGCGGCGAAGCGGAAACCCTAGTTGGTGCATCTCCGGTTAGATTGGTTCCATGGAGTTGACAATCGAGGAGCGCCCAGTCGTCCGGCGCGCTGTTGAGGCGTACCTCGACGCAAAGAAACCGCACCGCGGACAGTTCACCGGTCCCACCGCTGACGAGATCCTCGAGGAGCTGCAACCCACCCCGGTCCGCTGGGCTGAGTTGGCGGCCCTTGTGATCGCCACGGCGGAAGACACAAAATGGCGTTGACAGCCTGCCGCCCTCATGCGACTCTTTCGCACGGCCCCAAAGTGGGGCCTACGATTCGAATGAAGGCGGTGGTCTCATTTCGGGGATCGCCGCATTTGCTTTGTGGCCAAGGTGGTCACTCTCGCGCGGAAGCATTCCGCGCAGTACAGCAGTCGGCAAGTACGCGTCATCGTGGCTCCGACTCGCACATCCAAGGAGCGCATCGATGCGTACCAAGGGAACAGTAAAGTGGTTCAACGATCAGAAGGGTTTCGGCTTCATCACGCCGGAGGACGGCAGCAAGGACTGCTTCGTCCATCACAGTGCCATTCAGGCCGAGGGCTTCAAGACCCTCGCTGAGGGCGCCAAGGTCGAGTTCGACGTGGTGCAGGGAGCGAAGGGCCCGGCGGCGGAGAACGTCGTCGTAGCCTGACACCCAGCCGATTTCCGATCGGTTTCGCATGCCGCCCCGGTAACCCCGGGGCGGCATGCTTTTTTGTTGCCCATCCGCGCCAGGACTGACGCAAACCGCCGATTTCCGCTAGGCTTAGGGACGGCGAGAAAAGGTATTCGCAAATAAAACGCTGGCAGCGAGCGCTCCCGCGGTGCTCCCGTCGGCGTTTCTTGTTTTTCGGATCCAAGATTGGGAGGTCAGATGGCGAAGGAGCAGGCGATCGAAGTCGAGGGGCTCGTGACGGAAGTACTTCCCGATCGAAATTTCAGGGTCCAGCTGCAGAATGACCACGTGGTGCTCGCGTACCTCGCCGGTCGGATGTCCAAGTTCCGCATCCGCGTCCTGGTTGGGGACATGGTGACGCTGGAGCTTTCACCGTACGACCTGAACCGTGGCCGCATCACGTACCGCCACAAAGTGGGGAGCCCCCCGCCTGTTAAACGTCCAGTCCGGCGGAGGCGCTAGCTTTGTTGTCGAAAAGCGTCGGCCGAGTGAGCAGAGATAGCCTTCGCGTCTCGTCGCTCGACGAGCCCGGTGGTTGGCATTCCGACCCAGAAACCGTGCCCGCAGTCGGCGACATTGTGCTCTGTGTCGAGGGCCAGGGCGAAGTCGTCGGCGTTTTGGGAAAGACGAGCGACGGCAGCCGGCTCCTAGAGCTCAAAGTGGACGACCGGGACAAGCCTTTCTTCGCCTCTTCCTCCAATGTGCTCGTGCAGACTGACGCAAGTGGCTCATGAACGCGCGTAGTCTGCATTCGTCTTCTCGGGGTAGGATGTAGAAACCGGGTGATACGCGGCGCTCTTCGAACTTTGCGGTATGCCCGTAGCTGGAAGGGCGACGCCGACGTAGTCGCTGAGGACGTCGAGTTCAAGCGGGACGGGGTGCCCCTCCAAGGGACACTCCTACTGCCGCGAGCCAGCCGAGGGTCTCTACCCGGATGGATCGCCGTGGGCGGCGTCTCTAAGATGGGGCGCCATCACCCTCAGCTGGTGCGCTTTGCCCGAGCGCTGGCGTCGAGTGGTGCCGCGGTGTTGGTCCCCGAGATTCCCGAATGGCGTCAGCTGTCGGTGGTGCCCGACGTGGCCGCTCCTACGATCGAGGGCTGTCTTGAGGTACTGGAGACCCGCCTGGAGGTGCGCAGCGGCAAGGTTGGGCTCATCGGCTTCTCGTTCGGTGCCCCACAAGTCGCCCTCGCTGCAACCCGCGAGGACCTGTCCGACCGCGTGGCCGGCATCGTGCTTTTCGGTGGCTACTGCTGCCTGGAGCGGACGCTCGTCTGCCAACTCACTGGCGACCACGAGTGGGAGGGCACCGATTATTCGTTGTTACCGGACCCCTATGGGGGCTGGGTCGTCGGGGGCAACCACCTGACGAACGTCGAGGGCTTCGAGGATGCGACGGATGTAGCCGCGTCCCTCATGGAGCTCGCGGCCGCAGCGAGCACGCGTCGCGTCGCGGCGTGGGACCCACATCATGATGTGATGATCCGCCAGCTCCGAGATGCGCTCCCGCAGTGCCGTCGGCACCTATTCGACCTGTTCGCCACCCCGACCGGAGTCGTTCGGCCCTCGAGCGAAGAGCGCCTTGGTATGGCGCGTCAACTGGCCGCAGCGTGTCGTCGGGTCGAGCCTCTCCTAGAGCCGGCTCGTGAGCTGGCTCGGGTAGCGGTACCGACCCGCCTGATCCACGGACGCGGTGACCGCCTCATTCCTTTCACGGAAGGGATGAGGCTCATGGCCGGCCTCCCCAACGAGGCTAGGAAAGCGCTCAGCGTCACCGGACTGTTCAGTCATAGTGCGGACCGCGCACCGCCCACCGAGATGTTAGAACGGGCGCGCGAAGGGGTCCGGATGCTTGCCACGATCCGCGGATTGATCAACACGGTCTAGGGACCGTGCCCCCGGAGCCACCGATAGGTGACCCCGGGGCTGTCGGCTAGCGGCCGCGACCGCCAAAGCTGCGGCGCCGCGGACCCTTCCTCGCGTTGCCGTCGCCCGGCTTCTTCGCCGCGTTGTTCTTCTCGGCCGCGCGGGCTCGGCCCTTGGCCCTCTGTGCGCGGATCGCGGCGATGCGCTCGCCGCGCGGCACCTCGAGCGGTGCGTCCGGTGCAGCGTCATAACCGAAGCCCTCGAGGCGCTTCCGTGGAAGCTTCGACCCGATCGCACGCTCGATACGCTTGACGTCCCCTTCGTCCTCGGGTGTCACCAGCGTGAACGCTTCTCCCGTGGCTTCCGCCCGGGCCGTCCGTCCGACTCGATGGATGTAGTCGTCCGGGACCGCGGGCACGTCGAAGTTCACGACGTGGCCCAGCGCCTCGACATCGATGCCGCGCGCCGCGATGTCCGTCGCAACAAGCACCCGGAAGTCCCCGGCCTTGAAGCCCGCGAGCGCCTTGGTGCGCTGAGGCTGCGACCGGTTGCCATGAATGCGGTCCGCGGTCACACCCTGGCGATTCAGCAACTTGGCCAGACGATCGGCCCGGTGCTTCGTACGCGTGAACACCAAGGCCTGCTCCATGCTTCCGCTCTTGAGCAACTCGACGAGGAGCTGACCCTTGAGCGAGGCCGGCACCGGATACAAGGCGTGGACCACGCCCTCGGCCGGCGCGGCGCGACTCTGCAAGGCGACTTTGGCCGGTCGCGTGAGGATCTCGCGTGTCAGCGCTTCGATCTGCGCGGGCATCGTCGCGCTGAAGAAGAGCGTTTGTTTCGGCTTCGGTATGTGGGCGAGCACGCGCCGAATGTCGGGCAGGAAGCCCATGTCCAGCATGCGATCCGCTTCGTCCAAGACCAGATACTCCACGCCACTGAGCGCGGCGTACCCGTATTGGAAGTGGTCGAGTAGCCGGCCAGGGGTGGCGACGATGACATCGGCCCCCTTTCGGAAAGCCTGCTCCTGAGGGCGCATGCCGACTCCGCCGTGGACCGCAGCGGCCTCGAGGCCCGTGTGGCGTGCCAGGCCTTTCAAGTCATCGACAATCTGGAGCGCCAGCTCCCGGGTCGGTGCGATGACCAGCGCGCGGGTCGTACCACGTGGGCGGTCGATGAGCTGATGAAGAATAGGTAAGAGGAAGGCCGCGGTTTTACCGCTCCCGGTCTCAGCGCAGGCGAGTAGGTCACGGCCTTGGAGCGCGTGTGGGATGGCCTCGGATTGAATAGGTGTCGGGCGTGTGAAGCCCAGATCCTCGACGCCTCGGATGAGGGTCGGGTGCAACTTAAGAGCAAGAAAAGGCAATGAGTATCCGTTACGGAGGCACCGAGCAGGCCGGCCGGAAGTCCCGGCTCGAGAAGGCTGGCGCAGAGTTGAAGCAGGTTGAGCCCCGGAACCGAGGCTCGAGGTAAGATCCCGCAGAACAAAGGTAGTGGAAGGCCTGATAGCGCGTTAGTGGGGACCCGGTTTGCTGTTCGCGGGTATGATATGAGTAGCTCACCACGGATCTGTAGGCCCCGCGTGCTTCGGCTCCGACTACCCCTGCAAGGAGCGCGGACTATGGCCCGAGTGAAGATCGTACGGCCCGACGGCAGTGCGTCGCCTTACTTCTGGAAGGACGAGAAGGAGGCCGAGGCACCCCTCAAGACGGTCTACAAGAAGACAGCGGCCGGTGTAAGGCGACTTAGAGGCGTTCAGTATGACCTGGTGAACAACACGTTCCTGAAGGACTGAACGCACCACGAGGGCTTACTCGACCAGGGCCCGCACGGCGAAGTAAAAGACGGAGGGCCCCAAGAGGGCTCCGAGGCCCGTATAGAACGTCGCCGTCATAGCGCCGTAGGGGACGAGCCGCTTATCCGTGGCCGCCAGGCCGCCGGCCACACCCGACGTCGTGCCCATGAGCCCCCCGAAAACCATGGCGGACTTCGCGTTGTTAAGCCCGATTCGCTTGGCTACGAAGGGCGTGCCCGTCATCACGATCATCGACTTCACGAGGCCGGCGGCGATCGAGAGCGCAATGACCTCTGAGGTAGCGCCGAGTGCCGAGCCGGTGACTGGACCGACGATGTACGTCGCGGCGCCCGCGCCGATGGTGGTGATGCTGACCGCGTCGGTGTACCCAAAGGCGTAGGCGACCAGCCCGCCCACCACGAAGGACCCGAGGACGCCGGCTACGAGCGACACGATGGCGCCCGTACCGGCACGGCGGATCTCGTCGAAGTTCACGCCGAAGGCGGTGGCCACGATCGTAAAGTCGCGAAGCATGCCCCCACCCATCACCCCGATCCCGGTCAGCATGGAGACGTCGGCGAGCCCCGCCGAGCCGCCCGTGACGACGCCACCCACCCAGGCCAACACGAGCCCCGTGAGGATGGCGATCGCCGACCCGTGGATCCGTCCTCCCGTGAGCTTGTCGGAGACCCAATAGGACAACCAGATCACGATCCCCACGAACGCGAACGCCGTGATGAGGCCGTTCTCGATGAGGACGTCGGACAACGTGTCGAAGGCGTTCATCCTTCGTCCCCCGGACCCAGCGGCGGTAGCGCCTCACCCGGTTCGCCGATGCGGCTGATTACAGGCACGAGGAGGAAGGACGCCACCACCGCAAGCGCACCCGCGAGAAACGCCATCAGGCCACCATCGAGCGCGGTCACCACGTTCTGGCGTGCTGCCATCGCCACGATGACCGGGATGTAGATCGCGCTCCAGAACACTACGCCCTGGCGCGTTACCGGCTTGAGTCTCCCCTGTTTGATCAAGCGGTCGGAGATCAGAATCAGAAAGAGCATCGCGATCCCTACGCCACCGACGTTCGCCTGAACGCCGAGGACTACGCCCAGGAGATCGCCCAAGAAGACACCCGAGAGAAAGCACCCTGCGAGGAGCGCAACGCCGTAGATGACCAAGGTGACTCCGGGGCGATGGAGGGCGGGAGCGGGCAGGCCCACGCCCGGATGGGGACCACTACTGGCCGGGAGACCCCCGCGGTGTCAAGCCGCTACGTCGTGCGGTGCATCCGAAGAATCACGACGATGTGTCGGCGGCGGCGCGGAACCCCTTACGCTCCATCTTGCCCCAAGCTTTCTTGCCCGTGAGGGTGTGAAGTAGCCCCCGAGCCCGCCAGTACGTGTTGAGCTGCCGAAAACCGAAGTTCTCGACCGCGGCCAGCACGAACATCTTGAAGACGTCGGTGATACGGCCGTAGCGGCCGAACGCGACCTCCTCGATGAGCACGGCAACCGCGGAAAGCCCGACGCCGAGCGCAAACGCCAGGAAGAAGAACCCGATCACATAGGCACCGGATGCCTGCCCCGAGTACACGGCGATCGAAAATCCGACATAGCCGGTGAGCTCGATGACCGGGCCGAGCCCCTCCAGAAAGAAGAAGACCGGAAACGCGAACATCCCGGTGGGCCCGTACCGGGGATTGAACAGCATGGTGCGGTGGCGGGTGAGGCTCTCGATCAAGCCGCGCTGCCAACGATCCCGCTGTCTGCCAAGGACGCGATACGACTCGGGAACCTCGGTCCATGCCACGGAGTCTGGAACGAAGTCGATCTTACAGGGACGCCCCCAGTCCGTGAAAAGACGCTTCATGCGCACCACCAGCTCCATATCCTCTCCGACGGTCTCCCCCGTGGTGCGCTTGCTGCCATAACCCCCCGCGTCCACGACCGACCCCCTGTGGAAGAGTCCGAACGCCCCCGAGATGACGAGGGAGGCGTTCAGAGCAGCCCAGCCCACCCGGCCGACCAAGAATGCCCTCAGGTACTCGACCGTCTGGATCGCAGCCAGAAAGTTCTTAGGGAGCTTCGCCTGCGTGACAATGCCGGAGCGCACGGTGCAGTCATTGATGACTCTAATCTTTCCGCCCACTGCAACGGTGCGGGAGTCCTCCAGGAACGGTCTAACGATGCGCGTAAGTGCATCCCTCTCGAGCAGGGTGTCCGCGTCGACCGCGCAGAGCAGCGGCGTGTTGCAGTAGTTCACGCCCGCGTTCAAGGCATCGGCCTTGCCGCCATTCTCCTTGTCCACCACCCACAGGTTCGGGTAGGCTCGGCTCTGGTACACCTGACGAACCCTGGCTGCAGGGATCTCGGCTGTCGCGAGCCGGGGCCTGGGTGCAAGCTCGAACGCGGACATGAGTTGCTGGATCGTGCCGTCGGTGGAGCCATCGTTGATGACGATGATCTCGTGACGGGGATAGTCGAGCGTGAGCAGCGAGCGCACCGACTCCACGCAGGTGAGCTCCTCATTGTAGGCCGGGGCGAGGACGGTGATCGGAGGGGAGGCCCGTGCGCGTGAAGGATCGAGCAGGTTAAACGCCTGCAAGCGTTGCCGGTACTGCCAGATCACCTGGAGCGCTCGCACGCTCGTTAGGATGTAGACGAGGTTGATGGCGAGGAAATAGACGAGAACCAGTCCATTGATCGTCGCGAGTAGGGCGAGGCCGATGCTCACCATGATCTCGACTCCGAGATTACTTGGAGGCCCAATGCCGACCTAGGGTGCTGGGAGCCCGCCAGCGCTTCGAGAGCCTCGACACCCCCACCTTCCTTGAGCGCTCGGGCAGCCGCGATGGCTACCCATGGCGAAGGGGCTTCCCTGGCGGCCTCCTCTAGGGGTGGCAGGTCGGTCCGCTCTCCGAAGCGCCCCAGAGCTCGGATCGCCGCCAAACGCACGGGAAGCTCCTCGGCAGCCGCGTGCTCTCGCACGACAGACAGGTGCTTGGCCCGCCCGACACTTGCCAACAGACGCAACGCGGCTGCCCGCAGCTCGATGTCGTCACTCGAGCCGAGGACTTCCGCGGCCGGGTCGGCGGCCAACGGGTCGCTCAGGGCCGCGAGGGCGTCGGCGGCTACGGCTCGGATCCTCGATGTGGCGTCGTCGTCGGCCAGTGCGTGCCGAAGCGCTGATGCGGCCCCAATCCCCATGGACGCCAGCATTGCCGAGAGGAAGTCTTGCCTCCAATGCGCGAATCGGTCCAAGTGCGCAAGCACCGCGCCGGCGTACTCCGGTGTCTCGGCTCGCGCGAGCGTGCTCGCCGCAACCATGGCAACGAGGGGCGACGGATCGTCGAGGGCCGCGATGACCTGATCGCCGTAGCCGGGGAGGCCGAGTTCCCCCAGGGTCTGCACGGCGCGCATACGCCGGCCCGCCGCCCGATGGGTGAGAAGTGTGACCATTCGCGGCAGGTGGGGCTCAGCAAGCGCGCAAATCTGCTCCCGCTCCGACCCATCCAGGCGTCGGACGTACAGGAGCAAAAAGTTCAGGAAGTCGGTTCCGCTCGCGGGTGCGATGCTCCCCGTCAGGTCCTCCGCTGAGGCGCCATCGTAGAGGACCGCCTGCAGAGAGCGCTGCCAGCCCCCGTGCCTCACGGTCATCGCGCTTCGCGCCGAAACGGTGCGTCGTCGAAGTAGCAACGCTCCGCACGCGAGGACGAGCGTGACGAGCACGACCATCGTCGTCGCGACCAGGAGGATGACGAGGACCTCTCCCAGGGAGAGAAGCTGGTCGGCCGGCCGCCCAATAAGGAACTCGAACCAGCCGCTCATCGAATCGGACCCTCCTCGAAGGCCGCGACGAGCCGCGATACTCGAGCCACGAGTTCCTCCACGGAGAAGGGTTTGGCTATGGAATCACTCGCCCCGAGTTTGAAGGCCCGCGCCGCGTCCTGTTCGCCTCCGAAGGTGAGGACGATTACGGGCACACCGGCGAACGACGGTGATTCCTTGAGTCGCCTGAGCACCTCGAATCCCTCGGCCCCCGGGAGCATGGTGTCGAGGATGACCGCTGACGCGTCGATTCCGGCCATCGCCGCGAGGGCTTCGGCTCCGTCTCCGAAACGGGTCACTTGGAAGTCCGCCCTTCCCAGTCGATGCTCGATCAGGTCGGCGAGAATTTCATCGTCCTCGATGAGAAGTACCGTCCGCACACCTCTCGTCACGGCCGCGTCAGTGGAAACGATGCGGCCCTCGCCGCCCCGACGTGCCATCTGTAGCCGTCTCGTCGCATGTGCCACCGCGTCATCGACGCTCACCGGCCCTCCGACCGCCGACACACCGGCGTGCCACGTCGGCACAAGAACGGTTCCGTCCGGGAGTGCGACGGACACCTTGGCGGTGGACTCACGGAGCTTTTTCAGTGCCACAGCGCCGTTCTCTGGGCCGGTATTCGCCAACAGCACCGCGAACTTGGCTCCGCCCCATCTCGCGACCAGGTCAGAGTCTCGGAAGGTCGTCTTAAGGCTTTCCGCCACCGCACGCACCAAGGCGTCCCCGACATCACTGCCGTGGAAGTCATTCATCGCGCCCAAGCGCTCGATCTCCAGGATCGCCAGGGACACGTCCACCTGCGCGCGGGTCGCCGTTGCCGAGAGCTGGCGAACGTCGTCGAGAAAGACCGCCCGGTTTCTGAGGCCGCTGAGCGGGTCTCTCCGACCCAACTGACGCGCCTCGGCAGATCTCTCCAACATCATCGAGACCGCGGTGGTGAGGACGGCCTTGTCGACGGGCTTGGCGTAGTAGGCGTCTGCCCCCAAAGCCATCGACTCCGTTCGCGCCTGAGCGTCTATTCTGCTGGTAAGCAAGATCACGGGAATCGAGGCCGTGCGTGGCCGGCGCCCTAGCTCGATCAGTAGATCGCGACCGTCCACACCAGGCAGCGTGAGGTCCAGCAAGATCAGATCCACATCTTGAGCGTCGAGGATCGCCTGTGCCTGCTCCGCGGTCTCGGCCATGAGGACCTCGCGATTGGGGCCGCTGACGATCGACCGGTGAAGGAGCGCCTCCACGCGACTGTCCTCCACGACGAGGATCTTCACCACGTCGTCGTCGTCGAGCGTGGCTGCTTGTCGTAGCACGCCGATCAGGCGGTCGACCCCCTCCGCGGTGTCGTCGTCTCCCTGCTCCGCTACGGTTCGCGCCGTGACACCGACTTCTGGGAAGCGTTCCGAGATCGCCGGTCTCGTGAGAGACCGCGCGATGCGCCGAATGGACTTCGCGGCGCCTTCCGTCCCCGCACTGAGGGCGGCACGCGCTTTTTCGAGTGCCACTACACGGGCGTGCAGACCTTGGCGGTACCAGGACGCCATCTCGTCGAGCGTGGTGGGCGAGCCGTTCTGTGTGCGAGGCTTCGTGCTCGGAGCAGGGTCGAGGCGGGGTGGAGGCGGGGAGGGGATGGCCGCGGGGGGAGGTGCCACCGCGGCCGGAGCGGCGACCTCGGGCTCCGGATCGTCGCCCCAAGACGACTGCAGGACGCCCGCGAGTCGTCCCATGGCTCCCTTCTTTGCCCTGTAATAGCGCCGCCGACCCTCTGGGCGACCCGCGACGAGGTCCGCGGCCCGGAGCTTTGACAGGTGTTGGGAGACCGCGGCCACGCTGATGGGGAGGTGGGATGCGATTTCGTTGACGCTGAGCTCACGATCCCAGATGAGCTCGAGGATCTGAAGCCGACGCGGCTCCATGGCCGTGCGAAGGGGGTCAGAAAGCGGCGTTTGGGACATGCAAATATATAAGCGCTTACTTAAGTAATAGCAATAATGGACATTTTGGGGCCAGAAGCGTTGGTATCACACATAATTTAGTATACACTTAAGTGTTTGGTGAACAAAATGGGTAACTCTTGGAGCGGAGAGGGCGGCGGCTCATCCGCCCGGGGCGAACGTCACAGAAACAGTTCCAAGCGTTCCTCGAAACGTTCCTGGCCTGAGTCCCATCGCACCGCGGAATCCGACAACATGCACAGTGACAATGGGTTAGGAGCGCGTCGTACTGGCTGGCTCAGGTGGCCCCGACGTTGCTCCTACTAGGCGGCATCCTTCCTTACCACCTAGGAGCATCATGATGAGACCATCGTACGTCGCGCTGTTGGCCGCCGTCGCCCTCTCGGCCTGCGACGAATCTGGCCAACCTCTCGACCCGACCGTCGATCCACAATTTGCTTCGGCGTCGTCTACCGGGCCGGCCGGCGCGGCCCTCTACGAGGTTGAGATCACCAACCTGACCGAAGGGCAACCGATGACGCCGCCCCTCGCGGTGACGCACCGGCCGTCCATCCACGTCTTCCATGTGGGCGACCCTGCCAGCCTCGGCATCCAGGAGATCGCGGAGAACGGCAACCTCGCGCCGATGCTTGAGGCGCTTGGTGAGTCCCAGCACGCCAACGACGTCGTGGTGGCCGTGGCTGACTTTCCGCCGCTCCTACCGGGCGAGGAGCGCACCTTCACCATCGAGACCAGCCGTGGGGCGAAGTTCTTCTCATTCGCTTCGATGCTCATCTGCACCAATGACGGATTCACGGGGATCGACGGCCTGCGTCTCCCCAAGGACGTCGGCGAGAGCGTGAGTGTCGACACCAACGGCTACGATGCGGGCACAGAGATCAACACCGAGGACTTCGAAGATCTGGTGCCTCCATGCGGTCCGCTCACCGGCGTCGATTCAGGGGATGCAGGAACCGGCGCGAGTAATCCGCTTCTGTCTGAGGGCGGAGTCATTCATCATCACGCGGGGATCGATGGCGACGCCGACCTCCTCCCCGATGTTCACGGATGGATGGACCCCGTGGCGCGGGTGATCGTTACAAGAATCCAGTAGAGGGGTCGTTATTCGGGCAGGCCCCCATCCGAAGGAGCGCCGGATGGGGGTCGTTCGCCCTGGAGTTGCCGCCCTTCGGCGGCGCGCCGAGCTTTCGACGCGACCCTACTCGCGAGCCCCGATGTTATGAAACTCAGCCACGCGCTCGTCCTTCTCATGATGTCGGTGCTAGTCGTCGGGATCGTGCCAGCGGGGCTCCTCTTGGAAAGACGGCTCGGTGTGGCACTCGTAGACGGCGTGCGTCAGGAGTTGAATTCGGCGCCCATGATCCTGGAGGACCGGCTCGCCTCCGAACGGGTGATGCGCATGATGCACGCTCGTGACTATGCTGCGATGCCGGGCCTGGCTCAAGCCCTTCAGGCCCGGGACATGCCCGGTGCGTCGCGCATGCTCACCGCCGCCAGCCAGGAAGTCTTGGAGCGGCCCATCCTCGTCCAACCAGATGGCCGAACGGTCCTCGGTCCAGGCGCGATGCCGCAGGACCTGCTCGACGCGACCCGTCGGGGGGAGATGCCAGTTTCGGTGGTGCCCTTTCAGGACGGACTGCATCTGGTGGCGCTTGCGCCTGTGGGGCAGGGAAACGGTTGGCTAGGGGCGGTCGGTGGCAGCACTCCCTTCGCGGAGGCGGAGGCGGTAGAGCTTGCCGCGCTCACGCGGTCGGGCGTGGTCGTTCTGGACGCCCGTGGGAACGTGACGGCTTCGACGGTCGACGATGAGGTGGCGGCCGTCGCGGCGCGCGCCGCAGGAGCCACACCAGGGACGGTCGAAGAAATTCTCGGCCCCCGCGAGGCCCGCCTTCTCGTGACGGCGGCACCGCTTGATTACGGACGAGTGATCTTCATTCGAGACCTGGAGCAGGAGTTGGCGGTCTTGCCCGACCTGGAGCGGACGGCGCTCGTGAGCACCGCGGGCGCGTTCTTGTTCGCGCTCCTCGTGGGTGCGCTTTTCGCCCACCGACTTTCGCGTCCGGTATCGGAGCTCGCCGATGCCTCAGAAGGCTTCGCGGAGGGTCGAGCCGAAGTGCCCCTTCAGAGTTCGTCACTGATCGAGGTGCAGCGACTATCCGAAGCGTTCGCCGCCATGCGCGAAACGTTGGCCGCCCGACTCTCCGACCTCGAGCACGCGAACAGTGAGCTCGAAGACCGACAGGCGCGGCTCGTGGCACTTCAGGCTGAAGTGGTGCATCGGGAGCGGTTGGCGACGTCCGGCCGCCTCCTGGCGCAGCTGGCCCACGAGATCCGCAATCCGGTGGCGAGCGTGCGGAATTGCTTAGAGGTCGTTCGGCGTCAGGGGAACCTACAAGGCGAGGCGCGTGAGTTTGCCGACATGGCCGTGTCGGAATTGCTGCGTATGCACGAACTCGCCGAGGGCATGCTGGATCTGCACAGGCCCAGACCGGAGCAGGAGAGCGGGCCATGCGACGCGGGAGAGGTCGCCGGCGAGACGGTCCAGCTCCTGAGCGCCGGCTCCTCTCATCGTGACCAGATCGGCCTGGCGGTGTCGGGGGACCTGGCGGTTCGCATGCCGCGGGAGGCTCTGAAGCAAGTATTGCTCAACCTGCTTCTGAACGCGCGCGAGGCCGGCGGCTCAGAGGGTTCCATCGAAATCGTCGCCTCACGGGACGAAGCGTTGGGCCAAGTCCGCATCGACGTGCTGGATCGGGGCACGGGAGTTCCCGACGAGATCGCGGATCGCATCTTCGATCCGTTCTTCACGACGAAGGAGGCCGTGCATGGTGTCGGCCTGGGGCTCTACACGGCGGAGAGCCTGGTCCGCGCTGCCGGAGGAGCGCTCGAGGCGGCTAACCGGACTGACGCACCCGGGACCCGGTTCACCGTGATTCTGCCGGCGGCGGCATGATGAGCGCGCGCATCCTACTCGTCGACGACGATCATGCGTTTCGCCTCTCGACGGCGGCTATCCTGCGTGACGAAGCGTTCGATGTGACCGCGGTCGAGAACGCCTCCGATGCGGTGACGGCTCTCGGGGGCGCCGCATACGACCTGATTCTGCTGGATCTGCGGATGCCTGGGGTGGACGGGATCTCACTGGCCGAAGTGCTGCGCAAGCGCGGGGAGTCCGTGCCCATCTTGATGATTTCTGGCTTCGGGTCGGTGGACTCCGCCGTGAAGGCGCTTCACTCGGGCGTCGATGACTTCGTGACCAAACCGGTGGAGCCCGAAGTCCTTCTGTCGCGCGTTCGCGACCTTCTGGAGCGTAGGCCCAGCGGGACGTCGGCTGAGCCGGTAGAGGGACTGCTCGGGCGCTCCTCCGTCATGGAGGCCGTGCGAAATGAGATCCGCCAGGTGGCCGGTTCGGACGCAACCGTCCTCATTACCGGTGAGACAGGCACGGGCAAGGAGCTCGCCGCCAGCGCAGTGCACCGCCTCTCCCCGCGAGCGGGGGGGAAGTTTGTGGCCGTGAACTGCGCGGCTCTGTCGGAGGGCCTGTTGGAGTCAGAGCTTTTCGGCCACATAAGAGGCGCGTTCACCGGGGCACTGCAGGACCGTGAGGGGCTGATCCGGGCGGCCCACAAGGGCACACTGCTGTTGGATGAGATTGGTGACGTGTCGCCGGCGGTCCAGCAGCGTCTCCTTCGGGTTCTGCAGGAGCGTGAGGTCGTACCGCTAGGCAGTCACCGACCGCAGCCTGTGGATATCCGTCTGATCGCAGCGACGAATCGGGATCTGCAACAGGAGGTGGACGGAGGTCGCTTCCGAGAGGACCTATTCTTCCGTATCAACGTCTTTCACATCCGCATGCCGCCGCTTCGCGACCGGCCCGGCGACGTTGCCCTGTTAATCGACCGCGCCCTCAGGTCGATGGGAAGACGGGGCTCAGCCGACGTCTCGTCCCTCGCCATGCGTACGCTTCTTACCAGCCGCTGGCCAGGCAATGTGCGCCAGCTCCACGCCGCGCTCGAGAGCGCGTCGATCCGCGCGGGCCAGGGCGTGATTCAAGCCCACCACCTTCCCGAAGAGGTACGTGACGCCGCGACTGCGACGGACCCGCGCTACAGACAAGCTGGTTCGGTTGAGGACGAGAGAGACAAGATCCTGAGCGCTCTGCGCGAAGCTGGTGGTGTACGGGTGCGAGCAGCTGAGATCCTGGGGATGGGCAGGACGACCCTTTGGCGAAAGATCCAGGAGTACCGCATTACAGAAGGGGATGGATAACCAGGTGCGGGGGCGATCCCGAATAGGGAGTCTCGCCCGCCCACGATCGCGCGTCGAATAGAAACAATGAAGATCTCAGTCGATCCTCTTGAGCTCCACGCGCCGATTCTGTTGGCGGCCCCCCCCGGGTATCGTTCGTCGCGACGGGGATGTCGGGACCGAAGCCCTGGCTCTCCACATCAGCTCGTGCTGGTCTCCAGCGCTGACATGGCCCGGTCGACCTGGTCCTCCCGCACGTAGATAACGTACCCAAAGGAACCGCGCCCGTCGGCAATGCCACTCGACGCGTAGATTGCGACCGATGCGTTGGCCAAGCGGCGGTGCACATTCGCGAGCGCACCCAGCTCGTCGTCCCCCTGGATCAGGATCGCTGCATGGGGTCCGTCAAGCACCAGGCCGGCCCGCCGGGACTCCGCCTCGAGCCGTGACGGATCCGCCGGAAAGAGCGTGAACTGAACGTGGTCGGGACCCGACGGCACCGCCGTGAAAGCCAATAGGTTGACGCCGAAATCCGCCAGATCCGAAAGGAGCTGGAACGCTTCATCGGGCTGGTCGGCGACGGTGATTCGGTAGTACTGAATCCCACGGATCGAGTAGGGCATCGTCAGATCTCCGCACGAGGTCGCCCTCGTGTTCATGGCCCCAGCCACGTAGGTGAGCTGAGGCGCCTGGTCTCACACGTTACCGATGGATGCCGGGGAGGGCTGTCAGGGGAACGCCACGTGAATCGGTGGGGAGATTCCGGGGTCCGGGGCGGCGGCCTCAGAAGACCCGCGAGCGAGTCTCTAGAGTGGAACCGCTGCCGGGATGCGGGCGCAGCTGAAATGCTTGCTACTCCACCTACGCCGTAGCAGTCTTGAATGTGGCGTTAGGGGTGCCCGCCACCTCGCTAAAGCGTGGGATGTCCACCCCTGACATGGCCATCGAGGCATATGAGCCGGAAACCCATAGACGCGGGTCGGGGTCGGATCCGCCTGGCGACACTGATCGTCACTATCGCGGTTGCTGCGTGCGCGCGGTCCGGCGCCACTCTACCCACAGGAGCCGTTACCGGCACCCTGCAGTTCCTGGAGCGCCAGGCCCCCGACACCGCAATCGGACCCGTGGTCGTGATGTTGGAGCCGGTCGATCCTACAAAGGCACGGACCCGGCCGACGCAGCAGTTTCGCGTCACCTCGGGTACCGACAACTTCGATCCGGGCTTCGTGGCCATAGGCGATGGTGACTTCATCGTTTTCGCGAACGAAGGAGCCGTGAGCCATCGCCTCTTCTCGGCCGACCTCGGCCCGGACCTCCAGATCCCGGTGGGCCCGGGAGATTCTTCGGCACCGCAGCAGATTAACTACACCGGCGAGGTGCAGTTCTTCTGCTCCTTACACCCGGATGAAAACTTCACGATTCTCGCGACGACCGGAGTCTTCTTCTCAGTGCTGGACGAGAGGCGCCGATACTACGTGGGACCGCTCTCGGACGGCTCATACCGGCTTTCGATCTGGAGCCCGAGGTTGCAGGGTCCCGTGCGCACGTTGGAAGTGACATCGGGTGGCTCCTCGGTCGAGACCATCTGGCTCGACCCTGACCTGATCCGCCGGTGACGGTACCGAAGGTCCGGTTCGGCGTCTTTGCCCAGCTCATCGTGCTGATGGGCGGCCTTGCGGCCATTTCTACGATCCTCGCTCTCGTCATTCAAGATCGTACGCTCAGCGCCGATCTTCGCGAAGCCGCAAACGATCGCCTGACTCGAGCCGCAGTGGCGGCCGACCGCCTGATGGACGATCACCAGGCGGCCATGGCCGCACGTTACGTCGCGATCAGCACCACCCCGGAGTTTCGCGCGAACCTCGAGGCCGGCGATCGCCGGACGCTCGCCTACCACGCCGAGAGCCTCGTCGAGCGTCAAGGCTCATCAGCCGTGGCATTCCGGTCACCGGAGGGTGAGCTCGTCGCGTTGGCAGGCGACGAAGAACTCGAGCGGCTCGCCGCTGAGCGGGTGCTTGTCAGCGCTCCCACATACATCGCGGCCCGCGAGATCCTCTACGCGGCGGCCGCAATCCCACTGCGTACGGGCGACGACCTCGTCGGATACCTCGTGGCGGTCGAGCCGGTGGGTGCGGACATCCTCGAAGGGTGGTCGGATGTGCTGGGCGTACGCGCCACTTTCGGCGTCACCGAGCCCCTGTCCTCCGACACGCTCGTTTCCGTCGTACGGGCATTCGCCGGAGCGAACGTCCAGGTGTCGACCACCTATGAGACTGAGCAGCGGGCGATTTCCCGTGCGCGGCGGAATCTGGTCTTCGCCGGGTTGGCGGCACTCCTGCTGGCGGTTCTAACCGGCACATTTCTGGCGCATAGCTTCGCCGGGCCCATCAAGGAGATGAAGCGCGCGGCCGAACGCGTCGGCGAGGACTCACTGGACGTCCACTTCGCCGTTGACCGGCACGATGAGTTGGGCGACCTCAGCCGCGCGTTCGGCGGCATGCTGGCCCGACTGAAGGACAGTGATGCCCGATTGGTCCGGGCTCAGCGCCTCGCGCGTTTCACAAACTGGTCGTTCGACCTGGAGACGACCGCAATCGATGCCGGAACCGACTTTCGACGGCTATTCGAGCTCGAACGGGCGAGTCACATCGGAGTCGACGACGTGCTCGGGAAGATCCACCCCGACGATCGTAGCAAGTTGATCAGTGGCATGGAACGCGTCCGCGCCCGCAACGGTGCTTTTCGTGCGGACGTGCGCGTACCCCTCCACGATGGTACGGACAGGATCCTGCACCTCCGCGGACAGCATCGTCGGTCTGGCGATGATCCGGCGCGGGTCGAGGCCTCTGCCCAAGACGTTACGGAGCGATGGAATTCCGCGCGTCAGATCCAGTATCTCTCTTTGCACGATTCAGTGACTGGACTGGGTAACCGGCAGTACCTCCTCGAGCGCCTCGGCGTACAGCTCAAGCAGGCGGAGCGAGAGGAGTCGGCGTTGGCCGTGCTACTCATCGGACTCGAGGGGTTCGCGAGCGTCGAGGGCGCCTTGGGGCACCAGGTCGCTGACGAGGTGCTGATCGAGGTTGCGCGGAGGTTGGTCGCTACGCTGGGTGTGCCAAGGCGTCCTGATCGACGAAGGAGGCGCGATCCGAGCTCCTACTCCGCCGTGCGCTTTGGCAACGACGAGTTCGCGGCGATCGATTCGGTCATGAGCCGGGACGAGGCCGCGTCCCTCGCCGAGTCGGTCGCCCGTGCGATCGAAGAGCCTTACCTAATCGACGGTCGCGAGATATCCGTGTCGACTTCGATCGGCATCAGTGTCTTCCCCGACGACGCGACCACGGTCGACGCGCTCCTGCGATCTGGGAAGGCCGCACTCCAAGCCGGCCGATCGATCCCCGATCCATATCACTTCTATGATGAGGCGATCCACGAGCGGGAGGCTCGGCGGCTCCGCGTGGCCAGTCTTCTGCGTCGCGCAATCGAACGTGGTGAGCTGGAGATGCATTACCAGCCCCGCGTCCGACCAGAGTCAGGGACGGTCGTCGCCGTAGAGGCTCTGGTCCGGTGGACTAGCGACGAGCTGGGTCCGGTGTCCCCGGGGGAGTTCGTTCCCATTGCCGAAGACGTGGGCCTGATCCAGCTCCTGGGCGACTGGTGCCTGCAAGCGACTGTGGCTGACCTCCTCAGGTGGCGATCGCTCGCACTGAAGAATCTCCGCGTCTCGGTCAACGTGTCGCCGCAGCAGCTCTTGCCAGGCATCGTGGAGCGCATTCTCGACCTCACCGCCGAGGTCGATCCGACGTTGATCGAATTTGAGGTGACCGAGAGCGCCGTCATCCGAAATCCCGAGGAAGCGCTGGGCCTACTCGGCCGATTGTCGGATCACGGCTTCAGGATCGCGCTCGATGACTTCGGGACCGGCTACTCTTCCTTGAGCTACGTCCGCCAGCTTCCTCTCGACGCTGTGAAGATCGACCGGTCGTTCATCCAGGATCTAGCCACCAACGCTGAGGCGCTCTCGATCACCACAGCAGTGATCATGATGTGCCAAGCCATGAACCTGGAGTCCATTGGTGAAGGCGTTGAAACCGAGCAGCAGCGCGAACGCTTGGTGGAGCTCGGGTGCGATGAGGTCCAGGGATTCCTGTTCGCCCGCCCGATGCCCGCGACCGACTTGGAGCATCTGCTCAGAGAACGTCCTCCTCAGCGGCCCGTGAAGCGACGACGCCGCGAGCGAGCGCGGCTCGATCGGGTCTGATTGCCACGCGGTTCGACGAAGGCACGGAAGCGATAATCCACAGCTAGATCACCCAGCCGGGGTGGCGGAACGGTAGACGCGGCGGCCTCAAAAGCCTAGCCGCAGGTTCCTCCAGGGCGCCGCCTCCCGGTTACTCGCCCACGTCGACTGATCGCTCGCGTGCCAGCGGTGGGAGGCAGGCCCGCCCGCGGGGCCCACCTCGCAGAGGTGCACCCTCGCGCCTAGGGACCGAAGGGGCTCCCGGACGAGATGCACTCGGCAGTCGCACCGAATCCCAAGAATCCGATCTCCACACACGTGGCATACGTGGCGGTCATTTTGACCTCGAGAGTAGCGTCGAGAACAAGTCGAGACGCGCTCGGGGCGACGTTGGAGATCTGGCCTTCGAACGTGACCTGGGCGGGCGCCCCCGGATCGTTTTCGAGCATCGCCTTTAGGTCTCCCTCAACGGCGCGCAGCGCACTCGCGACCAGATCGTCGATGGGCTCGCTCGCGATGTCTGTGACGGTGATGTCGACATCACCGGAGAAGCCCTGCGCCAAATAGACGAACCTGAGTGTCGCCGCGCTCGATTCATTTCCCGTGCCGGGAGACAGACTCAAGCTCACCCGCTGGATATCGACGAAGTCGAGGCGTGCGTCGTCCGGTATGTCCAAATCGCCCTCAACGTCGGATCGTGTGAGGGATGCGGTCTCGATCAGGCCGCTGTTAGAGTCGAAGGTGAAGTCGAAGGTGCGATCGAACTCGGCCGTCGCGAACAGCCACCGGCCGTCGCATGCACCCATCGCAACCGCAGCGGCCGCAAACGTCACGAGACGCCCAGCCGAGCGGAGCCGGCGAATCCGGGTCGTATTGGTGCTCATCGTCCCAGCTCCAGGCCTAGGGTGAACGTGTTCTGCGAAGCGATCGTGTAGTCGGCGAAGACCCCGACCACGAAGAGTCGGAGTGCGACTCCCCCGGTGGCCCGGATGGAGTTCGCCCCGTCCAGTGAGACGTCGATCACAGTCGTCTCGCCCTCAGGTGTATACGAGATGTCCGTAGACGATGTCTCGTATCCGAGGCCCCCGAACACAGTCAGCACGTTAAATGATTTGCTCGCGTGTACCATCGCGCTGATCGTGGACGACTGGACGACGTCGCCGATGTCGAACGACTGCCAGTAGACACCCGCTGCCAGCTCGACGGGCAGGCTCTGCCCCAGATACTGGTCGATGTCGTGGAGCACGCCCAAACCGAGCAGCGACACGCTTCCGAAGTCCTCGTCGATGTCGATGGAGAGCCAGCGAACCATCGCTTCCGTACCGGCCACGCTGCCGACGGTAAGCTGTGGAGCCACCGTACCCATCAGAGTGGCATCGATGCCGCCGGGGAAACGGTAGGTCGTGCCGCCCTGGCCCGAGACCGCAACGGTTTCGGTGGAGCCGAAGACCGTGGGCGCTTCGATGGTCGTCACTGGTGAAAAGGACTCGGTCGTGCCCATGAAGGTACGGGCGTTATCGGAGATCGGTGCGCCTGCGGCGATCGCCGACAGTCGGATATGAAGACCCGGCTGGATGTCGGCCGAGCGAGCCCAACCGCTGCCCAGAGAAGCACCGAGCACATCGGCGAGTGGCTGGAGGAACCCATCCGCGTTCCCCCCCGTGTATCGACCCAGCACGTCTTCGACGTTCTGAGCAGAAGCCGGGGCTGTAGCCAGCAGTGTGAGGGCGGCCGCCGCCGCCCACGCAATTCGTGATTCCCGGATCATGGCGAGCCTCCGAAGATCGTGTGGAACATTGCCGCTTACGGGCAGGTCCAATGCGGGCGCGGACGGAACACCGCACTGTACGCTACCGCAACGACGCGGTGACCTCAGTCGGGCGAACCTTCCCAGGCCGTGTCGGAGGATGCCCGCGAGCGGCGCCAAACCATGGAGCACCGGTCAGCCCTACACGGTGATGCAGGTGCTGGGTCACTCGTCGCTGAGCCTGATTGAGAAGACCTACGGGCACCTGCTGAACGTGCGGCACCGGAGCCCGGTTGTGGAGTACCGCAGGACCGAATTGCTGGAACTGGCTGCGCGCCGAGCGGAGAGTGCCTAGTATGACGCGGCGGCCTTTCTCGCTACCCGTTCGTTACCCGGGACGTTACCCGAGGGCACGATGGTAGAGGGAGCGCAGGGGCTAAACCCTTACAGCAGTAACACCCAGCCGGGGTGGCGGAACGGTAGACGCGGCGGCCTCAAAAGCCGCTGTCCGCAAGGGCGTGCGGGTTCGACTCCCGCCCCCGGCATGCTCCTCGCCGTCTGCACGCTCGACGCGCGGGCGGGGGATCCGGGCGACTTCATGTTCGCTGGCCCGGGGGCGGGGTACCCGCCCCTCGGGCTATCGACGACCGTGCGGGAACGGCTAGTGGAACGTCTCCCTGAATCGTTCGCGTTGCTCAGTGCTCCCTAGCACGACGAGCTCGCAGCCACGGGGTAGCCGGAGGTCCGACTTCAGGTCTGTTTGGACTGCGTCGTCTTGCTGCAGCGCGATGACGTTCAATCCGGTTCGCTCCGAGATGGCGGCCTCTGCCAAGGTCTTGTCGGCGAGCGACTTTGGCAGAGGGATATAGAAGAGGTTGACGCCCTCTCCCAGCACGACGAGCTCGCGTCCGCGCACGATCGAAACGACGGTCTGGACCCCGAAGGCGGCGTAGCTGAGGACGAAGTCCGAGCCCGCCCGTTGGATGGCCTCGATATTTCGTTCGTGCGTTACCCGAGTGAGGATGCGGGCTTCGGGATTGAGGCGGCGGCAATAGACACTCAGGTACACGTTCATCGCGTCGTCGTGCGTCGTCAGGAGGATCGACGGCGCGTTCGCGATTCCTGCGTCGTCGAGCACATGGCGGTCCGCGGCGTCCCCGATGAACAGCTTGTCCGGAATTCCGGTGATCTTGGCCTCGAGCGCGGGGTTACGCTCGACGATGTGGACCGGAACGCCCCGTCGTTTCAGTGCTCGAGCCGCCGAGCGTCCGACCTTCCCCCCACCGATGATCAGGACCGGGTTGGGGTTCGCGTCGTAGATCACCAGGATCTCGTTCAGCTCGTCGATCTGAGCTTGCGTACCAATCGCCACAGGAATGCACATGGGCGAGAGCTCGAGGTCGGGGTGCACTGGCAGGAGCCTGCCGTGCTCCCACACGCCCACTACGGTCACCCCTGTGAACTCCCGAAGGCGCGTGTCTCGGACGGTCCGGTTCTGCAACGGCGTGTTGTGCACCGGGAACTCGACAAGCAGGAGATCGTGAAACTGACCAATCACGTTGGCATGCGCACTGCCCGCGCTCACTCGGTTGGCGAGGTGTTCACCCAACCGCTGCTTGAGCGGGAGGACGTGGGTTGCTCCGCTGAGCTCCAGCACGTCGATCGAGTCCTCGACCTCCGCGACAGCGGCGATGGGAACGTCTTCGGAAAGCTCTCGAACGGTTAGGACGATGTTCGAGTTCTCCATGTCAGAAGAATTGGCCAGGACGAGTCTGGCCCTCTGGACGCCGCCGGCCCGGTACGTTTCGACGGCGTCGACCTCGCCGCAGACGACGGGTACTCCCTCGTCCTGCAAGAAGACCGCGCGGTCGGGATCGGGCACGATGAGGTAGGCGGGGACGCCCGCCAGCGCGAGCCTCACGATGAGCCCCCTCGAAATGGGATCTTCCGCACAGATCAAGACGTGGCCGGACACATGAGGGGGTACGGACCGCAGCGCACGGACCCGGTCGCGCGCCCGTTGGTCGAGCCAGGGGGCATACACAAGGCGGATGAACAGGAACGGCAGGATGACGAGCATCATGATCACCCCGGTCAGCATGACCAGCGTGCTGAACGCCCTGCCCAAATCCGTGTGGAACGTGATGTCTCCGAACCCTAGGGTGCTCATGACGGTGAGCGTCCAGTAGATCCCGGTGAACCACGTATGCTCCTGCCCCTCCCACGCCATGATCACGTGGAACAGCCATCCATAGAGGAAGACCACCGCCACCATGAAGGCGAGGTACTTCAGGAATGGAGCCAGTTGGCGTCGTAGGTTGACGCCTGTGGTGACTGCGGCGAGCTGGGAGCCGATGGTCTTCATGCGGACATTCTAGCGAAGCGGGGACGCATATGTCGCGAGGCTTCGCCTGTCTTGGGAGCCGCCCCGCTCCTCGGTATACTTGTGCGCTCGACTACACGCATGTCCGTCCACGGCGTTTGACCTGCTTTTGGGAGAGGGAGTTTGATGGGAGACGACGGCAAGAACACCCTTACGATTCGCGACAACCGCACGGGGCGCGACTACGAGGTCGACATCCTCGACGGTGACGTGATCCGCGCCATGGATCTCCGCCAGATCAAGGTGGATGAAGGCGATTTCGGGATGATGGCGTACGATCCCGCGTTTACGAACACCGCCTCGACGCGCAGCACCATCACCTTCATCGATGGCGATCAGGGGATTCTGCGGTACCGCGGCTACCCGATCGAGCAGCTCGCCGAGCGTAGCTCTCACCTCGAGGTCGCCTATCTGATCCTGAAGGGGGAGCTCCCGAGTCAAGCGGAGCTGGACGACTTCGTGCACCAGGTGACGTTCCACACCTATGTGCACGAGAACATGACGGAGCTGGTCGGCGCCTTCCGGTATGACGCCCACGCCATGGGTATGGTGACGAGCATGGTCGCCGCGCTGTCGACCTTCTATCCGGACGCCAAGGACCTCGACGACCCCATGGCTCGATGGATCCAGACGATCCGTCTGGTCGCGAAGCTCCCGACCCTGGCGGCCTACTCGTACCGGCACCATCGCGGGCTGCCGCTGGTGTACCCGGAGAACGAGCTTTCGTACACGGCCAACTTCCTGAGCATGCTCTTCAAAATCGGCACCAAGGAGTACAAGCCGAATCCGGTGCTGGAGCGCGCGCTGGACGTGCTGTTCATCCTCCACGCTGACCACGAGCAGAACTGTTCGACGACGGCCATGCGGGTGATCGGCTCATCCCGGGCCGATCCCTACTGCGCCCTGTCGGGGGCCATGTCCGCCCTGTACGGTCCACTGCACGGAGGTGCGAACGAAGCGGTCTTGAGAATGCTCAACCGCATCGGATCCGTGGACCAGATCCCGGCCTTCTTGGAAGGTGTGAAGCGCAAGGAAGAGCGCTTGATGGGCTTCGGGCATCGCGTCTACAAAGCGTACGATCCGCGCGCCAGCATCATCAAGCGAACCGCCGACGAGGTGTTCGAAGTAACGGGCCGCAACCCGCTGCTGGACATAGCGTTGGAGCTGGAGAAGATCGCGCTCAACGAGGAGTACTTCGTCGAGCGGAATCTCTATCCGAACGTGGACTTCTACTCCGGCATCATCTATCAGGCGATGGGCTTCCCGGTGGAGATGTTTCCTGTGTTGTTCGCGATTCCGCGGGCGGTCGGTTGGCTCGCGCAATGGGATGAGATGCTCCAGGACTCCGAGCAGCGCATCGCGAGACCGCGGCAGATCTATGAAGGCCAGGACGCGCGCGACTTCGTGTCGATCAGCGATCGCGAGTGAGCGGTCCGGCGCTTCTTGAGAAGCGCCAGTGTGCACATTCGTGAGGTTGGCGCGTCCCATACGGCGAGGGACGCGGGCGGAGGTACTTCGAGATGAGGAGAGATTCATGATGCGTTCACCCCGCGCGGGCGTCCGGATCACCTGTACGGCGTTCATCGCTCTGGCTGGTTCCATCGGGTGGACTTCGGCAGCGGCAGCGCAGGGTCAGGTCGTCGGGCGAGCCGTCCCGGCCGCTGTTTCGCCCCCACCGGGCTACGCTCAGGCCCTCGACCGGGGGTGGAGGAGCACGCTGGGCAGTCCGGGAGCGGGGTACTGGCAACAGGGCACGTCGTATGACATCGAGGCCACGCTCGACCCGGAGACCGGGGAACTCAGTGGCACCGCTCGTATCGCCTACGCCAACAATGCGCCGCTGACCCTGGGCACCGTGTGGCTCCATCTGCATCAGAACTTCCACCAGGCAGGTGCGCTCAGAAACCGGACCGCAGAAGTGACGGACGGCATCACGCTGAGTCGGGTCGTTGCCGGGGGCAGGGAGCTCGAGGCAGGCCCGGTCTCCGACGGTCCCGCTTATTCGGTAGACGGCGCGGTCATGCAGATCCGGCCTCCGTCGCCCGTGTCCAGCGGGGACACGTTGACGCTCGAGATCGATTGGTCGTTCACGGTGCCTCAGCAGGGCATCGGCGAGCGGATGGGCCATTCGAATCGAGAGATGTACATGATCGCGTACTGGTTCCCGAAGATGGCGGTGCTGGACGACCTCCGAGGCGGGGCCTTCGACGCGGAGCCGTTCCTCGGCACCGGCGAGTTCTACGACGACTTCGCCGACTACACCGTGGCCATCACAGTCCCTGAGGACTGGACCGTGATGGCGACCGGCGCGCTGGAGAATCCCAGCGAGGTCTTTTCCGCGCTCACGATCGAGCTATTGGAGGCTGCGGCCACGGCCGACACCCTCGTGACGATCGCGGGTCAGGGAGATCGAGATGCGGGCACCGTAACTGCCGACGCCCCAGAGGGTTCGCTGACCTATCGGTTTACCGCGCAACGGGTTCGCGACTTCGCGTGGACGACGTCGAACACCCAACGGTGGGACGCGACCTCGGCCGTCGTGCCCGACCGCGACGACGATGGCGAGGAGGACCGGGTGCTGATCCACTCCTTCTGGCGCGAGGATCGCGCGCCTTTGTGGGCCGAAGAGTGGCTCTACGCGAAGCAGGCGATCGAATTCCACTCGGTCTACACGGGCTTACCGTATCCATGGCCCCATATGACGTCCGTCGAAGGCGAAGACATCATCGAGGGCGGCATGGAGTTCCCGATGATGACGCTCATGTCGTCGTATGAGGGCACGGACGCGCAGGCGCTCTACAGCGTGACGGCACACGAGCTCGGCCACATGTGGATTCCGATGATCGTAGGCACCAACGAGCGCCGCTACGCCTGGATGGACGAGGGGTCCACGGACTTCTTGGAGAACGAGAGCCGGATGGAGCTTTGGCCCGGAGTCGACCACCGGCGTGTAGAGGCCAGGCAGTACCTCGAGGTGGCGGCGGGTCGTCAGGAGCAGAGCCTGATGCGCCACTCCGACTACTACGAGCCTGGACCCGGCAGGTCGATCGCGTCGTACCGCAAGCCCGCGACCCTCCTGGTCGCGCTCCGCGAGGTAATCGGGAGTGTGCTCTTCCAGGACGCGTACAAGGCATTCATCTCGGAGTGGGCCTACAAGCACCCCACACCCTGGGATTTCTTCGCCACCTTCGAGCGTTTCGTTGGTGAGGACCTCGATTGGTTCTGGAGCGCCTTCTACTACGAGACGTGGACCGTGGACCACGCGGTGCGGTCGGTCGGGGTAGCGGCAGGGGGTGGCCAGACGGTGGTGATCGAAGACCGCGGCAACGCGCCCTTCCCGGTGCACGTGCGCATCCGCACCTCGACGGGGGTCTCCCTCCAGCACGACATCGGGGTGGAGCACTGGCTCGCGGGCAACACGACGTTCGAGATCGAGGTTCCTGCGGATGCGGGGCGAGTCACCCGGGTCGAGCTCGACCCAACGGGCTTTTCACCCGACGTGGACCGGGGCAACAACTTCTGGCCTAGGGGCTGACTGCCGCGGACGTCTGGCTCTACTCCGCTTTGGCCGCGAATCCCACGACCGTCCCACACGGCAGCCGCACGAAGATCTCGTCCATACCGTAGAAGGTCTGTCGGCGGGGCACGAGCACGTCGGTGTCGCCGAGTGCAGCGATGACCTCATCGAGCCCCTCCACCTCGATGAACAGCGTCGAGGTGCCGCTCGCCATCTCCTGGCCGAGGCCTGCGGGGGCCCCGGACTCGCCCAGATCGGCATCCACGCTCGACTGGCTCTGGTACATCAGGTCGACGCCGCCCTTGTGGAGCATGGCGAAGCCGAGGGCCTCTCCGTGGGGAACCGTCGCGGTCACCTCGAACCCCATCTTCTCGGTCCAGAAGGGCAGGCAGGGCTCGATGCGATCGACAGTTATGAGCGGTGTAACTTTCTTCATGGCAGTTCGTTACGGTCGGAGGTAGATGTGGAGCTTCATACCGCGGCTCCGCCGCGGGCTTCATACCGCGGCTCCGCCGCGGGCTTCATACCGAGGCTGCGCCTCGGGCTTTAACCGAAGCTCTTGATGCCCGGTGGACTCTGCCGGAGTGCCGTCAGGTAGCGAAACGCACTGGGCGATGTCCGCTCCGGGTCGGCCCAATACTCCCCGGTATCGGGAAGTGATCCCTGCAGCTCGGAGAAGTCCTCGGAGTCGTCGGGGCCCTCGCGGACCGCGACGGCAGTTCGGCGACCGGCCGTCGTATAGGATTTCGAGCCGACCTCGGTGCGTGCCACGCCCCTCCGGCGCATGGGAGCTCCAGGCACGCGTAACGCCTCGACCTCGTAGGCGATAACGTTGAGTGTCGATCCGTCCTTTTGCAGCTTCCCGCGCACGGTGAGGAAGGGCTCCATCCGTACTGCGGAACGGTCTCGTTTGTAGATGTCAGGCTTCACGATCACGTTGATGGGACCGCTCTCATCCTCCATCAACACAAAGACATAGCCTTTCGCGGTCTGAGGCCGCTGACGCGTCGTCACCAGGCCTGCCACGCGCACTGTGCTGCCTTGTCGGAGGTGTGGGAGCCGGTCGGATTGGACGGTTCCGGAGGGCATCGCCCCCTGGAGAAGCGTGAGCGGATGGAGCTCGGCCGAGAAGCGGAGCATCCGATACTCCGCGATCATCCGGTCCGTGGCCCCGAGGTCGGGGAAGGAGAGTCCCGCATAGGGGTCCTCCAGGGCCAGCTCGGTCTGGGCATGGTCTTCCCGGCCCCCGCTGCGCTCTTCGTCGGTCTCGGGGCCCAACCAGAGGCCCGTCTGCCAGAGCAATTCGCGCCGCGTGAGCCCGAATCCCGCGAATCCACCGACCCAGATGAGGTTTTCCACGGCCGGACGCTTGAGTGCCGCCGGGGTACGACGGAGGAAGTCAGCCAGGGAGCGGTAGGCGCCGTGCTTCCGACGCTCCACGATGACCTTTTCGGCGATGTCGGTGCCCCACCCGCGCACGAAGCCCAATCCGATGCGCAGATCGGTCCCCTCGGCCGTGCAGTTCACCTCACTTCGATTTACGTCGGGCAAGAGGGTCTTGAGCCCGTGCCTGCGGGCGTCTCGGCCCAAGGCATCCAGTGAGTAGAAGCCCATGGGTTGGTTGTTGAAGAGCCCGACATAGAATTCGACCGGGTAATAATGACGGAGCCAGGCCGACTGGTACGCCAGGAGCGCGAAGGCCGACGCGTGCGACTTGGGGAAGCCAAACTCGGAGAACGCGGTCACCTGGGCGAAGATTTCCCGGGCCGTCGTCTCGTCGACACCATTAGCTGTCGCACCCTCTCGGAACTCCTCCCAGTGGGCAGCCAACGCCTCCTTCGAGCGCTTGCGGCTCATGGCCCGCCGGAGCGACTCCGCCTGGCCGTCCGAGAAGTTCGCCAGCGCCTGGCACACCTTGAGGACTTGGTCCTGGAAGATGATGACCCCCAACGTCTCACCCAGTGCTTCTTCAAGTAATGGATGAGGATAGGGGATCTGGTAATCAGGTGTTTCTCTCAGCATCTCGCGTCGGCGCACATAGGGGTTCACGGCGCCTCCCACGATGGGTCCGGGACGCACGATCGCGACCTGCACGGCAAGGTCATCGAGGTTCCGTGGACGGGTGCGCCGGAGCATCTGGATCTGGGCGCGGCTCTCGATCTGGAAGAGCCCCACGGTGTCCCCCGAGCAGATCCGGTCGTAGAGCGCCTCGTCCTCGAAGTCGATGCGCGACAGGTCGGGGGCGTCCGACCCGACCCGACCCACCTGCGGTGGGTGCCCCCGGTGGGTGCCCCCGGCGGGTGCCCCCCCACCTTCGGACCCACCTCCGGTGGGTGCCCCTGCCCGCTCGGCGATCAGGTCGACCGTGTCCTCGACGAGCGAGAGCATGCCGAGCGCCAGGAAGTCGATCTTGATGAAGCCCGCGTCCTCGCACGAGTCCTTGTCCCACTGGCAGAGCACCCGGCCCTCCCAGGCCGCGGGCTCCAACGGGACGATCTCGACCAGGGGCCGGCTCGAGATGATCATGCCGCCGACATGCTGGGAGATGTGGCGGGGCAGCCCCGCGACCTCCTCGGCCAGCTCACCCAGGAGTCTCCAGAGCCTGGCGTCCGCGCGGCCCTTGAATTCGGGCAGCGAGGCGATCTCGTCCGCGAGACCTGAGGCCGAACGGTGCTCGGCGAGCTTGGAGAGCTTCTCGAGCTCTCCAAGGGGCAGCTCCAGGGCCTTGCCGATCTCTCGCACCGCCGATTTGAGCCGGTAGGTGGGGAAGGTGCAGACGAGGGCCGTGTGCTCTGATCCATACTTCTCGTAGACCCTGAGGATCAGCTGCTCGCGGATGTTTCTAGGGAAATCGAGGTCGATGTCCGGGACGCTGCGTAGCGCTTCGTTGAGAAAACGGCCCAGAAACAGGTTGTTCTTCACCGGGTCGATATGCGAGAGCCCGATGAGGTAGCAGATGATGGAGGAGACCGACGAGCCCCGCCCACGACCCGGGGGGAGGCCGGAGCGGGCCCTGGGGGCGTCTCCTCTGACCTCACGAGCGACTTGCGTGGCGAGGTCCATAATGTCGCGGTAGACGAGGAAGAAGCCCGCCAGGCCGTGTAGGTCCACCAGGCTCAGCTCGGTGTGGAGCCGTTCCTCGGCATCGCGCTCCTGGGTGCTGCCCGGCTCGTAGAGCTCGCTGATCTTCGCCAAACAGATGGCGGCGAGCGTTTCGAGCGCGCTCCCGCGCTCCGAGCCCTGGAAATCCGGGAACTCGTAGCCCAGATCCTCCGTCAGGTCGAAGGCGGCGCACCGCTCTGCGATCAGGAGCGTGTTCGTGAGCGCTTCAGGTCGGCTCTGGAAGCGATGGCGCATCTCCCAGGGTGGAGCCAGGTGAAAGAGCCTATTGGCCCTCCTGGCGCCGTGTGCGCCGTCGAGCGTCGTGCGGTTCCGGATCGAGACGAGCACATCCTGGAGCCGGTGCCGCTCGGGGCGGTGGTAGTGGACGTTTCCCGTGGCGACGACGCCGAGCCCAAGACGGCCCGCGAGGCGCGCAAGCGCCTTATTGCGGGCCGTATCCCCTTTGACTGCATTGTCTTGCAGCTCCGCGAAGACGTTTCCAGGGCCGAAGGCCGATACGAGCCGTTTTGTGAACGCCTCGGCGTCGGCCACCGAGGAGTCCAGCGCTGATGCGACGGGGCTCTTGCGACATCCCGTCAGGAGGATCAGCCCTTCGGTGAGCTCGAGCAGCGAATCGAGGGGGAGCCGGGGGTCCGTACGCTCCGATCCCATGTGGGCTTCGGTCAGGAGACGGCTCAGATTGGCATAGCCCTGAGGTGTTTCTGCAAGGAGCGTAACATGATATCCCCCTTCTGGTTCCTCGACTCCGGAAAAGCACTCTCTGAGGGTTACCTCGGCTCCGGTGATGGGCTGGAGGTTCGCTTCACGGGCCGCCCGGGCGAACTCCATCGAGCCGTAGAGCCCGTTGTGATCCGTGAGTGCCAGGGCGGGGTAGCCGAGCTCCTTCGCGCGCAGCACCAGCTCCTCTGGATGGGAGGCACCATCCAGGAAGGAGAAGCCGGAATGGCAATGCAACTCGACATAGGGGATCGGCACCGGGGTTCTCCATGCGTGGAAACCGAACATATACCGAAAGTGGGGCCGAAGCAAATACAGCACTGTGTGGCGTGGACTACTTCAGCCGCTCAGGGCCCCGAGGGCACCTCCGGCCCTTGAAGCCCGGAGCAGGCTGCATGCTCGAGGGCGACCCGAATTCGGGCCGCTCGACCCACGATGTCCGTCGCTGTTTCCGGCCGGAGCGTGATGGCCGCAGTCTGCCCGAATAGCTCGATCCATCGGTCGAAATGCTCCGGGCGGATTCCAGCCACCTCGACGTGCGCCCGCACCGGGTCGCCCTGGAAACGACCCGTTGCCAGCAGGATGCTCGACCAGAAGTCGCACATCTTCTCGAGATGGGCTGGCCACCGCCCCTCGAGGCTGCGCTCGAACACCGGCCCGAGACGCTCGTCCTCACGGACGCGCTCGTAGAAGGCGAAGACGAGGTCGCGAATCTCCTGTTCCGTGATGCGGGGCATCATGACGCTGCCCCGAGCTGCACGAGACGGGGCCTGTCCGCCTGCACCAGGTCGCCCACCGTGTATCGGTCCAGGATGTCGAAGAACCCGCGCTGGGCCTCAGCGAGGACGCCCGACAGCCGACAGTCGCCCGTGAGTGGACACGTGGACACGGCCTCGAAGCATTCGGCGAGGGCGAGGCTCGGCTCGAGGGACCGTACGAGGTCTCCCAGGCGGATCGACGATCCCTCGCTCCTTAGGGAGAACCCTCCACCACGGCCTCTGGTGGCTGCGACGAGCCCCATGGCATCGAGGGCCTGGAGGCTCTTCATGAGATGGTCCCTGGAGACGTTGAGTCGTTCCGAGATCTCCTGAGTCGGCACGAGGCGCCCACGATGTGCGCCGAGGTACATGAGCGCCCGAAGGCCGATATCGGAGAAGCGGGTGAGTCTCATAGCCCCCTTTTGGCAAAAGTAGTAGGTAAAATACCACTTACTTGGCTCCATCGAAACCCTGACCCTCCGAGTCCGGTGTAGCCAGAACGACGACCTGGTCCGGGGTGGCCTGCGGCACGGCCCCGAGGGGTACTTCGGCGTCGAATGTGGCGAGCCGCCCTTGGTTTTCTACAGCCAGGAGCAGCAAGTAGGCGCTCCTGATGCCGTCCTGGCCGTCCAGAAGACTCGTATCGACTCGGGAGCGACGCCGGAGCGACGTCGAATCCGGCCAGAAGTGGTGATCGTCGCTCTCGGCGAAGGTTCCCAGTCGCTCGAGGGCGTCCGAGACCGCGACGCGGCGCCCCGGGTAGCCCGGATGGGACACGACCCGAGCGAACCCGTTCTCGGTGATAGGGCAGGTGGCCCATCCCGACCCCCGGTTGGCGCCGAACCAGGTGTGCGCCTGCTCGTGGTGCAGGTGTGCGGGGTCGAAGAGCGCGACAAGCACGTCCACGTCGAGGAGCGCGATCACGGGGCGTCGAGGTCGCGGACGGCTTCCGGTGTCACGATCCCCGTCCCGGGGCGGCTGGGGAGGAGGGGCACTCCGTTGCGCACCTCGATCGAGGAGGTCTGCCGCTTCCCCTCCAGGCCTTCGCGAGCGAGCTCGGACAGGATGGCCCCCGCCGTGTTGCCTCGGAGCCGCGCGATTTCCTTGGCCGCGCGGAGCACGTCGTCGTCGATGTTCAGTGTGGTGCGCATGGAGTAACATCATGCATCACACATCACCGAGCAAGAAGAAGCAGGACTTATGGGTGGGTTCAAGTGCTTTCTAGGGTTCTGCTGAAGCCGATGTGTTTCATGTGAAAGCAGCGCCGCATACGTGCACACGGCCGGTCTCATACGTCGCCCGACGTATCTCTCTCGGAGGCGCGGCCCCCGACCTTGGTGTGTGTCGGAAGAGCTCCGGCACGCATCAAGAGATCATCAACCGAGGGGGCAGCCATGATCCGCTTGATCACCCTACTGACATTGCTCGGGGCCGTCCTTCCCGCCGCGAGCCACGCTCAGACCGTGCTGAGCCCTGGCGACCGAATACGGTTCCGGGAGGCCGAGGGTGCCGTCGTGATCGGGGTCGTTTCCGCCATCTCGGCAGAAGAGGTACGCCTCGCGACGCAGGATCGCTCCGGACATGTCGTATCTCGGGATCAGATCGAAAGTCTCGAGCGAAGCCTCGGGACAGAGCGGCGATTCGCGAGGAACCTCTTCATCTCCGTCGGGGCTGGCGCCGCGATCGGCGGAGTTATGGGTGCCGTCACATGGAAGCCCTGCCGCGAGACGGGCTTCCTTGCGTGCTTCCTGCATCCGGCGTCGAGGGGCGAGGCCGCCCAATGGGGGACCGCCGCCGGCGCCCTCATCGGCGTGCCGATCGGCGTGATCGTCGGACTCGCGACCAGGCACGAGGTATGGGAGCCGCTATCGGTCCATGGGCCCGGCGGGTCCACCGTGTCCATACGGCCTGTGGTGAGCCCGGATCTCCTCGGTGTAACGGGCTCGATTTCTGTGGGTGGCTTCTGAGCGGATCCGGAGGCGGGCGACTCTTCGCTACATTCTCCCCCCATGATCTCCGCCTCCAATCTCGCCATGTCGTTTGGCGACCGAACGCTCTTCGCGGGCGCCTCGCTCCAGCTCAATCCAGGTGAGCGCTATGGGCTCGTCGGTGCGAACGGTTCCGGGAAGACGACGCTGCTGAACGTCCTCGCCGGCGAGGCGCCGCCGACGGAAGGCTCGGTGCAGCTCCCGAAAGGGTGCCGCCTTGGCGTCCTGCGTCAGGACCAGTTCCTCCACGAGGACGAGGAGATCCTGAGCGTGGCCCTGATGGGCAACCGCGAGCTGTGGGAGGCGATGACCGAAAAGGAGGCCCTGCTGGCCCGCGGGGAAGCCGGTTTCGACGCCGATCGGTTTGGCGTTCTGGAAGAGATCGTGCAGATGCACGACGGATACGCCGCCGAGGCCCGAGCGGCGCTGATCCTCGAAGGCCTAGGCCTCCCTGACGAACTCCACCGACATCAGCTCTCGACGCTCTCAGGAGGATTCAAGCTGAGGGTGCTGTTGGCCCAGGTGCTGGCGTCGTCGCCCGATGCGCTGCTGCTGGACGAGCCCACGAACCACCTCGACATCCTCTCCATCCGCTGGCTGGAGAAGTTCCTGGAGGCTTTTTCCGGTCCCGCTGTGGTGATTTCCCACGACCACCGCTTCCTGGACAATGTGGCCACCCGCATTCTCGATGTGGATTACGGGACTGTCACGGCCTACCGAGGCAACTACACACGCTTCCTGGAGCAGAAGGCCACAGAGCGCGCGCGGCGCGAGAAGGAGATCGGCCAGCGCGAGCGGGAAATCGCTCATCACCAGGACTTCGTCGACCGGTTCAAGGCGAAGGCGAGCAAGGCTCGCCAGGCCCAGAGCAAGCTCAGGTTCATCGAGAAGAAGGCGAACGAGCTCGAAGCCCTGCCAGGTAGCTCCCGCAGATACCCCAAGTTCCGGTTTGAGCAACGCCGTCCCAGCGGGCGCGATGTGCTCGAGATCGATGGGGTGCGGAAGAGCTTCGGCGACAAGACGGTTCTGCACGGGGTCGATCTTTCGATTCGCCGGGGCGATCGGATCGCGATCATGGGCCCGAACGGCATCGGCAAGTCGACGCTGCTCAAGATCTTGGTCGGGAGGCTGGAGGCGGACAAGGGAAGCGCCACGTGGGGTTACGAGACGCATCCCGGATACTTCGCGCAGGACATCAGGGAAGAGCTGGAAGAGTCGGCTCAAACGAGCCAGAACCCGACCATCGAGGCGTGGCTGTGGAGTTTCTGTCCGGGCAAGGACCGAGGCTTCGTCAGGGGCCAGCTCGGCATGATGCTCTTTTCCGGAGACGACGGGGAGAAGCGGCTCAGCGCGCTGTCGGGGGGCGAGGCCGCCCGGCTTGCCTTCGCCCGGCTGGCCCTCGAGCAGCCCAACGTGCTCGTCCTGGACGAGCCGACGAACCATCTCGACCTCGAGGCGATCGAGGCGCTCGTGGAAGGCCTGAAGCGGTTCGAGGGCACCTTGATCCTGGTCTCCCACGATCGCTGGTTCGTGAGCCTGCTCGCGACCCGCATCGTGGAGATCAAACCGGACGGGATTACGGACTATCTCGGGACGTACGAGGAGTACGTGCACTTTTCGGGCGACGACCACCTCGACGCTGATCGGGTCGTGCTCAAGGCGAAGCGAGAGAAGCGCAAAGAGCGGAAGGGCGCGAAGGCCCCTCAGAAACCCGCAGCCGCGCAGAAACCGGCGAGCACCGCCAAGGAGCGCAAGAAGCTGGAGAGGCGTCGCGATGAACTGATGGTATGCTTGGACACAGCGGAGCGGCGGGTCGCGGACATCGAGGCCGCCTTCGGTAGGCCCGGCTACTACGACGAGACCCCGCCGGAGCAGGTGACGGCCTTGGTCGCCGAGCGGGTCACGCTCACGAGTGAGATCGAGCGAACCACAGAGGCTTGGGAGAAAGTCGAGCGGGCTCTGGACGCTCTCAAAGACTAGCGCCGGCCGCATACCCGGTTTGCCATCGCGACCCTATGGGGTCACAATCCGAGCAACCAGCCGAGGAGGCATATGTCCGACGTCGTCTACACCGCCAACATTCGCATCGAGCGCACCAAGGGCCCCCATAGGAACGCGTGGTTGCCCGGCCACGAGGGTCCCGTCGAGTTCGGCGTGCACGGTGCCATCGCGGAGCACTACGGCGTCGAGCCCGAGCGTGAGATCGCCACCACCCTCGACTACGTCATGGCGGCTGCCGGCGGCTGACTAACGGGTACCTTCGGAGGCGCGCTGGAGGCGCGCGGGATCAATGCGAGCGACGGAGCGCTGACTGCGCAGGTGCGCGGCGAAGTCGAGAAAGACGATGGCGTACTCGTCATCCGCCGGATCCACGTGACCTACAACGTCCAGGCGGTGAAGGCCGACCGCGAGGTCATCGACCGCGTGCACAGCTTCCACGCGGACAAGTGCCCAGTCTACCGAAGCATCGGCAGCGCAATCGAGATCACCACCGAATACACGCTCGATCTAGGCTGAGGGCGGGGTCGCCTAGGTCGTCGAGGCTTGGTAGATGCTCTCGATCGCCCGGTCGAGGCCATTGTTGAATTCCTCGTCCGAGTGCTGCGCCACCAAGCCCTCTACCAGCGCGCGAGAAAAGCTCGCTACGACGCCATTATTGCGTGCGAGACGGGTGTTCGCTTCGTCCCGGCTGTACCCGCCGGACAGGGCGACGACCCGGACGACGCGGGGGTGTTCGAGGCACGCCTTGTACAGGTTGTCGGCTTCCGGCAGGGTCAGCTTGAGCATGACCACGTCATCGGCTCCGAGCTGGTCCAGCTTCTCGCGGATTCCCGCCTCGAGCAGCGCCTCGGCCTTCGCTTTGTCGGGGCAGTGGATGTCGATTTCGGGCTCGAGAATCGGGACGAGCCCGTGCGCCCAGATCTGCTTGCCGACCTCGAACTGCTGATCGACGATGGCGGCGATGCCTTTGGCGTTCGCCTGCTTGATGACGGAACGCATCTTGGTCCCGAACACGCCCTTCGAACGCGCCCGCGCGAGCAGATCGTCCAAACCGGGGATTGGCTTCATGAGCTGGACCCCGTCCGCCACGTCGGCGAGGCCCTTGTCGACCTTGAGGAAGGGAACGACGCGCTTCACCGTCCACAGATATTCGGCCGTCGGGACGCCTCCGATCGCGCGGTCCATCGTGCCCTCGAAGAGGATCGCCCCGAGGATGCGGTCGCCGTCGAAGGACGGGCTCGTGATGATGCGGGTGCGCATCTCGTGAACCCTGTCGAACATCTCCTCCTCGGTGGACCACGCGTCGTCGCCGATGCCGTAGGACTTCAGGGCCTTGGGCGTGCTCCCGCCGCTTTGATCCAAGGCAGCGATGAAACCACTGTCGTTCTTCATCTTCTCGAGTTGATCGTCGAAGGTGCTCACGTGGCCGGCTCTCTGGACAGGGTTGGCGCTTGGCTCGCCTACAGTCTGTGGGATCGAGACCGGATTGTGAAGGAGAGGCGGCGCCAAAGTCACGGCGTGACTATTTGAGCGCTCGCCGCACCAGGAACACGACCGCGAAGGCCACCCCGGACGACACCAGGGCGGCGGGAACGACCAGAGTGGGCCGCAGCAGGGTGGGGGCACCGGTCAACTCGGCGAGACGGCTATAGAACAGGACGGAGGTTCCCACGCCGATCGACGCGAGCGCTTCGGGGACGCCTGGACGGCGGGAGTGCAGGCCCGCGACGATCGGCACGAACAGGCTAACGCCGAGCACCGCGTAGAAGACCTGGAGCGCATCGATCACCGTGGGAATCACGATCGCGAGCAAGACACCCAAGACACCCCCGAAGACGGCCGCGAGCCGTGCTACCCGCAGCACCTGTGCGTCGGTGGCCTCGGGCGCCGCATAGCGCTTGTAGAGGTCCTTCGAGAGGGACGTGGACAGCATGAACAGGACCGCATCGGCCGAGCTGAGTTCCGCCGAGAAGACGGCCGCGAGGCCCAGTGCCCCGATGACCGGAGGCAGGCCCTCGGTGAGCACCAGCGGCACCGCGAAGTCGGGGTTCGCGAGCCCGGAATCGTAGACGTGGGCGATCATCCCGATGATCGGGGGCGCAAAGGCGAACAAGAGCAGCACGAGACCCTGCAGGCCGATGCCGATTCTCACGGCACGCTCGTCTCTGGCCCCATAGGCCTTCTGAAGGAGTCCCGGTGAGACGATGAACGCGGGGACGAGGAGCGCGACCAATACGATGCCCGATCCCGGGCCGAAGAAGACGTTCGAACGCTCGGGACTGAGGGGCTGCGCTGCCAGGATCATTTCCCAGCCACCGGCCTGCGAGATCGCCAGGGGCACACCGATCGCGAAGCCGACGAGCAGGACACACAGCTGCACCATGTTGACCCACGCCGACGAGAGCAGGCCTCCTGCCGCGAAGTACGCGGTCATCACGAGGCCGCCGATCAACGCACCGACCCCACGCGGCGTGCCGAGGACCCATTCCAGGATCTCCGACATCGCGATGAGCTGAACCGCGAGGATAATCAGGGTCAGAAACCACAGCAGCGTCGCGATCGTCGCGCGGACGGAACTCCCATAGCGGAGCTCCAGGTAGTCGCCAGCCGTATAGAGACCGTTCTGCGTGGCCACACGCCAGATTCTCGGTCCAATCCAGAACGCGAGAAGCAGCGAACCGATGCCTGCCGACCCCACCCACCACCATGCCGACAGGCCGTCCGTGTATCCGAGGCCGGAGGCCCCGATGATCGAGCCTGCTCCGATGTTGGCGGCCAGGACGGTCGAAAAGAGCAGGCCTGGTCCCAGGCGGCGATCCGCCACGAAGAAGCTCGCGGTGCCGGCCACCCTCTTCGACAGAAGGAAGCCCAGCGCCACGAGGGCGGCCGAGTAGCCGAGGACGACGCCGAGTTGGAGCGCCACAGCTCCGAGCGGGGCCCCGGTGGGCCCGCTAGTTCCCCAGATCCGAGACGGCGGGAATCCCGGGCAGGCCGTCGGCGAGTCGCACCGCCCGGAGGATCGCTTCGGCCATCACGTCCGCGGCGAGCGCGCCGATCACGGTGACGTCGGCCGTTCCCTCCAGGGTACCCGTGGCGAGCGAGAAGACGGTGTCACCGTCACGCACCGTGTGCGCAGGGTAGATCGTGCGTGCGAGACCGTCTTGGGCCATCTCAGCCATCTTCGTGGCTTCGGCCTTGGTCAACTGCGCATTGGTGGCGACCACGCCGATCGTGGTATTGGCGCCCGGGACCCCTCCGAGAGGCTGCCCCTCGCGCAGGAGCCGGCGCGCGTCCACGAAAGCACCGTCTGCGCCCAGGGCCCCGGCGACGATCTTCCCGGTGGCGGGATCGACCACATCCCCGACCGCGTTCACAACTACCGCAGCCGCCACGGTGAGGCCGCTGGCGAGGGTGATCGAGGCCGTACCGAAGCCCCCTCTCATCGGCGTCCCGCCCTGGGCGAATTTGCCTATCGTCGCCCCCGCTCCGGCCCCGACCGAGCCCTCAGCGGGAGCGTGCGTCGACGCAGAAGAAGACGCAGTGTATCCGCATTCAGCTCCCGGGCGAATACGCTCGCTGCCTTCCAGTCCCAGGTCGTAGATGATCGCCCCTGGCACGATGGGCACGATCTTCTCGCCGACCCTGAAGCCGACGTCGTTCTCGTCCAGATAGCGCATGACACCCGACGCGGTGGAGAGCCCGAACGCAGAGCCGCCCGACAGCATGATCGCGTGGACCGGTGTGTTGGGAGACTTCACGGGATCCAGCACGTCCGTCTGGAGCGTCCCCGGGGCGCCTCCACGCACATCGACACCACCGACTGCTCCGGCTCTCGCGAGTACGACCGTGCAGCCAGTGGGTCGCGCGGTCAGCGTATGGTGACCGATCTCCAGTCCTTCGACCGCGGTGATGCCCCACGGCTCCATCCTGGGCGCCTCCTGAGCGATACAGGCTGTGTGCGCAAACGGGGCCCCCGCGAGGAGGGCCCCGATGATTGCGGTGCGTCTTCTCATGTGAGCGCTGCTGCGGTCCCTCCTAATCCTCCTGGCCGCCGGGGGCGTTGCCCGCGAACGCGAAGCAGTAGAAGTACCCGTTGCCTCCGGTTGCCACGAGGTTCGCCTGGCTACAACCGCGCGAGTCGTGGGCCGAGTTCCAAGACGTCGGATTCTGTCCCCCGCCCTCTCGGTCGAAATGCCCCACCCGGGCGCTGCCGACGCCGTCGGCATTGCTCGTCCAGTTGCTGCACGCGGTCGCGCCCTCGCCGGTAAAGACCGTGCCGTCGAGGTTCGAACCTGTGAGGATGTCGTGCTGGTTGGGTGTGTCGCCGCGTCCGTTGACCATCCCGCCGCGCTCGGTGATCACCGTTTCCTTGCGGATGTTCACACCCTCCGCGTGCAGCTGCGTGACGTCTTGTGCGATGAGCTCGCCGCGGAAGTTGTACCAGGGGCCGGTCCCGATGCGGTCCCGCGCGTTCACGGCGGGCTGCCCGTCGCGGGCCATGGCGCTCAAGTAAGCGCGCCATTCCGTGTCTCCGAAGCCCTGCGCGTATGCAAGGTTCTGACAGTGCCTGTCGGCTCCGTCGAGACCCCCGAGATTTCCGCCATCGCGCGGTGAGCTCGTGATGAAGAAGCTCATGTTGTTCGCCTGGGCGGCCGCAGGGGCTGCCGCAACGAGTGCGAGGGCTGCGAGCATCACCAATGCCTTCTTCACATCCTGCTCCTATTTCGGGTCGATAGCACCTGGCTACTACTCCTCGAGGCCCTACTGCTGTTCCTCTTCCTGCTGCGCCGGATCATCGCCCGCCGAGAAGCAGAAGAAGTAGCCGTTTCCGCCCGTGGCCCGGAGGTTGGCCTGGCTGCACCCGCTCGAGTTGTGGGCCGAGTTCCAGGACGTCGGGTTCTCACCGCCGCCCGTCCGGTCGAAGTGGCCCACGCGTGCGCTGCCCGCGCCGTTGGTCGTCCAATTGTTGCACGCCGTCGCGCCTTCTCCGGTATACACCGTCCCGTCGAGGTTCGAACCGGTGAGGATGTCGTGCGTGTTCGGCGTGTCACCCCGGCCGTTCACCACCGAACCTCTTTCGGTGAGGATCGACGATTTGGACAGGTTCGCGGCAGGCGAGTGCAGGGCGGTCACATCCTGCGCGATCACGTCACCGTAGTAATTGACCCATGGACCCGCGCCGATGCGGTCGCGGGCGTTCACGGCCGGCTGGCCTCCCCTGGCCATCTGGCTCAGGTAGGCGCGCCAAACCTTGTTCCCTGCGCCGACGGCGTAGGCGAGGTCCTCACACAGCTGATCCGCGCCGGCGAGCCCGCCGAGGTTGGCCCCGTCGAGGGATCCGACGCTGGTGATGAAGAAACTCATGTCGTCGGATTGAGCCGCGACGGGGACGGCCGAGACGAGACAGAGTGCCGCTAGGATCGCGAGTGCCTTCTTCACTGTAGCTGCTCCTGCTTTTGAGTCGTTCGCCGCCGCTCGTCCGAGCCGGCAGGCTGGTGCGTGGACGAGCGTGCAATGTCCGGCGGAGTCGCCAACCGGGCAAGACGGTGCGCGATGACGGGCTCTGCCCTTCAGCTCGGCGTGCATTGCCGGAGCGCGAGGGCCGGCGGATCTTCCCGCATGGACCTGACGGTACCCACCCAGGCGCAGACCGAGTTGGCAGCGGCCTATTTGCAGCTCGGCGTCACGCTCGGACTTCTGCTGCTGTGTGCCGTACTGCATCGCCGGTATCGCAAGCAGTACTTCGGCCTGTGGGCCATCGCTTGGGGCGTCTACGCGCTTCGGCTGGGGGCGATCGTCACCTTTCTCCACACCGGAGCCTCCGGTTGGCTGTTCTGGCACCAGGTGACGACGGGCTGGACCGCACTAGCGCTCCTGTGGGCCGCCCTGGTCTTCTCGCAGAGGATTGCCTGGAAGGGCGGCTACCTGGCGATCGCCGCGTTCCCGGTCGTGTGGTCCTACGTTGCGATCTACATGCTCGACAGCTTCTTGTGGGCGGCTGCGCCGATGGTGGCCTTCCTCAGCCTGACGACCGCCTGGACGGCGTGGGCGTTCTTCCGCTACGACCGCCTCGTACGCTCGCCCGCCGCCCGCTTCCTCGTCGCGGTGCTGGCGCTGTGGGCGCTTCACCACCTCGACTATCCGCTCCTGCGTGCTCAGGGAGCGTGGACACCGTGGGGCTACTACCTCGACATCGTCTTCGAGATCGGGATGGGCCTCGGGATCCTCTTCCTCGTGCTCGAAGACCTCGATCAGGGATTGCGAACGCTCACGGCGCTTTCCGGCGAGCTCCAACCGAGGCCTGGCCATGAGGAGACCATGGCCGAGTCGATGCTCCGCAGGGCGCTGGCCCTGCGGGGTGTCCACGGGTCGGCGCTCTGGCTGACGACCGCCAAGGGGGGAGCGTTCGTCCAAGGCTCCGGGATCGCAGCGCTGTGGCCGTTCGAGGGCCCGCCGGAGGCGGCGAGCCGCGCTGCCCGGGGCGTGGTTCGTTCCTCTGTGCCGCAGGTCGAGACCGGTCCACCTCGGGACGGTCCTCGACGCGGGAGCCACCACGCCTATACGGCGGCACTGCCCGTCATCGGCGAGGACGAGGTCGTCGGCGCGCTCGTGGTGGTGGGCGAGGCGCGAGACCCGTTCACCGTGCTCGACAACCGATTCTTGCTCGCGTTCGGCCAACAGGTGGGCGCGGCGCTCGCGAACGAAGACCTGCGGCGGAACCTCGAGGCGCGTACGCAAGAGCTGGAGCGTCTCCAGGCGAGGATGGTCCACCAGCACGAAGAGGAGCGGAATCGTTTGTGGAGAGAGCTGCACGACGAGACCGCCCAAGTGCTCGCGGCGCTCAATCTGCAGCTCGGCCTCATCGAGGAGCGGAGCGATTCCTCGCTCGCGCCTGCGCTCGAGCGAGCCAAGACGCTCGTCGGGGAGGGCATCAAGAGTATCCGCAGCGTGACTCGGAACCTGCGCCCCATGGCGTTGGACGACCTCGGCTTGCTCCCCGCGCTCCGTGCGCTGGCGCGCGACTTCCAGGAGGGCGACACGTTTCAGATCTCGTTCGAGGCGCCCGACGCCATCGAGGGGCTCGCGGCCGATGCTGAGGTTGCCCTTTATCGGTGCCTGCAGGAGGCGCTGGCGAATGCGGCCCGCCACGGCGCCTGTCGAACGGTGGGCGTTCGGTTGGAGGCCAGCCCGGACTCGGCTTCCCTGACCGTCACGGACGATGGCCCGGGCTTCCCCGAAGACACCGCGCTGCGCCTGCGCTCTCGCGGCGGCCTCGCCGGGATTCGGGAACGGATCACGGCCCTCGGGGGTGATCTCGTCCTCGAGAACGACCAAGGCGGGGGCGCACAGGTCAAGGTGCGGATCCCGCTCCACAGCCGTCTTCCCCAGGAGGTATCGACGTGAGTGAGGACGGCCTGCGGGTCATCATTGCGGACGACCACGCGGTGGTCCGTCAGGGGATTCGGGCCGTGCTCGAGGAGGTTGAAGGCCTCGAGGTCGTTGCCGAAGCCGGGGACGGGTTGGAAGCTCTCGCGCTCACGGCGGAGCACCAGCCCGACGTGGTGGTCCTCGACGTCACGATGCCGGGTAAGACCGGGCTCGAAGTGGCGAAAGAACTGCGCGACGGGGGGTCGGGTGTGCGCGTGCTGATCCTGTCGATGCACGACGAACCCGAGTACGTGCTCGAGGCGGTGCGCGCCGGCGCAGACGGCTACGTCCTCAAGGACATGGCCCCTGCCGAGCTGCGGGCTGCGGTCACGGCGGTCTACGAGGGCCGCGAGTACTTCAGCGGCCGTGTGACGCACCAGCTCAGCGTGGGACTCCGCAAAGAGCTCGAAGAGGAGCAGCGCCGCAGCCGCATCGACTCCCTGACCCCGAGAGAGGTCGAAGTGCTCGTCCAAGTGGCGCGCGGTCACACGAACCGGGGTATCGCGGAGGAGCTCGGCATCTCGCCCCGCACCGTGGAAACACACCGGGAGCGCGTCATGGCGAAGCTCCGCATCCGCAGCGTGGCGGGCCTCACACGCTTCGTCGTAGAGCAGGGGCTGGACCAGGAGTAACCCCGGCGAGCCCGTGGGCGGCCTCGTACGCCTAGGTGATTTCACCGATGCCGGCGGCGTACATCTCCGAATTACCCGGGTCCTAGGCGCCCCCTAGCTTCCTCTCCGCTTCGTCGACCTTTGGGGCAAGCCCACGCCCACGCTTCATTTGGAGATCCGCTGATGTCCCCGGAGACCCGTCCGACCCCTTCTAAGTCCCTCGCAGCTGTCGCTCGGTGGCCCACGAACGTGATGACGCTGGCCGTGGTCGGCGTTCTGTGGAGCGCCGGTGCGCCTGCCGTGCAGGGGCAGGCCCCTGGTGACACGGTCTATGCCGTCGATCCGGTTGTCGTGACTGCTACCCGGGGTCCTCGGGCGCTGTCCGACACGCCCCGGCCTGCGTTGGTCCTGCAGCGCCGGGACCTGATCGAGCAAATGCCGAACTCGGTCTCGGATCTGTTCCGGACCCAGCCGGGGCTCGATGTGACCGGCGTGGGCATCAGCCAGGTACGTCCACAGATTCGCGGTCAGGGAGGGCAGCGTATCCTCCTGCTGAACGACGGCCTCCGCATGAACAACACGCGACGCAAGAACGACTTCGGTGAGCTGCCGGCCATCGTCGATGTCGGCGCCATCGAGCAGGTAGAGATCGTGCGTGGTCCGGCGTCGGTGCTCTACGGGTCCGACGCGATCGGGGGCGTCATCAACATCGTGACCAAGGTCCCGACCCAAGAGGGCTTCGCCGGTTCCGGGTCGTACCTCTTCGGATCGGCCGGGGAGCAGAGCCGCATCTCCGGGCGGGCCCAGGGGCGGGTCGGAAAGTTCTCCCTACTCACCGGGGGCTCTTGGCGGACGGTCGGCTCGTACGAGGCCCCGTCTGGAGACTTCGGTGACATCACCCTCGCGAGCGACGCAGCGGTGATTCACTCCGGCGTCGAGGATACGAATCTTGACGCGCGCTTTGGCTGGGACTTCAGTCCGACCCTCAGCGCATTCGGAAAGGTGGAGCACTACCGGTCGGACGACAGCGGATTCGGCTTCGTCCACCCCGACGACTATTCGCCGGGAAGCGAAGAGATCGACATCACCTACCCGATGCAGCGCTTCACGAAGCTCACCGCCGGGGTCACGTCCCAGGAATTGGACTTCGCGCTCGCGAATCGACTCAGCCTGATCGCGTATGGCCAGGACAACGAGCGCGGCCTCTTCTTCGACGCTGACTTTCCGGCCGGTCCAGGCGCTACGGTCTCGCTCGACAACCACAACTTCACCGACATCCGCACGTATGGCTTCCGGGCGGAGGCGCGTAAGCTCGTCGCGAATGAGGTGCTTCTGACCTACGGGTTCGACGGCTTCCAGGACGAGGTCACGGGCACGGACAATGACACGACGACGCTCACCGGCTTCGGCCCACCTCCGGCCATGGTGTTCGTCGATGACGCGCCGTCCATCCCCGATGCCCAGCTGCGCAGCTTGGGCGCCTTCCTCCAGGCTGAGTTGGATATCACGGACAGGCTCTC